>Ga0302320_10030612_pt1 | contig 10246 bp, 7 predicted proteins | sample Bog_T0_3_FD_202130 | JGI IMG/M metagenome (GOLD analysis project Ga0302320, IMG submission 202130) | Peat permafrost microbial communities from Stordalen Mire near Abisko, Sweden - Bog_T0_3 | ecosystem: Environmental > Terrestrial > Soil > Wetlands > Peat | place: Sweden: Abisko, Stordalen Mire... | reverse complement strand
CGCCGCATTCGAGGAAGGCGGCCAGTTCGTGGACCAGTTCACGGTCGGGCGTGGCATAGCAGGGGAAGACCTTGAGCATGTGGGGCTATGCCTTATTATCGCAGCGGCACGCGGCGCTGGTGGGCGAGCTTCACGAGGTGGGGTGCTCCAGCCGCGCTCCGCGCCTGAGCTTGTAGATCACGGTTAGACCGGTGCGGGCGACCTTTTCATATTGAGCCAGCCAGGGCCGCAGATCCGGATAAGCATCAATGGCCAACCGCGAATTGATGGGGCCCAGCCCGTCCATGATCAGCGTAGGGCGGGTGCGCGCAATTTCGGCGCGGCGCGCCCGCGTGGATTCGACTTCCACCGGCTGCCAGTGGGTGAGATGACGATCGGCGGGAACGCCGGTGAGGGGCTGCGAATCGAGAAAGCGCGTGGCGGCGGGCATCCCGGTGTAGACGTACAACTCGGGCCGAAAGCCCCATACGAGCAAGGTGTCGCCCGGCGCGCTCCACTGGCGGGCCAACTCCGCGGCCCGCCGGCTGTCGTGGTCCATGCCGGTATCCACCCAGCGCGATTCGCGGCCTTGCAGCAGGTCGCGCGCCAGCAGTTCATAGCGCGGGCCGAAGCGTATCAGGGGGATGAGCAAGAGTGCGGCAGCCGCCAGGGCGCGACGCCGTCCCAACATGGCGAGGCCGCGGGCGCCCGCCAGCGCGGCGACCGGCAGAAGCTGGAAATAGTAGCGGGGAAAGAAGCGCCAACCCGCCGCTACGGCCGCGCAGGATAGGAAAACCCATGCGGCCCACCGGGCGCGATCGGCCTTGGGATCGCGCCACCAGAACCATAGGCCGCCCACCGCCAGAGCGGCGTGAAAGCCCAACCAGTGCGCGGTCCGCAGCAGTCCATTGCTCCAAGGGCGGTCGAGGAAGGCGGCGGCTGCGTAAATTCGTCCCCACCGCCAGACTTCTTCGCCATAAGCTCCAAGGGCGCCCTGGCTCCACAATACGGCTAAGGCGGCGGCGTTGGGAAGGGCAAAGCCGGCAGCCAGTTGCGGCAGCGCCGGCAGGCTCCAGAGAGCGCAGGCCGCCAGCACAAAGATGCCTTTGGCGTTGATCAAGCAGGCGACCCCGGCCAGCACGCCGCTCCAGAAAGCGCGCCCGCGCCAGGCCAGCCAGACGGCGGCGAGGTGTGGCGCCAGCATCAGTAAATCGGCGGCTAGGGGAGTAACCGCCGACGGGATGTCGAAGACCAGGTAGAAGGCCAGCAGAGCCGCGGCCCAGAGGGCTTCACGCCCGCCCCACAGGTCGCGCGCGAAGCCCCAGGCGATCCAGCAGGCCAGCAGCCCGTAGAAGGCTCCCGCCAGACGCAACGGGAAGCCATCGCGCGCACCCCACGCCAGATAAGTCCATGCCAGCAACGGCGGCTTGTCGAACCAGAGCTCGCGGTAGAGCACTTTGCCGTGCGCCATCTGCGCCGCGGCGGCGAGGGGGAGGGTCTCCTCGGCCCAGAGGATCTCCACGTGGCAGAGCCGCGCGGCCAGGATGAAGAGGAACAGCGCGAGAAAGAAGAGGCGCGTTTTCACAATGCCACTGGCTATGGTACCCCGATCCGGCGCGATCCGGCCGCCGATTGGGGTATGATGGGCAAATAAAAGGCGAACAGTGGAGGATATCCAGGAACAACTTGCGATGTTGCGCCGGCGCATCGCGAGCATCGATCGGAAGTGGGAGGCACAGCCTTCGGTTGGCCGGACGCCGGCGTGCGATGCGGCGTTCATCTCCGATGTGCGCCCGGCCCGTTACTTCATCGAAGAAATCATGACGGGCGAAGTGGTCCACACAGCCTGGGGGGAGCACTTCGAAACGGAGAAGCTCTTTGAAGCGCATCGCCGGCACGGCAGCATGGAGATCTCGAACCTGCATGAACTGCCGGCGGACCTTTTGGATTCTCTTTCCGATGGGGCGATCGCCTCCTCGCATCCGACCAAGTGGGCGTTTCTCGATACCGAAACCACGGGCTTGGCGGGGGGCACGGGCACCTACGCTTTTCTGATCGGCGTCGGCAGCATCGAGCCCGCGGGTTTCCGCCTGCGTCAGTTCTTCATGCGCGACTATGGCGAAGAAGCCTCGCTGCTGCGCCGTCTTTCCGAGTACCTGGCACAGTTCGACGTGCTGATCACCTACAACGGGAAGACTTACGACCAGCCGCTGCTCGAAACGCGCTACCGCATGGCGCGCACGGGGCATCCCTTCGAGCGGCTGGCGCACCTGGATCTGCTGTTCGGCTCGCGCAGGCTTTGGAAACTGCGGCTGGAAAGCTGCCGGCTGGTGGAATTGGAGAACCGGATTCTGGGTGTGGAGCGCCAAGGCGACCTGCCCGGCGAGATGATTCCCTATTACTATTTCGAGTATCTGCGCAACCAGCAGGCGTTCCGGCTGGTGCCTATCTTCCATCACAATGCCATCGACATTCTGTCGCTGGCCTGCCTGACGGCGATTGTGCCCTTCGCCTTTCGCGCCCCGGAGCAGACCGCGTTCCGGCACGGCGCGGACGTGATTGGGCTGGCGCGCTGGGTGCTGCAAGCGGGCCGCCACGAAGAAGCTCTGCGGCTGTTGCGGCGGGCCGTGGACCTGGGATTGCCGGACGATTTGTTGTTCCGCACTTTGTGGGATATCGGCACACTGGAGAAACGGCTGGGCCGGCCGGATGCCGCGCTCGCTCAATTCACGGAACTGGCCACCGCGCGGAATGCCTACCGTGTGCGCGCCTTGCGCGAACTGGCGATCCATTATGAGCATGGCGAGCGCAATTACGCCATGGCGCTGGAGATGACGCACAGCGCGCGGGCGCTGGAGGACTCGGCTGAATGGCAGCGGCGGGAGCAGCGTTTGCGGGGGCGCGCCGCGCGGCCGGCGCATCACTCCCGCCGTATGGAGTGAAGACCGGCACGAAAAGGATTACTGGCGGCGGTCCTCGAGCGCCTTTTGCGCCTCTTCCCGAACGCGCCTGGCGGCGGCGGTTTCACGGTCGCCGTCGGCGGTGCGCTTCAGCCGGTAGTAGGCGCTGGCGAGCGCCGCGTGGGCTTCGGAGAAATTGGGATAATCCCGCAGCAATTGTTCCAGTTCCAGGCGCGCCTCTGCGGGATGGCCCTGAGCGAGGTGTATGGACGCCCGCTGAAAAAGCGCGCCAGGATCCGCGGGCCGCACCTGAAGCGCCAGGGCGATGCGCGCCAGCGACTCGTCCAACTTGCCATCCTGCCTGAGCAAAAGAGCGATCTCGGTGTTGGCGGTGAAATCGTACGGGTTCACTTTTAGTTCTTCTTCGAATTGGGCGGTGGCCAGTTCCGGTTTTCCGGCGGCCTTTAGGGCTTGCCCGTAGAGCGTGTGCGCCCAAGGCATTTTGGGATTGAGTTCCACGGCGCGCGCTAAGTGCCCGGCCGCGGCCACCAGGTCATTATGGAGTAGCGCGCTCTGCCCCAGCAGGAAAGCGGATTCCGCCGACTCGCCGTCGCGCAGGATGCGGTCGAGCAGGGTCTGCGCATCGGCGCCGCGGTTATCTTGCAACAGCGCCATGGCGAGCACGTAGATTACGGCGTGATCGTCGGGATACTCCTCGCTTAGGGGGGCCAGGACGTCCACGGCTCTGCGCGGCTGGTTGGTTTCGAGGAGGCAATCGGCCAGCAGGAGGGCCGGCTTCATTTCGAGGGGCTGCAGTTGGTGCAGGATTTCCAGGTGCGGCACGGCTTCGGGCAGCCGTCCGAGCTTGTAATAGGCCAAGGCCAAATTCATCCGCACGCGATTATTGTTGGGCAGCTTTTGCAGGGCCAAGGTGTATTCCGCGACGGCATCGGCGAACTGGCCATCCCGCGCGAGCGCTGCGCCAAGGTTCGATCGAATTTCAGCCGCGTCTGGAAACTCTTTCAGGAAATCGCGGTAAAGCCGGATGGCGGCGGTGACGTCGCCGGATTGGAGCGCCTTGTCAGCGTCGCGCAAAAGGTTGGGGGTTCCTTCGGCGCACAGCGCGGCAAAAGCAAGGGCGAACGATAGAAGCAGGGCTGCGACTCTCACCTGAGGAGATTATAACGTGGAGGACCAGGCTACCAGCCGTTCTGGCCGTTCCAGATTTCGGGCAGGGTCCCCAGCAGAATGCGGAAGTAAAGTTTGAGGGAGGGGTTGCGCACCAGGACCAGATCCAGGTCGCGGCGTTGTGCGTAGGTCAGGCGGCTGCGACCGGCAATCTGCCATAGTCCGGAGAGGCCCGGTTTCACGTCCAGCACTTCGGCGGCGTGGGAACGATAGTGGAGGTTCCACTCGGAGTGGGTGATGGGGCGCGGACCGACCAGGGACATCTGGCCGCGCACGACTTGCAAGAGTTGGGGCAATTCGTCGATGGAATGCCGCCGGCAGAAACGCGCGAAGCGGCTGCAGATGCGATGGTCGCGCGCGCCTTTGGAGCGCGGACCGTTCTCGTCCACGATGTACTCGATGAAGGCGAAGCGTCCGGAGGGCCGCGCGCCGCGACGCCACATAGTGCGGAATTTCAGAACCCAAAGCGGACTGCCGCCGAGTCCCAAGCGCCGGTGGGCGATGAGGGGAGACATGCGCGAAAGCACGGCGGTGGAAATGGCCACGATCAGCATGAGCGGCGCGAGGGCCAGCAGCACGCTGAACGCGGCGATGCGCTCAAGCAACCCGAGCAGCAGCCAGACGGCCGATTGGCGATGGTGACAGGTCATTCCCTGTTCATTGTTCCGCTTACGGGACGCGGGGGTGTGGGGAATTGGTAAATAATTTGTGAAATTACCAGCTATGGCTCAGTGACGGTTAGAATCTGGTCGGCCGCCACATTACGCAGGGTCTGATGGATGCGGCTGGGCCAGACGATGTCGATCTCCTTGACCACCTTAGCCGCGCCCAACCCGAAGTGTACCCGCGGATCGCTGGAGCAAGCATAGCCGGTGCTGGTAGTGGCGTGATTGTATTGGACGCCCGCCTCAGTGGCGATGCGCACCTGCGCCCCTAATCCCATGCGGTTGCTCTTCACGCCCACCAATTTCAGCAGAAGCCAATGGTTGCCGCCCGGCGAAACGTTATGGAAGAGTTGGGCTTTTCCGTTGAGCACACTGACCACGGCGTCCATGCGGCCATCGTTGTCGAGGTCGCCGAAGGCCACGCCGCGATGCGGGGCGGGACTCTCGAAGGCGGGCCCCGCGCCGGCGCTCACATCCTGGAACTTCCCGTTTCCGAGGTTGCGCAGCACGGTGTTGGGTTCTTCGGGACGGCGCAGAGACATTTGTGCGATATTGTCGAGGGCGTGCCCCCGCACGACCAGCAAGTCCTTCCATCCGTCGTTATCGAAATCGAAAATACCGTTCGACCAGCCCGACATGGGCCGTGTGGCGGAGGCTACGCCGGAAGCCGCGGTGATCTCCGCGAAATCGCCGGCGGGGCCGCGATTCTTAAACAGGGGGAAAGTGTCGCCTTCAAACGCGCTGATCCAGATGTCGTCCCAGCCGTCGTTATCGACATCCCGGAAATCGGCGCCCATACCGGAAACGTAGGCGCCCGATTCGGGGTAGGCGACGCCGGTCTGCAGCGCGACGTCCTTGAATTTCTTGCCGCCAAGATTGTGGAAGAGCATGTTGGGAGCATTATCGTTGGCCACAAAGACATCCATGTACCCGTCGTGATCGTAGTCGGCGAAGGCCACCCCCATGCCCTTCCCGCGGATCTCGCCTATGCCGGAGGCCGCGGACACGTCGGTGAACGTGCCATTCCCGTTGTTGTGGTAAAGAGTGTTGGGCAGCGGCGCGTAGTTCTTGGGATGGCAATAGGCGCGCAGGTTCGGGCTGGGCCCGCAAAACGGGTCTTTATCGACCTCCCATTTGCAGTAGTTCGAGACGAAAAGATCCAGGCGCCCGTCGTTATCGTAATCGAACCAGCCGGCCGCGACGGACCACATCTTCTTGCCATCCAGCACGCCGCCGCTCACGCCCGCCTTTTGCGTCACGTCGGTGAAGGTGCCGTCGTGGTTGTTATGGAAGAGTTGATTTCCGGTCACATTGGCGACGAAGATATCCGGCCAGCCATCGTTGTCATAGTCGCCGACGGCTACTCCCATGCCATAACCTTCACCCTGCACGCCGGCCTTCCCGGTAACATCGGTGAAGGTGCCGTTGCGATTGTTATGGAAGAGGCGGTTCCAATATTTGGGCGAGTCCTTTTTGAGCGACGGGATGGCCGCGCCGTTAACCAGGTAAATATCCAGGTAGCCGTCGTTATCGTAATCGAGGAGGGCGACTCCGGCGAGCATGGTCTCGGGCAGATTCTTATTGGGCGTGGGGCAACTATCGGCGACGAAGCGTATGCCGGCGCGCTCCGCGATTTCCTCAAATGCGATAGGTCCCAGGGTGGTGGCGGCGAAGGCCAGAGCCGGCGCACTCAACGCGAAGATTTGCCAACGGAGCACACTTCAGAGTAATACGCGCCTGAATATGCGGGAGGCCATGCCTCGCCACACTTGGCGCAAAGAGATAGAATTGGCGTATGCGAAAAGCAGGACTTCCGCTCCTTGCGTGCCTGATTGCCAGCAGCACCGGCCCCGGCAGGGCGCAGGACGCAGCGCCTCCGTCCCCTGGACCGACCATTCGGGTAACCACCACCGAGGTGTCGCTCGATCTCGTGGTCCGCGACAAAAAGGGACGTCCGGTGAAAAATCTGAAGCAGAGCGACGTCGAGATTTTTGAAGACGGCGTGCGCCAGCAAATTCTGAGTCTCCGTTTGGTGCCGGGCCGGGAAGTGCAGCGCCGGGAGGCGGAGAACCAGGCGAAGAAGGCCACCGCTGGGGAATCCTTGCCGCTGCGGGAAGTGAACACGCTGTGCATCGTCTTCCATAACATCGATCCCGTGACGCGGCCGCATGCCGTCGAGGTGGTCAAGGAGTTCATCAAGAGCGACTTGCCGCCGGAAACATACATCGGTATCTTTAATCTCAACGAAAGCCTGGCTCCACTGCACGAATTCACGAAGAACAAGGAGGAGTTGTTGCAGTCGATCGAAGGATCGTTCAACGGGAAGCCTTTGGATTTCGCCCAGGCATCGCAGGCCCTGCTCACGGCCAGCCCGAACATCGTCACGATGACCGCCCAGGTGAACAACGCCACCCACTCGGCCAGCGTGTCGGTGGACACTACCGGGGGGGAAGTGGCCACCACGACCATCATGGGCGCAGACGTCTCAAACAGCTCGGGCGCCAATCGCTTGCGGGGCGATCAGGTTCGGGCACAAAGCGACTTCGCGAATATTACGGGGATGCATGAGACGGATCGCATCGTCACTCTGATCAATCAACTGGGCACGCTGCCGGGACGCAAGACGGTGCTGCTGGTGACGACGGGCCTGGTGACCACCGGTGACCCGGACCGTTTCCAGAAGATTCTGAACAATGCCAATAGCCATGGGATCACGTTTTACGCCCTCGATAGCACGGAGATGAGCGCGATGAACGATACGGCGCAGGCGGGCAAGCTGGCCTTGGGGCAAATGGCATCGGTGAGCCAGCAAGGGAGCAACAAGGCCGCCACCGCCAGCGTGATGCGGCAAAGCAGCCGGCAAGGCGACGATACGATTTCGGCAGTGCGCACCTCGGATACTCAGGCGAGCCTGCGGCAGCTTGCCGAGGGCACCGGCGGATTTCTGATCGCCAACACCAACGACTTCCGCAAGCCCTTTCAGCAACTCGTAGAAAATCTGGACGCGCACTACGAGGCGGTATATCACCCCACTTCGGCAAAGTTTGACGGGCGTTTGCGGAAGATCGAGGTGAAGCTGGCGCGCAGCGACTTGCAGGTGGAGAGCCGGACAGGCTACTTCGCCATGCCGGACCTGAAAGGATCCGGTCCGCTGACTCCGTTGGAATCCACCGGTCTGGCGGTATTGGGCGCCGATCCGCGGCCGCACTCTTTCGATTTTCACGTGACCGCTTATCACTTCCAGAACGACGGCCCGAATACCCAGGGAGCGGTGGTTTTCGAGCTGCCGGGGACCAAGCTGGGGGCCTCCGCCGACCCTGCCAGAAAAATGCATAAATTCGAAGTATCGCTGCTGGCGCTTATCCGAAATGCCAATGGAGAAGTGGTGGATAAGTACAGTCTGGACAAGCCCTACTACATTCAAGACGCGAATCTGGCGGCGGTGCGCGCGACCGACCTGACCTATACGCATCCGGTCGATCTAGCTCCAGGCCATTACACCGTGGAAACCGCCATTGTGGATCGGGAAGGCAGCCAGGCGAGCGCGGAGACGGCGCAGATCGAAATTCCCGCGGCCCCTCCGGGGGTCGGAATCAGCAGCCTGGTGGTGGTGCAGGAAGTGGACGCGGCGGGCGCCCAGGCCGACACGGCGGACCCATTGATCTTCAAGGGGAAGCATGTGATTCCGATGGTGGAGGCGGTCGTCAATCCGGCCACCAAGCGCTATGTTTATTTTGTGGTGTATCCGGACAAATCGAGCACCGAGAAGCCCAAAATCCACGTTGAATTCAAGACCGGCGGGCAAGTGTTCGCGGAGTCCACGGCGGACCTTCCCACTCCGGATGCGAGCGGGAGGATTCCCATGTTTGTGGCGGCTGCCACACGGCCGGGCAAGTGCGAACTACAGATCACCGCTCTGCAAGGCAAAGGATCCGCGGCCGAGCACATTCAGTACGCGGTGTCCGCTAAATAGCGGGTTCGGCTTGGGTCACGGTGGCGCGCAGGTTGGCAACTCCGGCGGTGTAGCGGGTGTCGGCGACGGCGAAGGCGATGGCGTCGTCCAGCCAATCGTGGCCGACGCCGTCCGGGTCGTGGGAAGCCACGGTGAGGGTGTACTCCATGGCGCACAGTTCACAGCGGAAGGCGAAGGTGAGTTGGAGCGTGTCGCCCGCGGCGCGGGGGCCGAGTTTCAGGCCTTCCAGTTCGGTGTTGGTGCCGTAGACGTTCATGCCCGCGCGGCTGCGAATCAGCAGTCCGACCACCGGGTCGGCGACGGCATCGAGGAAACGCACGGTGACGCGCGCTACCGCGAGTTCGCCGCTGCGCAGGACGGCTGTGGGGTGGCCCGTCTCGCCAACCAGTTCCAGCTTCACGATTTCCGCGCGGCCGTCGCCGCGGCGGAGGCGCGGAGAGAGAGGCACCGAGATTGTCTCGCCCCAGGCGCGGATGCGCTGGAGGATGTGGTTGCCATACGCGGGCAGGACGGCCGCAGGATCGCCCCGGCCGGCCAGTTGGCCCCGATCGAGCCACCAGACCTCATCGCAAAGCCGGCGCAGCAAGTCTTCTTCGTGCGAAGCCAGGAACACTGTGGTTCCGGCGCGCCTGAGGCGGTCGAGCGACATGGCGGCGCGCTGGCGCACCAGGGCATCCTGACGCGCGAGGGTGTGCTCCAGCGCGAGGACCCGAACCGGTGAAAAATCCAGCGCGGCATCCGGTCCCAGCATACGGCCCGGTCCGGCTGCTTCCACCCAGCCCGAGGTGGGCTGAGCCAGGCCGGCTGCCAAACGAAGCAGAGTGTTCTTTCCAGCGCCATTCTCACCGATGACGCCTATAATGGCTCCGTCGGGCGCGACTGCGTCGAAGCCTGCGAGCGGTGCGCTCGAAACCTGCCGAAAAGCAATTGCCATTAAGGATAGGATAACGTCGTGCGCGGGTCCGCCGCGACTCCCGAGAATGGGTGGATATCCGGCATGCCCGGGGCGCTCCGCCCCAAGGCTACTTCCTTTTGGGAGGTGGGATAGAATGCGGCGGGAGTGTTCCACGCAGGCGCGCCATCCAGGCTGATTATGAGGCGGTCGTCTGCGCCGCTGTACCCGATCCGCAGAAGGTACTCGCGGTCCGGCGCAATGACGATTGGCGGGCCGGTGGTGACGCCGACGACCGCCTTCTGATATCCGAAGCGCAGGCGATGGCCGGCGATATATTCGACGAAGAGGCAATCTTCCGCGCCGGGCCGGCCGGTGACCAGCAGGGCTTCGCGGGGGGCCGCAGGCTCCGAAGGAAAGCGGATGCGCGCGGTCATAGTCAAGCTTTCGACGGGCAGCCTGATGCTTTCGGCGCGCTGCCCGGACCAGCGCGCCAGGGTTCGGAACAGACGCGGGTTGCGGTCCTGAAGAATGTCGTTCAAGCCCAGGCTGAGGGCCGCGCCCACAGCGATGCTCCAGAGACTGCCGAGGACGATAGCGGCGGTAGCGGCGCGACGCCACCGAATTTGGGATGGTGCGGCCCAAGCCA
>Ga0302320_10030609_pt1 | contig 10247 bp, 8 predicted proteins | sample Bog_T0_3_FD_202130 | JGI IMG/M metagenome (GOLD analysis project Ga0302320, IMG submission 202130) | Peat permafrost microbial communities from Stordalen Mire near Abisko, Sweden - Bog_T0_3 | ecosystem: Environmental > Terrestrial > Soil > Wetlands > Peat | place: Sweden: Abisko, Stordalen Mire... | reverse complement strand
CTTTGAAATATCCGGGCGAATGCATCCCGTAGTTCTTGGCTATCGCTTGGAAGCGCGGGCCGATTACTCGTACCGCGGATGCAGCTACGAGTTGGGTCGCAGTTCGCTTTCCGCCGCTGCGGGTGCTGCGCCAGGAATCACTCCAAGATTCAATCGGCTTTCGTATCCGGTTAATCCCAAATTCGTTGGCCACCCTACAGACCAGTTCCATAACGCGAGGATGTGAGTGCGTATGCTTGTGTGTGTCCACATGCGTCGGTTCGATTCCCGCGGCACAGATCCTTTGAATCTGAGCACGGAGTTCTGTCACGATGTCTTCGCTCCGAATGTGTCCGGCGGTCACTTTGGCGACGAACCAAGGGAGCGACGACGGCAAATTCCCTCTTGAATCGACGAGTGTGGGGATCGCGGCTGCGTCGGACAGCGATTTTTCGCCGACAAGCACGAGATGGCAGCCTATTCCGAGCGAGGAATTCAGCTTTGCTTGCGCCACGGCATCGTCGAATGCGGCGCCGGTAGCCATCAGCGTCGCGCTACTAAGAACTCCGTCGCGGTGCGCGCGGATGATCCCGTCGTTCACTCCGCGCGTAACGCCGAAATCGTCGGCGTTGAAGATCACGTGTCTGCTGGGGGTTGGAGTCGCCACGGCGGAAAGCCGATGATAGCACGGCAGTTCTGGCATGAACGGATTTGAAAACGGCGCTGCCGTCGGGACTCGGAACGAGAAGTTATCCGGAACTTGTCGAGCCGAAAAATACGTCGGCGTTTTCACTTGTGGCAATCGAAGAACCAAATGCAACCTAAATCGAATTCAAAATATGAATGAGGTATGAAAGTTTTAAACAGTTCTGTTGAAATCCGTGTGGAAAATGACCGCCTCCGATTCTTTTGCGCCCTAGATACTGCGTTTTTTCCACTTTGCACAATTTCAGTGCAATCGAGGCTTCCGAAAAAATAAATTTTGCTCCGCAGCCGGCGAAACCCTTCTTCGGCGCAACAGACTTTCTTCGCCGATGGTGCCGATGGAATTATTCGGAGAAAAGCAAAGGACTTAGTACCAGTGTGGCGGCGGATCGAGCTTAATTTGGATGGTGTCGGAGTTTTTCGTGATGTCGTACCACTTGCCGTAGGTGTGCAAACCCTTGGCGACAATTTGAATCAGTACTTTTCCGATCGGAACGTCGGGTACTTTCACGGATCCGTCACCGTTGGTCTTGAAATTCATTTCGGCGAGACGGTCTTTGTGAAAAAACTTCCCCGGATCGCCAAAGCGGATGTAAACGCTGGCATTGGCGACCGGCTTGTCCTGGCTGTTGGTCACGACAATCTTCAGTCGTGTGGTTCCGGCGTCATCGTCAGGCGAAGCGGACGGCCCAGACTTATCCGGCAGTGTACCGTTGTTTCCGGATTGGCTTTGCGGAGTGGTTTGAGGCTGCGCGGGTTGCTGCGCTTCGCTCGCTTGCGGCGCCAACATTCCCAGAGCGACCCAAATCACCAGCCCGATAACGAATTGGGCGTGCCGCCGCGCTTGGAGACTCGGTCCCTGGAATGTGAAGTTCACGCTTCAGTTGTACTCCAAAGGCGCAGTCCTCTCAAGCGCGGGATGGGCGCCACACTTTTCCGTCACTCCAGACGCGATGTTCCACTCCGCGGCATGGTCGGTGGACAAATTGGCTCGTCGTGTACTTTAGGCGCTCAAATATCCACGGTCCGGTATCGAACGGCTCCCGCCATCATATGATAGAGACGTCTTACAGTTCGCCGATTCGCGATTCGCACGCTCTAAGCGCTTTCGTTTCAGGAGGCATTCGATGGGTTTTTCAACCGACGCAATCCACGTGGGCCAGGAGCCCGACCCGCTGACCGGGGCCATCGTTGCGCCGATTTATCAGACCTCGACATACGTAATCGAAGCGATGGGCAAGAGCAAAGGCTACGACTACGCCCGCACCACGCATCCGAACCGGAAAGCACTGGAACGGACGATCGCAAAGCTGGAAGGCGGGCACGCGGCCTACGTGTTCACCTCCGGCATGGCCGGAATCGATTCGGTGTTCCGCCTGCTGCGTCCAGGCGACCATACAATTTTGTCGCAGGCAGTCTATGGAGGAGTGTTTCGGCTCACCACCCAGCTCTTGAAGCAATTCGGGCTGGAGTTCGATTACGTCGATACGGCTGATCTCCTCAAAGTTCGCGCGGCCATCAAGCCCAACACCAAAATGATCTACGTGGAAACTCCGACGAATCCGACGATGATCGTCTCGGACATTGCAGCGGTATCGGTTTTGGCTCGCGAAAGGAATCTCACGCTGGTAGTGGACAACACCTTTCTAAGCCCGTACTTCCAGAAGCCGCTCGCGCTCGGAGCTCACATCGTGGTCCATTCGATGACGAAATATTTGAACGGCCACAGCGATTGCACCGGAGGTGCCGTGGTTTTGAGCCGCCCCGAAGACGCCGAGAAGATCTATTTCGTCCAGCGTTCCGCGGGAGCGGGCCTGGCTCCAATGGATTGCTTTCTTGTATCACGAGGCTTGAAGACACTCGCCGTCCGGATGGACCGCCACAATACAAACGGAATGGCGATCGCGAAATACCTGGAGTCACATCCCAAGGTGAAAGCCGTCATCTATCCGGGACTGAAATCCCACGCGCAGCACGAGCTGGCGGCCAGTCAGCAGTCCGGGTTCGGCGGGATGATTTCATTCGAGGTCGGCTCACTCGAAGCAGCCACGAAAGTGCTGAACCATACCAAACTGTGCTCGCTGGCGGAAAGCCTCGGCGGCGTTGAGTCCATGATTTCGCTGCCGGCGCTGATGACCCATGCTTCGATTCCGCCGGACATTCAGAAACAAATCGGGATCACGCAGGGACTAATTCGTTTGTCAGTGGGAATTGAAGACCTGGAGGACCTAGTCGCCGATCTCGATCAGGCGCTTGCCCAAATTTAGCAGCCGACCTCGCGCGAACTCGCGTGGTGCTATCGCTTTCGCGGCGATACCGAAGACTGAATCCAGCGAAGATACTTCGTGTGTCCGGCAGCGATGGGCAGCGCGATGATCTCGGGGACGTCGTAGCTGTGCATCTCGAGGATCGCTCCTCGTACCTTCTTGAATCTGGCGAGCGTGGTCTTAATGAGCAGCAAGAATTCGTCCGCGCGCTCCAGATTGCCCTTCCACATGTAAACGGACCGTACGGGGGAGCCGATCAGGCTCGCGCAAGCAGCCAACCGTGCGTTCACGAGCGACCGCGCAATCCTTCGAGCTTCGCGGGCCGAACCGCATGTGACCAGCATCAGAATTTCAGGAGACATCGGGACCTTTACTCTTGCGCCGCTTGTGTGCTTCGAACTTGCGTGTAGATCGCGCGAAGACCAAGATACAATATCGCTCCGTGACTAAACAACGAATCCAATTCGGAACCTCCGGGTGGCGTGGCGTCATCGCCGATACATTTACGTTTTCAGGAGTTCGCCGCGCGTCCACCGCGATTGCCGGCCACGTAAAGGACAAGGCCACAAATCCCACAATCATCGTCGGCAATGACACTCGTTTTTTTTCGCCCGAATTCGCTCGCACTGCCGCGACGGTTCTGCGCGCCGCGGGCTGCAAAGTCCGTTTCTGCCCTGAGCCGACCCCCACGCCGGTAATCGCTCACGCGATCATCTTCAACAAATTCGACGGTGGCGTGAACATCACCGCCAGCCACAATCCCGCCGAATATAATGGATTGAAATTCTCGGGACCCGATGGCGGCCCTGCCCTTCCCGAAATCACCAAGGACATCGAAAAGCGCGCCGACGCTCTGCCCGAAGACGAAACCCCGTTCCACGACATCGAGGACAATTTCGACCACATCGATCCGCGCGCTCCGTATTTCGCTCAGTTGGAAAAAATGATCCGATTCGACGTGCTCGCAAAAATGAAGGGCACGCTCGCGTACGACGCGGTTCACGGTTGCGGCGGCGGATGGCTCGATCGCGTCCTGAAAGATCACGGGATTGCGGTTTCCTCGATTCGCGAAAATCGAAACGTGTTATTTGACGGGACCGGGCCCGATCCGTCCGAAGAAAATCTCGCTCCGCTCAAGAAGCTGGTGCTCGAAAGCAAGGCCGTGGTAGGACTTGCGACCGATGGCGACGCGGACCGATTTGGCATTCTCGATTCCGACGGCTCGTTCGTTCAACCAAACCATATTCTCGGTCTGGTATTCGATTACTTGCTCGAAACGCGCGGCGGGAGGTTGGGCGCATCGCGCAGCGTCGCGACCACGCATTTGATCGACGCTGTGGCCAAGCTGCACGGCGTGCAGGCGTACGAAACGCCAGTTGGTTTCAAGTACGTTGGCCCGTTGCTGCGCGAAGACAAAATTGCGATCGGCGGCGAGGAAAGCGCGGGGATGACCATTCGGGGCCATCTCCCCGAGAAAGATGGCATTCTCGCCTGCCTGCTCGTTGCGGAAATGATCGCGGCCCGGCAGAAATCGCTACACGATCAATTGTTCGATCTCTTTAAACGCGTCGGACAGCAATACTGGCCCGTCCGCGCAAACCTGCATCTACCGAGCGACGCTCAGGCAAAACTGCCATCTCGGCTAAAATCCGACTTCAAGGAATTTCTCGGCCGCCACGTGGCAACGGAGAACCGACTCGATGGGTTGAAACTGATTTTCGACGACGGCTCGTGGGTTCTGATGCGCCCTTCCGGGACCGAGCCGGTCGTCCGCATTTACGCCGAAGCCGCGACGCTCGCCGCCGCGGAGAAACTGGCGAAGGAGGCGAGCGCGTGGATCAGCCAATAAAACCGATAGCGAACGCCCAGGGCGAGCCGGTTCCAGTTCGCGCCGCGAACGATCCTCAGCTGTCTTTCTTCGCTCATCTCGGCGATTTTTTCCGAAGGAACGCGCTTACGTTTTTGGTGGCGGGGCTGGTGCTGCTCATCGTGCAGGATGTGTTTGGAACCCACGGCGTTCTCGCCATGCACCGTTCGCAAGTGGAAGCGAACCGCATCAAGCAGGAAATTCAGCAGCTCGATCAGGAAAATCAAAAACTACAGAACGACGTGACGGACTTGAAGAGCGATCCTGCAACGATCGAAGGGTGCGCCCGCGGAATGGGTTACGCTCGAAAAGGAGAAGTTATCTTCAAACTGCCCCAAAAGGCCGTCGATTCGGCCTGCCCCGTTACACCACCCAGCGCCGCTAGGCCAACCTACTAAGTACGCGCTGCAATTCCCATTTTCTGACGGAACCACGCACGAATCTGCGGCCCGCGCCCTTCCGATCTGGTTCGCACGATCGACAGCGCCAGCATAGCCAGCGTGACGATCAAAATACCCAGCGTCGCAACGGGCACGGTTTGCATTCGCTTGGGAAATATCGACAGGCGTCCGTAAACGAAGATGATGTGAACCCAATAGACGAGGAGCGAAGTCTTCCCTAGTTGAATGAGCGGACTGAAGCCGACCTCGCCCGGCCCCCAACGGCACCACGCGTATCCCATCGGCATCATGGCCATCAAAATTCCAAGCCGCGCCAGAAAAAAGTTTGGGCTTGTATGCCAATAATCGTACGTCGCGTAGATTTGCGGCGCGTACGCATCAATCCACGTCGACGCCGCGAACAAAACAACGCCAACTCCGCCAGTGAGCGTCACCGCTTTTGCGACGTTCGTCCTTCCCCAGTCGCTAAATAAAATGAATCCGACCGCGAGCCCCGCGAACGCAAAGGCTGTCCACGGGAAAACCGGAAATAACCATGCTTGCGGCGCGTCCTGGGTGTGCACGCCATTGACGTAGGACTCTAAAAACCACGGCAGCCATCGAGGACGCCAAGTCGTATATAGCGGCGGAGTTGCCAGCGCCACAGTTGCCGTCAACACAATCGCCACGATCACTACGCTCCTGCGTGACTGCGCGAGCCAGCAAACGATACTCATGAAAATAATGGAAAGGCCAATCGTCGTGAGAATATCCACGCGCAGCAAGTCCTGCCACGGCGATTTCGGAAGCCCAAGCAGAAATTCCTGCAACCTGAATAGGTAGCCAAAAACCAGAATCTCGGCGCCGCGGGCGATTGATTTGCGGGCGATATCCGCGGCTGGCACGGATTTTTGGCGCAGCTTGGTGGTGACCAAAGATACGGAAACACCAGCGAGGAACAAAAACATCGGCGCGGGTATCGTCCCCAGTTCCTGAGACAGGCGATAGAAAAGCGCGCCGCGCGATGCATCGTTGAGCCATGAATCGTAGCCGTGAACGATGAACATCATCACGCAGACCAGACCGCGCAACCAGTCGATGTAACCGAATCGCTGCTGCTGTGCTTTGGGGTCAGCCATTGATCGGAGAAGCCACAGAATCGCCGAGGCGGATGGTCAAATCAAGCTGTTCCCGGAAAATCGGTGTGAGGACGCGACCGTACTAACGCACGACTCCCTGCAATGGGCTGGACGCCGATGCATATAATTTTTTCGCGATGCGCCCGGCGAGAAACGCCTTTCGCCCCGCCTCGACCGCCGAGCCCATTGCTTCGGCCATCAGCACGGAATCATCGGCTTCGGCGATGGCGGTATTCATCAGCACGCCGTCGGCGCCGAGTTCCATCGCGATCGCCGCATCGGAAGCGGTTCCGACACCCGCATCGAGAATAAGCGGGACTTCGGTGATGCGCTCGCGCAGAATCCGGAAGTTCGCCACGTTTTGGAGCCCCATGCCAGAGCCAATCGGCGCGCCCAGCGGCATCACTGCGGACGCTCCGGCGTCGATTAACCTGCGCGCGACGATTAAGTCATCGCTCGTGTAAGGAAGCACGATGAATCCTTCCTTCACGAGCGTTTTCGTGGCGGCAATCAGTTCGCCTGTGTCCGGAAACAAGGTTTGCTCGTCACCGATGACTTCCAGCTTCACCCATTCCGAAAGTCCGACTTCACGGCCAAGTCGAGCCGCGCGAACGGCTTCCTCGGCGGTGTAGCATCCGGCGGTGTTTGGCAGAATGAAAAAATTCTCACGGTCGATGTAATCGAGCAGCGACTCTTTGAATTTATCCGTGAGGTTCACGCGGCGAACGGCGACGGTGACCATGTCCGCGCCGGACGCTTCGTGAGCGCGTCGCATTTCCGGGAAGCTGCGGTACTTTCCGGTGCCGACGATCAGCCGCGAATTAAACGCGCGGCCGGCAATTGTTAATTGGTCACCCATGGCTTGTTCCCTCGCATTCGTACGGCGCACCACGCAATTCTTAAAATTTTTCACGGCTGGGACTGCGGGCGCGGCTCCGCGACGTCGGCATAGAGCTGCGCGATCAGGTCTTCGTAATGGGATTCGATCACGCGCCGCTTCATCTTCAAAGTGTAGGTCAATTCGCCGTTGGCAAAGGTAAAATCGCGTTCGAGCACGGCGAAACGCTTTGGCTTTTCGTACTGGGCCAGCGGAGCCGTCAGACGCTCGATTTCCGCGGAGAGTAGTTCGCGGACCCATTCGTCGTGGACCAATTGCGCCGGAGCGGAAAAGACCTTCCCGTGTTGCTTTGCTTCCGATTCGATCGTGCCGAAATTTGGAACTACCAGCACTGAAACGAATTTCCGCCGGTCGCCGACCACGATCGCGTTTAGAATGTACGGCGAGGTCTTGAGCTGGTTTTCAATTGGAGCAGGCGCCACAAACTTTCCGGCTGAAGTCTTGAGCAATTCCTTTTTGCGATCGGTGATGACTAGGTAGCCGTCGTCGTCGATTCGCCCAATGTCTCCGGTACAGAACCACCCGCCCGGGGCAAACACTTTTTGCGTCTCTTCGGGCTTGCGGTAGTAACCCTGCATTACGTTGGGGCCTTTCACAAGTATCTCGCCGTCTTCGGCGATCTTTACGGTCACGTTGGGAATCGCGCGGCCGACCGTTCCCACCTTGTGCGCGGTCGGCAGGCTCGCCGTCACAATCGGCGACGTTTCCGTCAGTCCATATCCCTGGTACACGGGCAAATCGAGAGACCAGAAAAACTCCGCAAGTTCCGGAGCCAGTGGCGCACCTCCCGATGACAGCGTGCGAATCCTGCCGCCCAAGCCCGTTCGAACTTTTGAGTACACCAGTTCGTCAGCGATCTTCCATTGAAACCGCAATCCGGATGAAGCCGTCTTGCCGTACGCCTTCCACGGTACCGAGCGAGCCGCGACCCTCAGTGCCCAGTCGAAAATCTTGCGTTTGGCCCCGGTTTCTTTGCGGCCCTTGTCCAGAATTCCGGCATAAATCTTTTCGAAAAACCTCGGAACCGCAGCCATCGTCGTGGGATGGACCTCGAGCATCGCTTGCTGAACGTTTTCGATGTGCTCGACGTATGCGACCGAAATGCCGCGCAAAATGTAACCATAGTCCATCACGCGTTCGTACACGTGCGCGAGCGGCAAAAACGATAGGGCGCAATCGTCCGCAAAAAACGGATACTCCTCCATCGACTCAATCGCATTCGAAGTCAGATTGGAGTGCGACAGCATCACGCCTTTCGGCTCGCCGGTCGTTCCCGAGGTGTAAATGATCGTGGCCAGCTCGCTACTGGTTACAGCGCCGGCCCTACGACGATATTCAGCCACGTCCGCGCCGCCGGCCGTCGCAACCAAAGTCTCAAACCGCAAAATTTCACCGCGCAGGTCCGAAGGCGGTGCAACCGAAATCACGTGTTCTATCGCCGGAATGCGCTCCCTGCTGTCGGAGATTTTGCGCGCCTGTGACTCGCCCACGGTGATGACCACGTGAGCGCCCGAGTCGTTCAGGATGTACACGAGCCGATCGATGGATTCGTTGAAGTAAATCGGGACGCTCGCCGCGCCCAATCCGAGAATGGCAAAGTCCGCGATGTGCCACTCGGGGCAGTTCGGCGCGAACACGCCGACGCGGTCGCCCTTGTTTACGCCGAGCTCGCCAAGGGCCTTTGCAATTCCGGCGACGCGCCGGAGCATTTCCAGCGACGAAATCGACTCCCAGGCTGCGGCACCGCGAAACATCTGAGCCTTCGGGTTAGGGTGCTGATCGATCGCCGCGAGAAAACGATCGGTAAGAGATGGGTAGGCCATGTTCTCGAATCAACTCTAGCCCAACCGTATTGCGCGAAGCAACGCAGTCCTGCTATGACGCTGGCCGCGCATGCCTACTCACGCTCGGCAGTCTGCGATAAGATGCTCACGGAGGATTTCCATGCCGCCGTTCGCCACCGATCAAGCCACCGGGTACCAACCCATTCGTGCCCCGCGAGGGTCCACCCTCTCGTGCAAGGGCTGGCAGCAGGAAGCCGCTCTCCGCATGCTGATGAACAACCTCGATCCGGACGTGGCGGAGAAACCGGAAGAGCTGATCGTGTACGGCGGACGCGGAAAGGCTGCGCGCAACTGGAACGCCTACCACGCTATCGTCGCTTCCCTGCGCTCGCTTGAAAATGACGAAACGCTCCTCGTTCAATCCGGCAAGCCTGTCGGAATTTTTCGCACCCATACATACGCTCCGCGCGTGCTGATTGCCAATTCGAATTTGGTAGGTCATTGGAGCGACTGGAAGAATTTCGACGAGCTCGACCGCGCCGGGCTGATGATGTACGGACAGATGACCGCCGGTAGCTGGATTTATATCGGCTCGCAGGGAATTTTGCAGGGCACGTACGAAACGTTTGCGGCCGCCGGACGGAAACACTTCGGCGGTGATCTGACGGGCAAACTCGTGGTCACCGGTGGCATGGGCGGCATGGGTGGAGCGCAGCCGCTGGCAGCGACGCTCAACGGTGCGGCATTTCTTGGAATCGACGTTGATCCGGAGCGCATCAAGCGGCGCGTGAAGTCTGGCTATTGCGACGTGATGGTTAACGATCTCGACGAAGCCTTGCGCATCTTGAAAAATTCGGTGCGCAAGGGCGAGCCCACTTCGGTGGGGCTCGTTGGAAATTGCGCGGATGTGATCCCCGAACTCGCGCGCCGAGGCATCGTGCCGGATTTGCTCACCGACCAGACCAGTGCGCACGATCCGCTGTACGGATATGTACCGCAGGGAATGACTCTCGAGCGGGCGAACCAGCTCCGTACGAGCGATCCGGAAAGCTACGAGAAGAAATCACTCGATTCCATGGCCACTCACGTCGAAGGCATGCTAACGCTGCAGAAAATGGGCGCCGTCACGTTTGATTACGGCAACAACATTCGCACGTTCGCGTTCAACCACGGCGTGAAGGACGCTTACAATTTTCCTGGGTTCGTACCTGCGTACATCCGTCCGCTT
>Ga0302320_10030605_pt1 | contig 10248 bp, 7 predicted proteins | sample Bog_T0_3_FD_202130 | JGI IMG/M metagenome (GOLD analysis project Ga0302320, IMG submission 202130) | Peat permafrost microbial communities from Stordalen Mire near Abisko, Sweden - Bog_T0_3 | ecosystem: Environmental > Terrestrial > Soil > Wetlands > Peat | place: Sweden: Abisko, Stordalen Mire... | reverse complement strand
TGGCCGCCGGACAGGGATCGAAGCTGCGGATAACCTGCGAGGGCAGTGATGCCGATGCCGCCGTCCAGGAAATCGAGGAACTAATCCAGCGGCGATTCGATGAGGATTGAGCCTCCCCCCGCGAAAGCTGATATCGCGCCAGCGGCCATGCGTACGGATGGGCGTTCCATTTTTTTGCGACCCGCATCCTCCCCATGAGCGAAGCTGACTCGCACCCGGATGCCGAAAAGCGCTTCCACGGAGTCGGCGTCTCGCCCGGCATCGCCCGGGGCACCGTGTTCGTTTATCGCACCGACGAGGACGAGGAACCGCCCGTTCGGCGGATCCCGGAATCGGAGATCCCGGCGGAAATCGCCCGGTTCGAGTCGGCGTTGATCCTGACCCGGGCGCAAATCCTCGAGATGCAGGAGCGGATTGCGGAGGCCATCGGGGCCAAGGACGCGGGAATCTTTGACGCGCACCTGCTGGTAGTCGAGGACCGGACGCTTATCGACGAGGTGCTGCGAACGCTGACGAGGGATCACAACAACATCGAGCATGTCTTCCAACAGGTGGCCAACCGCTACTCGAAGACGCTGAGCGAGATCGACGATCCCTACCTTCGTGAGCGCGCGCTCGACATCCACGACGTCGCCCGGAGGGTCATGCACAACCTGATGGGGAAACAGACGCGTCCGCTTTCCTCCATCGATACGCCGCACGTCCTGGTGGCGCACAATTTGACCCCGTCGGATACCGCGCAGCTCAATCGCCAATTGGTGCTCGGATTCGCCACCGATGTGGGAAGCCGAACCTCGCATACGGCCATCATGGCCCGCTCGATGGCCATCCCGGCCGTCGTGGGGCTGCACGACCTGAGCGATGTCATTGAGAGCGGCGCGCATGTCCTCCTGGATGGCTACAACGGACTGCTGATCCTCAACCCGAACGACCAGACGCTATGGGAGTACGGCGAGCTCGAGATCAAGAAAACGCAGGTCGAGGAGAAGCTAACCCAGCTTCGTGAAACCTTTTCCACCACCATCGATGGCCGCCACGTCGTCCTCTCCGCCAACATCGAACTGCCGGAGGAAGTGCCGATAGTGAAGAAAAACGGCGCGGAAGGCATAGGCCTTTACCGGACGGAATTCTTTTACATCAACAAATCTGAACTTCCCGACGAGGAGGAGCAGTACGTCAACTACAAGCGTGTGGCGGACGATGTATTGCCGTACAGCGTCATCATCCGGACACTGGACCTTGGAGGCGACAAGTTCATGAGCGCGCTGGATCTCCCGGAGGAGTTGAATCCGTTCCTGGGCTGGCGGGCGATCCGGTTCTGCCTCGAAAGGCCGGAGATATTCAAGGTTCAGCTTCGCGCCATCCTGCGGGCGAGTATCGGGGGCAATGTGCGGATGATGTACCCGATGATTTCGGGTGTGGATGAGCTAAAGCGAGCCAATGCTGTGCTTGAGGAGTGCAAGGCTGAACTGCGCACCGAAGGCACCCCCTTCAACGAGCAAATGGAAGTCGGGGCGATGATTGAAATCCCGAGTGCGGCCGTGACCGCGGATTTACTGGCGCATGAGGTCGATTTCTTTTCGATCGGGACCAATGACCTGATCCAGTACTCCATCGCGGTGGATCGGGTGAACGAGCGGATCGCCCACCTTTACGAGCCGACGCATCCTGCCATTATCCGCCTGATCAAGAACGTGATCGACGCGGGCCACGCCCACAATCTCTGGGTGGGAATCTGCGGGGAGATGGCGGGGGAGATTGCGTTGACCCCGCTGCTGATCGGGCTGGGAGTGGATGAACTCTCGACCGGCGCATCGCTGGTGCCGCGGGTGAAACGGGCGGTGCAAAGCCTCGACGTGGGATTCTGCCTGAAGCTGGTCGAGGAGATTTCGCACATGGACAGCGCGGCGCAGATCCTGGAGCGTTGCGAGGCCGTGGCTCGCGAGCATTATCCCGAGCTCATGACGTGAACGGGGCCGCCGCCGCGAAGCCGCGCCGGTCACTTGGCCCGGTTGCCATTCGGCATCCTTGCATGGGCTGACGGGCGCGGATTAGACTATCGGGATGTCCCCCGTGCGTGCCGTTCTAAGGTTCCTGTTCCCGCTATTTTGTATCGTTGTGGGGACCGGTGGGGTCCATGCTGGGCAGGCGACTTACAACGTGCGCGATTCAGGCGCGGTGGGGGACGGGAAAACAAACGACACGGCGGCGATTCAAAAGGCGATCGATGCGGCGGCTGGAGCTGGGGGAGGGGAGGTCATCGTGCCGGCGGGTACCTATTCGACGGGAAGTCTTGAATTGAAGTCGCATGTGACCCTGGACCTCGCAGCTGGCGCCGTGATCCATGGAGATGGGGTTGCCACGGATTATCCACTGGTCCAGGCACGCTGGGAGGGCCTTCAGCACCAGTGCCACCAGGCCCTCATTTTTGCCAACGATGCGGAAGACATCGCCATTACCGGGTCGGGCAGTATCCAGGGCGATGGAAAGGTTGGGAAACTGCGTGGTCCACGCGGGCCGACGCTCTTCGAGCCGACCAACTGCAAGAATGTGCGCGTTACCGGGGTGACGGTCGGTAACGACGGCGTATGGACGCTACATCCGACGTTCTGCCAGGACGTGACGATCTCGAATGTTACCATCGACTCGGTGGGGGGAAACTCCGATGGAATCGATCCGGACTCGTGCCAGGGGGTGACCATCGACCATTGCACCTTCTCCGCAGGCGACGATGATATCGCCATCAAATCCGGCAAGGGACAGGAGGGAGTGAAGATCGGAAAGCCTACGGCAGATATCAGTGTCACGGATTGCACCTTCATCAAGGGACACGCCGGGGTGGCCATGGGCAGCGAGCTATCCGGCGGGATATCGGGCGTGAAAATCGCGAACTGCACGTTCTCCGGGGTCAAGGAGGCCATTTACATGAAATCCGCCCCGGGGCGTGCAGGATATGTGCGGGACGTGCATGCAAATCACCTGGTGGTCACCGATGTGCCGCTCCTGGTCATCCTGACCACTTACCATGCTAATCCGGATGCCCAGGGCGTGCCGGGCGTTGCCGGTTTGACGGATTTCGGCGGCATCTCGATCTCCGATGTGAAGGCCGACTCAAAGAAAACCCTGGTCAAGGTAGAGGCGACGCCGGAAAAGCCGGTGGACGGCCTTACGCTGACTGGCATTGCCGGCTCGTGCCGGGATGGGTTCGTGATTAGCAACGCGAAAAATGTTGTACTGAAGGACATCAAGCTCGACGGCCTGAAGGGTCCGGCGCTTTATACCCAAAATGTCCAGGGCACAGGGCTGGATGGCGCGGCGCCTTATGTGCCGGTAACGGTAACCAAATCTCCATAGTTCCATGAAATCATCCTGCATCCCCGCTCGGTTCCTGCTCGCGATCACCATGTTCGCCTTGGCTTCGCTCGCTCCGGCGCAATCGAGCCCCGCGCCGGCTGGCCCGTATAAGATCGTCCAAAAGACGCAACTCATGGGCACGGGACGGATCGACTACGTCACGGCGGATAGCGTGAACCGTCGGCTCTACGTGCCGCGCGGAAATTCGGTGCTGACTTTCGATCTCGATTCGCTGGAGCCGCTGACCCCGATACCCGGCCTGATGGGCGGGCATGGGGTTGCCATCGATACCGTATCCGGACATGCGTTCTCGAGCAGCATGCCAGTCATCATGTGGGACGCAAAGACGCTCAAGACAATCAAGACCATTGCCGTGCAGGGGCGGCCGGACGGAATCCTCTTCGAGCCCTATACCGAGCGGATTTACGTCCTAAGCCATCAGCCGCCGAATGTGACGGTGCTGGATGGGAAGGATGGCTCGATCGTCGGCACCATCGACCTGGGAGCCGCGCCCGAACAGGCGGCCAGCGACGGGAACGGAAACGTGTACGTCGATCTCGAGGACAAAGACAGCATCGGAGTCGTGGACGCCAAAGCCTTGAAAGTGACCGGCACCTACGGACTCAGCGGAAAGGGTGGCGGACCGGGCGGCTTGGGATTGGATGCGAAGAACCATATCCTGTTCGCGTTTTGCCACCAGCCGGCGGTGGCAGTGATCCTCAGTGCAGTTGACGGGAAGCTGCTGACAATGCTGCCGATAGGCAATGGGACCGATGGCGGAGGATTCAACCCGAATACAATGGAGGCGTTTAGTTCCCAAGGGGATGGAACACTTACGATCATCAAGGAATCCAGCCCGACGAGTTTCGCAGTGGAGCAGACGGTGCAGACGACGCCACGCGCCAAGACCTGCACGCTGGATACGAAGAAAGATCACATCATTGTGATTGCCACGGAGCGGCCGGCGCCCTCACCGGGGGCGCCGCCGGCTGCAGTTGTTGCGACATCGCCTGTCGCGGCGCCGATGCCGTCTGTCTCCGGTTCTACTGGCGAGCTGGGGCGGCCCGGACGTGGCGGCCCTGGGGGCTGGCGGGGATATAGTGGACCCGCGATGTTGCACATCCTGGTAGTGGGGCAATAGGACGGCGGAAGACGCCGCGATATTGCGTCGCCGCTCACCTTACCTTCTGGCTTTAGGGCCGCCGGAGTCGAATTGCGCCTAACCGAGCAGCTCGCTCACCAGCTCGCGCTCTTCTTTCAACTCGGCGACGCTTTGGTCGATCTTCCAGCGCGAATACTCGGGGATGTCCAACCACTTGGCCACCTCCAGCTTCGATCCGTCGCTGCGGACGGGAAAGGATGAAATCAAGCCCGCATCCACGTCATATTCTCCGCTGGAACAAATGGCTACGCTGTGCCAATCGCCGTCGGCAGTCGGTTCAACGATGGAACGGACGGTGTCGACAATGGCATTGGCCGCCGATGCAGCGCTCGATGAACCGCGCGCCTTAATGATGGCGGCACCGCGCTGCTGGACGGTTGGGATGAAGATGTTTTTCAGCCAATCCTGGTCTTCGATCACCTGCCATGCAGGCTTTCCATCGATCCGGGCGCTGAAGAAGTCGGGGTACTGGGTGGCGGAGTGATTGCCCCAGATCGCGAGGTTCGAGACGCGGGTGACATCCACCCCGGCGCGCAATGCGAGTTGGGACTTCGCCCGGTTTTCATCCAGCCGGGTCATGGCGTACCAGCGGTCCGGGGGGACGCTCTTCGCATTGTTCATGGCGATGAGGCAATTCGTATTGCACGGGTTACCCACCACCAGGACACGCACATCGCTGGCGGCGCAACGCTGGATGGCCTGGCCCTGGCCGGTAAAAATCTTGCCGTTGATCCCGAGCAGGTCCTTGCGCTCCATGCCCGCCTTGCGCGGCACGCTACCGACCAGCAGCGCCCAGTTCACGTCGCGGAAACCTTCACTCAGGTCGGAAGTGGCGCTGATACCCTTGAGCAGGGGGAATGCGCAATCCTGGAGCTCCATAACCACGCCGTTGAGTGCGGGGAGCGCGGGTGGGATTTCGATCAACTGCAAATGGACCGTCTGGTCCGGGCCGAACATTGCCCCCGAGGCAATTCGGAAGAGGAGAGAGTAACCGATCTGGCCGGCCGCGCCGGTAACTGCAACTTTAATGGGGTGATTCATGGCGTCTGGTAAAGCGTTTGGTTTTTATTTGCCATTAGCAAACCAAGATCGCGCCTGCTCCGCCAGACGGTTCTTGTAAAAATCACACCCTATCTACACCCTGCCCGTCTCGCGCAGGATGGCATGCACGGCTTCCGCAACCCTCAGGAGATCCACATTCTCGCGCCATTTCTCCACCTCGTAGGGGAGGCGCTCGCTCCAATTTGACTCTGCCACGGCCCCCGGCACATTGAAGCGCTGTTCGGTTCCAAATAAGTCCGTGATCATGCAGACGGCGATCCAGGAATTGGCGCGGAACAGGCCCCGCAACAACGTCATGTGCAGCGAGTCGCTCCACGGCTCTGGCATGGGCATGTGCAGATGCGCGAAGGCGGTCAGCTTGACCATCTGGTCCCACGCGGACACCTTTGCCGGCCCCTCGGTTTGCGTGGCGCGGTACCGGCGTTCCCACCAGCTTCGGAGCGGCTCGTGGTCATGGGTCCCGTAGGTGGCCAGGGATAGCCTTTGATAATCCTCCCCGTCGATGAGCCATCCGTCCCATTTCGGTTCCCAGATTGGTATCTTGAATCCGGCGATGCCGAGCGAGGTCAGGCTCGGCCTCACATACGGGGGCACGACGCCGAGATCTTCGCCGATCATCCGAAATTCGCCCGTCTCCCGCAGGAGCGCGCGGAGATATTCCTCGCCGGCGCTTCGGTTGAGATCGCGATTTTTGTCGTTGGAATCATCGTGCGGGAAGAATTGCGGGAGCCGTCCGCCTGTCCGGGCGCGCGCCTCGTCGTTGCTGAGCGGGACGTAGTCGGCATTCTCCTGCGGGCGCCATGGGAAGGCGAAGATGCGGTAGAACCCGAGGACATGGTCGATGCGGAAGAGGTGAAACATCTGGCGCGTATGGTGGACGCGCTGGCGCCACCAACGGAAATCGGTCTCCCGGAGGCGATCCCACCGGTATAGCGGCACGCCCCAGTTCTGGCCCCATCGCGCAATGAAAGGGTTATCCTGGAACGCAGGCTCCGGCGGCGCGCCACCACTCCAGGAGAGATCGAAGATGTCGGGCTCCGAGAACACATCGGACGAGTAATAGGAGACGCCGAACGGGACGTCGCCCATGAGCCAGACGCCGCGCGTCTCGGCGTGGGCCTTTACCTCTTCCCATTGGGCGAAGGCGACCCACTGCACCCATTTGTAGAAGCGGATGCGGCGCTCGAGGCGCTTCCGGGTCGCGCCGGGCTGGCGAGCCAGCCAGAGCCGGGCGGTGGCAAGGGTGCGCTGCTCCTCCGGCCACAGGTCCCAGCGCTCGTTGACGCTGTTGTGATCCATCAAGACACGGAAAAGGCCGTAGCCCTCGATCCACTCCGCCTGCTGGGCGAGCCAGGTCCGGAACGCCCGCGCCTGCCGGGTATTCCGGGCGAGTTCCTTGGCCGCGAAATTATCGAACGCCGCCCCGAGGATCTGAAGCTTCAGGGGCTTGACCATGGAGTAGGCCGCGGAGCCCTTGCGCAACTGGGCGATATCCACTTTGCCAACTATTGCGTCGAGTGCCTCCTGCGTGAGACTGGGAACGCGCCCAGGGGTGATCTCAATGGTCGAGGGCTCGATGGCCACGGAACTCACGGCCATGTAGGGGGAATTGTCCGCGCCGGTCTCATTGATGGGGAGCAACTGGACGATGCGGAAACCGGTATCGGCTGCCCAGTCCACCAGCTCCCGCAGGCATCCCACGTCACCCACGCCCAAGTCATGCCTCGAGCGCAAGGCGAAGAGCGGGGCAAGGATGCCGGCAATGCGAAAATCTGGGGTCAGCTTTAAATCAGGCACGGGACCAAGGGGCGCAGTGTTCCCGTTCCTTTTCGAAATGCAATCCCGATTCGGATAAACGGGAGGCGTGGTACCGATGCGGGCAGCTTCGACGGCGTACGCCGCGCGCCAGGATCGAGGCTACTCCAGCGCCACCATCCCCCTCCCGGCGGCATACCGGGTGAGGCTCGCCACGTCATGCATGTGCAACTTTGCCATCAGGTTGGCGCGGTGATTTTCAACCGTCTTGAGCGCCACGCTCAGCAAGCCGGAGATTTGTTTGCTGCTGCGTCCTTCGGCGATCATCTGAAGGACCTCGCGCTCCCTGGGAGAGAGATCGGTGTCCTGGGATATGCCGGCCCGCCCGCACTCGCAGCTAAGCTGGCTCGCTGCCCCGCTAAAGTAGCAGCCCCCGGTGGCAAGGGTCGCGATGGCCTTCCGCAGATTCACAAGGCCGTCGAGCTTCTCGATGAAACCGTGGGGCCGCTGCCGCAGCGCCTCCCCCACCAGCGCCAGGCTGCAGGTGCCCGAGTAAATGAGGACCCGCGTGGATGGCAATTCCTTCCGCACGCGGCGCAAGACCTCCGTACCGGAAATGCAAGGCAGCAACAGGTCGAGGATCAGGAGATCGGGCCGGCACGCGAGGCAGACTCTCATTGCCTCGATGCCGGACCCCGCCTGGCCGATAACTTCGTAGTCGGCTTCGTGCATTAATATCCAAACCAGCATGTCCCTTATCGAGGCATGATCATCCACAATCACGATTCGCTTTTTCATCCGCTCCTCCGTTAAAACGCTGCCACCCGCTGCCATACTCCATGGTCCATCCGGGGGGGAGTTCGTCGCGAGGTCGACGGATACCAACTGGAACAGTCCAAATGCAACGTCAAATGCAGGGGAAACTGCAAGAAATGCGAAGCAGGCGCCGGAGCCGTGTGGAGCGGAAGCAGGTCGCCGCGAGAACCGAATTGATCGCGCTATGACATCAGCGTAAGCCGATACTCAGCCTTATCTGCTTATCTCTGGTGACGATGGAATTCTGACGTCGAAAGAAATTGCTTACGCAGCCATCGACATGCGCCGCAGTTTCCCAATCACGCCTTGCAGGATCTCGAGGCCGCGCCGGACTTCATCCGCGGTATTGTAGCGGCTGAAGGAGAAGCGCAGGCTGGCGCGGGCGCGCTCCGTGGAGAAACCCATCGCGCGCAGTACATGGGATGGGTGCACGGATCCGGTCGTGCACGCGGAGCCGGCGGAGCAGCACACACCGGCCTGGTCCAGAAGCAGGAGTACGGCCTCGGAGTCGATGCCCTCGAAGGCGATGCTCGACGTATTTGGCAGTCGGCGCTCGCGATCCCCGTTGACTTGGGTGTCCGGGATGGTGTCGAGGATCTGCTGTTCAAAGGTATCGCGCAGCCCGCGGACGGTTTCGTTTTCGTGGGCGAGCTGACTGCCTGCCAATTCAGCCGCCGCGCCGAGCCCGACGCAGTACGGCACGTTTTCCGTGCCGGCGCGCTTGCCATGCTCCTGGCCGCCACCCATGAGGTAGGAGTTGAATCGGGTCCGGCGGTTCACGTACAGGACGCCGACCCCCTTGGGGCAATGCAGCTTGTGCCCGGAGACGGAGAGGAAATTGATATGCGAATGGGCGTGGGCCAGGTTGATCGGCACTTTTCCCACTGCCTGCACCGCGTCAGTGTGAAAGAGCACCCGCTTCCTGTGGACGATGGTCGCGATCTCCTCGATGGGGAACATAGCGCCGGTCTCGTTGTTGGCCCACATGGTCGAGACGATGGCTGTATCCGGGCGGATGGCGCGCTCCAGCTCCTGCAGGTCCACCTGCCCTTTATCGTCCACGCCCAGCCAGGTGACTTCCACGCCCCGCTTGGCCAGCCACTCGCATTGCTTCATGATGGCGCTGTGCTCGACACGGGTGGTCACGACATGCTGCCGGTCCGGGTCCAGCGTGAGCGCTGAGGCGATCGCCGCGTTGTTGGATTCCGTCCCGCAACTGGTGAAGATGATCTCGCGCGGCTCGCATCCCAGTAGGGCTGCCACCTGCCCGCGTGCATGTTCCACCGCCTCGGCCGAGTGCTTGCCAAAGCGGTAGGCGCTCGACGGGTTGCCATACTCCTCAGTCAGGTACGGCATCATCGCCTTCAGCACCGCGGGATCGGTCTTGGTGGTGGCGTTATTGTCGAAATAGATGAGCGATGCGTCTGACATGGAAGTGCGAAGATATGCAAAATCGGTGCCTTGCGCCAATGGGAACTTCCCGGGGGTGATCAACGCGCCGGCTGGACGGATTCCCGCGCCCTGTGCGCCATGGTCAGCGCCCATTGGGCGAAAGCATGCGCGTTGCGTAGCCATTCGATCCCGAAAGAGCGCCACGTGACATGCGGGGAGGCGACAATGAGCAGCAGCGTCAGGATTGCCAGGTTCATCAGGTAAATGATCACCAGTGAGAAGAATGTGCCGTAGTAGGTCAGATCGGTCTGGCCCTTCGGGATCATCCATAGGGTGAAAGAGACGTGAAACGCCCAGGTCACTCCGATCAATGCGTAAAGCAATCGATGATACGGCTCCATGTTTGTGAAAAGCTCGCCCGTGCCATAGGCCGCGATCACGGCAATCGAGTAGAGCGGGAAAAAGTAGGGGGCCAGGGCGATCCAGAAGTTGTGCTTGTCGCTCACGATGTGCCCACCTTCGCTCGAGACGCGGAAGTCCGAAACCCGTCCCCCCATCATCCAGACCCAGAGCGCATGGGTCAATTCGTGGCCGAACACATAGATGAGCAGCGGCCGCGGTAGCCCGAAGAAAGTAATGACCCACAGCACAGCCCCGAGGCTGAAAAACCAGAACTCCTCGCTCGCCCAGAATCGGTGATGCAGCGC
>Ga0302320_10030603_pt1 | contig 10248 bp, 7 predicted proteins | sample Bog_T0_3_FD_202130 | JGI IMG/M metagenome (GOLD analysis project Ga0302320, IMG submission 202130) | Peat permafrost microbial communities from Stordalen Mire near Abisko, Sweden - Bog_T0_3 | ecosystem: Environmental > Terrestrial > Soil > Wetlands > Peat | place: Sweden: Abisko, Stordalen Mire... | reverse complement strand
AAGCCCACTACGACTACCGCACAGACAACCAGGCCTTCTACCACACTCCCACCGTCGCTTCGGTCCAATTCTCCGTCCACCCTCAAGCGCCCTGACCACATCCTGCCCATCCCCGGCCAGATCGGGCCCGGGAGGAAATTCTAAATGCAACGCTGCTTCGCGGCAACCTCTTTCCTGTTGGTTTTGTCTTGCCTGGCTGGTTCGGCCCATGCCGGTTCGGTGGTGTTCTCAAGCGGCGCCTTTAACGGCGGGATCGATGCCTGGGATCTCACCGGAGCCCAATATGTTGCCGACAACTTCACTATCGGCGGCCAGAGCATCACCGGCGCCTCCTTCGTTGTTTGGGCAGACCCAGGCGATAGCATCGCCACCGTCGACTGGCAAATTCTCACCAGTCCGATTGCCGGCACGGTTCTCGCCTCCGGCACCGCCGGCGTAACTCAAACCCTGATCACGACCCCCAACATCTTCGGCTACGACATCGACTCCGAGTCATTTGCGATTCCCGCCTTTACACCCGGCCCAGGCACTTATTGGCTCGAACTCGGGAACACGCAGGGAAGCGCCGCTCCCTTCTTTTGGGACGAGAACGATAACCCGAACAACATTCCGAATCTTTTGGCATGGGACTCGACGGTTGCCGGCGGCTATCTGAACTCCACCAATGACCCGACGGATTGCCCGGGCGTCGCTTGCACCGAAACCTTCACCATCACCGGCACACCCGAACCCGGCAGTTTCAGTCTCCTTGCCACCGGTTTGGGAGTAATGTTGGCGCTCAGGGCCGGGTTCAAAATCACTCGCCGCACCGGCCGCTAGCGCGCGGCAGCGGAGTGAGCTTTTGTCAGCCCATCGTTTTCGCTGCCGGCAGGCATGGTTAACGGTTAGTATAGAATCCACGATGGCCGTTCGATCTGTCTCCCAGCTAGCGTTTTTCGCCGCATTCATATTGCCGATCAGCGCACAAGATAACCTCAGCTTCCCGCCTTCCAAGCCGTATCGAGCCCAACTTTCCGAGCGCGGCCCCATCCAGGAACTCGCCCTGCGCGAGGCGATCGCCATGGCGCTGACGCAAAACCCGGAGATTGCAATCGAAGACTATGGGGCCAGTTTGGCGCGGGCCTCCACGGCCAATGCGCGATCTTTTTACGATCCCCAAGCGGGATTGAACCTGAACCTGCTCTCGAGCAACCTACCGGTAACCAGTATTCTGCAGACAGGCGAATCGGACAGCCAGATTACTCACTCGTGGTCGGTCTCGCCCGGCATTTCGCAGAACCTTCCTGGCGGCGGCACGGCCGCGCTTTCGGTGAACCTGACACGCGTGTCCACGAATGGCCTGTACGTCTTCATCAATCCGGTCTACACCTCTACTGCCGGCCTTACCATCACGCAACCCCTGTTGCGCGGCTTTCTTCGCACCGCCCAGGAGAAACAAATCGTGATCTCCCGCCTGAACGAGCGCATGAGCGAGAGCCAATTCGAACAGAAGGTGTCGCACATCGCCGAAGAGGCGACCGGCGCATACTGGAGGCTGGCCGTAGCCATCGACTACTATGAAGTGCAGCGACAGGCGCGGGACGTAGCGGTGCTGGAATTCGAAGAAGCGAGAAAGCGGGAGCGGGAAGGACAGGATTCGCCAATCTCGGTAACCGCCAAACGCTCGGACGTGTTGTCCCGCGAGCAGAGCTTGACGCAAGCAGCGGTCTCTATCGCGCAGGCGTCGAACAACCTGAAGCGGCTGATGGCGAAGAACGTTTTCGACGCATTGTGGGGCGTCGGACTGGTTACTTCGGATCGCCCCGAGCCAAAAGAGTCCACGGTCGGTATGGAGGAAGCCGTGAAGACGGCTCTCGACCGGCGCCCTGAACTGGAGCAGCTCCGGCTGCAGATCCGACAGTCCGGCGCCGAGGTCCGTTTTGCCAAACAAGAAGCCAAGCCGGCTGTGAACCTGCGCCTGGAGATGCAATCCACAGGCGCCGCGGGAACAGTTTACGCGCTGGGATCCGATCTTCTGGCGAGTCAGACGGTAGATCCATCGAACCCGGCCTACGGCGCCTTAGGTAAGTCCTACGAGCAGTCGCTCAAGCTGCAGCACCCCAGTATCGCCGCCGGGATAGAGGTGAAGTTCCCGTTGCGAAACCGCGCCGCAACATCGCAGTTGACCAGCGCGGAGATTGCGGCGCGAAAACTGGAGTTGCAATTGCGCGCCACCGAGGAAGACATCCTGGTTGAGGTGCGCAACGCATGGGAAGCGATCGCCGCTCAACGGCGCAATGTGGAGGCGGCAAGTATCGCACGCCGGCTGGCCGAAGAGAGGCTGGCCGCGGAACCGGCCAAGACTGGAGGCAGTTCCCCGAACCTCGACTTGATGCGCGATCAAAGGGATCTGGCGGATGCCCAGGTGCACGAGTTGCAGGCTCTCATCGACTACCAGATGTCCGAAGTATCGCTGGAGAAATCAATGAACACGCTCGTGGACGACCAGCAGAATGTCCTGGCCCACAGGAAATGATCGCATCTATGCCGCCCGACGCTCCCGCCGACTCCATAGACTTGTCTCAAGCCATCGAAATTCTGGAAACGGTCGATCCTTCCTCCGCCCTGTACCGGCGGACGCGTGAGATCGTGGACTCCTCCTTCGAGATACGCCTGACTCCGGAACCTACCGTTCGCAAAGAGAAGAAGTTTCTCACGATCGGCATGTCCACTTACGACGATTACGACGGATGCTACTTTTCGATTCAGGCGATTCGCCATTATCACCAGGAGATCGATGCCGACATCGAGTTTGTGGTCATAGACAATAACCCCGCCGGTCCCTGCGCGAAACCGCTCAAGAACCTGGAAAACCTGATTCCCAACTATCGCTATATACCGCAGCGTTCGCGGCAGGGCACTGCGGTCCGCGACCTGGTCTTCCGCGAAGCGATGGGCGACTTCGTCCTTTGTATAGACAGCCATGTGCTGTTCCCTCCGGGCGCCCTGGCGCAGCTCATTGCGTATTGCCGCGGCAATCCGGAGACCAGGGACTTACTGCAGGGACCGTTGATCGGCGACGATTTGAAAGTCATGGCGACCTGTTTCCGGCCCAAGTGGCAATGTGCGATGTTCGGCGTTTGGGGACTGGACGACGAGGGTCGGGACCCGGATGGGCCGCCCTTCGAGGTCGAGATGCAAGGCTTGGGGGTTTTCGCTTGCCGGCGTGCGGCCTGGCCCGGATTCAATCCGCGGCTTGATGGCTTTGGAGGCGAGGAAGGGTACATTCACGAGAAGATCAGGCGCGCGGGGGGGCGAAACCTCTGCCTTCCCTTCCTGCGCTGGCTGCACCGCTTCGAACGCCCGTTGGGTCCCCGCTACGAATCCGGGTTGTTGGATCGTGTCCGGAATTATATGATCATTCATCAGGAACTGGACCTCGACCCCGCCCCCGTGATCGCCCACTTTGAAGACGACTGCGGCAAGGAGGAGACGGCCGCGATGGTGCAAACGGTTCGGGCCGAATTAGACGGGCCGCTCTACTTCTTCGACGCCATCTACTGCATCAACCTCGACCGGGACCAGGATCGCTGGGAGGCGATGAAAGGGCGTCTGCGCAATCTGGGCCCAGCGCGAGGGATCCGGCGTTTTGCGGCCGCGGACACGCCGCTCGAACGGCGCGCCGGCTATGCCCTCTCGCATCGCCGGATCATCGCCGAAGCCAAGCTGCAGCAGTTGAAAACAGTTCTGGTATTGGACGACGATGTTCGTTTCTCAGACGCCGCCGCCGGCGTTCTCGAGAGAATCGTGCGCGAGATGGAGAGCCGTGCATGGCAGCTTTGGTATTTCGGCGGGTACCGCTCGGCGTACTCGCGCCACTACCCCCCGGGGTCGCGCCAACTCCCGCTGCCTAATCCGGCCCCGTGTGCCCACGCCGTCGCATACCACCACACGGCGTACGATGCGATTCTGGACGCCATCCCCGACAACGCCACGGACGTTCTATTCTGGATTCGGAAGCACGGCTCCCTGGACGATTTCCTCGCGGGCTTGCCGGTTGCCGCCTTCCTCACGTTCCCTATCGTCGCCACCACCGATTCCGCGATGGCGGAACAGCCGCGATTATCAGTCGCCGAATAGCCGCGCACAGTCCGGTGGCTCAGTCTTCGAACGCCCTCCCTTCCGCTTCCATGATGCTTGACTGGCTCGCAATCACCGGATGCGTGAGAAACAAGTCGTCGCCGAATGTGTTGGCGAGATATTGATCGATGGCCGCGTGCTCGCGCGCCCAAAGGGCCACGTCGATGGGGTCGTCCGGTATGGCATCCAGGATGGCATCGTAAACCGAGTGGTGGTAGGCGATGGCGTGGGTGCACGTAAGCAGGCTGTAGCTCTGCAGATGTGCTGCTCCGGGAACCCCCCGGAGGGCGCCGCCGGGATTCCGGAATCCGCCCAGGTACAGGAGGTTCCACGAGTAGCTCTCGAGCTCCTGGAGACTCAGTTTGAGCACGTCCGCCGCGTCTGCGGTGAACCGGACATCATCCTCAAACACCAGCACCGATTTCAGGTTTTGCCGCTTGGCTTCCGCGATAATCCGGCGGTGCGAGAGGGTACAGCCGATGTGATGGTTACTTGGGGTTTCGACGGCCGCAAACCGGCGCACGCGGCGCTCAATGCCCAACTTCTGGAAGCGCCGTTGCACATTCTGCCACCGGTCGGTCTGGGCGTCCAGGTTAATGCAGTAGATCGCATCGAAATAATGAAACGGACCCGCCATCTCGGCCTCGACTTTTTGGACGATCTCTTGCGCCTGGTCCCTGCCAAGAAACCCTTCGAAGTGGGCGATCACCGCCGCCGCATCCATGCCCAGCTCATCGTAAGTCAAGAGATAATTGCGGATGCGATCCTCCCAATTGCACGTGTACGGAACTCCCATGGGGCGCTCAAACCGGTGCGCCCAGCGGAGGAACGGGAGGCAAAGGGTCCGGCCGCCCGCCCGCCGGAATTTCTCGTGAATGTACCCCTCTTCGCCGCCGAATCCGGCCAGCCGCGGATTAAAACCGGGCCAGGCCTGGCGCCGGCACGCGAACACTCCCAGCCCCTGCATGCCGATATCGAATGGAGGCCCGTCGAGATCGTCTCCGCGTTCGTCCTTGCCCCAATAACCGTACATTCCGTCGGACCAAACCGGATCGAAGTGAGTCGACAGACTCAGGTCGTCCCAAACGAGGGGGCCCTGGAGCAGATCCCTGGAATCGGGATGCTCCCGGCAATAAGCGATCAATCGGGCGAGAGCGCCCCGGCGCAACAAAACATGGCTGTCCATGCAGAGAACGAATTCGCCGGTGGCCTCGCGAAAAATCAAATCGCGCACCGTGGTGCCCTGAAAGCTGCGATAGGGAATGTAGCGGTAATTGGGCGCCCAGTTCTCCAGGGCCTTGAGCGCGTTGGCGCAAGGCCCGGCGGGGTCGTTATCGATCACCAGGATCTCCACATCCTGCATGACTTCGGGGTGGTACAGACGCATGGATTGGATCGAGAAGTAGCAGCCGTCGTAATCGTTGTGCGTTGCCATGCCAATGGTCAGGAACTTTGGCTCTGTGGGGGCAGTGGCTTTGGGGATCGCGGGCTCGCGTTCAATCTTGCCTTCCAGCAGTTGGCGCGCGCGCGCGTGTAGCGCGGAAGAGGGGTCCGTCTCGCGCAGGAGAAGCATGATTTCGTCGAACCCCATTTCGGCCAGGGGTGTACCACTCCCCATTCCATTGGGCATGCTCAGAGGAACCTGTCTCGCTCTGAACCCGGCCAACACTTCGTCCACCGTGTACTTGGCGTGGGCTTCGATCCACTTCCTGTCGGCCTGCCCCGCGGCCAGCGCCTGCATGCGCGCCGCCTGCAACTCCTCTTCGGGCTTCTGCCCCATCGCGGCCTGCGACGCATATACCTTGTCGAGCCACGCCGCGCCCCCGAGCGTATAAGCCGAAATGAAATTGTTCCGATCCACGTCTTGATTGACCCAAACGTAATTCTGCCGCCGCTGGGAGCAGTGCAGGTAATACGCTCGAGGATCGGAGTAGTTGCGGAAACCGAACATCGCGAACTTCAAATCGAGATAGGTTTCGTCTCCTCCGTACCCGGCTTGCGCGGGATGATAACCGCCTACCTCGAAAAAACGGTCTTTGCGCACGGCGACACAGCCGTGGCCATGCGCGGCTATTTCGGTCAGCGTTTGAAAGCCCCCGTTCAGATTATTCCCCCAGAAATTCTGCTCGAGAGTCAATTCGTAGTGTGTGGAGAATTCTGTAGGAGTGAAGCCGTTCCAACTGCACGGGAAGTGCAGACTGCCCACGCGGTTCCAGATTTCATCCCGCATGGTACTCGACACGCGTTGAAAGAAGCCGGACGAGAACAACACGTGGGCGTCGGCGAATATCAGGATGTCTCCTTGAGCGGCTTCGGCGCCGGCGTTACGAACCGGCCCCGGCCCGCTACGGTCGGTGGTTTCAACCCTGCGGACCCACTGCGCGATCGCCGGGTCCTCCAGAAACGCCTTGGTGGTATCGGTGCTCCCGTTGTCCACAACGACGATCTCGTAGGACCCTGCCGGATTGCGCTCCATCTCGATGCGGATTGCATGGATCGTGAACCAAAGATTCGCGGCTTCGTTCTTGGCGGGAATGATAATGGAAATCATGGCGTCGGGGCAGACCAGTTTAGCTATCGTAGCAAAGACACCATTCGAGGATTCCCGTCACACGGATGGCGGCGTTATCCAATCGCCGTCAGCGCCTGTTCGAAATCCGACAGCAGATCGCGCCAGTCTTCGATGCCCACCGAAATGCGCACCAGCCCGTCGGTGACACCCGATTCGGCCAGCTCTTCGGCCGTCATCCCCGAATGCGTGGTGCTCCTGGGGTGGCAGGTGAGCGTTTCCACGCCACCCAGCGATACCGCACTCTTGGCGATGCGCAGGTTCCGCAGAAAGTCGAAGGCCGCGGGCTTCCCGCCGCGAAAGTCCACCGAGAAAAGACCGCCGGGATGAGCGCACTGTTTTTCGAAAATGCGTTTCTGCTCGGCATCTTCGAATAACGTGGGATAAATCACGCGGCTCAGTTGTTTGTGGCCGTGCAGCGCCTCGGCCAGCCGCTGCGCGTTCTTGCTCTGCCGGGTCATGCGCAGCGCCACGGTGGGCAGACGGCTGCTGAGCGTCCAGCACTCGTCGGGCTGCAGAATGCTGCCGAACATATTGCGCCGGCTGCGAATCTTCTGGATCAGGTCCAGACTCTTGGTGAGCGCCACGCCCGCCAGCATGTCGCTGAAGCCGGACAGATACTTGGTGCCGGAGTAGAGCGATACGTCCGCGCCCCAGAGCAAGGGGTGCTGGAACGTCGGCCCCAGGAAAGTGTTATCCACCATCACCACCGGCTTGTCGGGATGCCGCGCGGCGGCTTCCGCGGCGCGCTCGATATCGGTCATGATCAAGGTAGGATTGGCCGGCGTTTCCAGCAGCACGATGCTGCAATTGCGCGCGCCGCGAATGGCCTCGTCAAGGGCTTGCGAATCGCCAGACCGCACGGGGATGCCCTGCACGCCCAGCGGCTTCAGGAAATGGATCAGCCCCGTGGTGCCGCCATAGAGGGGAGTGGTGTAAACGATGGAAGTGTCCGGCCGCACCACCGCGAAGAACGCCGTCATGATGGCCGCCATGCCGGTATTGAAGACGGCGGCGTCGGTGGCCCCGGCCTCCAGGGGAACAATCTGATCTTCGAAGATTTCCGCGTTGGGATGGGAGAATCGGGAATAAATCAGGTCGGCCCGTTCGCCGGGCGGCGCTTGGATCTTCCCGGTGGTGATCGCGAATGCCTGTTCGGCCGCCTCGGGGCTGGGGAAAACGTAAGTCGAACTGCGAAAAACGGCCGGGCGGGCCGAACCGAATGAAAGGCTGGGATCGAAACCGCGCGTCAGGACCGCGGTCCTGGGGCGCACCTCGCCATGAGAACTATCACGATCTGCCATAGATCCTCCAAACTGAGTCTAGCGCAGACACCCCTTGAAGGTGGTGTAACGGCGTTTCTATTCCAGCAGATGGCCCATTTTTTCTTTTTTCGTCCGCAGGTACGCCTCGCGCGATTCCACTACATCGGCAATACACGGCACGCGCTCTACCACCTCCACCCCAGCGCTTTCCACGGCGGCCACCTTTTCGGGATTGTTAGAGAGCAAGCGCACCGCCTTGAGGCCGAAATGTTGCAGAATGGCGCCGGGCAACAAATAGCTGCGCAGATCCGAATCGAAGCCCAATTGAACGTTGGCTTCCACCGTATCGGCCCCCTGGTCCTGCAATTCATAAGCCCGCAGTTTGTTGAGCAAACCGATTCCCCGCCCCTCCTGGAGTTCGTAAATCAGCAGTCCGCGGCCTTCGCCGGCGACCGTCCGCAGGGCTATCTCGAGTTGCGCGCGGCAATCGCAGCGCAAGCTGTGAAACACGTCGCCCGTGAGACACTGGGAGTGGATGCGCACCAGTGGCGGCGGGCCGTTCGCCAAGTCGCCCATTTGCAGCACGACGGCTTCTTCGGTGAGTCCATTGCTATGGCCTTCAAATCCGTGGATTCGAAAGACGCCGAACTCGCTGGGAAAATCCGCTTCGGCCACTTTTTGGAGCCGCAGCGCGGGGGAATTATTCATGCTGGCTATTGAGGACCTTGATCACTCTATTATAATGGCTTCCGGCGCCGAATGAGTCTCGAAGGCTATCTGGTCTCGCTGCTGGTGAAGCTTGCCGCCATGGCCGCGGTCGCCAGCGTAGTGGCGCGATCGAACACCTTCAAGTCCATGCTGATGCGCGAAACCCGCACACTTCCGCAGCGGCTTTCGCTGGCTCTGTGGCTCTCGGTGGTGTTCGCCTTCGGCGTGGCCGTTCGCGTGGCCCGCCCCCATACCTACGATGCCGCCGATCTCGGCTTGGAGGGGAGCCTGATCGCCGGATTGCTGGGCGGCTACGTCACCGGCCTGGTTTCCGGAATTCTCATCTCCCTGCCCGCGCTCTTCGGCAACGAATGGCTCACCCTGCCGCTGCTGGCCGGCGTGGGCGTGCTGGGAGGCCTGCTCCGCGATCTGGCGGCAAGCCCCGAGGACGTCTGGCGCTTCTCCCCGTTCCCCGATCTGAACATTTACCGCTTCTTCAAAGAAAAGCGCAATCACTGGCGCACCGGTTTCCAGTTAATTTTCTTCGCCGCCATTCTTTGCGCCGAAGCTTTGCGCCAGGGGCTGGGCGGTCTCTTCAACAGCCCCCGCCTGCAGCGGGTCTTCTGCCTGACGCCGCCCGACCACGAGCCTTACCACTCGCTGGCGATCGCGCTCATCTACGGCACTACGCTGTTCGCCGTCGCCATTCCGCTGAAGATCTGGAACAATGCCCGCAACGAGAAAAAGCTGGAGGAACAGGAGCGCCTGCTGGTAGAGGCTCGCCTGGCCGCCCTCACCAGCCAGATCAACCCCCATTTCCTGTTCAATACCCTGAACTCGGTTTCCTCGCTGATCCGCACCGATCCCAACCAGGCGCGCGTGATGGTAGTCAAGCTCTCCAAAGTGCTGCGCCGCCTGCTGCGCAAACATGAGAACTTCAGCCCCCTGCGAGACGAGTTAAACTTCATTGAGGACTATCTTTCCATCGAGGTGATCCGTTTCGGCGACAAGCTGCGTTTTCAAACCGACGTGGCCGCGGATACCCTCGATATGCTGGTGCCCAGCATGATGCTGCAGCCCCTGGTGGAAAACTCCATCAAGCACGGGTTGAGCAGCAAAATCGAAGGAGGAACAATTCGCATTCATACCCACCGCAGCGAAGCCCGTCTGCATTTGCTGGTGGAGGATGACGGAGTGGGTATCTCCGGAGAGAAGCTGGCGACTCTGCCGGAACACGGAGGCATTGGCGTCAGCAACGTAAACGAACGGCTCAAAGTGGTGTTTGGCAGTGAGTATCGGATGTGGATTGAAAGCCAGCCGGGAAGCGGCACCCGGGTGCAAATCGAGATCCCCGAACTGCAAAGCGACCTGGCAGCGGTATCATGAAGATCTACACACATGGGAGAAAATATTGAGCATCCGCTCCGCGAGACGTTTAGATCCCCTGCGGTTTGAGGGGCCAAATCGGGTAGAGACGCCGCCGGCCTCGACATCCGCTTACGGGCTGTTCTTTGCGCAGTCCTTGCGCTCCTTATCGGTCACGGCCTCGCTGTTCCCGAGTTCGCGGCGCCTGGCGGCGGCCCTGCT
>Ga0302320_10030602_pt1 | contig 10248 bp, 7 predicted proteins | sample Bog_T0_3_FD_202130 | JGI IMG/M metagenome (GOLD analysis project Ga0302320, IMG submission 202130) | Peat permafrost microbial communities from Stordalen Mire near Abisko, Sweden - Bog_T0_3 | ecosystem: Environmental > Terrestrial > Soil > Wetlands > Peat | place: Sweden: Abisko, Stordalen Mire... | reverse complement strand
CGCCGATATCTACGCCGATGAGGAGCACGTGCGCCAATTAACTGAGTCGCTACGCGCTCATGCGGCCATCCCCGTCGCTGTCGGATCGGGCACAATCAACGACCTCACCAAGCTCGCCGCCCATCAGTCTAACCGCGAGTACATGGTCGTCGGCACAGCGGCATCCATGGATGGCTACGCCGCCTTTGGCGCGTCCATCACCGTCGCGGGATCCAAGGATACCGTGCAGTGTCCCGCACCCACCGCCGTGCTCGCCGATCTGGATGTGATCGCTCACGCTCCGCGCGTCATGAACGCATGGGGCTATGGCGATCTGCTCGCCAAGGTCGTCGCCGGCGCAGATTGGATTCTCGCCGATGCCGCCGGCATCGAGCCTATCGATGCGGGCGCGTGGCAAACCGTGCAGGGCGCTCTCCGTTCCTGGATCGGTTCTCCCGCCGCAATCGCCGCCGCCGATCCCACGGCCCTCCGCCATCTAGTCAACGGCCTTGTGATGAGCGGTTTTGCCATGCAGGCAACGCTCTCCAGCCGTCCCGCCTCCGGCGCGGAACATCAGTTCAGTCATCTCTGGGACATGCAGCACCACACCTTCGGCGGAGAAGCTCCATCGCACGGCTTCAAGGTGGGCATCGGCGTTCTCGCTTCCGCCGCGCTTCACGAACACCTCTCACGCATCGACCTTCGCCGCTTTGACATTGACGCCGCCGTTACCGCATGGCCATCGTTGCAAGTGCTGGATGAGAGAATCCACAAGCTCTTCGGCGCGGGCGCGTTAGAAACCAGATGCCGTGCCGAGACCGCCGCAAAATACGTCTCTGCCGATGAGCTTCGCACGCAGTTGGAGCGGCTCAAAGAGAGTTGGGACGAGACTCGTTCAAGGCTTGCCGCGCAACTCATCTCGTTCGATGAACTGCGCGCGATGCTGCACAGCGCCGGTTGCCCCAGCCATCCTGCGCAGATCGGCATCTCGCGCGAGCGTTTGCGCTTGAGTTACCAGCAGTGTTGTTACATGCGGCGTCGCTTCACCGTGCTCGATCTCGTCGAGCGACTCGGCCTCTTCAGCGCGGCAATGGACGATCTGTTCGGTCCACAAGGCCCGTGGTCGTCGGAGAATCCGTTGGCGTAGATCATGCAGCCATCTCTGCAGGGTTTCTGACTGCATAATCTTGTAAGGAAGCTGGGTGCCCCAGGTCCCGCTTTTGGGACCTGGGATAGCACGAACCAAAGGTACGAATCTACGCGGTGGAAGACCTACCGTGCCACACTCCGCCGCTTCGCCGCTTTGCCCAGCGCCGGCAGCGATCCCTTGGGGAACGTCGTCGATCTGCGCACCACCAGATGCGTCGGAATCGGCCATCCCTTCTGGTTCGCCTTGGGATGGTCAGGCTCAATGCCTGCGCGCAGCGCCTGCACCGCTGCGGCTGCCAAATCCTTGCACGACATCTGTACCGTGGTCAGCGGCGGAAGCATAAAGCGCGAAAGATGAATGTCGTCGAAGCCCACAACAGAAATGTCTTTGGGCACTCTGTGCGTCGTCTCGTCCAGAGCATGAAGTACGCCGATCGCCGTCATGTCGTTCGAGCAGATCACCGCCGTTGGCAATTCGTCCAGCGTCAGCAGCCGCTCCATCGCGGCCCTTCCGCCTTCCATCGTGTGGTCGCCCTCGACCATCGTCTTGGCAGGCGCAGCCAGACCCAGTTCCGCCATCGATTTGCGAAACGAATCGCGCCGCGTCATCGCCGTGCGCATGCGCAGCGGTCCGCTGATAAATGAAATCTTCCTGTGTCCCAGCGCGGCCAGGTGCTGTACTGCTTCGCGAATCCCTTCGCCATAATCTACATTCAGCACGCGGATGTTCGGCAAATCCGGCCCCGCATCCACAAACACCAGCGGGAACTCGTGCTTCACCAGCTTCTGCACCTGCTCTTCTTCAATGCCGAAGGTCATAATCGCCACGCCGTCCACGCCGCGTTGCAGCATGCGCCGGATCAAGGCCTCGGTGCGTGTTGCGTCGTAGTTCGTCGAGCCGATCATCACCTCGTAGCCTTGCGCCACGGCCAGGTTTTCAAACTCCTGCACAAGCTCCGGGAAAAAGGGATTGGTGATCTCTGAAACAATCAGCCCCAGAATGCGGCTGCGCCCCGACACCAGCGCACGAGCCTGCGTGTTGGGCACGTAGCCCATCTCGTCCACAACTTTTCTCACCCGCTTTGCCAGCTCCGGATCCACGCTGGGAATACGGTTCACCGTGCGCGAAACCGTCGCAATCGAAACCCGCGCGCGGCGCGCTACCTCGCGGATGCTGACTACCGCACGCCGCCGGTTCTTAGAAATCTTTCTAGCGTTCGAGCTCATGAGTAAACCGATTATACATTTACCGGTTGTTTCTCAATTGTTTTCTCAAGCAGCGCGGCGCGAGCCCAATGCGCCGCGCCGCCTCACTTCTGCATCGAGTTCAGCCGGTCAAGCACATGCTTCAGGTCGTCCAGCTTCTGTCCCGCATCGGTCAGCTTGCCGTCCGCGGTCAGCCGCTCGTAATCTGAGAAGTCTTTGCTCGCCTGCGCGGCAAGCGTGCTCACGCTCTCCGCTGCCGGCTTTGATCCGCCCGTCTCCGGCGCGGCAGCCGTCGCTGTTTCCGATGCGCTCAGCGTCGAGCTCTCCTGCCCGAACAGCGATGCCAGCGCTCCTTCGAATGTTGGCGCGTAGGCCAGCCTGTCTTGCAGTGCCAGCACCACGAGCCGCAACTCCGGCATGGGGCTGCGATCGGCTTGCAAGTAAATCGGCTCCGCGTAAAGCAACGCCTTGCCGCAGGGAATCACTAGCAAACTGCCGCGCCTTACGTGCGAGCCCTGCTGATTCCACAACGTCAACTGTCCTGAGAGTTGCGCGTTCTGGTCGATGCGCGCCTCAATCTGCTGTGGCCCATCTACCAGCCGTGTCTTCGGAAAGTCATACACCTCAGCCGTGCCGTAGTGCGCGCCATCGCTGCGCGCCGCAATCCATCCAATCATGTTGTTGCGGCTCGCCGGAGTAAACGGCAGAATCTCCACAAACTCCTGCTCCGTCTCGCCCGGCAGTTTCATCAGCACAAAGTTCGGCTGCATTGCCACTGCCGTTTGCTCGCCGCTCGCGCCCGTGCCCGTCTCGGTAGCCACCGTCCACAGATCTTCGCGGTTGTAGAAGACGTCCGGATTGGTCATGTGATACAGCCCGTACACTTCCGCCTGCAGGCTCAGCAGCAGCTCTGGATAGCGCACATGCTTGTGCAGCCAATCCGGCATCTGGCTCGCGTCTTTAAACAGCCCCGGCAGAATCTTGCGCCACGCGGCAATGATCGGGTCCTGGTTATCGAACACATACAGCGTTGTCGTCCCGTCGTATGCGTCCACCACAGCTTTCACGCTATTGCGCATGTAGTTCACTTCATCGTTGCCCACGCTGAAGTGCGCCGAGTATGGATACGTGTCCGACGTTGTAAAAGCGTCCACAATCCACTTCAGCCGCCCGTCTGCGCCCACCACAATATATGGGTCCTGGTCGAAGGTGAGAAACGGCGCAAGCGTAGCCAGCCGCACGCGCACATTGCGCCGCATCAGCAATCGGCTCGTTGAGGTTACGTCGTCGCTAAAGGGCAGCTTGGTCAGGTCGCCGCGGTCAAACGCCAGCAGAATGCGGCGCAAAAATCCACCCAGTTCAATGCCGCCCGTGCCTTCATACGAGCTCAGGTTGTTCGTCTGTCCCTCGGGATAGTTGAACTCCTGCTGCTTGGTCTTCACGTAGACGTCCGTGTCGGTCATCTCGCCAAAGTAGATCTCCGGCCGCGTCACCTTTAGCTCCGGCTCCGTGCTCTGCACCGGCATGTTTGAGAGCATCAGCGTCGGCAGCCCCTCCGGCGTAAAGCCGTTCACGGGATTCATCGTGATCCCGTAGCCATGCGTGTAAATCAGCTTGTCGTTAATCCAGTTGCGGCTGCTCTCCGGCAGTTTGTCCACGTTCAGCTCGCGCACCGCCAGCATCACCTCGCGCAGTGATCCGTTCAGCGCGTAGCGGTCAATGTCGATGTCAGGAAAATCGTAGTACGTACGAATCTCCTGCACCTGTCGCAGCGTATCCTTCAGCGCCTGCACGTCCCACAGCCGAATGTTTTTGAGAGTCGCCTGATTGTTGGCCGGGTCTGCGGATTCCACCGTCGTCTCGGCGGGGAACTCATGCTGCGTAAAGCGGTCCAGCCCAAAAGCCTGCCGCGTCATCTCGATGTTGTACACAATGTATTGCTTTTCGCGATCGAGCTGATTCGGCTTCACCAGGAAAGTGGTCACGTACCACCCTGCCGCTCCCATCAGCAGGTAGCAGATCGCCGCCGGCGCAACTGCCGCCGCCAGCCAGCGTCCGCGCGGGTTCAGCGCGCCGCCCGCAAAGGCGATCACCGCACCCAGCAACAGCGCAATCGCCACCACCAGCAGCCCGCCAATGGCCACATGCGCATCGGTATAGGTCACGCCGTCGAAGATGGTGTGATGCTCAAACAGCAGCTCAAACCGGCTGATGTACATGCGCATTGCAAGCACCAGCAGCAGAAATCCGCCGCTCAGGCTCAGGCCCCGCCACGGCAGCCTTCCGCCCAGCCCACCGCTCAAGCCTCCGCTCAGGGCCCGCGCACCGCCTGTCATCAGTAGAAACAGCGCCGCCATAATGCACGAAATCACCGCCAGCATCAGCAGCCATCCAGTAAAAAGCTGCCACGCCGGCAAGGTGAAAAGATAAAAGTCCAGCGGCCTGCCGAAGATCGGATCGGTTGCCAGGCCCGCCGTGCGCGGCGCATAAAAGTAGAGCGCCAGCGTCGGCCATTGCGCAGCCATTGAGGAGCCCGTGGCCAGCGCCACAAGCGCCGACACTGCTACCGCCGCAATCCGCAGCACTCTCGCGACCGGCAGATGAAACTCCTGCCCGCCCAGCACAATCGGATGCGTCGTCGGCAGATCCTGCGCGTGTACCCGCTTCAACGCCCAGTACACGCCCAGCAAGATCGCGAACGTAGCCGCGCCAAAGCCCAGAAACACAGCCCAGTTTAGCCCCCGCGTCTTCCAGAAGACCTCGCCGTAGTCGAGCGAGCGGAACCATAGCAGGTCAACCCAGAACGAGATCGCCGCGCGGCTTCCGAACACCAGAAGCAGAATGATCGCGAGAAGAATGAAGAGTCCGCGGCGCTTGGGCCGCTCTTGTTTGCCGTGTAAAGGCCAATCGATTGTTTCGGGCATTTCCCACCCCACACGGCAGTTTCTCCCGCCGAGTCACGCAAGAATTGTACAGCCGCGGCACTGCCTTCGCCTGTACCATGACAAAACGAGAATGCCTTACGCGCAGTTCTACGGCAGCAGGCAGGGCCAAGAAGAGTGAATTGCCCAAGCCACGCTAGGCGCCAAACTGCGCGACTCGATCAAGAAAATGTGGCACAAGGAGTATTTGTTCGGCTAGATGACGTCCGATTCACCATCGGGTCGAGCGTGTGCCTCGACCTTAGCGGGATAGTAGAGCCAGCGCAAGAGAGCCAAGGCGATGAGCACATAGAAAACACCCTTGGCTAGGTGAGGCAGCGAGGAAAGCGGGCTAAATCCAGGATCGGGAGAACCCTGCGGTAAAAGACGGTGAAGCTCCTTCAATCGGGCCCACTCGCTTAAGGGCGCAATAAATACAGTTGCAATTTCTTCGACGCCGTCTCCGAGCAGGTAGCCAAGAGCAATGGCCCCTACATAGTTATCGACTAGTGCCGCCTTCAAACGATGAAGCATTCGACCTCCGTCTTTTCGACCATGCAACGCGCAAGCTGCGAAGCGGGCCTTGGCCGTAGACCCATCGAGACAGCAGCCAAGCGGCAAATGCGTATTCTGCTGCTCTGGCCAAATGAGAAATGCTCTCGGAAAGGATCAGCAGATCGGGTCCACTGAGCCCCGGGGAGATTAATGGGAATTCTCGCTCAGTTACTGTGAGTATCAAAAACCAGATCGCACCAAGAATCGAATACCCTATCGGAGGAGCGAGGCCGCCGATCACTTCAAACAAGGACCGAGCAAGTAACAGCGCAATGGCGATTGGCGCAACGTGGGAATCATCTAGGACTCTTCGGAGAGAAGTTTTCACGGTTTCTCCAGCTACTGCGATAGTCGCATAGTTCACCGGAGTGCTCATATTGGTTGTTATGCCCGTCTCACCGCCAACCGGCAGTTTCCGTCCCATTACTTACGGTTTGACGACGACTCTCCCGGAAAAACAAGTTAGGATCATTCTCAACTTAGAACTCGCGGTTAGTTGGCCTCCGGCATCTCTGCGTGGTCGATCAAAACTACATCCACCGATGCCTTCGTTCCTTTGAGATTTAGCCCAATCTCCTGCGGCAAGGCATTCAATAGATTTGGCGGGACGGTGTCCGGCAACTCCATCATGCCCAGCGCATCAGCCTCCTCGCGTGTGAACGTAAAGCGCATGTTGTAGACACCCGTCAGGCCGGTCTCGTCAACAATGGGCCTGTCCACCACAACGCGCTGCAACTCACCGATGAAATCGTCGATGGATGCGTTTTCGCTATACACCCACATCGTATGCCCAGGTGCGCCACTGAGACTCATGGTCTGGTGGGCTTTGACATTGCCGTCACCAGGTGTCAGCTTAGGCCCGCCCCTGGCGATTACCAGTGCGAATGCACGCATCTCCCGCTTTTCGTGATGTAGCTTAAGGTGGAAACGGTCAATCAGTAGCTTCTGCACAGCAATCCTCCACTGGTGATCGTTCGGAACGCCGTCTCCATCGATCTCGCCTGCGATATCGAAGCGTGCAACGTCCATCCATGGCGGGCCTCCTGCTAGCTGCTTCGGATTCAGCCTCCATGCCCACTGGATCAGGTACCTAAGGCTCATATTGACGGTGTGGAACTGCCTGCCATTGCGTCCCCATCCCTGGCCGCAACACATCGCCGGATCGCTCGGTTTGATCGACGCAACCTCGAACTCGGGCTCGCCTCCGTCAGGTGAGTTCCACGGTGCCGGAGCACTAGACACCGCTTGAGTAGTCGGTTGCGCCACGCCAACGCTTTGCGCGGTCACTGTCGTGCAGCCCAATACAAGGCCAAAGCCAGCAATAATTGTACGAATTACCATGTCAATAACATTCACTCCCCATCGATCCAGCGAACGGGAGATAGGGCCGAGCGTATTCTCGGGCACAGCTCCGGCCTTCATGTGCAAAGCCCATGACACAAATCCACAGCTTCTGTAATTGCGAGATCTTCGAGAGCTTCCCCTAAATCAAATCCGTCCGCCCTGACTGGCTCAGTTCTTTCACAATCTTCCCCACGTCCTGTGAGTTGGCGCGGTTCACAATCAGCAGCGCGTCTTCCGTATCCACAATCACCAGGTTCTCAACGCCCACCAGCGCCACAAATTTTTTTGGGCTGAAGATGTAGTTGTCGTTCGCCTCGATCGCCAGGTGGCCGCTCGTGTCCACCACGTTGCCGTCCGCGTCTCCGCGCAGCCGCTTGTCGTGCTGGTACTCGTAAAGCGAGGCCCATGAACCCAGATCGTTCCAGCTAAACTCCGCAGGCAGGCAATACAAATGCGACAGGTGTTCGCCCTTTGCCGAGCGCGGTTCCAGCACCGCATAGTCCACTGAAATGTTCTCGCACTTGGGATAAAGCGCGTGAAACACTTCCTCGAACTGCGGCGTTCCGTAAGCCTCTGCAATGCTCTCCAGCAGCGGCGCAGTCTCCGGCAAGTGCTCGCGCACGGCATTGGCCAGCGTTCGCGCCGACCACAAAAACATTCCCGAGTTCCAGTAGTAGTTGCCCGCCGCCACAAACTCTTCGGCGCGATTCTGGTTCGGCTTCTCGGTAAACCGGCGCACGTGCAGCGCATTGCCGTCGTCTGTCAGGTCGCCGGTTTCAATGTATCCGTATCCGGTCTCCGCGTGTACCGGCTCAATGCCCAGCACAACAATGTTGTCCCCGGCCGCCGCCAGCGCAATCGCCTTTTGCAGCGCCTTTAGAAAGCGCGGCTCGTCGCCAATCACGTGGTCCGATGGAAACACCCCCAGCACCGCGTCAGGATTCTCGCGCTCAATCAGAAACGCCGCCAGCCCGCAGGCCGGCGCGGTATTCCGCGCAACCGGCTCCTGGACAATCTGCGCCTCTGGCAAGCCCGGCAGTTGGTCGGCAATCTCATGCGCCAGGTATTCGTTGGTGATAATGAGCGTCTTGTCCAGCCCTGCCAGCGGCTTCAGCCGCTCCACAGTCTGTTGAAGCATCGAGCGCTCGCCATCCAGCGCAAGAACCTGTTTTGCGCGTGCGCGGCGAGACCGTGGCCAGAAGCGCGTTCCGCTTCCGCCGGCAAGAATCACGGGACGAAAATCGATCATGTTCGGCATCGAAGAATCATCCTACCCGACCCGGACTGCATTTGCACAGCCCTGAAGCGCAGAAATAGCAAAAGCGCATCCCCACCGTCTCATTTCGGCTGGAATGCGCCTTTATCTAGCGCAAATCTTATGCTTCGCGACAGTAGTTCGCTGACCGCGCGAAGCTGGCCATCCCACATCTCAATCAACCACAGAAAGTGGGTGCCCCCGGTCTGGTTGAACCACAAAAAGTGGGTGCCCCAGGTCCCTCGCTTTTGGGCACCTGGGATAGCACATTACTTCAAATTGCCCAGATACTCGCCCATGCGCCGTGTTCCCTCGTCGATGTTCTGCTTGGTCACCGGGTAGGAGATGCGGATATGTTCGCTGGTTCCAAAGGCCTCGCCCGGAACGGTAACCACGTGCGCCTCGTGCAGCAGCTTCGTGGCCAACTCGGTCGCGGTCTTGATGCCGCCCTTGCCCAGAAACTTGCCGATGTTCGGGTACACGTAGAACGCGCCTTCCGGCTTGGTGCAGGTCACTCCAGGAATCTTCGCCAGCGCGGCCAGCATGTAATCGCGCAGGTCGATAAACTCCGCGCGAAACTCGGCAACGCACTCCTGCGAGCCCGCCAGCGCGGCAATCGCCGCCTTCTGCACAAAGCTCGTCGCATTTGAAGTGGATTGCGACTGCAGCTTGCTCAGGTTCGCCACTACCGGCTTTGCCGCCAGCGCAAAGCCCGCGCGCCATCCCGTCATCGCGTAGGTCTTCGACAGCGAGCCCAGAATCACCAGGTGCTCCTTGGCCCACGTAAACGACCCGCCAGAGACCGGCTTGCCCGCGTAGTTCAGGTAAACGTAGCACTCGTCCAGAATCAGATAGATGCCGCGCTCGTGCGCCACGCGCACAATCCGCTCCAGGTCCTCCGCGCTCACTACAGAGCCGGCCGGGTTCGACGGCGAATTCAAAATAATCGCCTTGGTCCGCGGCGTAATTGCCTTCTCAATCGCGTCGGCCGTAATGCGGAAGCTCTCCGCCTCGCTGGTCTCGAGGTAGACCACCTTGCCGCCCGCGTACTGGATGATGTCCTTGAAGCTCACCCAGTAGGGAACCGGCAGAATCACCTCGTCGCCGTGGTCCACCAGCACCTGGATCGTGTTGAACAGCGCCAGCTTGCCGCCGGTAGTAAAAATCGCCTCGCTGATGTCGTAGTCCGAGCCGAAGTCGCAGGCGTGGCGCTCCACAATCGCCTTGCGCACGTCGGGAATGCCCGGCACCACGGTGTAGCGGGTGAAATTGGCGTCAATCGCCGCAATCGCCGCGTCCTTTATATGGCGCGGGGTTGAGAAGTGGGGCTCGCCGGCCCCAAAGTCCACCAGGTTGGCGCCTTGGGCGCGCAGTTTGGCGGCCTCCGCGGCCACGGCCATGGTTGCGGAAACCTCGATCCGGCCAATTCGGTCGGCAAATACCTTTGCGGGAGCTGAGACTGTCATAGCACTTCTATCTTTACAGATTTTCCGCGATGCGCAAAGCGGCTATATCGCAATTCGCGGGCGAAGCGCACGGCACCTCAAGATGCACATTGCCGGAATCGCATCTATAACGGCCGTCCTGCCGCGATCGCCAGCCGCATTCTCGAATCTTGTTAGAAGCTATTTCATAACCTGGTTTTGAAGGGGCACGGCTTTAGAGGCTGCGGAAAAAGGCAATGCCATTGCCTTGGTGCGAAGTGAAATCCCGCAGGGGCTGAACAGGCTGCGGAAAAACTCTTTTTGTATCGAAAGGCAAAAAACAGATCGCGCCAGGAAGCTCTAGGAGCGATCCGCAAGGGGCGGTTGATGGTTTAATATCCCCCAATTTTCGACC
>Ga0302320_10030599_pt1 | contig 10249 bp, 12 predicted proteins | sample Bog_T0_3_FD_202130 | JGI IMG/M metagenome (GOLD analysis project Ga0302320, IMG submission 202130) | Peat permafrost microbial communities from Stordalen Mire near Abisko, Sweden - Bog_T0_3 | ecosystem: Environmental > Terrestrial > Soil > Wetlands > Peat | place: Sweden: Abisko, Stordalen Mire... | reverse complement strand
TCTTCAAGCCACTGCGCGCTGACGGGCTACTGATGTTGTTTGCTGGTGAATTTTGACCAAATCCACTCCCAGAAACAAGCCGAGAGCCCATGGAAAGGGTCGTCAGGTGCTCATTTCAGAGACCGCCATGCTCTTCTTGATGCCAGACAAGCCACATTTGCTATCCATCAGGAGTTTGCAGTTGACCCGGAACGACACCCAGGTCCACAATTCAGACCACGAAAACTATTCTAACGCCCGGCAAATGTATTCTAACGGGGTCCAAATATATACAAAGCGGCACCCAAAGCGCCAAAGCCACTACTACATCGGCATAATGTCTCTTGGAGTGGAAGAAATGCCTGCTTGCGGCCTCTTGGTGACGTTTTGATTAGCTGACCGTCTGCTGAATGTGGTTGAAGATTCCGGTCGCTCAGGAGGCCGGGAAGACGGGTTTGCATGGGTTGTATATAGATAGCAACCTTGGTGTATATTCGAGGTTGCCATTAATGCGTCTAGCTTGCATTTGTCAGAGTTCCAAGGCCGCACGCGTTGTCTGTTGGTTGCCCTCGAACCCGCTTTTGCTTTGACCACTTGATATAGTTAGATGTGTGAAATGGTATAGATAGCAGTTGTATATTTGCCAATTATATACTTGTCACGTGGGATTCTGCTGCTGGTGTCTTGTATTTCAGCAGACCCACCTCCTCGCCTCGTCTGTGCAGGATCCAAAAGGCTGCGGTGGCGTCATGCTCCTCCGTGAAAATCTCGGCTGAATCCCAACCAGAGACACGAGCAGTATTTTTGTTCCGTTTACCAGCATCTTCAAACAGTTCTCGGTTGATATGTGCGTGAGTGAGCGTGGCCGTGGATCTGCACAACGGGTTTAGGAGGTCCTGGTGTTCTTCCGGAATAACAATTATAAAGTTACGAAGTAGCAGTAATAGTTTCGGGGATCGGCTTAACATAGGTCCAAAGTCCCTCGTCATCTTGGGTTACGCCAGGAACGTCTTTCACAGCCGGCCAGTATGTAGAAGTGAAGGTGGAGCGAGACATCCCCGTCTTGGCTTCGACGGCTTCCTGCAACTCTTTAACGCGAATGGGTTTTTCGGCAAGTATTGATAGAATCGGCCCATTGCTATACTTGCCGGCGGTCGTGATCTCGGCCTTGTTGAATTCCGGGTCTAGGCAGGCGTTGGGGCCAGTCATAATCAAACCCACCACGTCAGGCGCCTTTCCGTATCTATAGACAATCTGCAAACTGAAGCGGTGATTGTCGTCTAGGTTTCTGGTGACTAGGGCCGTATCCACAAAGCGACCTAAAGCCCCGGCACCAGCAGCCATGTCTATCGTACGCCTGCCTTCCTGGTTGCCTTTTGGGGTGTGGTGTGAAAAGATGACAGTGACGCCTTCCAGACCGCACATGTCTTCGAGCTTCAGCATCAATTTTATCATATCGCTGTTGCTATTTTCATCCGTGCGTTCGCCATACAACATATAAAGACTGTCCAAGAGCACTACCTGATATCTCTCACGAATCACCAGTTGCTTGATGCTCTCCACCAAGGTATCAGGATCATACTTTTTACGGCGCAGGCTCAAGCTGGAAAATTTGCCAGCGATGTCTTTCAGCGGGATGTTCATAGCTTGCGCCAGAGACCGAACGCGCAACTGAAACTCGGTCGGTAGCAGCTCGGGGTTGATCATCAGGGTTTTGCGTTGAAGCGTCTGATGCCCAAACCACGTGCGTCCCTGGCTGATGGCGAGTCCCAGGCGCGCTAAATGCCAGGTCTTGTAGGATTTGCTGGCGCCCACGAACATTGCCACTGAACCCTCCTTAATCACACCTGTCACGATTTCAGGGACGGGGAGCAAAGATTCGTATTGTTCTTGGGTCAGGGAGTCGGCTTGCAAGTACATGGCATTGTCGGTTTGGTCAATCTCGGTTTTGATCTCGTTAAGGTCGTTTATCAGGGTATCATAACCCTTGATGTTATGCGTGAATCTATGATGGTGGATGGCGGTAATGCAGCGACGATCCAACGCCCACTTGTTGATGGTGCCTTTCAGATAGTCCTGCTGTGTTAACTCGTTGCCATCATATACAAACGCGGCGAGCTTTTCCAACGTGGGCTTGTCGTCCTCGTCAAAATGGCCATTCATCCACGCGCTATTGATAAAGGCGTCAAAGGTAGTCCGGTCAACCACGGCGTCAGTCTGGTTGATCATGTCGTTCATCACGGCATAAATCTGCTTGCAAAACGCATCCTCGCCAAAGAAATCAGCGGTGACGTTATATTGCTTGTAGAGGCGGTGAATGTCGGCATCCCTTAAACTATATTTGAAAAGCAGTTCGGCATATTCGGAATGATCTAACTGTAGTTCTGTCTGGTATGGGTTCATTATTATCCGGTGTGAAAACTAGCTGGCCGTACTCAAAGCAGGGTTGTGGCCCTGTGAACGCATACCACGGAGAAGCGGAGGATAAGGCCGCCGTACGACCAGCTAAAATTGGGTTATATGTGGTTGCGTTCATTCGATATAAATAGGTTATCACTCCTACTATGAGAAGGTTTACCAGTTATCCGGTTATGTGTCAAGTGTGTTTCGAACCATTTTTAGAGCGTGAGGCCGAAGGCCAGATTGGTGTTTTAGACCATCCTGGCCTTCGGACTTGTTAATGGCTCTTTGTGCTGAGGCCGAAGGCCAGAATGACGTTTTAGACCATCCTGGCCTTCGGCCTTGGTACTAATTGAGGCCGAAGTCCAGCGAGGCCGACGAGGCCGATGGATCAATCGGCCTTCGTTTTTGCAAACTTGTCTAAGTGCCTATGCTTGTGACACTTACATGGCAAGGCCGAAGGCCAGAATGACTATAGGTAATTAAGACTTGAATGACACACCCCTGAGAGACGACTAAAGTCTCTCTCTCAGGTGTGCACAATCTGGACTTTGAACCGGACTAGACCAGAATTAAATCCGTCACTAAAGCGGAAGCAGTCTCATCACTAATCCCAAAATCAAATCCGGCACTGAGATTCACTCTCTCATTTTATCAGATCGCCATTTTATTCTTTTGGTCACGTTATCAGACCCAGCACCAATCCGAACTCGTCACTAAAATGCTTCAAGCTTGCCGGAACTACCACTTTGGCGCAGCGATTTGAAGTGCTTTGTTGGACCAAGAATGGAGACGTGATTAGGCATCTGTCTATTGAGATGACGCATTCTTCGCTTTCCTGGGGGTCTAATCTGGTGTGAGGTGCTAAAATTCGGGCTTTTGGTGATTGATGACTCCCTAGGGAATGTAATCATCATCAACCACCAAACCCTTAAAAAAAGTGTGGTTGTTAACAGTCTCTTTCTGTTAAGGGCCTGTAAATAACCCAAGAAGTCATCAATCCCCAATAAACACGCTGTAAATCACCCATTTCTAACCTGTAATTAACCCAGAGACTTTTACAGCCCCAAAATGTCATCAAATTAGACCCCCAGACGAGATTTTAGCCGCCACATTTGAAATCTAGCTGCGAGGCGAAGGACCGTGCCAAAAACGAGTCCAGACAGGTTTAGTGTTTGCAATATGAACAGCCGCCACAGCCATTCCAATTATTATAGTAGCAAGTTGTGGTTAATAATGCAAGCTTGATGTCACGAATTCAGGCAAGTAAGAGGCCCCAGTTGCAAGTCTCCGGAGGTTGAATGGTATATTTGAGACACCAGGCAACGGAATTCCCTATTACAGCCAGTTTGTCCTTCACCGGCGTCTTTGGCCTTTATCGTCACCAGAACCACCCATATTTGATTCCAGACGCGATTGGGGGTTTAATAAAGACAAGCGCTGGTGTTGATGGCTGCGAGGCGTTTATTGGCGATGCTGTTTGCCGAGCCCAGAGGATGAATTCGAGCAATAATCGTGGTCGCTCATGGATTCAGAGCGGTGATGCCAAACTATAATAACGGATTTGCCGCCCAGTAATTATAGATTGGCTCCCGCTTATCATAGTTTTGGCACTTCAGGATGTCGGGCTCGTGGCAGGCAGTGCATCATCTTCGTCCTTGGCCTGGGAGCACTCTGACCGCTCTGAATCGGGTTTATCATTGCGCCAGTCCTTGTTGTAGTAGCCGCGCCTTGGATCTGACGGCGATGATTGATGCCTGATAACGGCTTACTAAACTATAGGAACATTGAGACTGCCCCCTGAAGTCGTCGCATTTCAGCCCTGGATTGTCCTGGCGGCGTTTTGATTGCCTGACCGCCTGTTGATCCCTTTGATGTCTCCGATCGCCCAGAAGCCCAGGAAGACGCTTTGCTGTGGGTTCTGTGTAGATAAGCACGTCAATACATACATTTTGCCTGTTATCTATACATTCTGGCAGCCGGATGTAACGATAATCCACCGCAAATGGCTCTGATCCTGGTCTTTCCCGGGTTCCTGGCGATCATCGAAGTCTGTAATAAGTGTTTTGACGGCCAGTAACTATAGATTGGCTCCCGCTTATTATAGCTTTGGCACCTCAAATACAGCCAGCCCTCCGCCACTTCAAGTCCGTCCAGCCCATAAAGAGCAAAGTAGGCTGGCCAAAAGTGTTCCGAAACGCTTCCTTAACCCCCCAAAACCTCAAGACGACCCAGTACCAGCCCAAATACACCACGGCGGACATCTTGAGTTCGCTGGTGCTCAAACCTTGCGCCACCACCGAGCTGCAAAAGGAGCTGAAAGATGATCTGGGGATGTCGTCTGGCACGTTCTATACGATTTGGCTGGACGTGAAAGTGAGCGAGGACCAGGACAATCGCTGGATCTATACTGCGCCGGCTTGAAATCCCATGAATAATTGAGGGCGTGGGCGGTGCATATTGTCGTCGTGGTGGTGTCTATTGCAACTGCCATGGTCTAAGCACCTAAAGAATTGTTAAAGCCTGTCGTTTTCAACTCAGCACATGCGCCACCCAGATAGGCCTCACTTATCGGCACACTGTCTCTGATTAGCAGCGATACCTGGATGGCTACGATCAATGCTTCAAGGCTGCCCATTTTGGAGACAATGGCGTCCACTTGCAAATCCTCATAGGTCTCTCGCTCGATACATAACAACAGTGTTGAATACACCAGAATTGTGCCCGAGAACTTCCTTGCGCGCAGTTTCCTCACCAATTCCAGGCCATTCATGCCTGGCATACTGTGATCAGTGATGAGAATGTCAACCGGAACAATGCCAGAAGTTAGCATTTGCAGAGCCTCCTCAGCACCGTTGGCACATTGGCAGTCCAAATTATTCGCGCGGAGCAGGGAGCGGACCTGCTCAAGCAGAAGCTTATCGTCATCAACGTAAAGAATGTCTGGACGCCGCTTTACCGAACGTAAAGCCGAACGCGTTTCCACCGCAGCTTCGTGTATGTTCATGATGTTATTCAATGGACTCCAGTTGACTTTATAGCACACCCATCCCAATTTTGGTCATTTTCATTCATGACCCACTATAATGGTTGGACGATCGTGGCCACAACTAGGATATTCCTTGCCTCGACTAGGAAAAGCCCAGTCCGCTATATCGACCCGTTATAGATTCCTGCCAAAGGAAGCGCACACTGATATTTAGTAAAATATGCTTAGTTTTACTGTCAATTATGTGTTAAGGTTCTCGTATGACCGAAATCGATAAAAACAAAAGGGAAAACGCCTTGCATCCCGTTGGCCAGAATTTTCTCGTGCAATGCGTGGGCTACCGTGGATTGGCCCATCGCAACAGCGGCGGTGACTGGCTGAGCATCTTCACCAATCGGATTTTGCCCAAGAAACTCAGCTTTCTCCCGCCTGTTCAAACCATTCTACCAACTTTACCAGACGTTCAGCCCGGCTCACTGGTTGAGTTGCCGATCAGTCCTGACGCGAATGGACCTGGCAGAAATTAATCCACGTCGGCCACATTCAAGAGCTCGATTTTGTGATGCTTAAAGGTCCACCCGCGCCACCCACTTCGTTGCGGCCCGGACCTGTGGCAATTCCAGTTCCAGATCTGCCCGGATCTGGTTGAACAGCGAAATGTATTGATTCAGGACACGCAAAGCAGCCTCCCCCATCTCCTGCCCGCCAAACAGCTCCGGCGCTTATCCGTTAAAATCTAGCCCGAGCTGCAATACCTTGGCTGGCATGGTACTCCCAGATCGTAATGCGTGAGCAAAACCAAGTTAATTCCAGGAACGTGATGCGGCCTTACCCCTTAACATCCAAGCGTTTGCAAGGATTCTGGGCAAGGTCGTTTCCCTGTGAATAAGTAATGTTTGCATTCGAGTAGCATTCGGTTTACGCTGCTCATTTGGAATATCCATGCAACAGAGACTTCATATTTTGGCCGTCGACGATGAGCCTAGCGTGCGCCGAAGCATAAAGATGCTGTTGGAGCATGACGGACACCAGGTCACGGCTGCTGACAGCGGTGAAGCGGCCTTGGCGGAACTGGCCCAGCGCAAGTTCGACCTGGTAATCACTGATTTCTCGATGCCTGGAATGCAGGGTGATCAACTCGTTGCCCGTATTCGACAATTGATGCCCAATCAACCCATCATCATGGCCACGGGATTTGTCGAGGACTACAAAGTATTTGGCCAGGCGTCAGGACGCGTAGACGCTTTGCTCCTCAAGCCATTCAGCTTTAAAGAGTTACGTGAGGCTATAGAAAAGGCGTTACCCCATGAGCATCCGGATCTAACAAGCGATATGCCGATTATCATTAAGCCATCGTCTATACCAGATTTCATTCCCCCAGCTGCGCCCTAGCCTTCAGCGCCGCTCGATCAGCTCCACTTTGGCCACCTGAGACGATTTTGAATCCAGCCACGTTCATTTGCATGTGCCGATGGCATGAACAACTGGTGAACCTTTAACCAATTCCTTCAAAGACAAGTATACGTGCGAAGCTCCTGGTGGCTCTAAACGGGGCGCGTGTTTCAAGCCGCCTTGTTCAATATCACTGAGGATGTAAAAGCGATAATTCCCGCCATCATCGAGAATGCCTTCACGGAGCCTGGCGACACTGATGTAGGAGGTGATGTTCTGGGCGTGTTCTGGATCGAAAGTCGGAGGAAAAGTTGGGGTCTTCGGATTTGTCACAATTCTGGCTGCGATGCGATACAGCCTGGGAATTCGGCCGTGCTCATTCCTGGGCGCAAAAGCATTTACGCTCACATCATGAGGTGGATGACTTTCAGGGCACGAATAGACGTTGTGCTCGGTCACGATTGCATGCGTCTTTCCCGCAGGCACAGACAACACTCGCCTGTCTATCGGTTCCAGTTTGTGCGATTCCATGTACCAGAATTGCCACGCTCGCCCTCACCAGTCCAGAGAAAACTCATGCTATCTCCATCCTGCTAAAATATCCAGAATTCCTTAACAAACCTGGCCGCATTTGCTTTAATTGCCCAGCATGAAATCGATCCAGTTGACAATCTTTTTAGCCGTCACAACCCTGCTCCTCCCCACACAAGTCTTTGCATGGGGCGCCGCAGGACATCAACTCATTGCAGCAGAGGCATATCGGGAACTTTCACCCCAGCTCAAAGCCCAGGCCATTGAAGTCCTCAAAGCCCATCCCGACTACCAGAAATGGAGCAATGCGTATCATCCCAACGCCAACTTTAACCAGTTCGCCTACGTGTTCATACGCTGTTCGACCTGGCCAGACGAGATCCGACGCACAGGCAACCAGTACGACCACCCCAACTGGCATTTCATCGATTATCCTCTGAGACCTCCGGGATTCCCTTTGAGCCCGACGCCAGACCCACCGACAATATTCTGTTCGGGATCGCCGAAGCTGAAAAGGCGTTGAGCGATACCAAGGCCGATGTTGAGCTGAGGGCCGTGATGCTCTCCTACCTCGTTCATTTGGTTGGCGACGAGCATCAGCCTTTGCACTGTGAGTCCCTGTTCACGGCAGATTATCCCGAGGGCGACAAAGGAGGGAACAGCTTTTACGTCAAGCCCGGTCAAAGAGTGGTCGGTCTACATGGCATCTGGGACAGCCTGCTCGGTTCCTCAGCCAACCCCAGGACCCAATACAACTACGCCATCGAACTCCAGGCCCAATATCCCAGGACTTCGTTGCCGGAATTGACATCACACACCACACCGAAGGACTGGAGCTTGGAGAGCCGGGAGTTGGCGATTGAAAGGGGATATTTGCGGGGAGAACTGAAGGGAAGCACCAGCCGGGATGAAGCCCCTGAACTGCCGGCGGGTTATACCAAGAATGCAAAAGTGTGTGCGGAGAGACAGGGAGCGCTGGCCGGATATCGTTTAGCCGATGAAATTGGGAAGTATTTGAAGTTGGCTGGTCCGGTTCCATTGTTGCCAAAGAGCACCTTCACCGGCTCCCCAACCCTAGTGCCGAAAAAGATCGGGACTGTGGATGCTCAAAAATATTACGACGAGGAGATGGTCGTGACGGGCAAGGTTGTTCAGATCACCTCCAGGCCCACCGTCACGTTCATCAACCTCGACGGATCTGGGCCGAGTTCACCCTTCACCGCCGTCATCTTTCCTGACAACTTGGGCAAATTCAAGGATTTGCAGAAGTTCAAAGGTCAGGATGTGGAGATCAGCGGGACCATCCAGGAGTATCGCGGAAAGCCAGAAATCATTTTGGAAGGGCCGGAACAGATTAAAGTGCTGGGGGAAAAGTGAGGTTTGAAGGCATTGTTCAACATTTCGTTGAAGATTTTCGCACGGCCATACAGCAGAAATTAATTGGATTTCACCATGGCAGTTGCTGGCGATCGGAGACTGGCAACTGACCTTGAGCTTCGGGTTTTACCCCATAGCGAAGGAGGGACGGACCGTGTAGTGTGGTTCCAGTGTTAGACACAAAAAGCTGTAAAAATCAGCTCAACCAAACAAAGTGAAAATACATTTATGTCAAGAATTTTGAGAAATCTAATTAATTTCGTCGTTGGCATTGTCGAATTGCTTTTAACTGCCAGATTGATATGTGAGTTTCTGGTAGTTAATACAGGCACGCCGTTTGTTGCCTGGCTTTATAATATCACGGCACCGCTTGTGGCACCGTTCGCTAAAATTCTTCCGAACTGGAAATTTTCAGATTACGTGGTTGATTTTGCCACTGTTGCCGCGATTATCGTGTTTGCCATAGCCGGATCCTTGCTTCTAATGCTTTTCCCCTATCCCCGTAAAGTGGCTGTAGCAGATGAGGTTGTGGTGGTCGCTAGAAGCTAGACGATTGTGGTGGTGGTTCAGGATTTGTGCCGCGTCCAATCGTTTTGAGCGGTTCAGGCTATCTCAAGCTGTGGCTTTTGGGGAGGTCGCTGACTTTTAGATCTCCCCCTTCTTCCACCACAACGGCTGGAAATCGTCGTTTTCCAATGCCGCCAACTTTATTTCATTTGCTTTATCCAACTCAAATGCGCGCTTCAACCACAAGTCCGTTGCTTCCATGTTCCCAAGCTGAAGTTCATAGCAGCCGAGGTTGTAGCAGATCCAGTGTGACGCCGGAAACTTCGCCGCAGCCTCCAACAGAATCCGCTTCGCTTCCACAACGCCATTCTCAGATCGCCGCCGGGTTGAGTAGGCCCACGAAATCCAGGCTTCCGGTCGCTCCGGGAGCAACATTGCGAGGGTGCAGGCAATTTCAGCAGCGCCATCCCATTTCTTGGCCTTCGAATACACCTCGAATCGCATGAACAACACGGAGGGATGGGCACGCAGGCTCGGACAGATTTGCTCCAGTTCTTCGTTCGCTTCCAGCCAGTTCCCAAGCTCCAGCCATCCTTCAGCAGCATCGAGATGGCGTTGTTCTTGGAGTGGCAGGAGGTTCATGTGCTTTGCTGCTGCTGGTTTGCCACGAAGATGAGAAAGTGTAAAGAGGAAACTTTAAGCCAAGCTGCAAGGAAATTGAACCGGGTGGTGATGTAGGTTATTAATTTGACTAAACCGTTTTTCCGGCCTTCAATGTGGCGAGATTTTTCCGCCCTTGGCCCCACCGCAAAGGAAACATCTCTGAAGTGCCGCATCGTGGTTTGGCAGGGGTGTTGCTCCATGGCCATTCATGGGTTTCATGCTGGTGTCATTTGGCAACCGAGTCACTTAAAACGATAGTTTGGATATCTTGACAAGCTAAGCGGTGAACTCGCTCTGTTTCCGATTCAGCCAGATAGCTCTGGATAGTTTCCAGTAGGAGCGGAATGTCCAGCGGCTTTTCCATCAGGGCATCAACGCCGTTTTCCAAAGCGCGTTTGTATTGTTGCGACT
>Ga0302320_10030595_pt1 | contig 10250 bp, 10 predicted proteins | sample Bog_T0_3_FD_202130 | JGI IMG/M metagenome (GOLD analysis project Ga0302320, IMG submission 202130) | Peat permafrost microbial communities from Stordalen Mire near Abisko, Sweden - Bog_T0_3 | ecosystem: Environmental > Terrestrial > Soil > Wetlands > Peat | place: Sweden: Abisko, Stordalen Mire... | reverse complement strand
AGACGCTGTAAACTTAAAGTGGAGAATGGTGGCCTGGAACCTTTATGTGCTTTAGAAAATCGCTATCTAAAATCGTTCAATGATACTTCGCTGACGGCTCCGCCAGAAGGGACTCCGCGGGAACATGAAGCTGCTGATATAAATTTCTCATCATGTTTACCGAAAGCGGGCGTTTACGGTTCAGCACCTCCGAAACACGGCCCCTTCCTCCCAGAATTTTTGCCATATCCGAGGGCTTCAGGCCCATTTGTTCCATGCGGAATTTCACGGCTTCGATGGGATCGGGAGCCGGAACAGGTTGGTGTTTTTTCTCATAAGCCTCAACGAGGGCCGCCCACAGTTCCAGTTCCTCAGCGCGGGCCGAATCTTTGGGGGCGTCCCAAAGCGCCTCAACCTGTTTAAGGGCCTTTTTGTGTTCCTTTTCGTTTTTCAAAACCTTGAGTTTCATTTCACACCTCCTGTGCGTTGATCCGGTCATATTGGGCGTGTGTCCCCACAAACCGGATAAAGACGATGCCCAAATCGTAACGAATGGCCGTCACCAGCCGGTACTTGTTCCCGCTGATGTTAAATACTACCCGGCCATTCTTGAGAATACTCGCGGTAGGATACTCGGCCTTGATTTCAAAGGGGCCTTTCCATCGGGATTGTTGGGCTTCCCTGAACCACGCGCGCAACGGCTGTTGGGCGCTCTGGCCGGCGGGACTATCCCAAAACTCCCGCAAACGCCTTCGGCTGATGACTCTCATGGATAAAGCATATCCCACTGTTCCCATTTTGGGAACATTTTTTGAATAAAAATAAAGGGGTTAGGTTGGACTTCCCCCGAAAAAATGGACACCTCAGAGGAAAGGCGAACCTAAAGTGTTGAATGTTGGCCTGACCCCATTTTTACTTTGTTTCCCAAAATCAAATCGATTGGCTGTTATGAATTCTTACTGATCCGCCGTCTTATCCGCGGCGGCCATGCTCTTGAGGTCGATAAAAGGCGTGTTGCCCCCGGTCACTTTGGGAAGAACTCCGTCCCATTTCTCGATAGCTTTATATTTCACCAGGGTCGAGGTAATCGAAGCCTGTAAAAGATGGTTGGCTTCGGACTGGGCTTTGGCTTTCACCAGCAGGGCTTCCGCTTCGCCCTGGGCCTGCGCCACCGTGGCCTTGGCCAGGGTCACTTGTTTTTGAAGTTCATATTGGGCCTGTTCCGCTTCTTGCTGAACCGCCATCTTTTGCTGCATTTGCTTTTCGATCACGTCGGGCAAATGGCTCGCCCCCAAATTCACCTTGTCCAAATTGAACCCCATCTTTTCCAGTTCAACCTGCAGGCTGGCCTGCATGGCGTTCTGAAAATCCGTTCGCTTATCCGAAATCACTTCGGTGAGAGACATTTGGCCCGCCACGTTCTGGGCGATGGTGATAGTCGTGCGACGAATATAAGTGGATTCGATTTCCGACACATCCGCGCCCCTGAAATTCTTAAAAACTTCAGCCGCCTTGGCTTCCGAAGTATTGTAGGTAATGGAAACATCCTGGCGGATATGCTGGCCTTCTCTGGTCGGCAGATCAATACTGTCATCCCCCTCGTCCGACCCTTCCCCCGACCTCATGACCATGGTGTAAGTTCGCAGGGCCGTGGGGTAGCTCTGCACCCGTGTCACCCAGGGCAAACGCCAAACCAAGCCCTGTCCCGTGGTTCTCAGCGAGCCTGTCCAGATATTAAAAACGACGCCAGTGTTGCCCGGTTCGACAATGGAATAAGAACTGAAGAAAGCGGAGAGCAATACAATCACGACTAAAATGGTCACTAATCGGCTGACAATCCACGCGATAGGATTGGACTTGCCCTCCAAACCTAAATTTTTAAATATAGAATCGCTGTTAGCCATATTAAGATCCTTTCTTTTTATACTCGGGTTCCACGTCGATCGTCACACCCTTTGTGCGCTTCTTGCCACTGGTCAGATTCACCAGCATCTTTTCCAGCCATTGCTGAAACGGGCGTAAAAGTTTGTATAATCCGTAACCCAAAACAATAACAAATAAAAATTCAGCCATCGTCATATCCGCACCTCGTTACAATTCCTCAATAAACGAAACCAATTTACCCTGACAATAGGGTAGCTGCCATTGATTTCAATCCGTGAAATTCGATGTAAAAACGGGCATTTAAGGACAACGAAATCTAAATCATTTCACCAGCAGTGCCACAAAAGAAGTCCTCCCTGACCCCTTTTCAGCATCCTTCCGATCCGTCTTGACCCTGTCACCCGGTTTCATCGGCATCCATGCCGGTGCGATCACCGCGCAACGGTGGCCCAGTTGGGTAAGTTGCCGATATAAAGCAAAGCCGCCAGGTCCAGCTTCATAAACAAATTCCAGCGGGGCATGGCGGCGATTAAGCTCTTTTACTTTCCTTTCAATAGTTGAAGGTTGATTTTCAAAGGTTATCGAAGGCTCGGGGCGATGCTTATCCGGCCTCAAAACCGCAATAGTAATTGTTTCCTTGTGAACATCCAGTCCAACCACCGTGCTATTATTTTCCATGGGTCAGCCCTCCGTATGCGGATAGGCTCCTTCGCCGGAGCAACCCGCGAATTTTTGATCAGTTTCTATTGATCAAGCTACTACGCAGGTCGCTGGCCCATACATGCTATCTTGGTTCCTCATTCGTAATTCGTTTTTTATTTTTGATATAAACGCACAAACAACATCACTGCAACTGCAAACAGTGCCCAAATTCCAACAAATATTGCCATCAATGACAAGCTCGTCTTAATTGACTCCCCTATAGAAAATTGGTGAGCTTCTGAAACACTAATGATTGATATGACAGTGGACCAAGTCGCGAAAATACCCACTATAAATCCGCTAAATGGGTTTTCACTTTTTAGAAAATCATTTTCGGTAAGATTGTTTAAATTAGTGGTAGAGGCCAGCAAGGTTATCAAACCCGGTAAATTTAAAATAATTGTTAAAAAAGCGGCTACCATCATGGGCATGTAATTTAACGCGCAGGCTGTTCGCACTTCCTCCAGGGTTCCTTTTCCCTGAAACCTAGTTCCCATCCACCAGATCAACCGTGAAATTGGAAAAAAACATAAAACACCCAAACCAAACGTTAAAAAAACCGTCACTGTATAGGCTTCCGCAAATGGTAAATACGAAATTAACCAAAATAATAAAATAGGATTCAAGCTTGTCAAAAAAGAGTTAAAAATAACGACAGGCATCCTAAAGGAATAATACTGATTCTTAATAATCTCCTTTGTCGTCTGACGGGGATGGATAAAAACACCAAAAAATACAGCCGGAAATGATAAAGTTTTTTTCACGAAAATAGTTATTCCTTGATTTTTGTTTTTTTACTGCGTTGTTGATAGCCAAAAGAAACTGCCAATAAAATGGAGCCCAGAATCAGCAAGGAAACCACCCTGTAACCGCCTTGCAGTTCGGACAGATCAAATAGAAAAACTTTTAAGATGGTCACGCAAAAGGCCATGATGGCCAGCAGCCGCAATCCGCGGAAATTGTTCCAGAAGCCATAAAGCATCATGGCCGTGGCATAAAACAGCCACAAAATCGACAGGCTCAGACCTTTGGGGCTCCAACCAGTGGAAAAAGTCTGACGGTTCCAGTAATCCGAAACTTCCAAACTCAAATAAAGCAAAGCGATCAAATTGCCTAAAATCGCCAGAGTGGGTATGGCCCATTCGGCATCAGGCGCTTTGGATTTAAACCGGCCTAACAGCAGCACCGAAGCGATCACCGAGCCTAACGCCGCTCCATAAGGAATAAGACGATTGTTGAAAATAAGCGTAGTAGTCACACCGCTCCAATCGAAAAACACGAGCCGAATTACCACCAGGGCCATCACGAAATAGGCTATTTGTCTGGTCGAGAATCGCGACTCCTTTAACCCCGTCCACAACAAGAACACCGCCTCGATCGACCACCCCACGGTGATCCATTCTTTTTCAAAGAAAATGGGAATGGCGACCGCCAAAAAGGTTGCGGCCAAGCCAAAGAAAACCGAGGAAATATATTGGGCGTCTTTGCTTTTGGATTTTTGCACCGCGTAAGACTGCCAGGCGTAAAAACCCCCAAGCGCCAAAGCCAAAAGAGTGGAAAGCCAGTCATAGTCCTGCGCCAAAGTCTTGTCGCTCAGCATCGAATAACTGGCGCCAAAATAAACAGCCGCGTTCAGCAGACAAAACAAAGCGTCCGTTGAGTCAGCGTCTTGGCGTTTTTGAAAATCGTAAAGCCAGCTGGCGGCCGAATAGAGAAGATAAAACAAAGTGTAAAAACTCAGCGTCAGCCATAAGACATGGCTTTGGTAATACTGGCTGGACCATAGTGAACCGTAAAACACTGTGGACGCGAATCCAATCCAACGTAAAAATTTCCACTCGCCAAAAATACTCACCGTGATAACGCCGGCATTTAAAACCAGCAGGTAGCACATCAACCCCACTTCATTGTTCGTGTTGGTTGAAACTAGAAGGGGCGTGGCAAACCCGCCCAAAATCGCCAGAACCGCCAACACCGCCCGCCGGTTGACGACCGCCAACACCGAACCCACCACCGTCGTGACCACCATCACGCCGAACGCCGTTAAATTGCCGAACAGCGAGTAGTACTGATAACCCGCGAAAGTCGAGAGATAAAGAAACGCCAGCCCGCTTCCCGCTAAACCATGCGCCCAACCCGGATATTTTTGAAACCAATGGTGCCCCAAGGCCAAAAAGATAACGCCTGTTGCCCAGCCCAAAACAATCCGTTCTATCGGAGTAATCCAGTTATTTTCAAAAGCCAGTTTGAAAAAATAACCCAACCCAAACAAAAGCGCCGTCAGCGCCACCCATTGAAACCACTTCCCCGCCATTGCTTCTTCTAGTCCCTTTTCACCGCTAACGGGCTTCTCGGCCGCGGTTTTAACTGCGGCGGGACTTGCTTCCACCGCCGACAAGACTGATGTTTTTTTCGTTTGAATGTCCAATTTCTTTTCGAGGCTTTTAATGCGCGCCTCGTGCTGTATCACCAGTTCGAATAATTGTTTGTAGTCGAGAGGGCTTTTGGTTTTGTCTTTTTGTTCAAAATGGTTCGCTAATTTGGCGAAACCGAATAAAACCAGCCCAAAAATCAGAACGAAAAATACGCCAGCATAAGTAATAAAGTCTTCCATTTGGTTCTATCCTTTTCTCACAGCTTTTGTGCCGCCTCTTGTTTCCCTGTTCCGTGGCAGGTGTCGCACTTGTTCGCCGCGTGGCAGGCCGGGCACTTGATCCAACCAGTGCCGTGGCACAGCGGGCAAATTTCACCTAACGTCCATCGGCCGTTAACCAGAGTGATCAGACGCCCCACATGGGCCTGGCTGAAAGCCTCGTAACCGCCGCCGAAGTAATTGTACTTTTTCCATATATCCGTGTCCGAATGTCCGTCCACATGCATGTGAATCCAATCCCCCTCTTCCACTTGCAGGCAGTGATTGGGACAACGAATGTAACCGTGAACGCACCCCACCGCGCCGCAAGACGCGGCCCCCGTGCCGGCGCAATCCAGGCAATCATAGGCCGTCATTTTCTTCGCTTTGTCGAATATCTCCTCAGGCCAAACCTCGCCCGCCCAATGGGTCCCAATGGCGTCCAGGGTTTTTTTCGTCAACTGAAAATCCCGATGCTTGTAAGCGTAAAAGGCCAGACGGTTCAAGGCCGCCCAGTTCTGCGGTTCGATAGCCGCCAGGTCTTCATAGGCTTTCTCGCTTCGCGCGACGATGTCGGACCGCTGGTCATAGAGCCAATTCTCATCCGGGTCATAAAGCAGGTTCTTTTTGTACTCATCGTCAAAGGCCAGTACCAGCGTCGGGCCCAGGCCGGGCAGAAGAGGGTTCAACCCGCTGATCTTTTGGGCGAACTCGAAAGGATGGCCTTGCCGCTCGCCGGAAATTTCCCACAAAAAATAGTTATGCCACATATCCAGATCGGCAGGATGAAAGGTTAAATAGGTCTCAAGGCTGGCCTCGAACTCGGGCATCATGGGGATCGCCTTTATCTTGGCCTGCAGCACTTTCAGAAACGCCTCGCGGCCTTCCACGGTGCAGCCGTAATTATCAAGTACCCGCCAAATGGATTCGGCGAAGCCGGAATAAAGACCCGGGTCATAAAGATCATATTCCTTGTCAAAAGCTTCTAATTCGGGCGTGCTTCCATAGCGTTGGGGCCAAAGATAATCCGAATAACTTTCGATACCATACTTATCGTAAGGATTCAGCTTCATCATCTTGCCGAGATAGAGATCCATTGTCGGCTTGTCAAAAGCCATCTCGCTTCCAAACTCCAAATAAGTAGCCCAGACGCGGGCGTCATTGGGGAACAATTTCGCCGCTTGATCCAGGGAAGCCATTCCCTCGGAGGCCTTATCGATCATCGCCTTTCGATCGGCCGGATCGATGAACCTTTCCCAATTCCAGGCAATCATGCTGTCGGCCCAGTCCTTGTATAAACGCATCAACCGGTACCAGGCTTCCGGATTGTCCGGGTGAAGCTCCGTCCAGGTTTTCGCCAGCTCAATGGCCGCGGATTTATAGTGTTGGTTCCATAGGGTCTGCGTGGCGTAGAAATAAATGTCCGAATTATTGTTATCCCGAGACAACTCTTTCATGGACAAAGCGTAACAGTCCCCGTAATCGCTCGCGTAGTACATCTCACTAATCAGGTCTTTCGTCAGCAGGCTCGCGTCGGGTTGCTGCTGGACCATCTGAGCGATCTGGGCAAAATGCCCCCCATCACCCCGCGCGTCACGGATTTGCAGCCATCGGGTGAAAAGGTAGGGGTTGTCCGGATTTTTGGCCAGCAAGGTATCCCATCCCGTCACCAAAGCCGTGCCGCCGCCGCTGGCGTTCAAGTAAGGTTCCATGCCCGCTGCGCGGTCCATATCCTCGTCCGAGGTGAACATGGGCTTATCGCGGTAAGCCGCTTCGCTTTTCGTCGGGTGGAAGCCCATATATTCATGAAGACAAGCCGCCATCCACCCGGGGGCCAGACGCAATTTCCCCGTCTTGAACACTTTCACGAACTTCTTTTCCGGCTGGGTCCCCCAAAACCGAATCTCTATCTTCCATCCCTTCTTCACGGGGACCAAAGTTCCTTCGCACAGATCTTTCGGGTTCTGGAAGTAATAAGGCAGCTGGGTGTAATAATATTTTTGCGAGGGATCATTTTCATTAAAAAGACCGAATTCCGTGAAAGTACCGGCTCCATAGATCGAGCAAAAGACCGATTGGGGAAGGAAACTTGCCTGGCGCATCGCCGAAAGGCTCAGATAGCTTCCCATCAAATTGACCTTGCCGTTCTCATCGAGCAGCGGATAGATCAGCGGGCAGGCCGGCAAGGAAGCGCTGTGCAGTTTAAGGTCGGTAATCGCCGCCAGATCCCGGGAAGAAGGAGTCGCTTCGTATTGGAGCCTCTCCCGGGCAGCCTTAATCTCGGGGTTCTGGTACCACGTTTTCAATTCGATCCATAGCCAGGCGTTGAACAAAAAGGACCGATGGTCGCAAGCCTGTTTCTGGAACCATTGCGTTCGCGGAATGATTAAGACTGCGCCAACAAGAACGAAGAAGATAAAAAAGACCGGGATCAGGAGCCAAAACAGCCGTCTTTTCTTTCGAGGAGGCTGCGGCGGTGGTGTCATCCTAGGCGGCGGTGGTGGAGGTGGCGGTGGAGGAGGTGGCGGTGGTGCACCGGCTGAGGACAACTTTGACAGGTCCTTAAAATTATCATCCACAAGGCCCTCCATATGAATCGCTTAATAAATGACCACAAATTCGCAACTAATGTATCGCCTTTTATTCACCAAAAGCAGATTTTTTGGGGCGATGCCAAGGGACCATTTCCTAAAACCTAAAGTGTTGAATGTTGGCCTGGACCCTTTGTGTTATTTACTTTCCTTTCACTTTTCGAAGGTTTGAGTTCAATTTCATCGTCACCTTGGATGCAATAAACTGAATCTCCTTCGCTTAGTTCATTGATGGCTTCAGAAAAATCTTTCAAAGTATCAATGATTTCGCCTTGTGGAAACGATGTTTGAATTCTTTTGTCGCCCGAAATATTTTTGGCATCTTGAATCATTTTCATTTCGGCATCAGAAACTATCTCCGGTGTAATCGGATCATCTAACATTGAGATAACTTTTTTTCGACAGCTATTTATGAACTTGCCGGCAATGCGCTTCCAATTTAAATCCTCAACATCTTTATCATCGACCGATTTCAAAAGTCTAAGAAATTTTATTTTTATCGAACCACTCTCAACGCTCTGCAAAGAAAAACTTAAACTCAATTCATCTCCGAGAATTTTTGCTGACATAGAATCGAGTTTTTGAAACGAAGAGATTAATTTCGAGATCGAATCAAATACTAATTCTGGATGCAATTTACTTTTTTCATATTGAACAATTATTTCAAAATCATATGGTTCGTTTGCCATTAATTATTTGCCCTCAATAAAATATTAATTAGACATTTTTTTATCGTTTTTAAGTTTCATATATCTAACTTGTTGAGGCTTAGATAAACAGCTCCACAAAGCTTGGATTTCAGTATCACTCAAAGCCAGCAATTGCTCTCGATCTTTAGAACGACTGAATTTAAGCTTGAAATCGTTTTTTTGATATTTTATGTTTTTATTCTTAAAACTTTTCATTAGTAGTAAAAGTTGTTTAGGTGTAAACCCATTTTTATCTTTGTAGAAACCAATGAACGATTCAATTTTACTAGCAAAGTATGAATCAACATTTCCCAATTCAATTAGTGCTGATATAACCCTGTTAAATTTTGCATCAGTTATAAGTTTGTTACGATCTTTATGAACTTTCTTAATCGCATCTTCTTTGCTCAAAATTTGATTGTTTTCAATAACTGAAATACCAAATTTTGTTATGCATTCAGAGCCAACTAACAATTTTTCATTGGTGAAATTATTAAAGATTCCAAATTGGTATCTGATTTCCGGATGGTCACAAAGTTCACAATCAGCGTCTGGTGTCACAAGGTCATAATTTTCACCGTTATAAAACCACTCTTTAAGGGCTTCCCCAAAATTTTTACTTTTACTCAGTGGTAATAAATTATTGGCAGCACTTTTAGCCCACGTCATTGTGATATCCCATTTTTTAATTAAAACAAAACCAAAGGGGTCAGGCCAACATTCAACACTTTCGACCTATTTCCAATTCGAACTTTAAACCCTGCCCAATTGTACCCCTCGCCCTAAACCCCATTCCCTTTTATTTGCCATCAAGCCCAATAATTAACATTCACCCCCTAAAATTTGTTGCATTTCCGTCCGCTTTTAGACCCTAAAGCCACCCAAACCAGAAATTTTTGTTGCCTCGAATATTTTTCGTTGCGCCCCCCGTTTGCCCCTCGGTAAACTTTCGCCATATTTTCATTCTATCCCCTAATCGGGGATTTCGTCCCCTCCCCCTACCGCAGAAGCTGTCGGGGGTAGACCTCAGACTCAACCCCCTAACGGGGATTTCGACCCCTGCGGGGTCTCAAGGAGCCCTTATATGTCCGTGCCCGAAAACACCCAAATCCAAGACCTGCTGGCCGCCCTGCCGGAAATGTTTCCCGGTACTCAGAACATCCCCCTCAAAAACATCCGCCCCAACACGGATAACCCCGGGGCGGCCATTACGGAAGAGCAGATAAAAGAATTGGGAGAAAACATGCAAGCCAGGGGTCTTTTGAACGCCATACGGGTCAACCCGGACCGCGCCAATCCCCTGGTCGGCGGTGCCCAACCCCACCCGGATAACTTTCGCATTAAGGCCAACGGCCAGCCTTGGGAGCTGGGGGACTTTAACTTTATCGTCCTGACCGGAGAAAACCGCTACCGGGCCGCCTTGTGGCTGAAATGGGAAACCATCCAAGGCCATATTCTGAACCCGACGGCAGAAGAAGCGGTCGTGATTAACCATTTGGATAATGACGTCCGGGAGAGGGGCTGGTGGGCAAGCTACCAGAGCATCGAGAATCTCATCAAGGCCAACCCTAACCTGACCCAAAGGGAGGTCGGGGCCCGGTTGAAGCTGGATAAAGACAAAGTAGGCCGTGCCTTGAGGCTGTTGCCTCTCTTAAACCCGGCTTCCCGAGCCTACCTTGTCGGAGACTCCGACAAGCTAAATAAGGGAATTCGGGGTATTTTGGAAATGCCCGCCGCCCGGCTGGGCGGTTTGGGGCCGGCATCGACCTTTAA
>Ga0302320_10030594_pt1 | contig 10250 bp, 10 predicted proteins | sample Bog_T0_3_FD_202130 | JGI IMG/M metagenome (GOLD analysis project Ga0302320, IMG submission 202130) | Peat permafrost microbial communities from Stordalen Mire near Abisko, Sweden - Bog_T0_3 | ecosystem: Environmental > Terrestrial > Soil > Wetlands > Peat | place: Sweden: Abisko, Stordalen Mire... | reverse complement strand
AGGTCGGGGAGCGGCGGAGCTCGGTGACGGAGCCCCGGGGACGGCCTCGTCGCGTCACCAGCATTGCCACCCGCCGGGGTGACGGCGGTGAGACGAGCCTCCTCTACGGCGGTCGCGTGGCCAAGGACGATCCCCATGCCGAAGCGTGCGGAGCGGTCGACGAGGCGGTATCGGCGCTCGGCGTCGCCCGTGCCCAGGAGGGCGACCGTGAGCGGGCGGAGCGGCTCCTGGCCCTCCAGCGCGACCTCTTCACGGTCGGCGCCGAACTGGCGACCGGGCTCGGCGAGCGGGCCCACCTGGAGCGGCACTTCGCGACGGTGACGGCCGCCATGGTCGAGAGGCTCGACGCTCAGCTGGCCGAGCTGGAGGAGCGGGTGCCACTCCCACCGGGTTTCGTCGTCCCCGGCGGCACGGTGGTCGCGGCCGCCATCGACCTGGCCCGCACCCTGGTGCGGCGGGCCGAGCGCCGCGCGGTCAGCCTGCAGCGAGCGGGCCTGCTGGAGAACGGCGAGGTCCTCCGCTACCTCAACCGCCTGAGCGACCTGCTCTTCATGCTCGCCCGGGAGGCGGAGCAGGGCGCAACCATCCTCCGCCACCCGGCGGACGGCTGAGCCCGGCTGGCCGTCCCGACCAAGAGAGAGGGTCGGGACTCTCCGCGGTGGCCATGTTGTCCATCGCAGACAAATACCCGTGTGTCAGCGTGCCCCGCGGGCACATGCTCTGGCCGCTCTGCACCCCGATGATCGGACCATGCTCTACGACCAACTCTTCGTCAGCATGGAGCGCGCGCGCTGGGATCTGAGCCGGGACATCGACTTCGACGCCATCGAACCGGCCAGGCTCACCCCCCGATGGATCGACACCGTTCGCGAGGTCTGCGCCTTCCAGCTCGCCTCCCTGCGTGCCAGCGAGATGTTCCTGGGCGGCTTCCGCACCGACATCGACTTCTGCAGCTTCGTCTCCGTCTGGTTCTACGAGGAGATGGAGCACCACCTGGTGCTGCGCAAGTACCTGGAGCATCTTGGTGAGGTGGTGGAGGAGACGGAGCTGCCGCGGCTCCGGATCAGCCCCGACGAGGCGCCGGCGATCGACGCTCTGACCCTGCGGTTCTTTGGTGAGCAGCGGCTGGCACAGCGGTATGCGGCCCTCGCCGCCACCGTCCCCGAGCGGGTGCTGGGCCGGATCTTCACCATCCTCGCCGCCGGTGAGGCGCGCCACGCCGCCGCCTACGCCACCTACCTGCGCCGCGCCGTCGAGAGGCATCCCGCTGCGCTGCCCGGCATCCTCCGCCTGGCCCTCTGGACCATGCGCGGTGCGGACGAGCCGGCCACGGCTGCGCCCGCGGACACCCGTCGGGCGCCGGCGACGCTCCGCGAGGACCGCCACTACATCCGCCGGATGCAGGGGCTGTACCACCTGCTCGCGCCCGACGCCACGACCGTCGTGGAGGATCTTCCCGCTCTCAGGCCGGCAGCAGCCGGCGCGCTCTGAGGGCCAGCCAGAGCAGGTGACGCCGGGTCGGGTCGTCGATCGGGAGCCCGCGCTCGCGGATACGCTGGAGGCGGTACACCACGGTGTGGCGGTGAAGGCCGAGCTTGGCGGCCGCTTCGCCCAGGCCCGACGTCGACAGCACCGCCTCCAAAGTCTCATGCAACTCGCCGTGCCGGTCCACTCCCGGGGCGGACAGCGGTCCCAGGACGCTCGCGACAAAGCGCCGCATCGCCTCGGGGTCGCTGTCGAGGACGGCGAAGACGCCCAGTTCCGCGTCGTCGTGGATCCTCCGCTCCGGGACGAGCCGCTGGCCGACATCCAGGGCGCGCTGAGCCCGGTGCCCCGCGTCGCCGACGTCGCCCAGGCGGTCCGCCACCGGACCGACACCAAAGACCACTCCCGGATTGGTCTCGACGGCTGCCGTGCAGGCCGGCAGGTGATCGATGCGGGGATCGACGAGCAGCACCCAGGTGTTCTCGGACGCCGACACTGTGAGCGCGCGCAGAGGTCGCAGCACCAGCTCGGCGAGCTGGTCCTGGTCACCGGGCCAGATGCAGGCGATGACCCGGTACGGAGGGGTGAGGTCGAGCTCGCAGGCCGCGGCGGCGCGCCGCAGCTCGGGGGAGACGTCGCCGGCGAGGAGGCGGTGGAGGACGCGGTCGCGCTCCTGGTCGCGCCGCCGCAGCAGGCGTTCGCGCCGCTCCAGGTAGGCGGCGCCGACGGCCGCCGAGATCTCGTCGAGGTAGTCGATGACCTGGGCGGCGAGCGCGATGAGAGTCGTCTGGGGCATCTCGTGCTCGCGGGCGACGGTGCCGACCACCTCCTCCCAGACCACCTTGGCGGCCACCCGGTACGCCGAGAGGAGCACGTCGAGGGGGACCTCGAGGTCGGCCTGGTCGGCGCCCATCTGAGCGAGCCGGTCGAGATCGCCGAGGCGGGGCCCGCGCCCGTCATGGAGGCGCCGGACGAGCACCCGGAGGGCGTCACGGCAGGCGGAGACGATGGAGCGGAGGTAGGCGACGGTATTGAGCCGGCCGGGGAAGACGATCTCTGAGGAGATCCGCCGGGCCATCCTGCCGGCGATGGCGTCGGCGTCGGCGAGCAGGCGGGCGGTGACCGCGGAGGGAAGGTTGGCCGACTCGACCAAGACCGCGGGGCGCGGTTTGGATGCCATGGCCAGATTAGCCACCTCACACAAAAAGACAGGGTCGGGACCGCCTTGACGGCGATTGTTTTGGCCATTCTGCACCAGGAGCATGGAATCGTGCTATACGACGACCTCTTTGTGAACCTGGAACGGGCCCGTTGGAATCTGAGCCGTGACATCGACTGGGAGGCCATCGAACCCGACAAGCTCACCCCGGGATGGATCTTCGATGTGCGCGAGGTCTGCCTCACCGAGCTCTCGGCGCTCTACGCGACGGAGATGTTCCTGCGCGACTTCTACGCCGACATCGACTTCTGCAGCTTCATCTCGGTCTGGTTCTACGAGGAGATGAAGCACCACCTGGTGCTCCGCAAGTACCTGGAGCGGGTGGGCGAGGTGATCGAGGAGGCCGAGCTTCCCCGGCTCCGGCTCAGCTTCGACGAGGGCCCCGCCATCGAGACCCTGACCATGCACTTCTGCGGCGAGCAGCGCCTCGCCCACTGGTACACCGCCTTCAGTGCGAATGCGCCCGAGCCGGTCCTCCGCCAGATCTTCAAGGTCCTGGCGGCCGATGAGCTGCGCCACGGTGCCGCCTACGCCAAGTACCTGCGCAAGGCGGTGCGCAACAAGCCGGAGGTGCTCCCCGCGATCCTGCGGATGGCGCTCTGGATGATCCGCACCACCAACGACAACCCGAAGCATCCGACCACGGTCACAGAGCCCTCGGTGGTGTCCCTGCTCGAGGATCCTCACTACATCCGCCGCATGCTCAACATGTACCTCCCCGGCCGTGACCACGAGGCCCCGGTGCAGCGGCGCATCCTGGCCCTCATGTCGGAGCTGGCCGGCACCAAGCTGTCGTCGGTGCGCGATCTGCTCACCCAGATCCGGGCGCTGGAGGAGACGGCGGCCGTCGCCGTCTGACGCGTCGAGCGCGCCGATCGCGGCCCGCACCAGACCGTGACCGACCCCTGGCTGCGGGCACGTGCGCCGTGCCGCGATCTGCGCTCGCGGGCTTGGGGGTTGCCGCATCTTGGATAATCGGTCGATGGCGGAGGAGCTGCGCATCCATGTGACCGTCAGCGGGCGCGTCCAGAACGTCGGCTTCCGCGCCTTCGTCCTCTTCCGGGCCACCGAGCTCGGGGTGCGCTGCACCGTGGCCAACCGGCCCGACGGGAGCGTCGAGTGCGTGTCCGAGGGGACGCGCACCCAGATGGATCTTTTGATTCAGTCACTCCATGAGGGGCCCCGTTCGGCGCGCGTGGACGCCGTCGATGTGGTGGAGCAGCCGGCCCGGGGCGACCTTCCCTCCCCAAGGATCACGGCGTGAGCGGGCTCCGCGTCGCCGACCGGATGTCCCGGCTCGGTACGGAGTCCGCCTTCGAGGTCCTGGCCCAGGCTCAGCGTCTGGAGGCGCAGGGGAGGGACGTGATCCACATGGAGATCGGGGAGCCGGACTTCGCCACCCCGTCCAACATCAGCGAGGCCGCGATCCGCTCACTCCGGGAGGGGGCCACCCATTACACGCCCGCAAGCGGCATCTGGGAGGTCCGCGAGGCCACCGCCCGGTACGTCACCCGGCAGACCGGAGTGCCGACCGCCGCCGAACAGATCGTGCTCGTACCCGGCAGCAAAAACCTTCTCTACTTCGCCCTCCTCTCCCTGATAGAGCCGGGTGATGAGGTGCTGCTCCCGGATCCCGGTTACCCGATCTACGGCTCGCTGGTCAACTTCGTCGGCGCCACCCCGGTGTCGGTGCCGATCCGCGAGCAGAACGATTTTCGCCTCGATGTCGAGGAGCTGCGCTCGCTGGTCACGCCTCGCACCCGGGTGCTCATCGTCAACAGCCCCGCCAACCCCACCGGCGGGGTATTGACCCGGGAGGATTGCGAGGCGGTGGCGGCGATCGCCATCGAGCACGACCTCTTCGTGGTGACCGACGAGATCTATTCGCGGCTCATCTACGAGGGCCGGCATGTCTCGCCCTACTCGATCGACGGGATGGCCGAGAGGTGCCTCCTGATGGACGGGCTCTCCAAGGCCTGGGCCATGTGCGGCTGGCGGCTCGGCTTCGGGGCCATGCCGGTCCAGCTGGCGGAGCGGATGGACACGTTGATGATCAACACGTCGTCGTGCGCCGCCGCCTTCACCCAGTGGGCGGCGGTCGAGGCCTTCGAGGGCGCCGCCTCCGACGCGGCGGTGTCGGCGATGATGGCGGAGTTCGCCGAGCGCCGCGATGTCGTCGTCGACGGGCTCAATGCCATCCCTGGAATCCGCTGTCACAAGCCCGCCGGGGCCTTCTACGTCTTCCCCAACATCGAGGGTACGGGCTGGGATGAGCGATCCTTGCAGCAGGCGCTCCTCAACGAGGCGGGAGTGGCCGCGCTGGCCGGCACCGCCTTCGGCGCGCATGGCCGCGGGTACCTCCGCCTCAGCTACGCCAACAGCGTGACCAACCTCGAGAAGGGCATCGAGCGGATCGGCGACCTGCTCGCCGGGCACCCTCCGGATCGGGCCGGCTCCGCCGCGGCGGTGGTGCGCTGACCGAGGGACCGCCAGCCGACGTCCGTCCGGGTCTCGACGAGACCCGACGGCTGGCACGGGATCACGAGCTGGTCGCCCTGGTGCGGACCATCCCGGCGCGCGAGATGACCGGGCCGCGCATGCTGGCCGCCGTGGGGGATCGGCCCGGAGCCTTCCTCTTCGAGTCCGCAACCGGGCAGGGGGAGTTTGCTCGCTTCACCTTCGCGGGCCTGGCCGGGCCCGAGCGGTTCCGGGTCCGCCGTGGGCGCCTCACCCGCCTCGGGGAGGGTGAACCGGCCGCTCCGGTCCCCTGCGCCGACCCGCTCCGCGCCCTCCAGGAGTTCACCGCCGGCCCGCGTGTCGCGCTCCCCGACGACCTGGACGTGCCCTTCACGGGCGGCTCTGTCGGGCACCTTTCCTATGAAGCGGTGACCAGCTTCGAGAAGGTCGCCCGGCCCGAGCGCGATCCCCTCGACCTCCCCGACGCCTGGTGGGGCCGCTGCCTCTCCTGCAGCGTTCTCGACCGGGAGAGGGAGCTGGTCCACCTCATCACCCACATCCCGACCGACTCCGATGTGGCGGAGGCCCATGCCCAGGGGGTGCGCCGCCTGGATGCGATGGCTGCGAGCCTGGCGGCCGCGGTGACCCCCACGGTTGCGGTCGCGCCCTCCGCATCGCCGCCGCTGCCCGACGCCGCCGCCAACCTGAGCCGCGACGCCTTCCTCGCCGCGGTGGAGCGGTGCCTCGAGTACATCGCGGCCGGGGACATCTTCCAGGTGCAGATCTCGCGCCGCTTCAGCCTGGAGTTCGATGTCTCGCCGATCACCCTCTACGCCGCTCTGCGCGAGGCCAACCCGAGCCCGTACCTCTTTTACCTGCGCACCGACGACTGCGCGCTGGTCGGCACCTCTCCGGAGATGCTGGTCCGGGTCTCAGAGGACGGGCGCGTCGACTATCACCCGATCGCGGGCACCCGGCGGCGTGGGACGACGGCGACGGAGGACGCCGCCATGGAGGCCGAGCTACAAGGCAGCGTCAAGGAGCAGGCCGAGCATCTCATGCTCGTCGACCTCGGCCGCAACGATGTGGGGCGCGTCTGTGACATCGGCAGCGTCCAGGTGACCGACTACGCGGCGGTGCGTCGGTACGCCAACGTCATGCACCTGGAGACCTCGATTCAGGGCAGGCTCCGCTCCGGGCTCACCGCGGTCGACGCGCTGCGCGCCTGCTTTCCGGCCGGGACGGTCACCGGTGCTCCCAAGGTGCGGGCCATGGAGATCATCGCCGAGCTGGAGCCCGAGGTCCGGGGCGTCTATGCCGGGGCGGTGGGCTACCTGGACTTCCGGGGCAGCCTGGACACGGCGATCGCACTCCGCACCGCGGTGGTGTGCCGGGGCCGGCTCCACCTCCAGGCGGCCGCGGGGATCGTCGCCGACTCCGATCCGGCCGAGGAGGCGCGCGAGATCGACAACAAGCTTCGCGCCCTGGTCCGGGCCGTCGAGGCGGTCCGCCCCACGGTGAGCGGAGCGGAGGGCCGCCGGTCGTGAACGATGAGTTCCTCCTGCCCGAGCGGGACCTTAGCGATTCAGTCGTCGTTGTCGATAACTACGATTCGTTCACCTTCAATCTGGTCCAGCGGCTGGGCGAGCTGGGCGCGCGCTGCGTCGTGGTCCGCAATGACACCACCACGGTGGCCGCCATCGGCGAGCGCGGGCCGGCGGCGGTGGTGATCTCGCCGGGCCCCAAGACGCCCGCCGAGGCGGGGATCTCGGTGGCGCTGATCCACACGCTGGGGGCCATCATCCCCATCCTCGGGGTGTGCCTCGGGCACCAGGCCATCGGCGAGGCATACGGTGGCCGCGTGGTGCGCGCGCCGTCGATCATGCATGGCAAGCTGAGCCAGGTTCACCACCACGGCACCGGGCTCTTCGCCGGCGTGCCCGACCCCTTCGCCGCGACCCGGTACCACTCGCTGGTGGTCGAGCCGGCCAGCCTGCCGGCGTCCCTGGAGGTGACCGCCCGCACCGAGGACGGCGTGATCATGGCGCTTCGCCACCGCGAGCACCCCGTGGTGGGCGTCCAGTTCCACCCCGAGTCCATCGGCACCGACGCCGGCTACCGCATCCTCGAGAACTTCCTCAAGATGACGTCAGCACCCCTCGAGGTCCACGGATGAGGCCGATGGGGCACGTCGTCGGAGTGGGGGCTTGCGCAGGCGGCAGCGCAATGCCGCCGAGCACGAGGCGCGGACAGCAGAGCTGTCCGACGCCGGTCCCCCCGAAGACGATGTGCCCCGTCGGCCGCCGTCGGCGTTTTCGATGACCGCCGATCTCGGGGCCCTCGGACCCATCGTGGAGCGGAAGCGGCGCGAGGTCGAGGCGATCAGGTGCGGTCGCGGCGCCATCTGGGCCAAGGCCGAGCTGCTCCCGCCCGCTCCCGGCTTCGAGGCACTGCGCGGTGGCCGGGTGATCGCCGAGCTGAAGCGCCGCTCGCCGAGCGGCGGGGCGCTCCGGACAGACCTCGACGTGGGGGCGGTGGCCGCGGCGTACGCGGGGGCGGGCGCCGGGGCCATCTCGGTGCTCACCGATGGTCCGGACTTCGGCGGCTCCCCCGCTGATCTGGAGGCGGTGCGCGCCACCGTCACCATCCCGGTGCTGCGCAAGGACTTCACGGTGGACCCGGTGCAGATCGCGGAGTCCCGTGTCCTCGGTGCCGACTGGGTGCTGCTGATCGTCGCCGTCCTCGAGGGAGGCGCCCTCGACGAGTGTCTGGAGGCGGTGCGGCGGGCCGGTGCCCACGCCCTGGTCGAGGTCCACGACGAGGCCCAGCTGGAGCGCGCGGTGGTCGCCGGGGCGGCCTGCGTGGGCATCAACAACCGCGACCTGCGCACTCTCCGGACCGACCTGGGCACCTTCTCCCGCCTGCGCCGGCTGCTTCCCGACCCCTCCGTCAGCGTCGCCGAGTCCGGGGTGCGCAGCGCCGCCGACGTCACTCGGCTGGTGGGGGAGGGGGCGGACGCGGTGCTGGTCGGCGAGGCGTTGATGCGTCAGGAAGACCCGGCCACGCTCTGTGCCGAGATGGTGGCCGCCGCCGCGGCCGCGGCCGGAGTGTCGCGGTGATCGTCAAGGTCTGCGGCGTGCGCACCGCCGCGATCGCAGAGTGCGCCGTCGACGCCGGTGCCGACTGGGTGGGGGTCGTGCTCGAGCCCCGCAGCCCCCGGCATGCCGGCGACCCGGAGGTCGAAGCGGTGCGGCGAGCGCTCGCCGGGCGGGCCGACCTGGTCGGGGTGATGGTCGAACCGCCCGCTGCGCGGTGCCGGGAGCTGACCCGGCGCCATCGGTTGGACGCGGTCCAGCTCCACGGCCGGGTGGCTCCGGACGTGGTCGGCGACATCGACGTCGCCGTCATCCGGGCGGTCAACCCCGCCGGCCCGGGGGACGCCTTCACCACCGACTGGTGGCCGGACTGCCTGCTCCTGCTCGACAGCGCGCCGCGGGGGGCCGGAGCGCTCCCCGGAGGGACGGGCGTGCCGATCGATCTCGAGACGGCCGCCGAGGTGGCCGCTCACCGTCCCATCATCCTGGCCGGAGGTCTCACCCCCGACACCGTAGCCGCCGCCATCGAGCGGGTCCGCCCCTACGGCGTCGACGCGAGCAGCGGCCTGGAGTCGAGCCCGGGCGTCAAGGATCCCGGCCGAGTGCGAGACTTCGTGCTGGCGGCGCGGGAGGCCTTTGCCACGGTCGAGGCGCGTCGGATACGCGGGACGGCGGATTCCGCCGCCCGCCAAGGAGGGAGTCGATGACCACCGCCGGACGGTTCGGCATCTACGGTGGGGCCTTCGTGCCCGAGACGCTCGTCCCCGCGCTCGAGGAGCTGGAGGCGGCGATGAACGAGGCTCTCGCCGATCCTGCCTTCATCGCCGAGCTCGACGGCTGGCTCTACGACTACGCCGGGCGGCCCACCCCGCTGACCCTTGCCCGGCGGCTGACCGAGGCCTGCGGCGGTGCCGAGATCTGGCTCAAGCGCGAGGATCTGGTCCACACCGGTGCCCACAAGCTGAACAACGCCCTCGGCCAGGTGCTGCTCGCCCGGCGGATGGGCAAGACCCGGATCATCGCCGAGACCGGGGCGGGCCAGCACGGCGTCGCCACCGCCACGGTGTGCGCCTGCTTCGGCCTCGAGTGCGTCGTGTACATGGGTCGCGAGGACATCCGCCGCCAGGCGCTGAACGTCTACAAGATGGGACTTCTCGGGGCCGAGGTGAGGCCCGTCGACAGCGGGTCCAGGACCTTGAAGGACGCCACCAACGAGGCCATTCGAGATTGGGTCACCAATGTCGAGAACACGCACTACGTGATCGGGTCGGTGGTCGGTCCCCACCCCTATCCCACCCTGGTCAAGCGGTTCCAGCGGGTGATCGGCGACGAGGCGCGTCGGCAGGCGCTGCAACGCTGGGGGGCGCTCCCCGACACGGTGGTCGCCTGCGTGGGTGGGGGCAGCAACGCCATCGGCATCTTCACCGCCTTCCTCGAGGACGAGGACGTGGAGCTGGTCGGGGTGGAGGCCGCCGGTCGCGGCATCGAGACCGGGGAGCACGCGGCGTCACTCGAGGCGGGCAGGCCCGGAGTCCTCCATGGCGCCTACAGCTACCTCCTCCAGGACGCCAACGGACAGGTGCGCGAGACCCATTCGATCTCGGCGGGGCTGGACTACCCGGGGGTGGGTCCCGAGCACGCCGCTCTCCGCGACGCTGAGCGCGCGCGCTACGTCACCTGCACCGACGGCGAGGCGCTGCGCTCCTTTCACCGCCTCTGCCGGATGGAGGGGATCATCCCTGCGCTGGAGTCCAGTCACGCCCTGGCCGTCGCCGAGCGGCTGGCCCGGGAGCTGGGCCCCGGCCACCGCGTGCTGGTCTGCCTGAGCGGCCGCGGGGACAAGGACATCGACACCGTCAGGGCCGTGAGCGGCGCCGGGGAGGGGGACTCGTGACCGCCGCCACCGCGGGGAGGTTCGAGGCCGCCTTCGCGGCGGGGGCTGCAGGCGGCCGGCCCGGGATCATCCCCTACGTCACTGCCGGCTTCCCGGGCCC
>Ga0302320_10030592_pt1 | contig 10251 bp, 10 predicted proteins | sample Bog_T0_3_FD_202130 | JGI IMG/M metagenome (GOLD analysis project Ga0302320, IMG submission 202130) | Peat permafrost microbial communities from Stordalen Mire near Abisko, Sweden - Bog_T0_3 | ecosystem: Environmental > Terrestrial > Soil > Wetlands > Peat | place: Sweden: Abisko, Stordalen Mire... | reverse complement strand
ATGGCATAGACGCCACGGTGCACGTTGGCGTGGGTGGTCTCGTCGTAGGTGCGCATGGCGTCGAGGACCGCGGTGGGCCGCTGGGCCGACGCCGCCGAGTCGAGGTAGGTGATCGGCCGGCCGTGCACCTCCCGGGCCAGGAGCGGGAAGTCCTTGCGCAGGGTGCCCACGTCGATGGGCGCGGTCCCGGCGGCGGGGGGCGAGGTGTCGGTCACGTGCGCCATGCGTCATACCCCTCGGTCTCGAGCGTGCGGGCCAACTCGGGGCCGCCCTCGGCCACGATCACCCCGTCGACCAGCAGGTGGACCCGATCGGCGGCCAGCTCGTCCAGCATGCGCTGGTAGTGGGTGATGACCAGCACACCGAGCTCGGGCCGGACCTCCCGGACGGTGTGCACGCCCCGCGCCACCGTCCGCAGCGCATCGACGTCGAGCCCAGAGTCGGTCTCGTCGAGCACCGCCAGCTCGGGCTCGAGGATGGCCATCTGCAGGATCTCGTTGCGCTTCTTCTCCCCGCCGGAGAAGCCGTCGTTGAGGTGCCGCTCGCCGAAGGCCGGGTCCATGCCCAGCTTCTCCATCCACTCCATCATCATGAGGCGGACCTCGAGGACCGACATGTCCATCCCCTTGCGGGCGGAGAGGGCCTGACGCAAGAACTGGATGACCGGGACGCCGGCGATCGCCTCGGGCTCCTGGAAGGCGAGGAAGATGCCGGCCTTGCCGCGGACGTCGGTGGGCCACCCGGTGATGTCCTCGCCCTGGAAGCGGATGGCCCCCGAGTCGACCACGTAGGCGGGGTTGCCGAGGAGCACGTTGGCCAGGGTGGACTTGCCGGACCCGTTCGGGCCCATCAGGGCGTGGACCTGGCCGGCCTCGACCGTCAGGTCGACGCCCCGGAGGATGGGCTCGCCCTCCACCGAGACGTGGAGGTCCACGATCTCGAGCAGGGGGCCGGACCGCTCAGGACGGTCGGGGGCGGGGCTGGTCACGGACCGATCTTAGCCTCAATCCGTATTTTCCCCTACGGGAATAGGGACAATGAGTCCCGAGCGGTCGGAGCGACCGGGATTGCGCAGCCGGCCTGCACTGACGGTACGGTACCGACATGGCCGATCCGTGGAATTTCGCCGGCCCGGTCCCGCGTCTGGACGCCACCGCAGGCGTGGTCACCCTGGTCGACGAGTCCACCTTCGCCATCAGCGACGGTGCCGGCGACATCGACGAGGGCGCCGCCCAGGGCCTGTTCTTCCGGGACACCCGGATCCTGTCGAAGTTCGAGGTCCTGGTGAACGGCGTGCGGACCGAGCCGCTGGCCGCCGTCACCGACAATCCCTTCTCCTCCACCTTCGTCTCCCGCTGCCAGCCACCCCCCGGACGGGCCGACTCCACGCTGATGGTGTTCCGCTCCCGGTACGTGGGCCAGGGCATGCGCGAGGACCTGACCATCCGGAATTTCGCCGACGAGCCGGCCGCCTGCACGGTCGAGTTCGTGGTGGGGTGCGACTTCGCCGACCTGTTCGCGGTCAAGGAGGGCCGGGTCGGATCGGAGGCCGCCGGGCCCCCGGTGACGTCGTCGGTCCATCCGCCCGACGGCAGCGCCGACCCGGACCGGCCCACGGTCCTGACCTACTCGCACCATCGGAGCGGCGTGCACCGGGGGATCGAGATCCGGTTCGCCGAACCCACCAAGGTGGGCGGCGACGTGACCACCTTCGAGGTCGAGGTCCCGGCCAAGGGGGAGTGGACCACCTGCATCGAGTTCGCCCCGATCATCGACACCGTGTCGTTCGACCCGCGCTACCGCTGCGGCCAGCCGGTCGACCTGGCCGCCCCGAGCGAGCGCCTGGCCCGGTGGCGGCGCCAGGTCCCCCAGATCGAGACCGACCATGCCGGCCTGAAGGCCGTCATCAATCGGAGCAACGAGGACCTCGGGGCCCTGCGCATCTTCGATCCCGACTACCCCGAGCGGGTGGTGGTGGCGGCCGGCGCCCCCTGGTTCATGACCGTGTTCGGACGGGACTCCCTGCTCACGGCCTGGATGGCCCTCCTGGTCGATCCGGACCTGGCCCGGGGCGTGCTCCAGACGCTGGCCCGCTTCCAGGGCACCGAGGTCAACCCTCTGCGCGAGGAGGAGCCCGGTCGGATCCTCCACGAGATGCGCTTCGGCGGTGCCCCGTCCCTGTCGTTGGGCGGGGGCAGCATCTACTACGGCTCGGCCGATGCCACCCCGCTGTTCGTGATGCTCCTGGGCGAGATGCGCCGGTGGGGGGTGGCCCGCGAGCTGGTGGACGAGCTCCTCCCCAACGCGGCCCGGGCCATCGAGTGGATCGAGCAGTTCGGCGACTCCGACGGCGACGGGTACGTGGAGTACCAGCGGGCGTCGGACCGGGGCCTGGCCAACCAGGGGTGGAAGGACAGCTGGGACGGGATCCGCTACGCCGACGGCACGGTGGCCCAGGCGCCGATCGCCCTCTGTGAGGTGCAGGCCTACACCTACGGCGCCTACCTGGCCACCGCCCATTTCGCCTTCGAGGTGGGCGACTCGGCCACCTACGACCGCTTCCGGGCCAAGGCCACCCAGCTCAAGGCGGCCTTCAACCGTGACTTCTGGCTCGAGGAGAAGGGCTGGTTCGCGGTCGGCCTCGACGCCGACAAGCGTCCCATCGACTCGCTCACCTCGAACATTGGGCACTGCCTGTGGACCGGGATCGTGGATGAGGACAAGGCGCGACGGGTGGCCGAGTCCCTGATGTCACCGGCCATGTTCTCGGGCTGGGGGTTGCGCACGCTGTCCAAGGCCAGCGGCGGCTACAACCCGATCAGCTACCACTGCGGGTCGGTGTGGCCCCACGACACGGCCATCGTCGCCGCCGGACTGGCCCGGTACGGATTCGACGCCGCCGCTCAACAGCTGATCTTCGGGCTGATGGACGCGGCCCAGGCCCAGGGCGGGCGGCTGCCCGAGCTCTTCAGCGGCCTGGACCGTGACGAGCTGTCGGTCCCGGTGGGGTACCCGACGTCCTGCTCCCCCCAGGCCTGGTCGGCAGCGTCGCCGCTGCTCTGCCTCCGGACGTTGCTCCGGCTGGACCCCTGGGTCCCCTACGGCAAGACCTGGCTGTGCCCGAACCTCCCCGACTGGATCGGCTACCTCAAGGTGGAGGGGATCCCCCTGGCCGGCTCGAGGGTGACCATCGAGGTGGGCTCCCAGGTGCCCGGCGGCGTCGCCGTCAGCGGTCTGCCGTCGTCCATCGAGCTGGTCCGCGAGCCCCGGCGCCCCTCCACCGCAGTCTGAGCCCACCGCGGTCCGAAGCCCAGCTCAGTCCGAAGCCCAGTGCGGTCCGGAGCCCGGCGCGGTCCGAGCCGGCGGCCGGCCCCGGAGCAGGCCCGCCCGCCTACCAGCCCCGGTCGATCCACTCCTGCAGGTGCGGAGACTCGGTCCCGATGGTGGTGGCCGCCCCGTGGCCCGGAAGCACGATGGTGTCCGGTGCGAAGGATGCGAACAGGCGGTGCTCGATGGACGTGATGATGGTGGCGAAGTCGGAGTGCTCGAACGAGGTGTTGCCCGGCCCGCCCGGAAACAGCGTGTCGCCGGTGAACAGCAGCGGTGTCCCCTCGACGGCGAAGCACATCGAGCCCCAGGTGTGGCCGGGCGTGGCGGTGGTGGCGATGCGGAGCCGGCCCACCTCGAGGACGGACCGGTCCTCCAGGATCTGGTCGTAGGAGGGGAGCATGCCGGCGTCGGCATGGGTCACGCCGACGTCGATGCCGGCGTCGCGCACCGCCTCGACGGCCTGGATGTGGTCCCAGTGCCCGTGGGTCTCCACCACCTGGCGGACGTCGAGGGCCCGGCACAGCTCGAGGAGCTTGTCGTGCTCGTTGGCCGCGTCGATGAGGAGGGACTGGCCCGTGGCCCGGCACCGGACCACGTAGACGTTGTTGTCCACCGGCCCCACCACCACCCGGTGGACCTCGACATCGGCGTCCTCGTAGTCGATCAGGGTGGCCACCATGGCACTCGCACCTCCTCGGCGGTCGAGCGTACCTGCGCCGACACCGTTGTTGGTCACCACGGGCCGGGTTCTGGTAGACAAACGGGGCAGTCTGTCCCTGCTCGGGGACGTGCGAACGATGGAGAACACAGGATGAACTTCGCCTTCAGCGAGGAGCAGGACGAGCTCCGCAAAGCGGTCAAGCGCTTCCTCGAGGACAAGTCGCCCGAGACCGAGGTCCGACGGTTGATGGAGACCACCGAGGGCTACGACCCGGCCGTGTGGTCGCAGATGGCCGAGCAGCTGGGCCTGCAGTCACTGACCATCCCCGAGCAGTTCGGCGGGTCGGGCTTCACCTACGTGGAGCTCATCGTGGTCCTCGAGGAGATGGGGGCCGCCCTGCTGTGCGCCCCGTTCTTCTCCACCGTGGCCCTGGCGGCCAACGCCATCCTGACCTCCGGCGACCAGAACGCCCAGGAGTACCTGCTGCCGGGCATCGCCGCCGGCGAGACCATCGGCACCCTGGCCTTCACCGAGGACTCGGGACGCTGGGACGCCGCCGGGGTGACCCTGGCCGCCACGCCGACCCAGGACGGCTGGGCCCTCAACGGCCACAAGTCCTTCGTCATCGACGGTCATGTCGCCGACCTGATCCTGGTGGTGGGCCGGACGCCGGCCGGCCTGTCCCTCTTCGGCGTCAAGGGCGACGCCGACGGGCTGACCCGCACGCCGCTGGCCACCATGGACCAGACCCGCAAGCAGGCCCGGCTGGAGTTCGCCGACACCCCGGCCTGGCTGATCGGCACCGACGGGGGGGCCGAGCCCGGCCTGTCCAAGACGCTCGACCTGGCCGCCGTGGCCCTGGCCGCCGAGCAGGTCGGGGGGGCCCAGTGGTGCCTCGACACCTCGGTGGAGTACGCCAAGACCCGCATCCAGTTCGGGCGCCCCATCGGCAGCTTCCAGGCCATCAAGCACAAGTGCGCCGACATGCTTCTGGAGGTGGAGTCGGCCAAGTCGGCCGCCTACTACGCCGGCTGGGCCGCCGCCGAGGACTCCGACGAGCTGCCCGTGGTGTCGAGCCTGGCCAAGTCCTACTGCTCGGAGGCCTTCTTCCACGCCGCCGCCGAGACCATCCAGATCCACGGTGGGATCGGCTTCACCTGGGAGCATCCGGCCCACCTGTACTTCAAGCGGGCCAAGTCCTCCGAGCTCATGCTGGGCGACCCCTCGTACCACCGCGAGCTGCTGGCGCAGCGCATCGGTATCTGAGACCGCGGAACGATGCGCCCCACGCGGGTGGCCTCCCCGGCCACCTCCATGCCCAGCGGTCGGCCCTCCGGCCACCGAAGTGACCTAGCGTCTCGCCGATGAACGAGTCGCGGCGAAACCTCCCCTGGCTGCTCCTGGTCCTGGTGGGCCTGGTCGGTGCGGGTGGCGCGGTCCTCGGTGTGGCGCTGTCGCCGAAGACGGCCACGCTGACCGGTGCCGTCCGCAACACCAACCTCGCCCCCAACTACACGGTGGTGGTGACCGAGCGGACCCCGCAGGGCAACCAGACCGACAACCTGGTCTGGGAGGCGCCCAACCGGCTGGGCGGCTACATCCAGAGCGGGAGCCGGCGCACCTACGTCTACGTCCTGCCCTCGGGCACCGGTTCGGCGGAGTACCAGAGCCTGACCGTGTCCGCCACCGCCCAACCCCGTCACCTGGTGTTCTACCGGCAGGCCAGCCAGAGCGCGGCCCTGCTCAACCCGGCCACCAACTACCTCCGGTACGCCCACGAGGCCACCCACGTGTCCCAGACGGGCAGCACGTACAGCTTCACGCTCACGCAGACCTCCACCGAGGGCAAGGAGACCGGCCAGTTCGCCTACACGGTGTCGGGCCAGTACATCTCGGCGTTCACCCTGACCGTCGGCACGTCGTCGGTCCACATGACCATCTCCGACGTGGGCTCGTCCCCGCCCGTGCGCCTGCCGGCCGGCTCGAAGGTGGTGGCCTCCTCGGCGTCGGGGGGGTAGGGGCCTCGGCGGTGCGCCCGCCGGCCGGTGGCCGGCCGGGTCTGTGTCCGGCTCAGCCGGCCGTCGTTGCCTTGGCCTTGGCCTTGGCCTTCATCTTCTGCTTGTACTGACGGACCTTGGCCAGGGCCTCCGGTGAGTCGATGTCCGCCACGGACATGAACGAGCCCGTGTCGCCGAAGGGCGATGCCGCCTTCTCCCATCCCGGAGGGCGCACGCCGAGCTGCTTGCCCAGCAGGCCCACGAAGATCCGGGCCTTCTGCTCGCCGAACCCGGGGAGGGCCTTCACGTTGGCCAGCAGCTGCTTGCCGTCGGTCGCCGACGTCCAGATGGCGGCGGCGTCGCCCCCGTAGGAGTCGACGATGATCGAGCAGAGCTCCTGGACACGGCCGGCCATCGACTTGGGGAACCGGTGCAGCGCGGGCCGCTCGCCGAACAGGGCGGCCAGCGCCTCGGGGTCCATGGCGGCCAGGGTGGCGGCGTCGAGGGGTCGGCCCAGACGCTCCTGCAGGTCGTAGGGCGACCGGAAGGCCCGCTCCAGGGGAATCTGCTGGTCGAGCACCATCCCGATCAGCAGGGCCAGCGGATCGGTCGTCAGGAGGGAGTCGGCGTCGGGATCGCCCGAGAGGAACAGCACGGCCTCAGACTAGGCGGACCCCCCTGCGGCTGCACCTCCGCCGTCCGCGCCCGGACCGGGCCCCGGGGCGGGGTCGTCACGGCCGATCCGGCGTCTAACATCGCTCGCGGCCGGAAGGGAGTCGTCGTGAAGAGCCTGTCGTACCCGCAGCGGGTGAGGATCGTGTTCACCGCCATCGGTATCTTCGGCGCCGCCATCGCCATCTCCGGACTGATCATCGCCCTGCCCAAGCCGGCCGCCGGCGGCACCTGCGGCCCGGGCACGGCATCCGAGGCCCCCATCGTGGCGGCCCTGGACCCGGTGTCGATCGGTGCCGGCCGCGAGCCCGCCTCGTCGGACACCAAGAGCTACGAGCAGTGGCTGGCCTTCGTGGGCGAGTGCCAGGCGTCGGCGGACGGGACCGTGCTGGCCGCCGTGCTCATCTTGATGGTGTCGGCGGGCATCGCCGTCGGCGGTCCCCTGCTCCTCCTCCGGAAGACGAAGGGCCCACGGGAGCCGTCGCCGGCCTGACGGCACCGCCCGGAGGGCCGGACAGCACCGCCCGGAGGGCCGGACGGCACCGCCCGGAGGGCCGGACAGCACTGCCCGGAGGACTGGGCAAGACTGCAGGCATGGCCTTCGGTCAACCAGCAGGACCGCCGGCCACCCACCGCCAGCTGGAGGAGCTGACCGCCCTGCTCGTGGCGGCCGGCCACACCGGCTACCGGGACGCCCGGGGTCCCATGGGGTTCACCCAGCGCCAGTCGGGCGGCCGGTTCACCCGGGACGAGGCCGACGCCTACATCGAGCGGCTGCGGGGCGACCGGGCGGGGGAGGCCGATGCGCTGACCGATCCAGCCCATCCAGCTCCCGATCCGGTGGAGCGGCCGGCCGGGGCGGCCCGACCGCCGCGGGTGGCCCGGACCATCCGGGACGTGCCGACCGACCAGTTGGCCGCCGAGCTCCGGCGGCGGGGCTGGCGGGTCGAGGAACCGGACCCCCCGGGAGGGGCCGGGCCGGGTCCCGGCGGGGCCGGCAGGGTCAGGGCCCGGCGAACCGACGGATGACTGCCTCGCGCCACGTGTCGGGCAGGCCGCGGACCATGGCGCTCTGGATCCGGGCCGGCACACCGATGACGTACCGGGCCTTCGGCCGGGCCGAGAAGAGCGCGTGGTCGACCACCTCGGCCACCTTGCCGGCGTCCACGCCCCCCCGGTCCTGCATGTCGATGCCCTTGCGGACCGCGGCGATGTGGGCCGCGTAGCGGGCCACGGCCTCGGACGGCAGGTCCCGCTCCAGCTGGGCCGCCGTCTCCCGTCCCTTCTCCCAGATCTCCGTCTTGACCGCGCCGGGCTCGATGACCGACACATGGATGCCCCAGGGGTGGAGCTCGGCCCGGAGCGACTCGCCGATGGCCTCGATGGCGAACTTCGAGGCGTTGTACGGGCCCATCATCATGGTCGCCTGCCGGCCCCCGATGGAGCCGATGAACACGATCCGGCCACCGGCCTCCCGGACCAGGGGGAGCATGGCCCGCGTCACGGCGACCTGGCCGAACACGTTGACCTCGAACTGGTCCCGCCACACGTCCACCGGGATGTACTCGAGCGGCCCACCGCGCGCCACCCCGGCGTTGTTGACCACCCCGTGCAGTCCCCCGGGTTCCTTGGCGATCCGCTCGGCCACCGCGTCGATCTGGTCCTGCCGGGTGACGTCGAGCAGGACCGGGTGGAGCAGAGCGGTCCCCGCCTCCGACAGCCGGGCGGCGTCCCGTTCCGTGCGAACGCCGGCGAAGACCTGATGGCCGCTCGAGGCCAGTTGCAGGGCGCAGGCCCGGCCGATACCGGTGGAGGCACCGGTGACCAGTATCGATTGCATACGGCCAGCCTGCCCACCCGGGGTGCCGCGCGCAACCGGTGCCCATGCCGCCACCACCGCCGTCGTCCTACAGTGCCCCCATGCCCGACCTCCGACGCACCGCTCCACTGGGCCTGGCCGGCGTGTTCGCCGTCGCCGGGGCCATGCACTTCGCCCGCCCCGCGTTCTTCGACGCCATCATGCCCAGAGTCCTGCCCACCCGGTCCCACCGGCCCCTCATCTACGCCAGCGGTGTGGTCGAACTGGCGTGTGCCGCCGGCCTGGCGCGCCGCACCCGGTGGGCCGCGCCTCTCAGCGTGGCCGTCCTGGCCGCGGTGTTCCCGGCCAATGTCCAGATGGCGCTGGACGCCGGGACGGGCCGGAATCCCGGCGCCACCGACCGCGCCACGGTGGCCTGGGGACGGCTGCCCCTCCAGGCCCTGATGGTCTGGGCCGCCCTGCAGGCCCGTCCGGCGCCGGGGGGACCGGGGGCCGACAGCGCCCGGGCGGGTGGCGAAGGGCCGTCCGACACGCCGACGCGGCGCGCCGGCGCTCAGTCCGACCAGGGGTCGGGGCTGTCCGGGTCGATCCGGTAGCGCTCGATGGCGTCGCGCACGACGTCCACCGGCAGCGAGCCCTCGGCGGCCAGTCCCCCGAGGACGGCCACCACCACGTGGGCGGCGTCCACCTCGAAGAACCTCCGGAGGACGTCCCTCGTGTCCGACCGCCCGAATCCGTCGGTGCCGAGCGAGGTGAACCGGCGGGGCATCCAGCGGGACACCTGGTCGGGGACCGACCGCATGAAGTCGGTGACGGCCACGATGGGCCCCTCGGACCCGGCCAGGCTGGCCGTCACCAGGGGCACGCGCTCGTCGGCACCGGGGTGGAGCCGGTTCCACCGCTCGACGGAGATGGCGTCCTCCCGGAGTGACTTGTACGAGGTCACCGACCACAGCTCGGCGGTGACGCCCCAGTCCTTGGCCAGCAGCCGCCGCGCCGCCACGGCGGCCCTCCAGGCCGACCCCGAGAACAGCACCGACGCCCGGGGCGTGGTGTCGGGCGGAGCCGCCCCGTCCTCGGGGCCGGGGCTCGGGGCCTCGGCGGACTCCGAGGGATCGGCGGCGTCGAACCGGTACATGCCGCGGATGGCGCCGAGGCGCACGCGCTCGGCATCCTCGGGGTCGGAGGGCAGGGCGGGCATCCGGTAGTTCTCGTTGTAGAGGGTGAGGTACCAGATCCGGTCCTCCGGTTCGGTCCCGGTCATCCGGAGGATGCCGTCCTGGACGATCGCCGCCACCTCGTAGGAGAAGGCGGGGTCGTAGGCCGCCACGCTGGGCACCGCCGACGCCAGCAGCAGCGAGTGGCCGTCCTGGTGCTGGAGCCCCTCGCCGTTGAGCGTGGTCCGGCCGGCGGTGCAGCCCAACAAGAACCCCCGTCCGCGGCTGTCGCCCAACGCCCACAGCAGGTCGCCCACCCGCTGGTAGCCGAACATGGAATAGAAGAGGTAGAAGGGGATGGTCTGCTCGCCGAAGGTGGCGTACGAGGTCGCCGCGGCGGTGAACGAGGCCATGGCGCCGGCCTCGCTGATGCCCTCCTCCAGCACCTGACCGCTCTCGCTCTCGGCGTAGTGGAGGGCCAGGCCGGCATCGACCGGGGTGTAGCGCTGGCCCTCGGGGGCGTAGATCTGGACCTCGCTGATCAACGACTCGAGCCCGAACGTGCGGGCCTCGTCCGAGACGATGGGGACGATCCGCCGCCCGATGGACGGATCG
>Ga0302320_10030590_pt1 | contig 10251 bp, 12 predicted proteins | sample Bog_T0_3_FD_202130 | JGI IMG/M metagenome (GOLD analysis project Ga0302320, IMG submission 202130) | Peat permafrost microbial communities from Stordalen Mire near Abisko, Sweden - Bog_T0_3 | ecosystem: Environmental > Terrestrial > Soil > Wetlands > Peat | place: Sweden: Abisko, Stordalen Mire... | reverse complement strand
AGCGCACCGGCAAGTCATGCCGGCATAGCCCAAAACACTTCAGGGTCCTCAGCTTGCTGAGGACCCTGAAATTTTGCTCTATCCATCCCGTAGAAACGCCTCCGTCCCATGGACAGAGGCGTTTTTCTTTTTAACCCGTCGGGGGGCTCAGATAATTCAGGAGCGTCGTCGGCAACACTATTGCGGCTGCTGCAAGGGCGGCACTGTTGGCCGTTTGAGCCTGGGCCAGGTCCGTTGCAGCCTTGGTCATGTCCACACCCGTCAGCGAGTTCGACTGCGATGTCAGGCTCACGGTCTCCTGTTGCAGATAGGTTTCCTGTGAGTTTAATTGGCTCTCTGAATTGCCATAGACAACGCGCTGCTGGCTCACGTAGCTGAGTGCCGAACTCACCGCATTGGTTGCTGTCTGAATTGCGGAAGAGCTCCCACTCTGAAGCGCCGAAACCAGCGAGTTCAGCGATCCCAGCACATCGTTGCTGGCGTTCGAGAAGATCTGGCTGCCCGGCAAATTCACCTGGACATTCAAATTGTCACCAATCGCAACCGAGTTCACCGCGTTGTTCCCGTTATACGCATACCCTGAAGCCGACGCGGCGCTTGCCGTGTAAGGAATCTGTGTATTCGCCGTTCCGCCGAACAGATAGGTCCCTTGGTACGAGGTGTTCGCCTCCGACACAACGCTGTTCAGAATTCCCTGCACCTGCGTTGCGATCTCCTTCTGATTGGTCGCGCTCGAGGTTCCGTTGGCGCCCTCCGTGCCCAGCGATATGGCCTGCGTCAGCGAGGAAACCACAGAACTGAGCGAGGAGTCGGCAGTCTGCACCATCGAAAGTACGCCGCTCACGTTCTGCGTGTACTGGTCTACGTTCGCCGTCTCGACGCTATTTTGCACCATCTGCGCCGATGCAGACGGATTGTCCGACGGAACCGTGACGCTTTTGCCCGAAGCGACTTCCTGCAAGGCTGTGTTAAGCGTGGATTGGGTCTGCTGCAAGTCCGCCAGAACGTTCGGTACCATGTTTGAATTGACACGCATCGTGGCCTGTACTCCTACGAGATCATGTTGATGGTGGTGGAATTCAGTTGCTGGATCGTGCTCACGACGCGCGCCGCTGCCTCGTATGCTGTCTGAAAGCGAATCAGGTTGGTCGTCTCTTCATCGATGTTTACACCGGAGACAGAACTTTGCTGATTGGTCAGTTGCAAGAGGTTTTGCCCGATCGCCGTCGAGTTCGTGCTGGCGTTGGAAGCATCGGTACCCACCTGGTCCACCAGGTTGGCGTAGCCTTGCGTAACCGTCTGCCCAGACGGCAGCGCGGTGGTAAGCGCGGCCGCTAGATTCGCGACATTTCCGTTGCTGCCCGCCGTTCCGTCGGAGCTGATGGCGATCAACGCCGGGTTGCTGATCGCAACACTCATGCCCGCGGCTGCGCCCGATGCCGGAACCGTGAAGAAGTTTTGTCCCGCGTTGCCATTCGAGTCGAACCCTTTTGCCTGCGCCGCGTTGAAGGCAGATGAGAACTGCGTTGCCAGCGTGTTGAGCTGCGAAAGATAACCCGGAATCACCTGATCCCGAATCTGAATCGCTCCTCCAAGCTGACCACCCTGAATGGAGGACGTAATGTCATTTCCGCTGAAATCGAGCACATGCTGAAAGCCATCGGTGCCTGTCGTCGTTTGCAGGCTGTAACTCTTGTTGCCCATCACCAGCGGCGTACCGTTTGCGGTTGTAATGGTCTCCCCATCACTTCCCTGCATCACGGAGACTCCTGTGAGCCCCGAGAGCTTCTGCACCAGCTCGTCCCGCTGGTCCTGGATCGTGCCGCCCGGTTGCCCGCTCGCCGTCAATTGCGAAATCTGCCCATTGAGCTGGGCTATCTGCGTTGTCAGCGTGTTGATCTGCGACACAGTTTGCGTGACTTGCTGGTCGGCATCCGTCTGCGCGCTTGTCAGGCCGTTCGCGGTGGTGTTAAAGGCCTGGGCCAGGTTTTGACCGCTAGTGAGGACACTTTGCTGCACGGCCGAACTGGAAGGACTTGCGGAAAGCTGCGTAAGGTTGCTCGAAAATTTGGACAGCGCGCTCGCAATGTCATTACCCGTCGATGCAAAGTTCGTCTGGATCTGCTGCAGGCTCGAAGATTCCGCATTGGCGCTGCTCTGCAGGGAAGTCTGGTTCTGGATCTGCACGTTCAGTAGTTCATCACGGATGCTTTGCAGTCCCGTAAGGGTCACGCCACCGCCATTCACCTCGTTCCCCACCTGGTTCTGCTGGTTCTCGGCAAACTGGGGAATTTCCCGCGTGTAGCCGGGGGTATTCGAGTTGGCAATGTTGTTGCTCGTCGCCGTAAGAGCCCCTTGAGTGACCCCAAGTGCCTCTGTGGCAATCAAAAGCGATGTGTTCAATCCACCCATAGGCTTTAAATCTGGCAGGACCAGGTTTGGCGTTTCAACCTGGGGCCAGAACCCTCCTGAAATTGTCCTTGAAAGGAACTGAAGAGTGAGACCATCCGCGCCACGGAGTGGCTGGATTGCCGGATAAGCGCCGAATAGCCCCGATTGAGGGTCTGAAGCTTATCGGAGGCCGTTCGGATTTGGCCCATCAATTCTCCGTCCTCAACCGGCGATGAGACCAGGCGCCGCTCTTTTTGAGGCCGGCTCAAGTCTTTGGCCAGTTCGTTCAGCCGGATACTGAATGCCTCCTGGTTGGCGATGCTGTCTTCAAAAGCAGTCAGGGAGTTCTGGACAATCGCTTGTGTTGCCCGGTCCAGTTCCAGCGCCATCAGGCGCAGCAACTGCAGATACTCGCCTAGCTTGCTGTTTCGTTCATGAACGGCAGTCTCGATCATTCCTGTTGCTTTCCGTTTCTTTACCTTGGAGACTCGAGCCTGCGAATTCCGTTATTTCAGGCGTGTTCGTCGATCATGGCCGAAGCAATCGAGGACGGGTCCAGCTTGTACTGTCCGCTGTCGACGCTCTGCTTCACTTGATTGACCAGGTCCTGCCGAATCTCAGGCGATCCCATGGCTTGTTTCACCAGGCCGCTGACCGCGCTTGAGTCCGAACTGAACGTCGTTCGATCTTCGCTGCCGGTCCCCCCGGACGCGCCAACCTGCTGACCGCTTACCTTCTTTGCATCCTGCTCGGTGGCCAACTGACTCGATGTCACCTGCGATAGATCGATCCTCATACCAACTCCTTCTTCGAACCTGCGTCCCTATCGGCATCTGCCCTGAGAACTTCCAATCAAAATCTCATTTTTTCACGCCGAATTTGCCTTTTTCCTCTGGCCCTTGCGGCGCTTGCGGGCTCGATGCCGCATTTTCCGCTGATTTGTGCAAGGCCTTGCTGATCATCTTTGCAATTCCAATGCCACCCGACGCCACAAGTGAGGTCGAAAGCGACTGAACCCCCAGGCTCATCATCTGGTCTTTCCCCGCCCCGTCTTCATCGTCTTCTGCCCCTGGTACCGTGGCCATCGACTGTTCCGCCTGCTGCAGCCAGGTGCTCAGGAGCATGGATTCAAACTCTTTGGCGCCCTTGTCGATCTGCGCATCGCTCTTGTTTCCCTGTGCCGATTGCATCTGTTGCAGCATGTGCTCATCGCGCGACTGCGTCAGGTTCGCTTGCGCCGACGAAGCCAAAGATCCTGCAAAAAGTGGACTGGCCATTTATTGAACCTCCAGGTCGGCCTGTAAGCCGCCTTCTGCCTTGATTGCCTGCAGAATGGCGATCACGTCCCGCGAAGTCGTCCCGATCGCATGGAGCCCGTTCACCAGTTCTTCCACGTTCGCCCCTTCATCCAGTCGCATCGTCTGCGCTGGCGCATCCGTCACGTTGACGCTGGTCTCTGGCACCAGGGTCGCCGGCGGCACAAACGAAAGTCTGTCTCCACGGCTTCCTGCCTGGCCATCCGCTGGGGCTTTGCCGTCCTGCTTCTGGTCGCGAGGCGCGCCACCGTTGCCACCGTTCGCTTCCCGTCCGCCTCCGCCTGGTCCGCCCACCCATCCCGGCCCCATGGCGCCGGGCACCGGTTCCACCGCATAATTGGTGACCACCTGGATCGACAGGTTTCCATGAATCACCGAGACAGGCGTCAGTTTTACGTCGCCGCCCAGCACAATCGTTCCGGTCCGTTCGTTGACCACAATCTTCGCCGCCGTGGAAACACTCAGCAGCAGGTTCTGCACCCGCGAAATCAGCAATGGCACCGACGCCGCCCCCGCATCCGCCACGCTTATATCCACACGGCTGCTGTCCAGTGTGGTCGCAACCGGCTTCTGGAACTCATCGTTGACCGCATCCGCAATCCGCTTCGCCGTGGTGAAGTCAGGATTTCGCAGCAACAGAGATACGATCTTGAAGTCATGCAGGTCGACCGACGTATCCCGCTCCACAATGCCGCCGTTCGGAATCGCGCCGACAGTCGTGGAGTTCACTTCCTTGCCGTTTGTTCCGCTCCCTGCTGTGTATCCGCCCATCACCAGCGGCCCTTGCGCCTCTGCGTAGATCTGTCCATCCGGTCCGTGCAGGGCGCTCATCAGCAGTACGCCGCCCACCAGGCTCTTGGCATCGCCCACCGACGAAACCGTAACGTCGATTCTGCCACCCGGCCGTGAAAAAGGAGGCAACGACGCCGTAATGAACACCGATGCCACGTTCTTCACTTCAACAGAAGACGGAGAAATCAACACTCCCATTTTCTGCATCGCGTTGGCCAGCGTCTGCACCGTGAAGTATGTTTGCTGACTGTCCCCGGTCCGATTCAACCCGACAACGAGTCCATAACCCACCAGCATGTTGTCGCGCACGCCTTCCACACTGGTAATGTCCCTGATCAAAACGCGACGATCCGGCGCGGTCGTCCCTGCGCTGCATGGAACGGCCATCAGAACCGTGCCTGCCAGCAGCGCGCATTGGAACGCCAGCGTCGTTCGATATTTCACGATCGTCCTTGCAAAGTGCATCATGACTAGAACCCCAGCAACCAGAGAATGGCGCGCGTAATGCGGTTTGGCGGGCGTGTGCTGTCGGCAATAATTCCCTTGCCCTTCATATCGATTTCCAGATTGCTCAGCGCCGCGGAAGGTACGGAGTTGCTCGGCCCAATATCTTTCGGCCTCACCACTCCGCGAATCGTCACGTCTTCGTGTTGATTGTTCATGAAAATCTTGCGTTGCGCTTCAACCACCAGGTTGCCGCTCGGAAGCACTGCTACCACCTGCGCTGTCATGCTGGTCTGGAACGTCGTGCTCGAATCCGTCGAGCCCGCTCCCTTCAGCGTGGTCGCTGAATTCGCATCGAACAGCGGATTCAAACCCTTCGTGTTGATCTGTCCCGGAAGCCCCGTAATCGCAGATGCGGTCTGAAATGTGCGCGCGCTGTTCACGTTCCCGCTCTGCGCCGCATTCGTCTGCACAGAAACCAGGATCACAACCGTATCGTTCAGCTTGTGTGCCTTGTAATCGGAAGACAGATCGCTGACGTCGCCGGGATCCCAGAGACTGCCAACAGTCCGATCCGATTTCACCGGTTCCAGCTCATTCACCCGCGCAAGATACTCTGTTCTCACTTGCGCCGGATCGGATTTCTTTTTTGTCCGCGCGCTCGCCGTCGGCCCGGCCAACATCCCGGCCAATGCCCCTAAGCCAGCGAAGAGAAAAAGCGTCCGGCTCCACGTAACCTTCATCGAAGGCTCCCCTGCAATACGTCCTTCTCAACCACTTGAGCCTGATAAGTCTGGTGGTGGCCTCGGTCGGTCACACGAATGATTTGGCCCGGCGCGCCATTTTCGAGGCAAATAACTGGAATGCGAATGTGGACGTGCGTGCCGTCGAGCAAGAGAATTGCCGGCGCTCCACTTCGAATCACACTATGTCCCGGTTGAGGTGACAACGCCGAGCCATTCAGGGGAGAGAACCCTGAAGCCAATTTCGAGAGCTGTGCTGTACTGGCTTGTTCAGCACGAATCTTCGCAAAAAACGGCACGCAATCCTGGCTGCTCTCGCACTCCACACGCACCATGAATTCATTCGTGCCGAATTGTTCAACCCGCCGAACATCGAGAGCCGGAGTTGCGCGATTGGCCATCACGTCCGAAAGAATCGTCACTTCGCCCGGTTCAATAGTGACCCCAAGCTTGAAGACTGCCGCGGCAATCTCACTCGAGCTGATCGAAAATCGTGCTGATGCGGCGAACGCCGGCAACGCCGAGGCCGCCATCATCATGCCGAACAGGATTGTCCTGGTTCTTGTCATTGGAGATTCACCCTACTGCGCCAACTGGTTGAGCTGCTGCAACATTTCATCGGCTGCCTTCACGACCCGCGAATTCGATTCGTAGGAACGCTGCGCCAGGATCATGTTTACGAATTCGTCGACCACGTTCACATTCGACTGTTCGAGCATGCCCTGCTGAATCGTTCCCAGTCCATCCGAACTGCCTGCGGTACCAACCGCCGGTTCGCCCGAAGCCGTGGTAGGCAGATAAATGTTGTTGCCAATGCTGTTCAAGCCGCCGGGGTTCTGGAACATTGCCAGTTGAATCACGCCCACCTGCTGGGTTGTTGTCTGTCCAGGCAATTGCGCGCTCACCGTGCCGTCGCTGCCGACTGTAATGTTGGTCGCCGAGGCGGGAATATTGATGGCCGGCTGAAGCTGATCGCCGTTCGCCGTCACCAGGTTGCCTTGCGCATCCGGCTGAAATGAACCGGAGCGTGTGTAGCCCGTTTGCCCGTTGGGCAGAAGAATCTGAAAAAAGCCATTACCTTGAATTGCAAAATCCATCGGATTGCCTGTGCTGCTCAAATCCCCTTGCGTCTGCACGATCTCAGTATTCCCTGGCCGCGTACCAAGGCCGATCTGCAATCCCGAAGCCACCGTCGTCTGCTGCGTAGCCGCGGCGCCCGGCATAATGTCGCTTTGATAGAGAAGGTCGGAAAACTGAACCCGCCGCGACTGAAACCCCGCCGTGCTCGAGTTCGCAAGGTTGTTCGCGATGTTATCTAGGTTGATCTGTTGAGCGGTCATCCCGCTGGCCGCTGTATACAGTGCATGAAACATTGACTCTCCTTTTAGCTGACCTTCGGCAGATCCTGCGTTGCCGTCTTGTCTATTTCAGAATTGAACATCGAAAGTGCGCGCTGCATCATCTCGGCGGAACGCTGCGCTGTCACAAGTTCCACCATGCTTGTAATCGGATTTACGTTGGAGCCCTCGAGCGTTCCTTGTCTCACTGCGGAACTTGTCGCAGCTACCGCCGTGTTGGCTGGCGCGGAATAATAGGAAGTGCCGGCGCTCGTCAGGTTGGTTCCCGCGGGAAACTCCACCACCTTCAACTTGCCCGTCACGGCTCCGTTCGATGAGATGGTCCCGTCCGCGCTGATCGAAACCGGCCCGGGCAGCATCGGGATGACGCCCTTGTCGCCCATCACAGCGTCCCCTTGGGTCGTCACCAACTGTCCTTTGGCAGAAACCTGAAAGGCGCCATTGCGCGTATACATCGGGCCATTGGCCGTCTGCACCACAAAGTACCCTGAGCCCTCGATGCCGACATCGAGGTCGTTCCCGGTCTTCTGCAGTGCGCCCTGGCTTTGGTCCAGCGTTGTTCCGCTCATGATTCCGTAGTTGTTGATCGCCTGGTTCAGGGCGGTGCCTTCCGAGCCACTCTTGCTCGCAAGCACCGAACTGAACACATTGTGTTCGGCGCGAAAGCCCGAGGTACTTGTATTGGCTAGGTTGTTGGCGATCGTATCCAACGCCTGCATGCGCGAGATCAGTGCTGTGCATGCGGCATAGTATCCACTGTCCATGGCCACCCCTTGCCGCTATATATGCACGGGGCGTGCCATCCAGATGGGCACATTTTGCCCGGAATTGCCCTTCCCGGGCCTTAAATTGACCAGGTTGATGAGGATTGCATGAGAGCCGTGGCTCCCGACCTAGGACGTTCGCGAACAGCCGGAGATCTTCCTCATCCGAAACACACACTTCCACCCACAAGCATTGTGCGGCAGGTGCGCGCTACACCATTACTGTCTGCAATCGATCTTCCACATTGAGCCGGATCACCGGCTTTTCCGTTGACCGACATTGTTCCTTTGCCGCGTCGGTCAATGCGTGCGCGCGTTGCACCAGCTTCGTCCACTGATTCGACTTGGCTTCATCCTGGAGTCCACAAAAGTACGCATGCACGCACAAGGGAAGCCTCCATGCTTCGGCAAGCCTCAACCCCACGTGTTCCGGGTGCTTCCTGTTCGGGAACAACGCATCCCACCCAAGCACCGAAGGCAAGGAACCCAATTCGTGGAGAAGGCCCACCAGATAGGCCTGGCCTGGATGCGTCTCGTCGGGCGTCTCTTCCGCAAGCTCACAGCAAATTTCCGCGATCGTCCTGGCATGGGTCCAAGCTTCCCGAATGCGCGTTGCGTCCATCTCCCGGCTCAGTATCCGTTTCGCTATGGCGTCCTTGCTTGCATCCACTCCCAGCGCAGATATGTAGTCCTCGATGCGGTTGAAGCGCTCTCCGCCAGTCGAATTGGCATTTCTCGCCGTGCGCATGATCTGCAGTGTCGCCCCAGGGTCGCCAAGCACGCACTGGCTCATCTCGCTCAAGTCAATGGACTGTGTGCGAGCGCAGAGATCCACACACAGCAGCGTCTCCGGCATCACTGGAATTTCTGGAATGTCTTCGGAACACTCATCCCGTGTACTCCGGTTGAGTTGGCATCCTGCCGCAAATTCTAGGACCTTCTTCAGCACCACAGCACCGTCCACTTTCTCTATCGGCACCTGGTGCTGTTTTCTCTATTCCTGAAGGGCAATCGCAACCCTGAAAATCATCTTTCTTTGGGACTTCCACTCGTCGATCGCAAACGCCGAGGCCCTTCCAGATGCCTCTCGGAATCGGAAGGGCCTCGACAACCCGCTTGTCGTTCTTTTCCTGGCGCGTTAGTTGGTAAGGTAGGACGCGATGGGCCGTGGAATTTCTGTTACACGAAGCCCGTAATTGCCGTCCACCACCACTGCCTCGCCGCGTGCAATCAATTTTCCATCCAGGTAAAGTTCCACGGGCTCGTCAGCCATCCGGTCCAGCTCAATGACGGAACCGCTGCCAAGCTCAAGAACTTCGCGCAGCGGCAATTGTCTCTGCCCGAATCTCAGCGAAACATTCAGCTCGACATCCATCACCAGCTTCAAATTGTGGGGCGCCACAACGGTGGTTTCCCCTTCTCCTTTTGCAGTAGACGGTCCGCTTGCCAGCGCCGACAACGTGTCCAGCATCTGCCCGCCGAAATAAAGCAGCGCTTGAATCTCCGGAGTGCCTTCAGGCGTCGCCAGCGGAATCACAAACATGCCGCCAAACGCGAGACCCGCAACTCGGTCCACGCTGAATTGCAGTTGTCCATATTCGTCCGGCCGCGACGCCGCCAGGCTCTTCGTTGCGGAAACAATGACCTTGGCGAGCATTTCACCGTGAGCATCAGTCAACGCTCCAACCGGCTCCTTCATGATCTGCGCCATCAGTTCCAGCACTTGAGGCTCGGAAAATTCAATAAAGCATTCTCCGTTCAAGGCCCCTTCCACCGAAAGACGAAAATGCACCGGACTTCCCTTTTGCGTTGGGAGATTTGGGATATCCAAAGCCTCCATCGGGCACACAATCCCGGTTGCTTTCGTAAGCTCCTCACCCAACGATTGAGCCAATGCCCTGGCAAATGCCCCAGCTGCATTCTTGCTATCCTGGTTATCCATTGCTCTTATCTCCCCTCCCGGTCTGTCGACCGGATACTGCGACCCAACTGTGCGGCGCGTTGCGATCCAATCCTCACCGGCGCGGCCTCGAATAAACGATGCCCCCCACTTGTGAGCATGCTCGGGTTGCGAATCGGTGCATGCAGTTTCAACACCGATCCAGGCTGTAGCGCAATCAAATCACGCACCTGAACTTTCAGCATCGGCAGTTCCGCAATGACCTCCACATCGCAATCCAGAATGCGCTCGCGCAGTGACGGCATCGGGAAACTTCTCAGCCGTGACTTCTTCTGCTGTTGCTCGTGGCCAATTTGCTTCAATACCAGGCTCAGAAACTCCGACGAAACCACCACTCGGAATGCACCCATCACGCCCGAAAGCTGAACCGAAAACCGAAACACGGTCACTTTGTCACCCATTGCGGAAGCCTGTTGCATTTCAATCGGCTTCATGCGTGGGTAGATGGCGATTGGCAGGTCCGGCATATGCCAGATGGCTGCG
>Ga0302320_10030588_pt1 | contig 10251 bp, 13 predicted proteins | sample Bog_T0_3_FD_202130 | JGI IMG/M metagenome (GOLD analysis project Ga0302320, IMG submission 202130) | Peat permafrost microbial communities from Stordalen Mire near Abisko, Sweden - Bog_T0_3 | ecosystem: Environmental > Terrestrial > Soil > Wetlands > Peat | place: Sweden: Abisko, Stordalen Mire... | reverse complement strand
TGTCGCGCCATTTCAGCGTCAAACGCCGGACGATTGCCGCCTCCATCGAATATCCACCAACCGTTACGGTGTGCATCAATTGCGCCCAAGATTTTCGCTAGCTCATTCGGCTGGCGTCCATCAAGAACGCTGTAGGGTCGGCCTTCCTCTTTCAGGTGGCGGTTTGGGTCCGTGAGGACATAAGCGGCAGGCTGCTTATGCAGGATCGCGCCCAAGCAAATCAGGTGTGAAGTGGTCGTCTTGGTAGCGCCGCCCTTCTGGCCGCCAAAATAAACGCTGTGGCTCATGCTCTCGCCCCTGCCAGCCGGTCTAATATCACCTGTTGCACGGTCACACCCCTGCCCGTCTGTTTGGTCCTGCGCACAGCTTCCTCATCGTACTGCTCATACAGCGTTTGAGAAATTCGGAGGAATACGGGAACGGTGGCCCGATTGGGAGCCTTGCGGCGCTTTTCCGCCGATACAGCGGGGGCCGCTTCGACGGCTGCGGGTGCTATGGGCGCGGGAGCCGGGGCAACAAGCGGCGTAGCTGCTGCGCTGGCTAACCGGCTGGCGAGGTCTGTAACGTCTTTAGGTTTCTTCATTTTGGCATCCTCCGCAAGCTGGATATGTGGCTAGCCACATTGCACGCTAGCCTGATAACCATTCACCAATGCTAGCAAACAATTGCTGGCAATCGGGATAGCAAAATAGCAGGATAGCCAGACTAGTCAATAGTCATGATATGTGGCTATCACGCTAGCACGCTAGCAATATGATATTTGCTAATTCTCCTTTTGTTCGCCTATCCTGTTCCGGTATGGGCGAGATGAAAAGGGCGGAGGGCAGGGAAGCGGCAGAACGCCGGTTGCAGGATCGCTTCGCCTCAACGCTCGTAATTGCAGCGGCCATCGTTGCCGCCGTGCGCCTGGCTCGGGACGACAATATCTCCCGGTCCTCACCCCGGCTTCATACCGTCGTCGCTGACAGCGTGGCGCTCGCACGGCTCATCCTTTCCCGCGTCATTGGCTCTGGGTAGGGCAGGGAAGGGATGTGTACGCCTTTTCCTCAGAAATCATGGCAAGGATGGTACTTATGGTCGGTTTTAAATTGACAGGCCACACAATTAGCGGTGTAAGGTGGTGAAAGTTGCACCATCGGATGTGTCCCATGCGCACTTTGCCCGAAAAAACCGCGCGGTTCTCCGTTTCGTTGAGCAAGTCTCATCACGCGGCTTTGGAGCGGCTGGCAGACACGAATGATGTATCCATATCCTGGCTCGTGCGGAAAGCCATTGAACGCCTGCTCGAATCCAACCCGCAGCGTGAGCTGTTCCCAAGCAACGAAGTACGGGAGGTCGCGCGCCGATGAAAGTTGTATCGCTCTTCTCCGGAGCAGGGGGCCTGGACCTCGGGTTAATCAAGGCAGGCCATAAAATCATTTGGGCGAACGACTTTGATCGCGATGCTGTTGCTACCTACCAAAAAAACATTGGAAAGCATATCGTTGCTGGGCCTATCGAGGATATCCCGTCATCCGAGATTCCGGCCTGTGATGTTGTTGTCGGCGGATTTCCCTGCCAGGGGTTCTCGCAGGCGAACATGCTTCGCTTCGAAAAGGATCAGCGCAACCGGCTTTACCTGGAGTTCAAGCGGATCATACGCGACAAGCGCCCGCTGTATTTTCTCGCTGAAAACGTGCGGGGCATTCTCAGCCTGGGGGGCGGTCGAGCAATTAAGAAAATTGAGCGGGATTTTGCGGCCTGCGGGTATCGCGTGCATACAAAACTGTTCAACGTGGCTAACTATGGGGTGCCACAAGGCCGTTGGCGCGTCGTCATAGCTGGAACGCGGAACGATCTGCCGATGAGCGCGGAGTTCTGCTTTCCTGCCGCAACACATGCCGCCCCGATGAAAGCCAAAGCCCTGCGGCTCAAGCCCTGGGTGAGTATAGGCAAGGCGCTGGCCCGCATCCCGGAACCGGATGAGCGGCACAGCCTTCCCAACCACATCTACTCGAAATACAAAGTGACCAATCGGAACTTTACCGGACACCGCACGACAGACCCGGACAAGCCATCACCCACCATACTTGCCCGAGGCAACGGCAAAGGGGGAGTGTGTGCTATTCAGCACCCGCTGAACCATCGGCGCATGTCCATCAGGGAATCTGCCACCATACAAACCTTTCCACTTAAGTTTGAGTTTGTGGGACAAATGAACTCCTGCTACCGGCAAGTAGGCAATGCTGTTCCAGTGCTTTTTGCGGAACACCTGGGAGAAAGCCTTGCAGAGCTTGCGCAGCTTTTGAAAACAGCACGGCGGGAGGTCGCGTAAATGAAAATCGTATCGCTGTTCTCAGGCGCAGGCGGCCTGGATCTCGGGCTAGTCAAGGCAGGCCATAAAATTGTTTGGGCCAACGACATTTTTCTCGACGCTGCGGCCACTTATCGCGCGAACATCGGGAACCACATCGATACGCGCGATATTCGCTCGATCCCGTCGTCTGAAATTCCGGCCTGTGACGTTGTTGTCGGCGGCTTTCCTTGCCAGGGGTTCTCCGTCGCAAATTGGGGCAGGAGTTCTGACGATCCCCGGAACGGGCTGTTCAAGGAAATGGTTCGCATAGTCCGTGACAAGGAGCCTCGCTATTTTGTGGCTGAGAATGTGCGGGGGCTTCTTTCCATGGGGAAGGGCAAGACTCTGATTGAGATTGAGAGGGCTTTCGCAAAAGCCACGAAGCAGGGATATCGGGTGCGTCACCAGCTCGTGAACGCAGCTGATTATGGCGTCCCGCAGCTCCGCATGAGGCTTGTGATTGTCGGGGTCAGGGAAGATCAGCCGGAGTTGCCGGTATTTCCGCCATTGCCTACACACGCGGACCCGGAGCGCGCGCGCCTTTGTGGCTTGCTTCCCTGGAAGTCCGTCGGCGAGGCGCTTGCACATTTCCCAGAGCCGGAGGATGGCCGCCACATCCCGAATCACCAAAACTCGCTTTACAAGCTCCGGTTCAACGGTCATTTGGGGCATCGCTTTATCGAGCCGTCACGGCCTGCGCCGACTGTTACAGCGCGCGGTGATGAGCGCGGCGGCGTGGTAGTGCTGCATCATCCTGGAAATCACCGCAGGATGACGGCGCGCGAGCTTGCAGCCGTCCAGTCGTTCCCCGATAGCTTTATTTTTTCGGGAACGAAAACGTCTGCCTACCGGCAGATTGCAAACGCGGTGCCCCCATTGCTGGGAGCGGCGATTGGCAGAATGCTCGCGGAGGCCGATGCCGTGGCAGATACGCGAGAGACTGAGGCCGCATGATTACGGCTCCGATCAAACCGTTTCCAACCTACAAGTGGAGATGGCTAAGTTATGCGCCAACAGAAAGCTTGCTCAACCCTCCGGTATTCCTCGGGGTGTTGCGTGTTCTGGCGCGGCATGAGGACCAAGCCCCGTCAAACCCGGCAATCGCAAAAGAGCTTGCCAAAGTAAAAAGCGAAACTGGCACTCGCGTTGACCTGGTGCGGACGCCTGAACGCAACCTTATTCGAAATTCCGGGCAATACTGGAAAGGGACGGGCCTCTTGCTCCCGGATCGTGGCGATATTCACCTTACACCCTTGGGCCGCAATGTAGCCCAGGGCAAAGTAACACAAGGCGAATTCGCGGCAATCATAGTGCAGCAAACTGTCCTTCCAAACCCCTGGACATATTCGAAGCAGGAAGTTGCAAAGTGGCAAGCTGCAGGCCTTGAGATAAGGCCGCTGTCACTGATACTCGAAGTGCTTGAGATGCTTGCCAGAAAACATGGCGGCATGAGCACGGCCTATATCACTCCATGGGAGCTGATCCGCATTTGCATCCCCCTGGCCGGATCAAAGGCACAAGCAAGCTTGATTGCGGAGGCGATTGCAGCACAGCGGGCAGGGAAGCTGGATGTAACAGCGTGGCCGGACTGTACGCCCGAGTCGAACGATCACAGGCTTGCGAAAGAATTCCTGCTCTTCCTCGCGAACTTTGGCCTGTGCCGCCACATTCAAAAAGACAATTCCCTGGAGGATGTTTATCGCCTCGATGAGCTGTACGACGTGGATGCGGTAGCGCCAGGATCAACGGCCTCCATATTCACCGGGCAAATGAACACGGACGCAATCGTTGAAGCAATTCGGCATTCTCCGCTGCCTTCAATCATCGAGCGGCAACGGACACTTACAACGGTGCTTGCACGCCCTGGGCAATCGCGCTTCAGGGAACTGGTATTCAAGGCTTACTCAAACCATTGCTTGCTGACCGGGGATTCCATGGGAGAAATCCTCGAAGCGGCGCACATCATCCCGGTGACACATAAGGGAGCAGACACGCCCGATAACGGGATTTGCCTTCGCGTGGATATTCATCGGCTGTTTGACTCAAACAACATTCGGATCAAGGCAACGGGGGAACTGCAATTCTCTGATGCTCTTCGCGCGAGCAAGAACTATTCGTTCCTGCCACACAAGATCAAGCTCCCGAGCTTTGTGAAGCCCGCTAACATCACCTGGCGGGATAATTATCTCTGATGGCAGACCGGCTTTCGTCAGAAGCCCGCAGCCGCATCATGCGAGCTATACGGGCGAAAAATACGAAGCCAGAACAAGCCATCAGGAAGCATCTTTTTGCCGATGGGTACAGATACCGGCTCCATCCGAAGAAACTGCCGGGAAAGCCCGATATAGTGTTTCCTGGCCGCAAAAAGGTCATATTTGTGCATGGCTGCTTTTGGCATCAGCACTCGGATGTGCGTTGTCCTATCCGCGTCGTTCCTTCTTCCAATCAGGAGTATTGGGAACCGAAGCTGCGGCGGAATATCACGCGCGATGCCGAAAACGAAGCTGCATTGCGACAGCTCGGGTGGAAGGTTCTTATCATCTGGGAGTGCGAACTTCGGGTGAATGCAGAGAGAGCATTTGCGAAGATCACGAAATTTCTAGGCCCGGCGAAGTAGCAAGGCGCGCCTTTGCAAACGCCTCCGCGCTCGGCCAATCCGGCGAAATATACACATCCTGCGGCTGGGCTGACGTGGCTTCGGAGACGACGAAGAAGGAATACAAATTGGGGTCGTTGCGTACATCTTCGCGGGCGGCTTCGATCAGCTCATCCCACAGAAAATCGTCGTAATCGCTTCCGTTATGGTCGGGAATGTCTGCTGGCTCGAAGTTCTTTTCCAGTTCAAGGGCTGCTGCAAGAGCCTCCCTGGCTTCTTCGCCGATGCCGTTGAATACCTCTCGGGCATACGACCTGTCGTAGGTTTTCAGAACCTCAACGCGGCGGTCGCCCATCTTCTGCTCGAAAAATAGCTGTTGCTGCGGCATTCGATAACCTCCGATTACTCATTATCCCGCTGGGCCGCGAAGGAGTCCAGGTGCCGGGGAAGGGAACTGGTCGCCTATCATCAAGCCGCAAGCGCCCGGTAAAGGGTCGTGCGCCCGACATGGAAACTGGCGGCAACGTCCTCGGGCCGTTCGCCTCCGGCTATCAGCTTTCGCGCCTGGATGATCTTCTGTGGGGTGAGTTTCGGCTTTCGCCCGAATTTCACGCCGCGCGCGCGCGCCGCTACAACGCCCGCCTTGGTGCGCTCTGCTATAAGGCTGCGCTCAAGCTCTGCCAGGACGCCAATCATCTGCCACATCGCGCGGCCGGTCGGCGTCACGGTGTCAATCGCTTCGGTGAGCGAATGGAATTTCACGCCCCTGTGTTTCAGGTCGTCGAGCATGGCGATTAGATCGCGCAAGCTGCGGCCCAGCCGGTCCATCTTCCACACGGTCAGCGTGTCGCCGCGTTTCAGTGCTTTGAGACAACGGCGCAGGGCAGGGCGCTTTGTCGTCGCGCCGGATAGTCCGTCGTCGGTGTAAACCTTCCTGGCTCCGGCCTTCTTCAAAGCCGCGTGTTGCAGGTCCGCGTTCTGGTCGTCCGTCGATACTCGCGCATAGCCGTATTTCATGCCTTCATTATGGGACAGACTTTCGGGACGCGCAAGCCCGCATTTTCAGCGGCTCCGCTAATTGTCCCGAAACTTACCCTTTGTAGGACAAGGCCCGCATGGACAAAGCGTTTGATATTTTGGAGGTTGGGGAAACCTGATCTGGGGCACTCGGCCATTTGTCAAATGGTGTAGGATAATCTGTTCGGAGGTGGATTATTTTCAAACATGCTATTCTTGTCGTCGCACTCGTTCTCATTGGACAGGCTGCGGCTCTAGCGGCGACCGGGACAGTAGTTCGCAAAATCAGTTCTTGTGACTATTTCATGGTGGAGACTACCAAGGGATTTTCAATACTGGAATGGTTCGGAGGTCACGACCCGGAGAAAGGAGACAAGATAGTGGGGGCCTACGAATCTTATGGAATGAAGACAGTTTATGACGTTACAGCAGACGAAGAGATTAGAGTTTGGGTGGAAGATTACAACCTAAGTAAAGATTCCGCTCTAGAAAAACTTATGGACGCATGCGAATGAATTCGCAGGGTGGAGACGTTGCCGGATTCGAAGCGGTCAACAGCTATTGCCTTTTCGCTATGAGCGTAAAGGAGAATGCCCGTTATATTCATAGCGAGGAAGTTCGCCGCTTCCTGACCATGGTTGCTGAAACGAGCATGAGGCGAAGTACTCCGATAGAGAGTGGTGCCGTCCTCTGGAGGGCGCAGAGCGGCAATGCTTGGCGCAAGGAACATGAGGGAACAGACCACGAGTATGAAGTGCCAGATGCATACCCGCCAGATCGGATGAAACCGGACTCTCAGATTGTGAGCGATGGGCGCATCAACCCAAGAGGCATTCCGTGCCTATACTTGGCAAATAGCAAGGAGACAGCGATGGCCGAAGCGCGTCCATGGCTTGGTTCCTATATTTCTGTAGCTCAATTCAAAACCTTGCGCGATCTAAATCTGGTTGACTGCTCGAAGGACAGCAGGGTATTCCCAACTTGGCTATGCACCTTCCCAGGTCCAGTCAGTGTGCCCTTGGAAGAGCGTGAAAAAGTGGTTTGGGGGGAGATTGCCTATGCCTTTTCTGAACCCATTGCCCCCCACGCCGCCTCTATCGAATATGTCCCTACCCAGATTCTCGCCGAGACTTTTCGGTCGCAAGGCTTCGACGGAATAATCTATCGTAGCTTGCTCGGAGGGGGCTATAGTGTGGCGCTGTTTGACTGCGGCGCTGCAGAACTGATCAACTGTTGCCTCTATGAAACGCGGAAGATCACCTTCGCCTTTGAGCAGTGCGATAGTCCTTACTTTGTTGCCAACCATGGATCAGCTCACGACACGGACAAATAGTACGCCAAGGCGGGGGGGGAACCTACCTTTTTTGGGAACTATATAGTTGACTTCGCGGGAGCGGATTTACGCTGAAAATGCTTCCCAAACGGACACTTTCAGGGCAAGATCAATACTCCGTCCCGCCGATACAGGCAGGAATTGCCCTGATCCGGAGCATGTGAAGTCAACGATCTAATTCCCCTTTTTTTCACTAGGGCTATTTCTGCCCACCGCCTCGAAAAGGTAAATTTGCCCACCATGCGACAGGGCAACAGTTATCAGTAGAATCTGCACTCTCGGCTACACCTAGTGTGTCCTCATCGACCTCTAGTACTTAAATATCATGCATGTTCCAGAGTTGTCAGACTGATCACCTGCGGCCTTGAATGTCTCAGTGAATCGCCCGGTCGAGCGATGAATCTGAAGAACGTAGTCTACGAGGTCTCCCTTTCGGTCCTTGTAGGTGTAATGCGCATACACGACGCGTCCATCAATGTGCAAATGTAGTTTTTCAGGATCGTCTACTTCGGGCGAACCTCCAGCGTGTAATTGGTTATATGACTGGACCCAGTAATGGCCGCCATCAAAGGAGGCATATGCTTCGTCATGGGCAGCGCCAGGAGCCGCTGCGGGGCGGCTCCATTCCCCATTTTCAATCTGAATCCCGGCAAGTTCACCGTCCTGATAGATCGTAAGGCCGACGAAACCGGTGGCAAATAATTGACCAAGCCGATGATCTTGATTCCATTGATTAACCGCAGATAAGGATAATGGGGTCGCTGGGTCCTGCCCCACCGCCACCTCAGCGAAAAGCCGCTTCAATTTATCGTCCCCCACCGTGATAAATGGCTTGAACTCCCTTTTCTCAGAAACGGCAAATTCAACCATTGTGAAGGTGTCTAATCCACGGCGAGGACAGACGTACCCAAAATGTCTCCCCGCATCCTTCGGGTCGCCCAATACTCCGAAAAGTACACCTGAATCTCTTGCGTCAATTAGTTGCTTGAAGCTTTTGCAGGCAACCGCGCTGTCTGGATCAACGCACTTGATCGCTGGAGGTACTCGTGCGGAACCGCCTCCGAGTTTGCTTGCTGTAGCGGGCTTAGTCTGGGCCATCACGATGTTGCCAAACACAACAAAGAATAGAAGCAGGAGCTTTTCAGAATTCATAATCTTCCTCTGTGATTTCCGCGTCTATATTGAATGGACGCGTCATCGCCACGGCGCGGGGTGGAGCGCGGTGCAAGTGCAAAGGCTGCGCGGTGTCGCTAAAAGGCTATTTTTGCCAATCTTCTGCAAAATGGCGGAGCCGCTCAATTCTCAGGCTGCTCACTGTCGGCTGTGCGCTTTTCTGCCGCAGCAAGGCGCTCCGAAAGGGCCACCATAGCTTCGGCACCCTCCGCCCGTTTTCTCTTTGCGCGAATGGCCGCCGCTTCACCTTTTGGGATGAGTTTTAGGTCTGTGTAATACACGCCGTCCATGCTGCTGTTGCGGTCACCCTTAGCCCATCCAGATTCGATGAGCGTTTCAACTGCATATTGAACGTCAGCGTATGCCAGTTTTTTCTCTTTGACTTTTTCTTCGGCACCCAACGGCGGGAGGCCGGACACAGCTCTTAATTGGTTTACCATGTCCTCGGATGACGGCTCGGTTTGCATCACGTGCTCAAGGTGCTGAAACAGCGTGTGGGTCATGTGGTTGACCTTCGGTTGCTCATAGAGCTGTTGCAATATCCACTCCTCTATGTCGGCATAACCGGACGGCGTGGGGCGCGTGCTCATGCTGGATGCCCTCCATGGAATCTGTGGGAATTGTAGCCCAAGGACGCCTATGCGCGTCTCGTTAGCTGTAGCGGCTTGCTCCGTTAGAGTCCCAAACCAAAATCTTCTCCTTGCTCCTGTTTCGGCGCAATCTCCCGCTGCTGCGTGATTGCCTGCTCCTGTTTCTGTTCTGGCTTCATCTCCGGCGCATGGGCGCTGCTGTGCGATACATCATGCCCCAGCGCGGCTCCCAGCTTCTCGCGGTCGTTGGTGAAGATTTGCGCGTCGTATGCGCCGCGCGAAACGGCAACGTAGGCCATGCGATTGTTGAGCAGGTCTTTGGCTCCCAGCTCGGTATCGGCGTGGATCAGCACACGGTCGGCGGTCTGCCCCTGGCTGGAATGACTCGTGACGGCGTAGCCGTGGTCAAGGTGCGGATTCTTCACCGAATCGAGTTCGACGACACGATCACCTGGGCGGCCTCCGTCCATCTTCAAACTGATCCGCCCATCCTGGCCGATGCCTTCGACGGTTCCCAGCTCGCGGTTGGCCAGCTTCAAGTCGGGCAAGGGCGCGGTGAGCTGCACACGGTCGCCCACTGAAAAAGCCCGCTCCTGTTCGCGGTAGACGGATACACCCTGCTGGCGCCGTGGATCGTAGCTCACTTCCTCGCCGCTCTTGCGCTCGACGGTGAGCCGGTTGTTGGGCGCATCGACGCTTTTAACTCGCGCATACTCGCCTTTGCCGATGCCGGTTTCTTTGGAGCCGCGCGAATAGCGCAGTACGTCGCCGGGGTTGTACCTGGCCGCCCAGATGCGATCCGCTCCGGTGAGGTCCTGGCGCGGTACAAGCACCTGGGCGCGGTGTTCTTCCCTGCCGACAACGCCCTTGGCCTGTAACTCGGCGTGGATGGCCTGGTTGATCTCCGCGCGGGAACGGTTATCAGGCGAGACTACCAGCGTGTTATCGGGCGACTTGGCATACTCCTTGGCAATAGCCGTGATGCGGTCTTCGTGACCTGGCACCTCATGGATGCGGCCCTGCCGCTCCAGTCCGGCGATAGCCTCTCCCACCTGGCCACGCGCAAGCTGCTCGACGGTCTGTTTCAGCTCCGGGTCGCGCTGCCGGACGATTTCCTCCAGCTTCACCGTCTTCATGCCCGCGTCCTGGAGCTGGGCGAAGATGCGGCCCGCCTCGACGGATTCATGCTGTCGGGTGTCGCCTACCA
>Ga0302320_10030587_pt1 | contig 10252 bp, 13 predicted proteins | sample Bog_T0_3_FD_202130 | JGI IMG/M metagenome (GOLD analysis project Ga0302320, IMG submission 202130) | Peat permafrost microbial communities from Stordalen Mire near Abisko, Sweden - Bog_T0_3 | ecosystem: Environmental > Terrestrial > Soil > Wetlands > Peat | place: Sweden: Abisko, Stordalen Mire... | reverse complement strand
CGGAATGCCGAAGGATGACGCCGCGGCCGACAAGAAGGACGAGGCCAAGCCCGACGCGGCAAAGGCTTCCCCGGCCCAGCACCTGTCCCAATCCGCCGGCACGTCCACGCTCATCGTCGTCGCGGACACCGACTGGCTCTTCGACGACTACAGCATCCGCAAGTTCAATCTTCTCGGCACAAGCGCGGCCGAGCCGCTCAATGACAATCTTTCGTTCGCCGCCAACTCCCTTGACTTCCTCTCCGGGTCGCAGGACCTGATCTCGATCCGCGGAAAGGGGGACTCGATCCGTCCGTTCACGGTCGTGCGGAACATGGAGGCCGAGGCGAACAAGAAGTACGAGGAGAAGCTGACGGCGCTCGAAGCCCAGTTGAACGATGTGCAGTCGAAGCTCACCGAGCTGCAGGGCAAGAAGGGGGAGGCCAACAGGCTCGTGGCCTCGCCCGAGGTCGCCAGGGCGATCGAGGACTTCCAGAAGCAGGAGGCCACCCTTCGGGCCGAGCGCCGGAAGATCCGGCTCGCCCTGCGCGAAGGGATCGACGCCCTGGAGAACAAGCTTCTGGCGATAAACCTGCTGGCGACTCCGCTGCTCGTATGCGCATTCGGGATCTGGTTTTACCGTTCGCGCAGGAAGTGATTTGCAAGCGATGAAACTCAAGACCATCATCGTAACCGTGGCCGTCCTGGCCGTCCTTTCCGGGGCCGCCTATTGGGCCAACCGGCCGCAGGCTCCCGCAGACTCCGATCCCCGGATCGACAAGGCGTTCGTGGATTCTTCCGCGATCGAAAAGGCGGCGAAGCTCCGCCTCTCCGACCAGGGCAAGACGGTCATCCTCGCGCGCCAGGCGGACGGCTCCTGGAGGGACCAGAGTTACTACGACATGCCCGCCGACTTTTCGAAACTCTCGAGTTTCGTCGGCGACCTGTCTTCGGCGAAGATCCAGCGGCTCGTCACGACGAATCCGGCGCGCATCGCCCGCCTCGAATTCAAGGACACAAAGATCGAGCTGCTCGACTCCTCGGACCATTTGATTCTCCTGCTCACCCTCGGCAGGAACGCCGACTCCGGGGGCCGCTTCGTGCGCTATGGGGACGACCCGAAGGCCTACCTCGCCAGCCTGAACGCCTGGTTGGACACGGATCCGAAGAACTGGGCCGATGCCCAGCTCCTGAACGTCAAGCCGGAGGAAGTGGCGAAGATCGAGGTGCCCTTCGACCAGGCAAACCCGGCGACCTTCACACGGGCGACAAAGGACGCCGCCTGGACCGCCACCCCGATCCCCGCGGGCCAGCAGGTCAAGTCCGACAAGATATCGTCCGTGTTGACTTCGCTCGGTTCCATCCGGTTCTCCGACACGACCGCCCCGGAGGACGCCCAGGCCGCCGCTGCGAAGCAGCATTTGCGCACCTTCAAGCTGACAACCTTCGATGGGAGGACCTTGACGGTCGCCCTGGGCCGCAAGCCGGAGGAAAAGAAGATCAAGCCCGCCGAGAAGAAGGCCGAGCCTCCCGCGTCCGGAACGCCTGCGGCCCCGGGGAGCGCTCCCGCGTCCGCGGAAGGAACCCGGGCTTCCCCGGCGAGCCCGCCGCCGGCCAAGCCGACCGCAGCCGAAAAGCCCCCGGAACCCGAATACGAGACGATCCCGGCGGGGCCCGTCTACGTCTGGATCGCCTCCACGGACGCAAAGGCGGGCGTGAACGCGATCATGCAAAAACGCTCTTTCCAAGTCGACGATTACACGTTCACGGGCCTCCCGCAGAAGCCGGACGAACTGTTCGAGCCCGCGCCGCCTCCTCCGGCCCCCGCGGCGAATCCTGGCGGGAAACAGAAATAGGCCGGCGGGCAGCCCGCGCCGGCGGAATTGCGGCTTTACATACATATCAACGCTTCATCATATGTTGATGTGACTAGGAACGACCCGCCCATCTCGGAACTGTTCGCGCGCAAGGGCCCCCTGCGCTCGATCGAGTTCTTTCCCCCGCGCGACGAGGCCGGGGTCGGGGCCCTGCGCCAGGCCGCGGGGGCCCTCCGGCGGATCGGCCCCGACTTTGTCTCGGTCACCTATGGCGCGGGCGGCAGCACGCGCGAACGCAGCGAACAGATGAGCCTGTTGCTCAAGGTCGAGTTCCATTTCACGGTGATGCCCCATCTCACCTGCGTCAGCCATTCCCGGGCCGAGCTCGACGCCATCGCGGATCGAATCCATGCGAGCGGCTTCCGCAACATCATGGCGCTTCGCGGCGACCCGCCGAAGGGTGCCGCCGATTTCCAGCCGGCGCCCGATGGCCTGCGCCACGCCAGCGAGCTCGTGGTCCTCCTCAAGGCACGGCATCCGGATTTCTGCCTTGGCGTCGCGGGCTATCCCGAGAAGCACCCCGAAGCGCCATCCCCGGAAGTCGATCTTGCCAACCTGAAGCGGAAGGCCGACTTGGGCGCCTCGTTCGTGACGACACAGCTTTTCTTCGACAACGAGGTCTACTACCGCTTTGTCGATCGGGCGCGCGCCGCGGGAATCACGGTCCCCATCGTGCCCGGGATCATGCCCGTCCTGTCGCTGAAGCAGGTCCAGCGCTTCACCTCGATGTGCGGCGTGTCGCTCCCTCAAAAGCTCGTCCGCCGCCTCGAGGCCGCGGGCGACCAGGCCGACGTTCTCGAGGCAATCGGGATCGACTGGGCCCTCTTCCAGATCCGGGAGCTCCTGGAGCGCGGCGCCCCGGGCTATCACCTCTACATCCTGAACCGGGCCAAAAGCGCCCTGGCCCTCGCCGCGGGCCTGGCGGCCTGACAGGCTGCGAACGCCGCCGGCCGATGTCCTTCCCGATCAGCCCCCGGCGAAGACAGGGCGGAATCCGGCTTCGGCCAGGATGAGGGCAACCGCCTCACGCTGGTCTCCCTGGATTTCGATCCGGCCCTCCTTGACCGTGCCGCCGCATCCGCAAGCGGCGCGCATCCGCTTCGCCAGCGCTTCCTTCTCGGGCTGGCCGATGCCGATGAAGCCCGAAACGACCGTGACGGTCTTGCCGCCGCGCCCCCCGGTCTCGCGCACAATGTCCACCCGACCCCGGTTTCCCTTCGCCTGGCGCCCGTTTTCTCTTTTCCCGGTGTCTCCGGGCAACGCCGCTTGCGACGCCGGCGGCCCGCCCTTGTTCCCATGGCCGCCATCGTCCGGCAGGTTTTCTGGAAGACCCGCCCCGCTGAGGCCGGCAAACGGGTTTTGCGCGAGGTTTTGCCCTCCCTGCGTCGGAATCCTTCCATCCGGGTTCATTTCGCCGGCATCTCACCCCCCAGAAAAGCATACGCCTTGGCATAACTGCGCCGCCTGAGCAGATGCGCCAGTTCGGGCGGGAGCGCGCCTTCCTCGCTTTCAAGAATCTCCTCCAGCCCGGCCAATTCGCCGGAAATCGCCGCGGCATCAGAATCCCTGATGCCATTCAGGAGCAGCATCAGGCGGCCTTTGACGTGGGTTTGGGCGTTGGTCGACGACATCATCCAGTCAGTTACCGAGGTTGGACCCATTTGCAAACCCGGCTGTCGGTGGATGCCTGGGGCATTCTGGCAAGGGACCTAGGGCGGCGCGTAGCTTCCCATTTCCTGGGCTATCGAAGAGACCTTGCCGTCCTTGAATTCAATCCGGAACTTGTCGAATTCCCTCGCCACCGGCAGGGAATAGAAGGGTTCGGGCGCCCACCAGCCGATGGATCCGCCCCAGCCGCGGTGCCGGTATCCGCCCCACAAGGGGCCGGCATAAAGATATGCGCCGTCATAGGTGGCGTATTCCACATAGTGCCAGGTCTGCACCTGCCCCTGCGCATTCGTGCGGACCGTGATCCGGTCGGGGTCTCCGAGCGCGAGTTTCACCGCACTCATGTCAAATCCGATTCCGACCTGCCCGGCCTTCACGAGCGCCTGCTGATCGGAATTGAGGCGTGAAAAGGCTGCGGGATCGTTCTTGATGCGGGTTTCAGGAGTCGAGCAACCCGCGAGCCACACCGCGCCCAGCGCGGCGGCGCAGAAGAGCCGGCATCTTTTTGTGTTCATGGTGCGGGGATGAATCCGGTCGGGATGGTAATTTTACTGCACTCTTCGGCGCGTATCGCCATTTTCCTTAGACGACAGCTTGGACACATTGTTTCGCATGTCATTCCTTCTGCTCTGGGACATAGATGGAACTCTACTAAGCTCGGGCGGCGCGAGCCTGCGGGCGCTCCGGCACGCGCTGCTGCAAGTATTTGACATCACGGGTTTCCCGGAAGGAGTTGAATACGCGGGGTGCACAGACCGCTGGATTGTACGCCAGATCTTTGTCCGGTGCAACCTGCCGGAGAATGAAGAAAACTTCCGCAAGTACATGGAGGCCTATATAGATGCCCTCCCAGCGGAGATGGCAAAACCGGGGGCGCGGGTGCTGCCTGGCGTGCGCTCCCTCCTGGCAGAGGCACCCGCCCGGGGGTCGATCGCGCAGGGACTGCTGACTGGCAACTCGCGGCGGGCCGCCGAGATAAAACTGGGCCGCCACGGCCTCTGGCATCATTTCGCATTCGGGGCCTTCGGGGACGACTGCGAACGTCGCGACGAGTTGGGGCACCATGGTTTGCGCCGCGCCCGCGAGCTTCACGGAATCGAATTTCCCCCGGAGCGGGTCTGGGTGATTGGGGACACCCCGCACGACGTCCGATGTGCGCAGGCCATGGGGGCCAATTCGCTTGCGGTCGCCACGGGCGGCCATACGGCGTCGGAGCTGGCGGCGCACGGCCCCACGGCCGTCCTCCCGGATCTCATGGACTCCGAGGCGTTTTGGTCGATCATCGGAGGTTGACGGACTGCGTCGGAACAAAAACTGTGGCCGCCCCATGAAGCAATTTACAATCGCGATCGGCTCGGATCATGCCGGGTTCAAATACAAGGAAGCCATCAAGGCATGGCTGCTCGGCGAGGGGCACACGGTCCGCGATTTCGGCACCGACTCGGAAACCCCCTGCGACTACCCCGACTTTGTGCGGCCGGTCGCCCAGGCCGTCGCCCGCGGCGAATTCGAGCGCGGCATCGTGATCGGAGGCTCCGGCAACGGCGAGGCGATCGTCGCCAACCGCGAAAAGGGCATCCGCTGCGCCGTTTGCTGGAGCGAGCAAACGGCATTTTGGAGCCGCTCGCACAACGATTCCAACTGCATCTCGATCGGCGAACGCACCGTCTCCCAAGAGCAGGCGATCGAATTCGTGCGCATCTGGCTGGTCACCGGATTCGAGGGCGGGCGCCACATCGAGAGATTGCGGAAGATCGACGGCGTCTGACCGCCATTCCCGCCATGCAATACCGGCAGCTGGGACCCACCGGACTCAAGATCAGCGCGCTCGCCTGGTGCCTCAAGAATCCACGGGTCAGCACCGTTATTCTCGGCGCGTCGAGGGTTGGGCAACTCCAGGAGAATCTCGGGGCCTTGGAGGTCGCCGACATGCTTACGCCCGAAGTGATGATTGAAATCGACGCGGCATCGGCCTCGGTCGCCGAGTAGCCGCCGATTCAGGCAGAAGACCTCAGCAAGGTCTTCACAATCTCTCGCTTGCCCCGGCCGCCCGGCGGCTTCAGCCTTGGAGCTTGGACATGGCCTTCCCTCCCCCGCCCGACATCCTGGCGGCGCGCGACTTGCGCGCCTTGGAGCTAGAGCAAAACCCGATCCCGGCCCTGGAGCGGATCTATGCCTGGATGCACTATTCGCGTCTCGTGGACAACCGGATCCTGGAGCTCTTCCGCCAGGGGCTCATCAAGGGGACGGTGACCGGCGGACAGGGCAACGAGGGGCTGATCATTCCCCTGGCGCTGCTGGCGGACAAATCGATGGATGTCGTCTCCTTCACCCATCGTGATCTCGGCGGGCACCTGATCTGGAGCGGGCACTTGTGCGAGCATCTGAACCAGTATTTCGCCAATTCCGGCAGCCCCACCAAGGCCCGCGAAGGCAACATTCATCACGGAGATCCCCGGCACCATTCCATTCCGATGATCAGCCATCTCGGGGCCATGGGCGGCGCGGTCCTTGGAATGACCGATTCGCAGCGCCGGCTGGGACGCCCGGCGGTCGGCTTTGCGTTCTTTGGCGATGGCGGATCGAGCACGGGCGACGTCCACGAGTGCCTCAACCTGGCCTCCCTCCTTTCGCTGCCGGTTGTGTTTGTGATCGAGAACAACGGCTATGCGTACTCGACACCGGTTTCGGAGCAGTTCCGATCCGGAACGGAGCTTTGGCGCCGGGCCGCCGGTTATGGGATCGAGGCCCGCGCCGTCGATGCGACGGATGTGCCGGCCTGCGCGTTGGCCATCGCCCAGGCCATCGCCCAGGCAAGGAGCACCGGCCGTCCCGTCCTTGTCGAGGCGCGCACGCTCCGCCTGCGGGGACACGCGGCCTACGATACCTGCGATTACCTTCGCCCGGGTGAGGCGGAGGGGTTCGAGCGCCGCGATCCCCTTCCCCGGTTGCGGGCGCGCCTCGTCGCGGAAGGGTCCGGATCGCGTCTGTCCGCACTCGAGAATGACCTGAGCGCCTTTGTGGAAAGCTGCATCCGAATCTCCCTGCCCACACCCCCGATCAGCCCGGAGGGGATGGCGGCGGACGTGTTTGCTCCGCTCTCCGGCGCGCGGCCGTGGGTTCCAAGCCTTTATTCGGAGCGCCCCGGCACGGCGCCCGATGCGGCCCGCGGCGATGGCGGCGAACTGCTGACTGCTGCCCAGGCAATCAACCGCGCCCTGCGCAAGGTCTTAAGCGAGTGCCCGGAATCGCTCCTCCTCGGCCAGGACATCGGAACCTATGGAGGCGCCTTCAAGGTTACCGAGGGCCTGCTGGCGGATTTCGGGCGGCCCCGCGTGCTCAACACGCCCCTGGCCGAAAGCGCCTGCACCGGATACGCGATCGGCCTCGCCCTGAACGGCCACAGGCCCATTGAGGAATTTCAGTTCGCGGATTTTGCGACGGAAGCCACTACGCAGATCACGCTCAACGCCGCGACCATGCATTTTCGTTCGGGCGCCTCATGCCCCCTCGTCCTGCGCATGCCGTGCGGCGGCGGGCTCACTTTCGGTTCCTTCCATTCCCAGGAGCTGGAGTCCCTGTTCCTGTCGATGCCGGGGATCAAGGCCCTCTATCCGTCCACGCCGCAGGACGCGTTCAACGCCGTCCTCGCCGCCTTCGAGGACGACAACCCGGTCCTTCTGTTTGAGCACAAGGCCCTGTACAGGCGCGGCCGCGAACGGGTTTCGTGGGATCCGAATTACCGGGACGTCTGGAAGCCGCGGCGAATCCGGACGGGCGATTTCGCGACCCTGGTGTCGTACGGCGAAATGACCCACATCGCCGCGGAGGCATGCGAATACTTTGCCTCGGAATTCGACGCCGCCATGGATCTGTTCGATCTCCGGGCCCTCTCGCCGCTGTCGCTTGGGGAAATCGAATCCTCCCTTGCGCGCACGGGCCGCCTCATCGTCCTGCATGAGGGGCGGCGCACCCATGGATTCGGGGCGGAACTGGTCGCACGCCTCGTCGAAGCGCAATTCGGGGCGCTCAAGGCTCCACCGCTTCGGATCGCCTCCCTCGACATGCCGGTGCCTTTCGCACCGGAGCTCGAGGCGGCCTTCCGGCCCAATCTGAAGAAAGTGATCGAGCAAATCACCGCATGGCTGGGCTGACTCCATCCTCCATTCCGCTTGAATTTTGGCGCGGCGTCCGTCTTTTCGCCATGGACGTCGATGGAATATTGACGGACGGAACCGTCGCCGTGTCTTCCGACGGCACCGAGACCAAGCTCTTTTCCGTTCTCGACGGCCTGGGCCTGCGCCGCGTCCTGAACGCGGGAATCGCGGTCGCCTGGATCAGCGGACGCGTGTCGGGCGCCACGGCGGTGCGCGCGAATGAACTCAAGATCACCCGCCTGATCCAGGGACAAATCGACAAGCTCGCGGCTCTCCGGGAACTGGCGGCGGAGCTCCAGCTTTCGGCCAGGCAGTGCGTTTACATGGGTGATGACGACATCGACGCCCCCGCATTGATATGGGCCGGGCTCGGCATCACGGTCCCCGGCGCCATGCCTGCGGCGATTTTCGCAGCCGGCTGCGTGACCGAACGCGCCGCAGCGCACGGCGCAGTCCGGGAGATCTGCGAATTGCTCCTCGCGCGGCCCAAAGCGTGAAGAGGGCGCCATATTGTCCAAAAATGGGCCGCTTGGGGAACTTCGCGTGACGCACCGCCTCAAAGAGCCCCGTGTGGCCGCCGCGCCTCCGTTCAAACTCATCCTCCTGCTGCTTCTGTCCGCACCCGCCGGCCTTCTTCTGGGCGCCGATCCGCCGGCGGCTCCGGGTCTCGCGCCGGCCCAGGACTGGAAACTCCCCCTGTTCACCAAGGAGGGTTTCCGTTCCATGAGCCTGAGCGGCGAAAGGGTCTACCCAATCGGTTCGGACCGGATCGACGTCGAGAACATCGAAATCACCGTCTTCTCGGGCGATGCGTCGCAGCGGGTCAAGAGCGTCCTTCTCAGCGCGAAGGCCAGCTACTTTCCCAGGGAACAGCGCGCGACCGGACCGGAGGCCGTCCGCGTGATCCGGGATGACGTCGAGATCAGCGGCGAGGATTGGACCTACGAGAAGGAAGGGGAAAAGGTTTCCATACGCCGCAACGCAAGGGTAGTCTTCAACATGAAACTCGGAGATATGCTGAAATGAAACTGGCGCCCGCTCTCGTCCTTGCCCTTCTGCCGCCTTCCGCTCTGCTCCGGGCCGCGGAAGAGCCGCAGCAGACCGTGATCACCAGCGATGCCTTCGACAGCAGCAGCAGAGACACCGAGACCGTGTCGTTTTTCACCGATCACGTCGTTGTCACCGCAACGAACATCAAGATGACGTGCGACCGCATGAAAACCATCACGGCAAAGGTCGCCGACAAGGCGGACACGATCGGCAAGCAGAACCAGCTCAAGTACATGCTTGCGACGGGACACGTGCACATCTGGCAGGGCGAACGCGAGGCGGTCTGCGGCCGGGCGGAGGTCCTGCCCGCCGAGGACAAAATTGTGCTGACCGAGAGTCCTTCCGTCACCGATCATGGAAACAATTCTGTGGGGACGGGCGACATCATTGAGATGCACCGGAACCAGCGGACTGTGACCGGGAAGAATGTGCATTTCACACTGCCCTCAATCAAGGATCTCGGATTCGACAAGAACCAGGCGCCGCCCGCGCCCGAGCCGCAGGCCCCGGCGGAGACGCCCCCGGCCGCCCCGCCCTCATCCACGCCCCAAAAATGATCAACGGGACCGCCTCGATCCAGACTGAGAACCTGGTCAAGATTTACGGGACGCGCGCCGTCGTCGACGGCGTCAACCTGCGGATCGGCGCGGGAGAAATCGTCGGCCTTCTCGGGCCGAACGGGGCGGGAAAGACCACGACCTTTTACATGATCGTCGGCCTCATTCCGGCGACCGCGGGATGCGTGAAGCTTGACGGACATGACATCACGCGCCTGCGGATGCACGAGCGGGCCCGCCGGGGAATCGGCTACCTGCCGCAGGAGCCGTCGGTTTTCCGAAAGCTGACGGTCGCGGAGAACATTCGCGCGATCGTCGAGGCCGTGGGCATTCCGCGCTCGCAGCGGGCCGCGGAGGTAAGGCGCCACCTGGAGGAACTCGGCCTTGAGACGGTCGCCCGCCAGAAGGCCTACACCCTCTCCGGAGGAGAGCGCCGCCGGCTCGAAATTGCCCGCACTCTTGTCACCCGGCCAAAATTCCTCCTGATGGACGAGCCTTTCGCCGCGATCGACCCGATTTCGGTGGCGGAGGTCCAGAAGATCATCCGCCTGCTCAAGCGGCAGGGCATCGGAATCGTGGTCACCGACCACAACGTGCGGGAGACTTTGCGCGTAGTCGATCGCGCCTACCTGATCCACAAGGGGAAGGTGCTCACCGAGGGAACGGGGGAGTTCCTGATCCAGGACGAGCAGGCCCGGAAATTCTACCTGGGCGAGGATTTCAACCTTTGACACGGCCGCCGCCCGAGGCCGAGATTCGTATTCCGTTCCAGGAAGTACTCACCCCATGCAAAAAGCCATCCACGGCATAACGGTCGAGCATTTCTACGAGACGTATCGCGAGAGGCTCAAGATGGAGCTTGTGACAGGCAAGGCGGGCCTTCATCGGCTTATCCGGGAAGGGAGCATCAACAGGCCCGCCCTCGCCCTGACGGGATTCTTCAAATATTTTGCGAACAAGCGGA
>Ga0302320_10030586_pt1 | contig 10252 bp, 11 predicted proteins | sample Bog_T0_3_FD_202130 | JGI IMG/M metagenome (GOLD analysis project Ga0302320, IMG submission 202130) | Peat permafrost microbial communities from Stordalen Mire near Abisko, Sweden - Bog_T0_3 | ecosystem: Environmental > Terrestrial > Soil > Wetlands > Peat | place: Sweden: Abisko, Stordalen Mire... | reverse complement strand
CGTTAAGCTCCGTTAGTAAGATAGGTCCATCTCTACCACTCCCTCCATCATCAGCATGCGTGTTGTGCCCGTCGCGGGCTATGACACCATGCTTCTCAATCTGAGCGGCGCGCATGGGCCGCTGTTCACTCGCAATATCGTCATCCTTGAGGACAGTTCGGGGCATACAGGGGTGGGGGAAGTACCGGGGGGCGAGGCGATCCGGCAGACTCTGGAGGATGCCAGGCCTCTGGTTCTGGGCGCGGCGTTGGGCGGATACAACGGCGTATTGAATGCGGTGCGGGGGCAGTTTGCGGATCGCGATGCGGGCGGACGCGGGATTCAGACTTTCGATTTGCGCACTACGATTCATGTGATGACGGCTCTTGAGGCGGCTTTGCTCGATTTGCTGGGGCAGCATCTCGGGGTTCCGGTTGCGGCTCTGCTGGGGGACGGGCAGCAGCGGGACAAGGTCGAGATGCTGGGGTATTTGTTTTATATCGGCGACCGGAAGAAGACGGATCTGCCTTATCGCGACGAAGGCGATGCCGCCGATGAGTGGTTTCGTTTGCGGAATGAAGAAGCGTTGACGCCGGAGGCGGTGGTGCGGCTGGCGGAGGCGGCGCATGCTCGGTATGGGTTCAACGATTTCAAGCTGAAGGGCGGCGTGCTGCGCGGGGCTGAAGAGATGGAGGCCGTAACGGCGTTGGCGGAGCGGTTTCCGCAGGCTCGAATTACGCTCGATCCGAATGGCGCTTGGCTTATGAAGGATGCGGTAGCGCTGTGCAGGGGGCGCGGCGACGTGCTGGCCTATGCGGAAGATCCCTGCGGCGCGGAGGGCGCCTACAGCGGACGTGAGGTGATGGCGGAGTTTCGGCGCGCGACGGGTTTGAAGACGGCGACGAATATGATCGCGACGGACTGGCGCGAAATAGGACATGCGATTCAGCTGCAGTCGGTGGATATACCGCTGGCTGATCCGCACTTCTGGACATTGCGCGGGTCGGTGCGGGTGGCGCAGATGTGCGATGAGTGGGGACTGACGTGGGGCTCGCATTCGAACAATCATTTCGATATTTCGCTGGCGATGTTTACCCATGTGGCGGCAGCTGCGCCGGGGAGGATCACGGCGATCGACACCCACTGGATCTGGCAGGATGGGCAGCGGCTGACGAAGGAGCCGTTTCAGATTGTGGGCGGGATGGTCGAGGTACCGGCGCGGCCGGGGTTAGGCATTGAGTTGGATATGGCGCGGGTCGAGGCGGCGCATGAGTTGTATCGGGGGATGGATTTGGGTGGGCGGGATGACGCGAAAGCGATGCGGTATTTGATTCCGGGGTGGAACTTCGATCGTAAGCGGCCCTGCCTGGTGCGATGAGCCGCAAGGCGCAGAGTCGCGCCCCTGCAACCTGGGATACAGGCGACCTCGAGTCCGCCGTTAACATCGAATCGGGACCCAATACCCGTCGAACTCGCCTGTGGGATCGCGAGCGGTATCTCAACGCCGAGGGAGCGATCAACGAACGCCGCCTCATCGCCCATCGCGCCCACGGTATATCCTCATATACCGTATGCAGCGATCTCTCTTCCTCCTCACCCTCATAGCCTCCGCCGCCTTCGCCCAAACCAATCCGCTCAAAGATCTGATCGATGCCGCGCGCTCGAACAACACCGCGCGCCTGAAGGAACTGCTGGCCTCGGGGCTCCCCCAACTGCAGGGCCGCGACGGCGCCGCGGTATGGGGCCAGGAGTTCCTCTTCGCCGTCGAATCCGAAAAGCCCGCCACCGTAGCCCTCGACCACCAGGCCCCGCTGCCCATGACCGCCGTGCCTGGCACCAAATACTGGTATCGACTCGCCACGCTTCGCCTCGGTACCACCCACAATTACAACTTCTTCGCCGAAGGCAAATCGCTCGGCACTTACGATGTCGCCGGCTACAATCCCGACTCCTACCCTCAGCCAGGCGTGCCTCGCGGAACGCTCTCCGAAATGAAGACCCTGAAGAGCGCCATCTATCCCGGCATGTCCGCCAACTACTGGGTCTACGTGAACCCCGGCGCCGACCTCGCCAATGGCGCGCCGCTCATGGTCTGGCAGGATGGCGAAACCATCGTCGGCAATCAGGATCTGCTCCGGCTCCGTCTGCAAATCGTTTCCGACAACCTTGTGGCGAAGAAGCTGATCCCACCCATGGTGCATGTCCTCATCCAGCCCGGCAGCGGCGGGGAAGCCACCGGCACGCGTATGCGCGGCATTCTTTACGACACCGTTTCGGACCGCTACGGCAAGTACCTGCTGCAGGAAATTCTTCCCGATGTCGAGAAGACTTACAGGATTCGCCACGATCCTTACTCAAGAGCGATCGCCGGAGCCTCGTCGGGCGCCATCTGCGCCTTCAACGTCGCCTGGTATTTCCCGGAACAGTTCAGCCGCGTGCTCTCGCACATCGGCAGCTATGTGGCGCTGCAGTGGCATCCGGAACAGGGTCTCGATGGCGGCTATATCGTCTCGAACAAGGTGCGTCGCGATCCGAAGAAAAACCTCCGCGTCTGGTCCTCGGACGGAGCCGACGATCAGGAAGCGCCTTCCGGCAGCTGGCCGCTCAACAACATCATGCTGGCGAACGCCCTCAAGCTAAAAGGCTACGACTTTCATTTCCGTTTCGGCATCGGGATGCATGCCATCGCTCAGGGAGCGCTCGATCTGCCGGAGTCGCTGACCTGGCTTTGGCGCGATTACGATCCGTCCAAAACCAGCCAGACTTATGAAATGGATGAGGCCGAACGCGTTAAACCGCCGTTTCGAGTCACCATCGCGAATCGCGATTCCTGGTAGTCAGTGCTTAAACAGGAACACCAGCTCGACGATCAGAATCACCACCACCATCACTTCCAGCACGAACGCGCGCCCCTGGTGAAAGCGGTCCATCATGAACCGGTAGAGCTCTCCGGCCGTGCTCAGTTTCTGATCGACTAAATTTCGATAATCCGGTACGCCGATGCGATTCGCCGCCAGCCGATATACGCGGGCAGCGAACGTATCGCTGAGGAATTTAATCGAATTGTCCATGCGTTCCGTCAATTCGCGTACATCCAGCAGGATAGTGTTCAGCCGCTCGGCTTCGCGCGCAAGACGCCAGCGGCCCAGCACGCCTCCGCCGCTGTTTACGGTGTCGTAAACCTGCGAGAGCAGGCGCGTCAGCACATGGTCGTAATGGCGGAATTCGAGCAACTGCGAATTGGCGTATTCGAGCAGCTGAACAGTGGGCGCGGAGCCCTCCTCGATATCGTAAATCAGCGCCGCGGTCCAGCCCGCGACGAGAAGGTCGTTCGGGAAATAGGACAGGCGCGACTGGAGAACTTCGGCGGTTTCCTCGGCGGAGAGCGGCGTGGTCTCGCCGCGCACGATCTGGGCAATCTCGTGCCCGTGGCGGGCGATCAGTTCCGCGGAGGTCAGCGCATCCGCGCCGGGACGAATCCGAATCACATAATAGTCTTCAGCGAGCTGATAATCGTAAGGCTTCACCAGTGCCGATTTCACTCGCGTCTGGCAGCGGCGCACCACTTCCGCCGAGCGGCGCTCCAGTTCGGGCGCGGTCGTCCACCCGCCGGAGCTTTTCACTAACGAAGCCCAGTCGGTCTCGAACGGCAGTTCGAACTCGACGCTGACCACGCCGTATTCGTAGTAATTCACATCGCAGCGGACGCGGTCGCCGTTTTCGAGCACCACCGGTTCGAGCGTTTCCACCACAGGAGGCCGCTCGAACCGTACATATTCAGGCGCCAGATGCCGGAACTGCGGTTCCCGTCCCGCGCCGGGCGAACCGAGCAGCTTGCGGAGCGCGTCGAGACGGATCTCTTCGCAGAGGTCGTAGAGAAAAAGGCTGCGGAACGAGCCGGCTACGGAATCCACTCGGCGAGCTCCGTCTCCTCGGGCACATCGGTGGGGCTTTCGAATTCGATTGTGTATCCGTCGGGGTCGGTTACCGAGACGACCCACAGACCGTTTCCCACGAAAGGCCGCGGAGAGGGAATCCCGCGTCCGCGCACTTCGCGGTAAATCGCCACAGCGTCTTTACACGGCAGGCAGATGGACACTCCGACGCCGAGCTTGCTTTCGGGTACACGGCCGGGGCGGTTTTCCTGAAGCATCATCGCCGCGCCGCCCAACTGCAGCAGGCACCATTCGATTTTGTCCCGCGGCGTCCAGCTTTTCGTCATCGTGAAGCCGAGGCCTTCTGTATAAAACCTGAGCGAAGCCTCCATACTCCGCACCCTGAAAAACGGCACGGCCTGTTCGACATTATGAGTAGCTGCTTCGGGGCTCATCCCTCGCCTCCGCCCCGATTCTCTCACGCGAACGGCCACAAATTAATGAAGACAGGCCATTTGGGCGAAAAAGCTAAAGCAAACTGTCCGATCCGCCGATAACCTTGTGACAGCCCTATGAGTTTTCGGGAAAAGGTCATCTTCAATTACGCGGACCGGGCGGTCCAGGAGTTCGATGCCAATCCCGTCGCCAAGGGGTTCCTGCGCCGCCTGGCCGAAGAACATCCCGAGATGTTCCTGAACATCGCCATGCGGCATTTGCGCTCCGATCTGGTGTCGAGCGCCCACAACTACCTGGCGACACTGGCGGTTCGTCATGACGAGATCACCGATTATCTGGCTAACCCATCGGCGTCCTCGCGAGAGGTAGCCCAGAAGCTTTTTCGCCGCTTTCTGGCTGTCGACCGCTCCTTCGACGTCAAACTCGCACGCAAGCTGCCGGACCGCTATTTCTCGAATCAGCACGGAGCTCTGGCCGGTCCCCGCGCTACCCGGGCTCTGGATATTCTGGACCACAACTCGCAGGGGCGGCGTCTGCTGCCGATCCTGGGGCACCTGCCGAACTCTCCCGATGCGAACCTGGCCGCCAAGGGCGTGCTGTTTGTGGGGCGGCGCGTGCAGAATCCCACATGGTCGTCCCAATTGCTCTCTCGGCCCGATCCGCGGGTTCGCGCCAATGCCGTCGAGGCGCTTTGGGGCATGGATACGCCGCAGGCGATTCAGCTGCTCGAACAATGTCTGGAGGACCGCAACAATCGCGTGCAGGGCAACGCCCTGGTGGGGCTGCATATGGTGGGCCGTCCCGGGGTGGAGTCGCACGTGCTGACGCTGTCCCGCACGAGTTCGCCTCCGCATCGGTCGACCGCCGCCTGGGTGATGGCGAAGATGGAACAGGAAGCCTGGATCGAGGTGTTGACAATCATGATCCGCGACGAAAATCAGCAGGTGCGCAGCCGGGCTCTGCGCTCGCTTAAAGAACTCCGCAGGACCATCCCGGTGGTGGTGGAAGAACCGTTGGCAGTTCAGGACGCAACACCCGATGTCGCTGTGGCGCTGCCGGAGGCGATCGAATCGACGCTTCCCGCTGATGTTCTGGTCATCCCCGCGCCCTTGTTGCCCGAACTGCGCCTGGACGGCTCAAGTTTCTCGGTTCGACTTTAAAAGAAAAAGTAAAACCGCTGCCGTTTTGCCATAAAGTATTTCTCCTATGCCGCCGATTAATTGAGTGTAGGCAATGAGCTTTAGTGACACAATTGTTGAGAAATACGTCGACCGCGCGGTAGCCGAGTTCGATACGAACGCACTGGCCAAAATGTTTCTTCGGCGGCTGTCGAACGAGTCGCCGGAGCAGTTTCTGCCTGAGGCCATGCGGCACCTGCGTTCGAGCGAGAATTCGAACGCGCTCAAGTTTCTGGCCATGCTGGCGTTGCGCCACGAAGAAGTAACCGGCTATCTGGCCAATCCCGCGGTGGCGACCGCCGAGATCGCCCAGAGGCTATTCAAAAGGTTCATTGAGGTCGATCCGTCGTTCGATGTGAGAATGGCCCGAATGCTGCCGGACCGCAGCTTCACCAACCACCATGTCGCGCTCAGCGGAGCACGGGCCATCCGCGCCCTCGACATACTGGACCGGCAGTCCCGAGGGCGTCGGCTATTGCCCATTTTGGGTCATCTGCCCAGCGCCGAAGATAATAAGGTTGCGGCTAAAGCCACTTTGTTTGTAGGTAGCCGCGTGCAGAGTCCGGAGTGGGTGTCAAGGTTGCTTTCGAGGCCGGATCAGCGAATCCGCGCCAATGCCGTCGAATCTCTCTGGGGTGTCAACATGCCCTCGGCGATCGACCTTCTGGAACAATGCGTGGAGGACAAAAACAACCGGGTGATGGGTAACGCCCTGGTTGGTCTGCATGTCGTCGGTCACCGCAGCATCGATTCGGAATTACAATCCCTTTCAAGAAACCCTTCTCCCGATCGCCGGTCGACGGCCGCGTGGGCGATGGGGAAAGTGGCGGACGGACAATGGAGCGCCGAACTTACCCGTTTGGTTAAGGACGAGCATCCCATGGTGCGCGGCACGGCGCTGCGCTCTTTGCTGTCCCTCCGGCGCACTGAAGACTCCGATCCCGAAGCGGCGGCCGCGGAAATGGCCGCGGCCGCGCCCAAAGTCAAACAGGCTGTGGTTGAACTGGTGGCCGAGGTCATTCAGCCTTCCAGGCCCGAACTGCGTCTCGATGGGTCCTCGTTCAGAGCGAGGAGATAGTTCCGGTCGGGAAAATACTTTGGCTTTTCAAAAAGAAACATCTCCCGATAGCAGGTTTTTCCGCATTCTGCCGATATGTCAACAGTGACTCCTTCGTCTATAGTCGCCGCTCCGGTACGCGCAGCCAACGGTCTAAATGACCTGGCCGCGCAGATCGCATCCGTGATCGCCAGCCTGGCCGCGGTTCCCGGTACGATACGGCGGCTGCGGCAACTGGCGGGCGATCATCCCGAGGAGTTTTTCAAAGTGGCGGTGAAGTACCTCGAATCCTCGGATCAATCGCCCGCTACCCGAGCCCTGACCGATCTTCTTGCGCGCCAGGATTCCACGCTCGACAACCTCGTGAATCCCCGCATGTGCCCGACCGCGACCGCAATTGGCGTTTTTCGCCGTCTGCTGGCGGCCGACCCGACTCTGGACTTTCGGCTTGCCCGATTGCTGCCGGGCCGCAAAGAAACGCCTCATGAAAAAGTGCTGACGGGCAGTGCGGCGGCTCGCGCTCTGGATATCCTGGACCAAACCTCGCCCGGGCAGCGCCTGCTTTCGGTGGTGGGGCATCTCCCCAACAGCTCCGATGCGCGGATTTCGGCCAAAGCCGCCCTGTTCGTAGGGCACCGCGTCAGTAATCCGGCGTGGCTCGAGAAGCAACTGGTGCGAGAGGATCCCAGGGTTCGTGCCAATGCGGTCGAGTCCGCCTGGGGGTCGAAATCGGAACCTGCGATTCGGATCCTTGAGGAATGCGCCAACGATTCGAACAACCGCGTAGCCGGAAATGCCCTGATCGGTCTCCACCTGGCAGGGTGCCCGGATGTAACGCTGAAGGTGATCGGCATGTCGCTTGCGGACGATCCCGGACGGCGTTCGGCTGCCGCATGGGTCATGGGAAAGATCGGCAGCCCCGACTTTGTCGATTGCCTCACCACTCTCATTCGCGATACCAACCCTAAAGTGCGCAGCACGGCGCTCCGGTCTCTGGCGGAAATCCGGCGAAGCGAGACCAAACGGCTGGAACTTGAGGCGGAACGGGAGAAGCAGGAACTCAGGCCGATCGCCGAAACCGTGCCGGAGACAATTGCAACGCCGGAAAGCTCCGAAACAGCGGAAAGCAAAGAGCCCGACACGCTCAATATCGCGGTTCCGTCTTTCGGTCTGCGTCTGGATGGATCTTTCACTCCCGGTTCAAAAAAGTAAGCAGGGCAGAGTCCTCTTTCTCAAAAGCCGCCGCCGGGCATAAAAAATTTCGTATTCTCCCGCACCGGGAGGTCGTACGCCTTGTCCAAACCAGGATATACTAATCCCTGAACTGCCGCGTGGCATTCAAGGAGACAAACGTATGATGAAATTTGCCGCAGCTCTTGCGCTTGCTTCGGGCCTTGCCGCAACCGGTATGGCAGCGGAGTTTAAGGGGTTCGTCGAAGATACCGCCTGTTCCAGCAAGCCCGGTATGAAGGACAACGCTCAGTGCGCCGCCCGCTGCATCAAGGGCGGATCGCCGGCCGTGCTGGTCAGCGAGGACGGAAAGATTTACAAAATCGCCAACCAGGACAAAATCGTCGCGCATGCGGGCGAAAAAGTCACTGTCACGGGCGACCTCAAAGACGACACCATCACCGTATCCGACGTGAAGTAGTCTCTTCCGTCTGAAGAAAAGCGAATTCCCGGGGGAAAGCGCCGCTCAGCGGTTGCTTTCCCCTTTTGTTTTTTTACCGCTCCGTCGCAGTCGCGGCTCAGAAAGGCGGGTGATGATTCTTAAGCACTTACTGAGCCGCGCGCGTCAGCAAGCGGTAACGAAAGTCCCTTTTTCAGCGCCCTGCCAGGACCTCGCTTCCTGTATACTGAGTTCGCTGTTGCGAAGGAGCTGAAACGTGGAACAACTGCTTTGGGTGCCGGTAGCCTTCGCCGCCTTTATCTTCCTCTACCTCGTTCTGGCCAGTTTCTTCACCGTCCGCACCGCCGAAGTAGCTGTCATCACGCGTTTTGGCCGATTCCTGCGCGTCGCCGAACCGGGCCTCAACTGGAAGCGTCCCTTTTTCGATTCCGTCGCAGGCGTCGTCAGCCTGCGCGTCAATCAGATCACCCTCACCATGGAGACCAAGACCAAAGACAACGTCTTCGTCACCATCCCGATTTCGGTCCAGAACCGCGTTCGCCCGGAGAAAGTCTACGACGCCTATTACAAGCTTTCCGACCCGGTGGCGCAGATCAAATCGTACGTCGAACAGGTCATCCTGGGGCACGTGCCGGGCATGACTCTCGACGAAGTCTTCGCTTCGCAGTCCAGCATCGCCGCCGCTGTCAAACAGGAGCTCGACGCGGACATGGCGGCGTTCGGCTACGAGATCGTCAACGTACTCGTCACCGACATCGTTCCCGATCCGAAAGTGAAATCGGCCATGAACGATATCAACGCCGCGCAGCGCGAGCAGGTGGCCGCCAACGCGCGCGGTGAAGCCGAGAAGATCCTGGTCGTCAAGAAAGCCGAGGCCGAAGCCGAGAGCAAAGCGCTCCAGGGCCACGGCATCGCCAATCAGCGCAAAGCCATCATCGAGGGGCTACAGAATTCCATCGAACAATTTCAGAAGGTCGTCGAGGGCGCGTCGGCCCAGGAAGTGATGCAGCTGGTGATGGTGACTCAGTATTTCGATACCCTGAAATCCATCGGCGAAAGCGACAGGACGAATACACTCTTCTTAACCCACTCGCCCGCGGCCGTGAAGGACGTTTCGGAGCAAATCCTGCAGTCGATGCTGGTGGCGACGCGAGCTGCGCCTCAAACGGTTTCCGTCACGCCGCCCGACCTTCCCCTCGCCGCTCGGTAGGGTATATATTCGCTGCATGCAGCGACGCAACTTCCTCAAAACCCTCCCCGCGCTCGCCCTCACGCCTGCGCTCGATGGCGCACCCCGCCTGAAGATCACCGACATCCGGCTCATCCCCCTGAAGGTCCTACAGGAAACCGGCATGATGGAAGCCGCGTGGGACCCCGGCAGATCCACCATGCGCCGCATCGGCGGCGGCTCTTATCTCGAGATCCACACCGACGCCGGACTGGTGGGAATCGGCCCCGATATGGATGCCCGCGTCGTCGACAGCGCCAAAGCCCAGCTCGTCGGCAAAGACCCCTTCGATATCGAGCGCCTCGCCGGCCCCCTGCGTTACTACGTCGGAGGACGGCCGGTGTCGAGCCTGGAAATCGCGCTGTGGGACCTCGCCGGTAAGGCCGCCCAGCAGCCCGTCTACAAGCTCTGGGGTGCCCAGAAAGATCGCGTGCCGGCCTACGCCAGCATGATTCAGCTTTCCACTCCGGAGGAACGCGCCCGCATGGCCGTGCAGCTGAAATCCGAGGGCTGGAAGGCCATCAAGCGGGCCTGCATTACCAGACCCTGCGCGAAGATATCGCGCTCGTGGCCGCCGTGCGCAAGGCCGTGGGCGACGATATGGAGATCATGACCGACGCCAACCAGGCGCAATCGGCCGCTGGCTGGCAGCCCGGAGTTGTCTGGGATTTCCGCCGTGCTCTCGAAACCGCGCGCGAGCTCGAAAAGCTGAATGTGTACTGGCTCGAAGAACCCCTTCGGCGCTACGATTTCGACGGCCTGGCGGAACTGAACCGGCAGGTCGAAATCCCCATCGCGGGCGGCGAGAATAACGCCGGTGTGCACGAATACCTCACCATGTGCGAGAAA
>Ga0302320_10030585_pt1 | contig 10252 bp, 8 predicted proteins | sample Bog_T0_3_FD_202130 | JGI IMG/M metagenome (GOLD analysis project Ga0302320, IMG submission 202130) | Peat permafrost microbial communities from Stordalen Mire near Abisko, Sweden - Bog_T0_3 | ecosystem: Environmental > Terrestrial > Soil > Wetlands > Peat | place: Sweden: Abisko, Stordalen Mire... | reverse complement strand
CTTCGGCGTCAACCCCCGCATGGCTCACCGAGCCATCGCTACAGCGATGGTGCTCGTGATCGCGCGAATCGCCCATTTACGCTATTCGCTCCGGAGGAGCGCCATCTTTGTAGGCCATCTTTGTAGCGATGGCTCGGTGAGCCATGCGGGGGGACGGTTGGCATCTCTTTGAGACTGCCGCAAGAGTCAAACTTTGCGAGCCTACCCGCCGGAGCCAGGGGCTTTCCTATTGGTCATTAAAGAGAAGGAGCTCTCTTTCTCCGCTTGCGCGCCTTCAGTTCTGGTCGCTCAACGGAAGTGTGATTCTCACCACGCCGGCGCCGCCTTTGGGGGAGGGGGTCCCGATTTCGACGCGGCCTTTGTGGTCCTCGATGATCTTGCGGGTGACGGTCAGGCCGAGGCCGAGGCCGACGTTGCGGGTGGAGAAGAAGGGCTCGGGGGCGCGTTTGGCGGCTTCGGCGGAGAAACCGGTGCCCCCGTCGCGGATCTCGACGTTGATTCCGCGATGGCCGTTGCTCCCAACGCTGCTGACGCTCACGGCGATCTTTTTGTTATCGCCGTGCGTGGCTTGCAGGGCATTCAGCAGCACCTCGGAGAAGGCGTGGCGCAGCGCCTTGTGATCGCCGGCGATGGTGAGCTTTTCCATGCCGTCGGCGATGCCGGTCTCGGGCGGCTTGCCGGTGTGATAGACGTAGGCTTCGCGGAAGGCTTCGTTGATGAGCTCGTGGACGCGGATTTGATCGCCGAAATCGGTCTTGCCGCGGGCGAGGAACATCATCTGGTTGGCGAGCCGGGTGATGCGCTTGACGCCGCCGCCGAGAGCCTCGGAGAGCGAGGTGCGGAATTCCTCGTCGTTCATGCCGGCGTCGAGCAATTGCTGGTGGGTGGAGAGCGGGACGACGGAGTTGCCGATCTCGTGCGCGAGATGCTCGGCCATGGTCGTGATCAGGCGCAGGTTCGATGCCTCGACCTCCAGGACCTTGGCATGCTCGATGGAAGTGATGTTCTCGATGACCAGCAACGCGGCGTCGGCGCTGGCGGCTTTCTGGGTCTGGAAGGGCGTGATGGCGATCAGGTAACTCTGCTCCGGCAGGGCGGCGAATTTATATTTGAAAGAGGGAACGGCGATATTGGTCTTCATCACCGTGAAGACCTTGCTGCCGAGCTCCTGTGGCAGATCGGAAAACTCGAGCTGCGACTTGTCCGGCGTCTCGGCCAGCAGCACGCGGCGGGCGGAAGAATTCGAATTGAGGACCGCCAGCGAATTGCCGATCACGACGCAGGCGGTGCCGAGATTGCCGAGGATGTCGCTGAGCATCGCGTGGCTGGTCTGCAATTGATCGTGCAACCATGAGTTGCGAATCGCCAGGCCCACCTCCTCCAGCATGTGGAAGAGCAGCGAGAGCTCCTCGTTTTCATACGGGTCGCCGGTCAGGCGCTCGTCGAGCACGGCCACGCCCAGGATCATCTCGCGATCGAGGATCGGGATGGCGACGTTGCCGCCGAGTAGTTGAAACTCGCGCAGCATCTCGCGGTCGCCCTGCACATCGGCGCTATTGCTCCGGAGGATGCGCCCATGCTTGCGCAAATGCGCGCCGAGACCGCTCTTCAGGTTCAGCGCGAAGTGCTCCAGGAAAGATTGCTCCAGGCCGATGGCACACGCGGAGCGCAGCCAGCGATCCTCCTGCTCCGCGGCCGGCCCGCCAAAGATGCTCGACGGATTGCGCAGGAAAATGACGGCCCGGTTGACGCCGATGACCTCGCGCAAGAGGAGCAGAAACTCCCGCAGCAGCGCCTGGGGCTGGAGCGAGTGCGTGAGGATGCCGGAGAAATTCCGGAACGCCTCCAGCGCGCTGAAGGGCGCCAGGGTCTGCGGGCGGCTTGCCGATCGCGCGGAGGCGGGGATCTCCGGCCGCTCCTGCGTTGCGGCTTCCTTGAAGACGCGGTCGAGCAGATGATTGAGGAGTTTCGCGCGGATCGGCTTGGAGATGACGTGGGAGACGCCCATCAGGAAGGCGTCCTCCTCCCATTCCCAATGCTTGTCCGTCGTCACGACAATGAGTGGCGCATCCGGCGCGGCGGCGCGCACCTGCTCGATCATGCGGACGGAATTCACGTCCGTGAGCTCCAGGTCGAGGATGATCGCGTCGATGGCCCCGCGGGTGATCAGCGACTCCGCGGCGCGGAGGTCTTCCTTGACGATGAGCTGGTACTTCGCGAAATCCGCGGCCGCTTCCACCGCGGCGGGGAAGTTGCGCAGCTTGCTCAGGATCAAAAGGGTTTTCATGATACGGTCTCGAGAAACGGTGCGGGGGTCCTGAGTTGATGATCGGGCAGGTCAATAAATACGATGGTGCCCTTGCCGGGCTGGCTGGTGAGCTTGAGGCTGCCGCCGTGGATCTGGACGACCTTCCGGCAGATCGAGAGCCCGAGGCCGAAGCCGCGCTGCGAGTCGCCGCGATTTTTCGTCGTGAAATAGGGGGTGAAGATGCGATGGAGATTGTCCGCCGGGATGCCCTCGCCCTGGTCGATGATGCGGACGCGATACCAGACGCGCTCCGGCTCGACCTTCTCGAGCGTGGTCAATTCCACCCGAATCTCCTTGCCGCTCGTGGAGGCGTCGATGGCGTTGCCGAGCACATTCATGACCGTGCGCTTGATGAGGGACTTGTCCATCTCCACCAGCGCCTCGGTCTTTGACTCGAAGATGACCTTCAACCCCTTTTGCTCGCAGCGCGGGCCGATGATATCCACGGCCTCCGCCAGGACCATGTCGAGCCTGCCGAGCTTGAAGTCCGCGCGGGCGTTCTCGGAGAAGAAGAGGGCCTCGCGGATGTACTCGCGCAGCGTGTCGATGCTGCGCGTGGCCAGCGGCAGCAGCTCGTCGCGGAGGCTTTCGATGGGGATGCCTTCGGCGATCAACTGCATGAGGGTCTGGACCGGCGTGACAAGGTTGTTCATGTCATGCGCCATTCCGCGCGACATTCTGCCCAGCAGCTCGGATTCCTGCGCCTGCAGGATCTGGTTCTTGAGCCGGATTTGATTGAGCGCCAGGCTCAGATTCCGCGCGAGCATCCCCAGCAGATTGATGTCCGTGGCGGTGTAGCGCTTGCCCTCCGCCCGCTCCTTGAGGAAGAGGATGCCGAACGGCTCCGTCGAGACCATGAAGGGGAAGCAAAACTCCGCGCCGGCCTCGGCCAGGCAGGCGCGCGCATCGGTCTCCAGCTCCTGCGAAGCGCGATTCTCGGACGGAAGATTCAGCGCGAGCTGCTCCGCGCCGGTGGAGCGGAAGTAATTGAGCAGCGGCGAGTCCGCGCCGATGGCCGGCACATAAGGCGTGGCCTGCTCCGGGTACTCCTGCAGCACGGTGAACTTGCGGCTCGAGTCCTCGATCATCACGAGCTGGTACCCGGAGACGCGGACCACCTTGGTCAGGACCTCGTCGAGGCCCTCCAGGAGCTGGTCCGCGTCGCCGGATTCCTGCACCGCCGCGATGAACGCGCGGATGCGGTCGTGATACTCGAAGCGGTCGCCCAGGATCCGGCGTTCGATCAAATCCGCCCCGCTGCCGAAGAGGCGCGGGAAGAGGATGGAGGCGACGCTGGTGGTGATGAGCACGACCGTGAGCGAGATTACAAAGGAGATCGCCGTCAGCGCATGCGGCGCGGCCATCCAGACCGCCAGCAGCAGCACCAGCGCGATGACGAACACAAAACAGAGCCGCACCAGGCGCGCGGCGGCCTTGCTCATGGTGATATGGATGTCGAGCAGCTCGTGCTGCAACACGCTGTACGCCACGAAGACCGCGTAGAAATTCGCTGCAAGGTTGCCCAGCGGCACGAAGGGGAGGTGGATGAAGGGGTAATACTTCATCCCCATGATCGAGAGCAGATCGTTGGTGCCGCAGGCCCAGAGCACATAGACGCCCACCACCAGCGCGGTGAGGCCGGCGCGTTGCGCGGGGGGGCAGGTGGTCCTCTTCCGGTAAAGCGCCACCATCAGCCAGAAAGTCTCGACGATGTAGAGCGTCATGAACACGTGGAAGAACGGCCCGCCCACCGTCCAGTAGCCGAACGGCGTCATCTTGATGTTCGCGACAAAGAGATTGCCCCAGAGCGAGCAGGCGATCGCGCAATGGGCGAGGTACATCCACCCGATGGCCTTGCCGCGCGGGGAGTTCGTCAGCAGCAGGCAGACATCCAGCATCGTGATGGGGATGAAGATCACGCCGAGTTGCAGCACCTTGACCCAGAAGAAACCACCCTCGAGGGTGGTCTGCTGCGCGAGGATCGGCGCGGCGGCGTTCCAGATGGTCAGCGAGATCGCCCAGCGGATGTACGCCCGATGCATGGGCGAACGCAGGTCCCGTCTCACCACCAGGATCGCGAGGCCGGCATTGAAGACCGCGGCCGCAAGTGCTGAGATGACGAAGAAGCCCATTACGATTGATCAAACGGCTTCACGATGAGGGCTGAGTATCGACCGCCGAAGCCGGCGTTCAGGTTGACCGCCGCGCGGATGGGATAGGGGCGGGACTTCGGCACGACGTAATCCAGGTCGCACCCGTCGGCTGGATCGGTGAGATTGATCGTCGGCGGCATCTCCTGGTTCTTGACTGCAAGGATCGAGATCACCGATTCCACCGCGCCGCTGGCGCCCATCATGTGGCCGGTCATCGCCTTGGTGCCGCTGATCGCCAGCCGGCGCGCATGGCTGCCGAAGATTTCCTTGATCGCGGCGGTCTCGATCGGGTCATTGCGCGGCGTGGCCGAGCCGTGGGCGTTGATGTAATCGATCTCCTCGGGATGCATCCGCGCGTTGCGGAAAGCCCGCTTGAGCGCGGACTTGTACCCGATCCCGTCGGGATGCGGATCGGTGGGATGATACGCCTCCGCCGTCCGCCCGTGGCCCATGATCTCCGCGTAAATCTTTGCCCCGCGCGCCTTCGCGTGGGACATCTCCTCGATCACCACAAAGGCCGCGCCCTCGCCCAGCACGAATCCGTCCCGGTGCCGGTCGAATGGCCGCATCGCCCGGCGCGGATCTTCGTTGTGCTCGGACATCGTGCGCAGCTTGCAGAGGCCCAGGTGCTGGATCTCGATGATCTCGTCGGACCCTCCCGAGATGCAGACATCCAGCTCATCCTGCACGACCATCTTTGCCCCGTACCCGATCGCGTCGTTGCCGGAGGCGCACCCGGAGCACCAGGTCATGACCGGACCGTTGATGCCCAGGTAAAGGCTGATGCTGCTGCTTCCCTCGCCGCAATAGGAGCCGATCAAATTGTACGGGTGCAGCGAGCGGAGGGACTTCTCCGTCATATAGGTGTAGTGCGATTTGATCGCGCTGGCCGTGCCGCTGAGGGTCGTCCCCTCCACCACGCCTGCGCGGTCCGGCTCCATTGAGGAGAGGTCCAGGCCGGAATCCTTGATCGCCGATGCCCCGGCCGCGAGCGCATACTGCACCGTCCGCTCCAGCCGCTTCTCCTTCACATCCGGCACATAATCGCTGAGCGCAAAACCCTTTACCTCCGCGGCGATGCGCACCGGGAGCTTCGAAGCGTCAAACCGGGTGATCGGCGCGGCGGCGCTGATGCCGCCCTTGATGTTCTCCCAGAAGTCCGTGATCGAGAGCCCGTTGGGCGTGATGACGCCAATGCCGGTGATGACCGCGCGCCGGGGTTGCTCCCTGTCGCCATTGGAATAATTCAGAGCCATGACAACCCCTCCCCGGGCTGCGCCTGGCAGCCAATTTCCAATATCCTTGATGTAGCTAAGAAGAAAATCATATTATCGATACGCAAGATAACTTATCCCGGCGGCCACGCGAGCGATCTTTTGCCTAATAGATGAATATGCAAATGCGGCACCGTCTCCCCTGCGTCCGCCCCGTGATTGATCACCAGCCTGTAGCCCGACTCATACACGCCCAGTTGCCGGGCAATCATTCCGGAGGCCGCCACCATCTTCCCCAGCACGGCTGCGTCCGTCGGCTCCGCCTCGCCCACGCGGGCGATCACCTTCCTGGGGATCATCAGGACATGGACCGGCGCCTGGGGGTTGATGTCCCGGACGACAAAGAAGTCTTCGTCCTCGAAGATGATGTCAGCGGGAATCTCCCGCCGGGCAATTTTCTCAAAAATGGTCATCGGTGGATGATTCTCGTGGCGCACGGGCGCCTTTACGCGCTGTTTTTTGGCTTTTTAGAACACAGAAAAGGTTACGGGATGGGTTGAGCCGGCGAGCTGATCGCGCACAAAGGTGACGATCTCCTCTCGCAACGCGTGGCAGTCCCGCGCCCAGACCTTGCGGGCGCGCAGTTCCTTCACCCCTGGCTCCAGGTCGTATAGCTCGAAGTAGGCGGCGCGGGTCGTCAGGAGCTGGAGCATCCCGCGCCCTAGAAGCTCAAAGAATGCCAGTTCGTATCCGGAACCGGCCTTTTTTGCGAGCTCCAGCAGCGAGATGCGCACCGGGGGCGGGCCGGCATCGAAGTGACGCGCAACCTCCGCATAGCCAATGACCTGCAACGCGGAGTGCACCGCGTCCGCCAGCCGCGGCGCCGTCAGCACATTCTCCATGAAGCGGTACCGCAGGTAATTGCTCACGCTCGCCGAGACATGCTCCGCCAGCCACCATTGCGGGTAGCCCGCTTTCTCCGCCGCATGCACCAGCCGGCGCGTGAGCCAGCCGGGATCGAACGCGCTCACCTCGCCGCCTTCAAACAGCACCAGCGGCATTTCATCGCGGGGTGCGATCATGCCGTCCCTCCGCCATTGATCTTGAAGAGCTCCGGCTGGTGGGTCCCATCCTTGATTTTTCGCGCCAGCGACTGGATCTCGCTGATGAACTCGCCGATGTCCTGGAATTGCCGGTAAACCGAGGCGTAACGGACATACGCCACCTCGTCCAGGGCGTGGAGTTTCTCCATCACCTTGGCGCCCACGAGCTTGGTGGAGACTTCGCGGGGGTGATTCGCCTCCAGGTCCTGGATGATCTCCTCGGCCACTTTCTCCAGTTGCTCCAGCGACACGGGGCGCTTCTCGCAGGCCTTGGTCATGCCGGAGAGGATCTTGTGCCGGTCAAACGGCTCGCCGCGCCCATCGCGCTTGATCACGCGGATGTCGGCCCGCTCGATTTCCTCGTACGTCGTGAATCGGTACTCGCAGACGATACACTCCCGCCGGCGGCGAATCGAGGCCCCGTCTTTGGAGACGCGGGAATCAATTACCTTGTCTTCCAAACTGCCGCATTTGGGACAACGCATTTATTGCAAGGGATTCGTGGTAATATGCGCAATTACCACAACTAATAGTACCCGTCAATCTTCGTATCCACCATCAGACTGATTTCCTCGGTCCCGGAGCTACGTAGCGCGGCTACGCACGGGTTTGCCGCATCGCGGACCAGCATTTTGGCGCATTGGATTTCGTCCCACACCACTACCGCTTGGCTGGAAAAATGCTCATTCCACCATATCTGGAAATGTTCCAGCACCGGCCATGCAACTCGACCCCATTACCAATGTAGCCAAGGACGCGCGCATCGTCATTATCGACGATCGCGAGGAAAACATCGCTGTACTCGCGCGGATTCTCAGCCGCGCCGGCTACGCCATCTGTATTAGTATTACCGATCCCGCCGAGGCGCTCGGCAATATCGCCGCGCTTCAGCCGGACATTCTCCTGCTGGACTGGCACATGGCGCCGGTCTCCGGCCTCGATTTCATCCAGACGATGAAATCCCGCATCCTGCCCGACGAGATGCCGCCCATCATCGTCTTCTCCGCGGACGCCACTGTCGATACGCGGCGCGAGGCCCTGGCGGTGGGCGCCACGGATTTCCTTTCCAAGCCGCTCGACCCCTCAGAGGTGCTCCTGCGCATCCGCAACCTGCTGCGCATCAGGCAGACGAACCGCAAATTGCAGGACGCGCGGCTCGAGCTCGAGCAACTGCGCGAGGGGTACGCCGGGTAACCGTGCGAGGAAATCCCGCCGGGGATATTCGAAATAAAAAATATCAGTGTAAAACCGTGCCACACGGATTTTATGATCGAAATTGTCCTGTTGAAAGTCGCTATTGTCCCTATTGACCCCTTGCGTTTTACGTACCGCTACGCAATAAGTCTTGGAAGTTGTGTCCCCGGCTGGACCGTTCAGCCCCCAATTAAACCCCTTTGGAAAGAGACTTATGTCCTCCCCTTCCGCCTGCCCCGCCCCCGGGATTTCTTCCCGGGTTTGCACCATGCGGAATACCTGCCGGTAATTAGATAATAATTTCAGTTCCCCAACCCACCCAGTTCCCCATCCCATGAATACACCCCTCAATCGGTGCGATAACACGTCCACCTCCGCCGCACAGCCCACCCAGGCGTCGAAGTCATCACGCTCATCGATCCTCAAGTTCTGTTCCCCCGTCATTGCGCGGAAGTATTCGCTCAGGGCATTGCGGATGGCTCCGGACATCGCCATGAGGGCGTCTGCCGCGGCGCTGGCGCTCTTTGCATTGTTTGGTTTCAACCCGCAGACGCTTGCTGCAACGGATTACTGGGTTGGGTCCGCCGGCAGCACGGATTGGAACACCGGGGCGGACTGGCTGGCCACCACGGTCCCGGCCAGTGGCGATACGCTGGTCTTCACCAGCACCAATGCTTCCACCAGCGCCACGCTTACCGATACGCTGACCAGCACCTCATTCATCCTTGGGGGCACCGGCGTCAATTCCATTGTATTCAACCCCGGGGCGGTTGCCTATACCATGACGGGCAATGCCTTCCAGGTCGGATCGGGCATCCTGGACGACGCCACGAATCTTGAGACGATCGACAACCCGATCTCGCTGCCGGCCACGCACTCCATTGTTGCTGGCGTCACAGGCGCGGACTTGGTCTTTGGTGGAGTCATCAGCGGTGCGGGCGGCGAAACAATCGCAGGCCCGGGCACTGTCACATTAACCAACGCCAACACCTATACCGGCACCACCACGGTGAGTTCGGGCACGCTGCTGCTCAACTACGCGGCCGGCGGAGCGCCCACCACCAATATCATCAGCGCCTCATCCGCCCTCAACCTGGGTGGTGGAACGTTGCAGGTTAGCGGCGCCAATGGCGTTGCCAACTCCCAGACCTTCGCAAGCACCGCGGTTACCGCTGGACAATCCGTCATCAGCGTTGCCCCCTCCTCGGGCACCACGCTTCCCACTGTGGTTCTCGGCGCGCTCGCCGAGCAGGGCGTTGCTGGCGCGGATGTGGAATACGTTGGTCCGGCAACCATAGGAGCTTCGAATGTTGCAGTTCCTGCCACGGGCATAATCACCACCACCTCGCCGGGGTCCGGTACTTCTGGCGCATACTATAATGCTGCCAACACGAGCTCCAGCGTGGAGCAAGATGGCGCAACCGTCGGGCTGTATGACTGGGCATCCTCGGACACGACTGCCGGCACTGCGGGCACATCCCCTTACACCATCATTGGCGGCAGCCAGGTGACGGGTTTCTATCAGACCACCGGCATTACCACAGCCGGCGCCGCTTATGATTACAACCCGTCCGGCGTCAATAACCTTACGACCGGCAGTAGTGATGGGCTGGTCCGCTTCAACTATGCGGGGCCTGGAACCATCACCAACAGCACCGGCACTGCCAGCGGTATAATCGGTTTCCTGATTACTCCCAACGTCGGCGCCAATAATGACACCCTCAGCGGTGGAGGCCTAGAGTTTGTCCGTGCAACCGGTGCCGTTCAGGGTTTCGGAACGATCGTCCAAAATAACACGCTCGGATATTTCAATGTCTCCCTTCCGCTCACTGGTGGCCGTGAAGCCGCCCAGAACAACGCCCTGGTCCAGGACGGTCCTGGTACCGTGGTTTACACCGGGGTCAATACTTATGAGGGTGCCACCATTCTCAATGGTGGTGACTCTGTGGTGATCGCCGACTCTGGGTTTGGCGCTGTCGCCGACGCCGGCCAGACCATCACCCACGCTCCGCTGGCCTCTGACGTCGACCTCAATGGCGGCACGGTGGTGGGCAATGCGACCTTCACGATGGACAATGTCGGGTCCAACAAGCGCCCAATCAACCTTCTGGGCAATGGCGGTGGCCTCGCCGCGACCGCGGGCAATACGATGACCATCGACGGGCTGATCGAAAGCACCATTTCCAACAACCTTCCGCTGGTGATCGGCATCCCGGCCTCCAGCGCCAATGGGAATGTCGCCGGGCTGTTGCCGGGCTCCGGTACGGGCACCGCGAATAC
>Ga0302320_10030584_pt1 | contig 10253 bp, 5 predicted proteins | sample Bog_T0_3_FD_202130 | JGI IMG/M metagenome (GOLD analysis project Ga0302320, IMG submission 202130) | Peat permafrost microbial communities from Stordalen Mire near Abisko, Sweden - Bog_T0_3 | ecosystem: Environmental > Terrestrial > Soil > Wetlands > Peat | place: Sweden: Abisko, Stordalen Mire... | reverse complement strand
AAATTAATATATTAATCGTTTTGAATAATGATAAAAAATAAAATAAAAGAAAGAATGTAAAAATAACTAATGCATTTTATATAATTCAAAATAATTAATTTAAATCAAAATTAACCATATTTTAATTTGATACGTGCGAATATCCTTGCGCTAGCGAGTTGTTATTTTTATCAGAGTTCACCAACGAATTCCCCTGGCTTTTGCCACTCTTCCTTCTCTTAATCCTCTCTTTCCTTTCTTCCATGATCTCCTGAGCACATGAAACAAATACCACTGAAGAATTCTCCAAACCCGCTCTCCCAACTCTTTTTTTACCTTCGAATTGCGTCCTTTTAAATTCTTCTTTCATAATAACCAAAAAAACCATTCCAACGACCACCAAAAGAAAGAAGATCCCAAAGCAAATGGCTGCACTTTCTTTCGTTTGATTCACAAACACGAATTCCAAAATTATCGTTGCGATAGTGGCCAGAATTTGCGAGCTCGATACTAAAAGACCTGTAGAAAACGCTTCCCCCACTGGAAAAGTAGCTTCACAACCCACTTCAAAGCAAATTGGCAGTATTGGAAACCCGAAAAACCCCAGAAATATCACAGGAATCAATGTGATGTAGACATTATATGAAAACACGCAAAAGCCTATCATAAAGACCGCCATAAAATAGCCAATTGTACATAGGATCAAAGATAATTTATAACGATTAGTGGCTGCAACCCATAAACAAACAAGAGCTGAGCCCAATAAACCGAAAACGATAAGCACTGCACCGATCAGACTTGTATCAAAGCCTGAATAACCATAAGGATCTACTAGGATATTTAAAACAATGCTCAAAGCGTTCAAACTTCCATAGGATAAGGCGAAAAATGCCAGCAACATCATAAAATTCCGGTTTTTTAGCACTAATCTGAAAGATTGTTTGAAATCGGTTTTTTCAACATCAGCGGAAGAACTAGGGGGACTGGCTGGTTTTTCTCTGAATAGAAAGAGACCAGGTGCGCAAATGATAGTAAAAACAAGAGCCTGATAAAAGAATAGGTCCCAAACCCTATCCTTGAAGTCTTCAGTGCTCATGTTTGTAGTGTCTCCTATGATCATTCCTGGAATCAGAAACCCCACCCCGAAGCCGATTGGACTGATGATTGAAAGGAAGGTCGTGGCTTTCACTCTGCTTTCTGGCTTGAACCAATAGGCTGCGATTTTGGCTGGGGTGTTAAAGATCAAAGGCTGACCTATTGAGCTGATGAAACTACCCAAAATCACCCAATAGAAACTATCATTGACTAAAATTCGCAGCCAAGAACCGATCAAAGTCAATAAAGTTCCGATAGTCACACCAGCCCGAATGCCATATTTATCAAGAATGTAATTGGATGGGAAGTTCGCAGGCATATAAAAGACCAAATACATCAGAGAAGTCGAAGAAATCATAAAATCTGAGGTATTATAATAATATTTCAAGTCACTTGTTATGGGGGAACAGGTGATATAAACCACATTGAGGGAAATGTTGGACATTGCGTAGAAAAAGCAAATCCAATAACGATAACTGTATTCTTTATAGATGATCGTGGGGTTGGGACTAGCCTGGTCATTGGATAGGGATGGGTTTTTGATGTCTTTGCAGGATTCTTCATTTTCTCGAAGAGGAGCGGTCAAATTTGGGGACTCTTCTTTCATTCGACTTAGATATTTATTTTGTTATTAATACCTCATCGATATTTAAATTTTTAAATTACGTTTTCCTCATTTTTATAAAAAAATTTTGTTATTTGTATTTATTTTATTTAGGATATTACCTTGAGGAAAAGTTGCCAACTCTTCCAATCCATAGCAGTCAGTATATTTTTTTTGAAAAAAAATATATCAATTGAAGTTTGAATTTTTCATTATGAATTTTATATTTTCTCAGTTAACTTTAAAATTCCCACAAATAAACTTTTGTTGTCTTGTTCCAATACTCTTTATAAGCTGCATTACTTCCATTCCAAAGATCAAAGTGACCTGTGGCGTCTGAAAAACCGCATTCATCAAAGCAAATAATGCTTTGTTTTCCTTTGGCCGAAGATTCCGTTACTTTTAGTGGTTCTCCGAAAGTTCCAGTCATATATGATTTCATGCTAACGACCCTTATGATGTATTTATTGCCATCTGCATCCTTATAATCCGATTTTTGGGTTATTTTGTGCCCAGCCCTCATTAAGGCATGGCTAACTCTGACACAACAATAATTCTCTAATCCCTTGAGATTTCCACCCAAGTATCACCAGGTTACTCCACATCGTTTGAAAATCTATACTTACCATGTTGTTTTTTTGAAAAAATATGTTGTTTTTTTTTTTTAATTTGTCTAAATATAATAAGAATAAATTTTTAGGAAAAATTCTATAATAAATATTTAAAAGGTTTTTAACAAAAATTAATTCAATATTTTTAATAATTTTTTTTTTTTTATCTATTTGGATATAAATTTTTATTTTTTTTGTGTTGAAAACTCAATTATTTTTTTGTAATATTTTCATTTTATCAAATTTTCTAAAACCCTAATTAATTCCAATTCTCTTATCTTCTCGGGGGAAATGGCTGCCACACTTTCCAATTCATTACTGGTGTTGGCCTATTTCCCAAAATAGCCTCTATCTTCTTTAAAATCTCCTCATTCAATTTCTTAGAAATTTCCAACGATTTCAAATTTTCTTCAAGTTGGCTTATCTAATAAAAATTCATTTTAAACACAAAAAATATATAAAAAACAAACCTTTTTTGCTCCCATCATGCAAGTTGACACATCATTGTTCTTCAAAACCCAGGCCATTGCCAATTGCGGCAAGGTGCCTCCTAACCCATTAGCCACTTCTTTCAACTCTTTCAAAACATCAACAGTTTTCGCCTTCTTCTCTTCCGTGCCCATATAAGGATCATAGAACCAAGCTTTAGTCGTTGCGTTTTCCACAATCCTGCTATCTTTTGGGATTTCTTCAAGATATTTCCCACTGAGCATTCCTCCTGCCAATGGAGACCAGATTGTTGATCCCATCTTTGCTTTCTCAAACAAATTTGCGTACTCTACTTCAACCTTCTCTCTTACAAACATATTGTATTGCACCTGCTCCACAACTGGCCTAATCAACCCCAACTTATCACATATCCCATAAGCTTCAGCAATTCTTTCTGCTGACCATTCTGAAGTCCCCCAATAGAAAGCCCATCCTTGCTGAATTACCCAATTCATGGTTCTGCAAGTCTCTTCCAATGGTGTTTCAAGATCTGGACGATGACAAAATAAAACGTCGACATAATCTAATTGCAGTCGTTTCAAACTAGATTTGATCCCCTCAATAATGTGTTTTCGAGATAATCCTATACGATTGACCTTTGGTAGATGAAGGAAGTCAAAGTCTTTGAAGTAGAGTTTGGTGGAAATTACCAAATCTTCCCTTTGACATCCGAGTCTCTTTATGCACTTACCCAAAATGATCTCGGAGTTGTTATTTCCATAGTTTTCAGCAGTGTCGAAGAAATTAATTCCAGAGTCGAAACATTTCTTGAAGATTTCGAAGCACTGATCTTCTTTGGCAAGATCTTCGAAAGTCATGCAACCAAAACTTAGATGGGAAACTTTAAGACCAGTTGGTCCTAGAAATTTATAGTCCATTTGGATATTTGGATTTTTGTTTTGATAAATTTTGATTTTATATTGTATGAGAGCTTTTTTAAATTTATGTGGGGTTTTATTTTAAAATAAATTTTATTTCTACTGCTCAAAAGACTCCATATTTTTATGTTTTTATAATTTTACTATTTTGTTCATAACCATTTTCTAAATTTTAAAGACTTTTTTTGATTTTGAATATTTATAATTCAAACACACAAATTATGGGAAATATTTTAATTTTATTGATATTTTTTTTCCTCTCCCATCCTTCAGCCTCTCCCCATCAAATTCAGACCCAAATTATTGAAAACGAGCTCCAAGCTCTTATTACGATCACCTGTCCTTTAATAGAATCGTTTGGGTTGCATTCCTCAATCGACGCCTTTAAAAACTACTCTCTCATCCAAATCGAAGAAAAATTTAACTCCTTCCAAAACGTCAACAAAGATTCCCGTGATTGGGACTATTTCTATTACATAGACTTCAACATAAATCAGACCTATGAATCTCAACTTTCATTCCCTCTGAAACACGGAGCCACATATACAATGACGTTCTATTGTGATCAGGCAAAGGAAGAAAAAACATTTAACACCCCCTTGTCAAATGCGAACATTACCATTCTTTCAGCTAAATTTAAGAACTCTTCAAATATCACAACACATATAATCAATCATTTGCTTTGCGCTTTAAACGAATGGGGGCTGAGTTATGGTTATTCCGCCTTTCATCCGAAATACAAGGGCTGTAGAAATGAAAAGACATTAGCGAGAACAGTTATAAAAGACAATAGGGAAGAAATCTTATTGAGTGTGATCCCCGACTGGTCAAAAGTTACCTTTGATAAGGCAATAACTCATGATGATCTAATGCAAATCGTGAAAACGATCTCCCAATTGAAATCCTTAGAAATTTATGATCAAAGTAATAGTTGGTTAGAGTTGCCAACTATAAAAATCGATAAAATAAAGCCGAAGTCCTATACGATGACCCCTTCCTTAAGCATCCTCATAGAAAACACTAAAAATGAGGGATATGCCTTTTTATTAGTGAAGAAATCAGCAGATCCTCCGCCTTCCAAGGAGGAATTGATAAATGGCAGCATGTCCCATTATATGAAAAACAACATGCGAAAAAGTGTGGAAATTACCAACCTCATTGATTTCAAGAAGCATTCACTCTTCTACGTTACAAGCTCTCCAGATCCTTCACCAACTGGAACCAAATCATCTGTTATCAAGGCTTTGGATTTCAACACACCACCTTATTATGACTTGACCTTTGAGAATTCTTTCATATCAATAAAAATCTGGAGTACATCACTATTCAATTTTTATGTGGGCATAGGTGATGAAAACAATCAGCCCCCGACAAGTAGTTCCCTTATGGCTTTGCAGCCAAAAGATGGTAAAAATCAAAAATTTGCCTTCATTGGTCAGCATTTGAAATCGAAGAAAGTCTCTATCTCTGAAAAAGATTGGATTTATGAAGCGTTTTTTTATTACACCATAACTGAATTGAAAAAAATGGTGACCCTATGGTTTTCTTCAGAAAGCTCAGAAGAAAAGATCAGTCATGGAATTTTGCATTACAACAAAGAATCACCCAAATATGAAAAAATGATTCTAACCTATGATCATTCGTTTAATGTCGACCCCACCGAATACTTGGGGTTTAAAACCTTCAAGATGAAAAGTAATGTTATTGGTGAAATTTTTGCCATTCTCATTGACAATCCAAATATTAGATTAATTGATAAGGAGTTCATTAAAAATGCGGTGGGTGGGCAACAAACAAATGAGTTTAGGGTGATGAGGGCTTGGAATGGGAATGTCACGGTAAATGGGGTGTTTGAAATTAATTATGAGGAAGATGAAAATATTGGTGAAGAGGAGGAAATTGAAGAATTAAAGGAGGAGACAAAATATCAATTAGTGTTTTATGGCAGTAGTGAACAGGTCTTGAGGGAAACGAAAATTATTAGCAGGTTTTTTGTCACACCTCAAATTGCGATTTTGTCTAGTTGCGATGAGGAGGAAATATAAAGGATTTTATGTTTAATTTATTATTTTATGCAATTAAAAAATTTGCAAATTCATAATGCAAAAAGAAATTACTTAATTAGTGAGAAATGGTCTAAATACGATTTTTAAAAACAGACTGTATTTTTTTAATTTAATTTGTTAAAGAAAATTAATTTTTTTATATTTAATTTGTTAACCAAATCTCATTTTTATTATGAATAGATAATTTATTGTTCAAAGTCTCAAAATACTTTTTTTAAAAAATTATGTTTTGGTCACGCTGCAACTATCCAACAAAACTTTAATTTTACCTCTTGGCAAAGCTTTCGACAAGTTAATTTTAATGTTTTTCGGTGCAACCACCTGATAAAATTCCCCATCGATTTGAAAATATGTGATAACAGGCGCTTTATCTTTTTCGACATTTCTAAACTTCAATAAAAATGGGCCGGAGCCTTGTCCAACTCTTTGAGCTCTTCCTTTGAAAAATCGTTCCTGGGCGAGGGACATCGAAGATGAAAAGGTCAGAAACTCCAACTTTCCGTCACCGAATTTTTGAGTGCCAAAATCTTTCAATGGCTCTTTTTCTCCATTTACAACACCAACTTTTCCTTTATTTATTATTAATTATGAAAGGGTTAACAAAAAAAAATATGGAAATACCTCTTGATTCATGCCATACATCAGATGCCCCTCCCATATAACTATTGATGTTCAAGCACAAGAGACACGCAGGTGTTCCTTTCAAGTGTGGGGCGGGTTTTTTGGATTCTTACGTGGCTTAAACAAAACTTATATTATGAAAAAAAAATATTGACCCCCATTCGCAACATTTGAGGCTTCTGAAAATGCTTTTGTGTCGAAAATCACTTGATTTTTTAATCCTTCAGTTTCCAAATCGATTTCCATATGTGAGTACTAATTTTTGTTAATTCCTTCTAATCAAATTTATAATAAAATTTGGATGAAACCTCTTGGGATTCAATGTCCTCCTCATGCAAGACCTCGAGACAATCTACTACCGATGTGATTCGTGGGGTGCTCATGAAGAATTTCTTGAAGCCTTCCCAACAATATATTATTTTATTGCAACATGCACTATTGCTTCTATGTCTGTCAAATCCTTGAAAAGTTACAATTTTAAAAAAATTATCATCCAAAAAAAAATATCAATCTATATATAAATTATTGACAGACAAATGTACATCATCGACATTAAAATAATAAAAGAGTATATACCTAAGCCTATTCTAGCATCGATTCCTACACTAAAATAATTACACATTTTTTTGGTCATGGCCTTCAAAGGGACCTCCTCCTTTTGGTTCTGATCCTTTGTTGTCATCACTTCCTTCACAGCCTTTCCATTCTTCTTGATGATCCTCTTGAAGCACCCTCCCTTGAAATTCAAACAAATTTTTAACTACATTTAATCAAATTCCACCTCGAATGTCTCAATGGTTATGTCCCAAATATCAAATTCTTCCGTTATGGCGTTTCTCCATCTCACAATCAAACTCTTCAGGTTATCCAAATTTATCCCTATCAACTTTGTGGGGGTGTATCCTGAAAATCATTAGACTTTATTCAAATAAATTATGAGAAAGGATTACCTCCCCATCCTAAAACTCTGGAAAAATCATTGCCTGTCCCAAAGGGCACTATACCCAATGGACATTTTTCCACGTCAATTTTATAGTCGATCATTTCCTCAACCACCCACATCACAGTGCCATCACCTCCACCTACAATAACTCTAATCGTGGACTTTCCTAAATGATGTTTTTATTGAATAAATGTTGTAAAAATAAAATGGTGACCTTTTTCCTGCTCCTCCTTTAAAGTCTCAAATCCTCGTTTGCGTTTTTCATTATCTTTTAAGTTGTAAATGAAAATCTCAGTCTCATAATTTTGCAACGATTTGGATTCGAAAGATGAAAAGAATTTTATTCTTTCAGTCTAAAAACATTTTAAAGATGAAAATTAAATAATTTACCTCAAGTTTTGTAAAGGCGGAAGCCCTGTTGCCACCACTTGTGGGGTTCACAAACAAAAAAAAGCTGTAATACACCTTTTTTAACTCTTCTGGATTCTTTTCCTGCTTATCTATAAATTTTTCATGAAAAAAAAAAACGCGTAACAGTTTTTTTTACAATTTATCGTGAGAGATTGATTATAAATTCGGTATGGCTCATTGTCTGAGTGATCATTGCTTTTATCTTCTAAGTAAAAATGGTAAATGACAATAATTTTTTAGGGTGCGACTTGGGTTCTGATCTCCAAGAATATTATTCATTTTTTTGATGAAAATTTGGGTTTATTATTTAATGACTAAAAAAATCAAATTAATATCAAAAACAAAGAAAGAAACTTAAATAAAAAATTCCTCTTTTAATGTCAAAACATCAAAAACCATTTCAAATTAGATCCTCAAAAACCATCCCCACTAAAAAATTATTAATTTTTTATTAATTAAAAATTATGGGAAATTCCAATTCTGTCCCGGAAAAAGCCAAAGAAATAGTAAAAAAACCAATTAAAGAAGTTCATAACGAGGATTCCATTTATTTTAGTAAATTCTGCTACACTAAAGATTATTTCGAAGTATCACCAACTGATATTTTCTTGAAATATATTGACGTAAAATGTTCAACAATGCGTAGCAAGCTTGATTCAGCCACTTTAGATAATATCAATGAAATTTTATCAGCAACCCCGAATTTAAAAGGTTTGAAGCTTCCTTTAAGGAACCAAGAGATTGAGAACATTCAGAAAATAAATGCTACTTTATTTCACATCAAAACACTGATGGTTCTTGAGCTTAATCTCCAATTCTCTAAGCTAAAAGATTCAGATTTGGAGGGTTTTTTTAAATCCTTACAAGAGATGGTGAATTTGGTTGATTTAGATCTCAATATGAGCTTTACGAACTTTGGTCCCAAAAGTATGAGCTCCCTTTGTTTTTCATTATCTAAGTTCCAGAACCTCAATGAATTAGGCCTAGAACTAGAGGCTATTCTATTGAAATCTGAAGAATTTTTCCCTTTGTTAAATCAAATTGGAGATTTAAAAAACCTGTGTGCCTTATCATTAAGAATTAATGAAAGTGATATTGGGGATGAAGGAATGGTGATACTATCGAATTCTTTAAAGAAATTGGAATTTTTATCAGGACTCGAATTAAGAGTCAATAAGAACATCACGAATCAAGGGCTGGATTATTTTTTCGACTCGATAATTTCAAAGCCTGATCAAATAATTTACTTGAAAATACAAATGAATTTGAATCAAATCAATAAGATAGATAAACTGCCTGAAGTCATTAGATCTCAGAAGTTTCTCACGGATATTCAATGCGAGTTCTTCTTTGGAGTGGATAGAGAAAAAGATGTTGTGAGAGATAAAATATCTGAGGCGGTTGAAAACTCGTTATATTTATTTAATTGCGTATTTTTGAATTTGGATTACTTGAGCACTAATAATATCAGAACAAAAGAAAGAATAGTGCCGGTGTTACAAATCATAACTTCCAACTTAAGGAGGCGGAAATATCGCAAGGAAATAATAGAAGAAATTGTTGAGCTTTTAATACCAAATCATAATAAAAATAATTAAAAGAAGTGTTTATTTATAAAATTTCTTCTATATATTATCTGATGTTTCTGTTTTCTTTAAAAGCTACATAATCTTCAACTTAAATGGCGTGATAAGGATTCTTAAGTCTTGCTTTGAAACCTCCTAGACGGAAAGTGTGGATGATTTTAACCATAATTATAAAATATGAGATGTGAAAAGTGAAAATATCATTTTTTCTAATGATCTAAAGAAACTTTATTTTTCCTTTACAACTACTTGAAAAATATTTTAAAATACTTTTAAAATTATATAAAAAAATAAATTAATATTAGTTTATAAACTAAAAATTTACTAACTAACTAATTCAAATTCAAGGAAAGTCTCGAGTTCGTGTAATAATTGTTAAATAGCCAATTACAAAAATGTTGAGTCAAATAAACCACATTCTTCAGTTTTTCCTCTTCCTCCCCCAAGACCTTGAATTCATTACACTTAACATCCTTCAAAAACCTCGGGAAATAATCAACAATGAAGTCATTCGAGATTTCTAACGCATATTCCGCAGTATTCGTCTCACAAAAAGGCGTTCCTTCATTTAGCAAAACTGGCAAAGTATCTTTTTTCTCGAGGTTAGCAATTTGTTGTTTTTTGATCTCCCAGCCTTTTGCGTTCAAAGTCTTGCGAAATAGACAAATGAAGACACAGAGCTCTTTGAAACATTCAGCGGTTACATGTTTCGATATTTTTAAGAGGAAAATCGCAAAGACTTTGTCACAAATAGTTTTTTTCAATTGGTTGTCTTCATTGATTTCTTCGAGAATGCTGCCGTTGTTATGGAGAAGCTCCTTCAGATATATCAGGATCCCAAGGTAGTCTTGGTTATCTGCGAAGATCTCTTGGGGGAAATTATTCAATAGATTTATGTCTTCGGTTTCAGATTCAAGCACAAGAGAAGTTGTTTTCTTTGAAGTTTTATAATTTTTGAAAAAGAATAAAA
>Ga0302320_10030580_pt1 | contig 10254 bp, 17 predicted proteins | sample Bog_T0_3_FD_202130 | JGI IMG/M metagenome (GOLD analysis project Ga0302320, IMG submission 202130) | Peat permafrost microbial communities from Stordalen Mire near Abisko, Sweden - Bog_T0_3 | ecosystem: Environmental > Terrestrial > Soil > Wetlands > Peat | place: Sweden: Abisko, Stordalen Mire... | reverse complement strand
CCCCGTGTTTCCGCCAACTCCCCCCCCGATTTCCCGTTAAATTTCTCTCGAATTCTGGTTCGCATAATCTCCAATGTGCCGACCCTGGTTATATATTTATCAATTTCAAAACCTATCTGATAGATATTTTTTGACCCCTCGGACGAAGGTGTTTTGGCGGCCGCCGGCAGGAGCCGACGGCTGCTTTTTGAAAGGCCGTCTAGCGGCCTTTCTTGCTCCTGGGCTGGGGATGGTGTATCATGGGGGCATGACGACCTTGACTGGAATCGAAATCCCAGCAGCTCCCATTCCCAACGAGGAAGAGAAGCACCAGATGACCCTTGAGGCCCTGGGGGATATCGATGAGGGCCATCTGATCCGAGACCAGGAAATGCAGCTCTGGTTTGACGCCCTCGAAGCCAAGCTCGCCTCCAAAAGCCGGTAATGCAGGTTTCTTGGTCCCGCAAGTCTCAAGCCGACATCTTGCGGATCGCCGATTTCTATGACCGCTTTGACTCGGACTATGCGGCCAAGATGGTTGCCTTCATCCGGTCAGCGGTATCCCTTCCGGCAGCCTTTCCATTTGCCGGAAGGCCCTGTGAAGAATTCAAACCAAGAGAGATTCGAGACCTGGTCGCCGGTGAGTTCCAGCTTCGGTATGAAGTGCTGGAAACCCAGATCCGAGTTCTGCGCGTCTGGCATTCCAAAGAAGACCGCTAAGTTTTCACCAAACCTATCTGTTAGCTAATCACTAAGCTGTCAGAGTCTTCACGCCTTCTTCTGGTCTCGATAAGCTTTCCGAAAGGCTGCAAGGGCGGCCAGCCTCTCGGCTTCAGGAGTAGTCGGAGACCATTTTTTTTGAGGGCCTCAGGCGGCTTTCTTGCTCTTGGGGTTGGGTTGGTGTATCATGTGGACATGACAACCTTGAGCGGGATTGAGATTCCGGCACCTCCGGTTCCGACGGAGGAGGAAAAGTACCAGATGACCCTTGAGGCCATCGAAAGCACCTCCAAAGGCCGGAAGATTCCTCACAGTGCTGTTGTGGCCTGGACCAAGAGCCTTTCTACGAAAAACCCTCTTCCCATGCCCCGCTATGAAGACTACCTGGTCTGAACAGGCACTGGCGGATCTGTTAAGAATCCACGACTTCTATGACCGGATCAGCTCGGCGCTTGCGGCAAAAGAAGTCAGCTTCATAACCTCGTCAGTCACTATTCTAAAAACCTTCCCTGAGGCGGGGCGAAGGCTCTCCGGGTTCGACCAGCAAATTTTCCGTTTGATTTCTGGTGCCTTTGAGCTTCGCTATGAAGTCTTGGAAAACGAAATCATCATCCAAAGAGTCTGGCATTCCAAAGAAGACCGCTGAGTTTTCACCAAACCTATCTGTTAGCTAATCACTAAGCTGTCAGAGTCTTCACGCCTTCTTCTGGTCTCGATAAGCTTTCCGAAAGGCTGCAAGGGCGGCCAGCCTCTCGGCTTCAGGAAGAGCCTTGCTGGCATCAAGATGCTCGAGTTCTCTCTCTTCCTCATCCAGGAATTCAAAATTCGGGACGTAGTCAGTGCTGCTCAAGTTCTTCTCCTTGAGTCTTTCTTCTTCTAGGAACGAATCGAACGAACTTCCAATAAACTCGTTATCCATACGCTTTAGGCCGTCAACGCCTTCACGACTTCCTTGACGGCCTCTTTTTCGAGGAGTCCCCCCCGGACATATTTTTGCAGAATCATTGACGCTAGGGTCTGGTAAGGGATTCCATCGGCCTCGGCCCGAGCTTTGAGACCGGCGATTGTGGACTCGGCCAGGCGCATCGTGACAGCCTTCCTCGTGTCCTTAGCCGCGTTGCGAAAGGCTTCCACAGCGGCCAGCCTTTGGGCCTCAGGAAGGGCCTTGGTGAAATCGATGTTGTCTTCGATCTCTTGTTCCTCGGCGTCGAGGATGATGTCATCTACCGAACGGTTCATTATTCACCTCCAAAGAATCTCTGCCCTTTTCTGGTCTTGTAGATTGTTTTCAAGAAGATGTTGCCTTCCTGATCGGTGACGAAAGGAACATTGCACACGTATCCGTCTAGCCGAATAACATAGATCTGCTGGCCTTCGTGGGTAGGACTGGGAACCAGGGCAAGAACCCGACCGGCTTCGATTTCGGCGGCGGCCTTCTCAAAACTCAGACCCCGCTCAGATTTCAAGGTCTCGTTCTTGTCGTCGTTCCAACTAAGCATGTTCCCAATGTATGCTTATCAGCATACATATTCAAGACTGTGAAAGGCCATCCACGCCGTCCACCCAGGGGGCCTGATAAAGGGCCCCCGCAGAGTGGGCGGGGTGGATGGTCGGGCTTCGGGTCAGGGTTGTTTCAACCCATCGCTAGGTTATTTCTTTACTGCTTCCGGCTACCGCTTTTCCCGACCGTGCCAAACCCGGAGGATGGTCACCAGCTCATCCGTTGCCTCGTGACGGAGTAAAAAATCCCCGGCCACGATCTCACGAACGTTTGACATTCTGCGGACCTTTCTACCGGCGGAGGGAAAGAGCAGCGGAAGCTCAACAGCCTTTTCGATGAAGTCGATAGCTTCGACGGCGTACCGAGGGTTGCGCTGTTCTTAGAAGTCGAATATTCGCATCAGGTCTGCTTTAGACCTGTAAGACCAAACGGCCGTCACAATTTCGCTTTAATTTCTTCCCGCCGTTGGTGAAGCCAGGCGAGCATGTCTTCGTGGGCGATTACGCGGCCTTGGCTCACGTCCTCCAGCGCCTCAATGGTCTGGGCGTCCCTTTCCTTGGAGGAAGGAATGAAGGGTTGTTTCTGAGCGTTTGAAGCCGTCTCGGTTGCCATGCCTCCATAGTACCCATGGAAAGGCATTTGGCCAAGGTTCCTTCTCCCTAACATCTTCCAACGTATTAACCTATCGTTAGGTTTAAGCGATCGGTTTTCCGGAGGCGACGACCCGCAGTTGCTCCAGGACCGGGGCCATGGTTTTCTTGTCCTGGTCGCGGGTGAGGCGTTTTTCAAAGGTGCTAATGCCGTTTTTCTTTTCCCGTACTTCCCCAGACCCCAAACACAAAGCTAGCGCTAGGTTTGTAAGGCCTCGCCCCAACCGGGCGAGGCCCGGAGATTTCGCGCCAGGCGAAATCTCCAGTGGTCTTTCCGGGGTCGTCTTGGGGTTCTCTCCCCGGTTTGAAAACCGTGACTCCGTTGGGTCCGACGCCGGCGACCGTTACACCGGTTCTGGCGGTCTGGCGTCCCTGCCGCCTGCGGACCTCGAAGGTTCCCAGACCGCGCAACTCGACGACACGGTCTTCCAGCAGGCCGGCCTTGATGGCGTCCAGGAGTGCATCGATGAGTTCCTGGGCGTCGCGGGGGGTGATGCCAGTTTTGGCAAAAATCGATCTCACCAGATCGGCCTTGATGACCTTGGGGCTCGGCACAACTTCCTCTGTTCCCTCATCCGTGGCCGAGGGACACCCACGGGTGATCTTAGCTGGGACCGGAAGCTTCTTCAAATGCCATCTGAGGCGGTATTTGCACCTTTTTCGAGGGTTTGGCCGGAATTGACATTTGTTAAACGACCGTTGTATATATGTCATATGAATTACGTGACCTATTTCAGGGTTTCTACGGACGCTCAGGGCCGCAGCGGACTCGGCCTGGAGGCCCAACGGGCCCAGGTCGCCAGTTTCATCGCCTCCCGGCCCGGCCAGGTGATCGGAGATTACCAGGAAATCGAAACCGGCAAGAACGACCGCCGGCCCCAACTCGGCGCGGCCCTGAAGCAGGCCAAAGATTCTGGGGCCACGCTCCTGATCGCCAAGATCGACCGTCTCAGCCGCAACGCCGGGTTCATTTTCAACCTAAAGGACTCGGGAGTGGATTTTGTGGCCGTCGACATGCCCGACGCCAACACTCTCACGGTCGGCATCATGGCCCTGCTGGCGCAGCAGGAGAGGGAAATGATCTCGTCCCGGACCAAAGCGGCCCTGCAGGCAAAAAAGGCCCAAGGAGCCAAGCTCGGGGCCGCTCTGGTTGGCTGCAACTTCACGGCCGCCGGGCGGCGAAAGTCGGCTCAGATCCGTCGGGCCGACGGTTTGCAACGGACTGAGACCGCCAGGAGCATTGCCAAGGATCTCAGAGGTGAGGGCCGGACTCTGGCCCATATCGCCGACAGGCTGAACAAGTATGAATTGAGGGCCGCCCGGGGTGGATTTTGGGGCGCCAAGCAGGTCTCCCGCATCCTCTCCAACGGCCTTGCGTCTGCGCACGGCTGACCGTTTAGGCTGGGTTGGACCAGAATACTCTCAATTTGAGTGGCGTCACCGCAGGACTAAATGATTACTCCAAATAGTTGAATTCTCCCGGATGTATACGCTTCAAAAGTTGACGCTACAAAGAGTTAGAGAGCGAATTGGCCCAAACGTATACGCAGACTCGAAAACGTATACATAGTAAAAGCTTACGCTGTAACAAATTATTGTCACAGAATAGCAAAACGTATACGTTCTTTATCTTGCACTCCTACTCCTGATCGTTTTTGTTTCCACATTCACCTGTCGCGGACCGAGTTCCCAGCCTGGATGATGGGGGTGCCGATGCCGGTTTCAAGTGTCCCCGCTAAGATAAGGGGGCGGGGATACGGCGGGTTCTCGAGACTCGTCCCGTGGTGTTCTGGTACCCCGACCGGAACACCGATCGCATTAACCTACCGATAGGTTAATGCAACTTTGACCCGTGGCCCGCCCATCCGCCCCGACCACTCTGCGGGGGGCTCTTAACGACCACCTGGGTGGGCGGCGTGGATGGCCTAGCCGGCAGCTGCGAGGATATCTATTCGTCCTAGAAAGTCTGGCATTTGAAAGAAGACCGCTAAGCCGGCAAGGCTATCTCCTCTGCGTCGGCCATCCGAGGAATCAGAAGACCGGCGCAGAGCGATTAGGTGGTGGCTGTCGTGAATCAGAAGTCGGCGTCTGGAGTGTCCTCATCCGAAACTTTAGTGAAGACAATCCCACCGAAGATAAGTTTGCCGTCCTTCGTTATCACTCCGATTAATTGGGAGGGCTCGTTTTCCGTTACAGGCGCCACAATAAGTACACCGTTTGCCGCATAAGCTGACAAGATACGCTTCTTCATTATGCTGACGTACTTCTCATAGACGATATACCCATCCTTACCAGTAACTATTGTTTCTGTGTCTTGAGCATGCCGGTCTGCACCAATCCATTTTCCGATATAGGCTTGGTCTAATTTCTCAGCAAAGGATCCTGCTGCGACAAAAACCAGCATAATGGTAAACAGCTTCTTCATAATTATTCTCCTTAATGTCGATTAGTTGGTTCCAAGGAACCTCTCCAGCGTAGCCAGGTCAGGGCATAACGGGCGGCATCCGTCCCTAAAGATCTTTTCATCCATCTTGAGAATTCTTACTTTTCGGACGCACCCGGCGATCTTGTCGCTTTTTCAAAACCTTTACCTCCATGGGCCCACCGTAGTGGGGCCTCATCGGATTCTATCCAATCAGCCAGGTATCCGTCATCGGGGTAGGCTAGTTTTCCTGTTCCGGTACTCCTCAGACCCAGGCAAAAGCTAACGCTAGGTTTGTAGTATCACGAATGACATAACAGGCATTAATGAGTTTGTACCTGCATCGCCTGTTCCGGGTTGTTTTTCGGTTACCAGTAGGCCCTGCTACGAGTGCTTCTGTGTATCCTGGCCAGAGGAGGTTCTCGGCAAGTTGTCATCATAGGCTCCAGGCCTCGGGCCCCTTCGCGCAACTCGAAATTCTTATGAAGCCTGTGGAAAACTCTCCGGAAAAACGTACATGAGAATCCGAATTTTTCCGGAAAAATGTACGGAAAAAAGCCTTGTCCTTAGTTTAAATTCTTTTATTTTTCTTAAAGGAGAATTTTACGCATGCGCGCGACCTTGTGGAAATGTTGAAACAGTAACAGAGAAGTTGTCGTCAAAGCCAAGGAGGCCCTATGAAAATCAACGACATCGAGCGAACTGACCACGTGATTGAATCAGACACATTCCCCAACGGACACCTCGTTGAGGTTAAGTTGCTGGCTGACGGTACCTTTGCCTGCCGCCATCTGGATGGCCAGGGTGAGCTCGTCGCCTCGGCAAATTTTCCAGCGCCCCCGGACCGGCATGTGGGAGCTGCTGGCCAGGCATTTCTGTGGCGCGACGCTGAGGCCTATAGAATCACCGGGCCAGCTCCTGGCAGCATTCTTGCAACAATCTCGGGAGATTCTGAATAGGGGCATCGAACGAAAACCTTAAAGCGTGCGCTGAGATATTCAAAGGGAAAATATGAAAATCAGAGTGGTCGAATCAATTCCGCTGAGCGAGCGCGAAGCCGCCCTTGTAGCCGCCGGGATCGCGGCGATCGCACAACAGCGCGCCCAGCTGAGATGGCCCGGGGTATCCTCGACAAGGACGGGAGGTTGGTAAGCCGGGAACTGCCCCTGGACAATGAGGGAGGATTTGCAGACGCAAGTGTGAGGGAGTGGCCCCGAGCTGAGTTTTGGATGGCGGTTTCCGGTTGACATATCCTATCTGATAGGTTACTATAAAGAGACAGGAGGGTTGAAATGGAGCTGCGCAAAACCCGGTTCTGGCTGACCCGGGACGTTTACCAGCACGTTGAGGCCGGGCGATGGCATGTGCACTTTGAGAAGCCCGAACAAGAGGAAGGCGTTGAGATCCTTGACCTCACGCTCGAAGAGGACCAGTCGGCGAAACTGGCGGCCTATCTGCTAGGTTCCAAGACCTCGCCCAAGAAGGCCAAGTCCTCAGCTGCGAACGGCAAGCTGGGCGGAAGGCCGAAGAAACAACCTATCTGATAGGATAAAGAGACGCTGAAATTCGGGAATTGAGGGCCGCCGAGCGGCCGCCCGGCGGCGAAAGATGAAAATTCATTTGACGGGGGCCCGCCTTGGGGTCTGTGTTGGCTTTGGGGAAGTAAAACAGGAAAGTACCCATCTTCCCCAAAGTGCCGTCAAAACGAAGGGAATCGCTGTTTTGGCAGAGTGGGGCCCGTCGCCGAAGTTCGGAGGCATTCTTTACCCTCTTGGTAGGTCTATGGCCCGCCGGGGCCATAGACCGGGCTGCGGGGTCGGTTTCGAGGGGAAGGTTTGTTTAACGGGCGGGCAACAGCCTCAGACTGGAAACCCAGACGGCCCGACCAGGGCCGACTGTTTTAGCTGGGCTGCGGGAGCGAAGTTTCGGGGGAGGGACGAAGGCCCGGACTGAGGGTCCTGGGGTGCTGAAAAAGTTTTCCCCCACAAGGTAAGCCTCTTTAAGGTCTTAATTTATGGTGTTATGGCGCGCGCGCGCGATCCTTTTAATGCCATGTCACCCGTTTATGCGTAAAATGTCACCCGTTTATGTGTGGATAACCACCCCATGGGGGTGTCACCCGTTTATGCGTGGATAACTTTGCTTATCCACAAGCGGGGTAGCAACATAAGTATTGCAACGGTCTAGCCACTCGATTTGAACCGAGCGAGCTTCACAAGCCGCCTCTCGAGCCGAAATGTCACCCGTTTATGCGTGAAATACATCCTCAGGTTTGGACAAAACCAACCTTTTCTTCAGGAATGATTAGGGGTGACGGCGCAATAATGACTCCCTCGTCTGAGATTCTGATCCGTAGGTCAGGGTGTTTCACAAGAATCATCACCATGAAATCCGTGAAGTCCTTCCTGAATTCAGGCTTTTTTCTCCGGTCTACTGGCCCAAATTGGATGTATAGGTCATCCCAAGGGACTAGTCGCTCAGCCCCACCCTTTGCAACTCCAAAAACCCTCCTGGACAGCCAGGCGTACCAGTCCTGGTCTTTGGGAGATTGAAACGCATGATAGGTGAGAAGATCCACCGGCGTTGAGTTGGACTTGATGTAGTCAAAATACGGTTGCGACAGGGTGAGGGTGTTCTGAAAAAGACCTGGGGCAAGAATGTCCTTATCTCGCGCCGACCAATACAGTTCCATTTCTTCGGCCAAGATCATGTTCTTTCCGCGAAACACGCTAAATCCTTCTTTCTCGGCCCTGAGGGATAGTGAGATCATAGTCGAGAAAAACCGATTGAACTGTTCTCCTATCCTAAGTACTGACCCTGTCTTTCCTCCAGTGACAGACGTCCCCATCCTACGAAAGGCTTCCGCTACATGCCCGAGCTCAACAACTCGGGAGTCCTGAACTAGGGCTTGAGTTGTAATCATCGAAACAAGCGAGCGACCAGCTTTCCCGTAAGGGACCCCATTATCGCTCTTCAAGGTCATTTCGCCCTCGGGATATGCGCGGACAAACCTAGTCCCAGGGTCTTTGTACGGAAGGGGGAAATGGCTGAAAATAACTGGAACCATTGCTGTCACTATTGGCGTAGGCTCGTTCATTTCTTTCCTCGTAGTTACCGTTGCTTCGCTAAGTAGTCTTTGGCCATCATTCGGAACCCTGCGGAAAGAGACAGCCCATGGCTTGCAAAATGCCGCTTCAAAGAAGTGTAGTCGTCCTTGGTCAAACGAATAGTCAGGGTTTTCTCAGCGAGTCTTGCAGAGGCATCGGGTAGATCCGCTGGCTTCTTCTCGATATCTCTAGTCGCAAAATCTGTCGAGACAGCTTCCTGGATGGATGGACGTTTTGCAGCCACCTCAGACACCCAGCAGACTGCGCTGCTTGCTCAGGAGAGCCGTTGCCACCTTGGCGAACTCCTCGTTCGCTTTGTTTTTTGGATCAAACTCCCGCAAGGTTTGATGGTGTACCTGGGCCTCTGCGACCTTCGTGGACTGTCCAATGGAGAAGAGTTCATACTTGGTTGTCGCGAGTTTTTCTGCGTAGGCATTGTGAATCCCGAAACCCTTGTTCACCTGGTTGAGAACCAATTTCTCGGCAATAAACTCGGCGTCGAAGTCCTCTCGAAGTTTCTTGATTTCTGCCTCATAGGTCTCGATCCCGTCGAAACTGAAGTACTCGGCCTTGACGATTCCAACCACCTCGTCACAGTTGCGAACGAGCATCCTCTCAAGGGTGGCCATGCCCGGAGACATATCGAAGATCACAAAGTCGAACCCAAGCTCCTGAGCCTTCCCAATGACGCTTGCCGTGATAGCCTTTGGCTTGTTGGCAAGATTGACGTCGGTCCAGGCCCGCAACTCCCCACCAATGGCGAAGGTTGGCAGAATCCAAAGGTTGTCTCGAACCTTCTTGATGGCTTCAGCCAACGGTACCTTGCCTTGGAACACATCGCAGAGGTCACTCTCGATCCCTTCCGTAACCATCCACGAGGTTGTGTTGCCTTGGGGGTCAGCATCGACAATCAAGACCTTGCCGTGAGCTAGGGCCAATTCGGCAGCAGTGTTAACGGCGCAGGTTGTCTTTCCAACCCCACCCTTTTGAATGTGGAAACCAATAGTCTTCATATCCCCCCCCATGTGATCACTATCGGCACATTAGTCATTATTGTCAACTCGTTTCGAGTCTATTACGACTCCATATGATTTAGTATGTGTTCGTTTCAAGCACGCACTTAAAAACCTTCAAACCAATATATAACCTATCTGATAGATATAATCCATGCTACATGGGTTCGGCATACCGGGATACGCAGGGTCGTAGAAACTATGTTTGGACGAGTTGGCCCCAACATGTCTTTACTTTTCGATATGTACAGATGTATACTTACTGATGACCTTTGAATGGGACGAGTCCAAGAACCAGTCCAATATCAAGAAACACGGCCTTAGCTTCGAGTCGGCCCGAAGGGTTTTCCTAGATCCCTTGGCCAAGGTTTTCCCGGACCTGGGTTCCCATAACGAAGAAAGATGGAAAATCATCGGCAGGATCGGGGAAGCCCTCGTCGTGCTAACCGTCTTCACGATTAGAGATGAGGATGCCGAACATTACCGCATCATTTCGGCCAGACAGGTCAGCACCCATGAAAGGAGGAGCTATGAAGACCGTTGAAGGCTTCGGGGAGCTTACCCCCGAACAGGAACAAGAACTCGTCGCTCTCGCCGCCAAGCCCGACTCCGAGATCGACACCTCTGACATTCCCGAACTCACAGACCAAGACTTCGCCAACGCAATCCATCTCAATGGAAGGCCTCTCTCTGAAGTCCTCCGGCTCTACCGGGTCCGCAAGGCTCCCATCACAGCACGGATCGATCTCGATGTCCTCGACTGGCTCAAAAGCAAGGGGGAGGGCTACCAGACCCGCCTTAACTCCATCCTCCGCGATGCGATGGCCAACGACCTCCGCCACCACCAGTCCAAGTAGTTCGT
>Ga0302320_10030578_pt1 | contig 10255 bp, 9 predicted proteins | sample Bog_T0_3_FD_202130 | JGI IMG/M metagenome (GOLD analysis project Ga0302320, IMG submission 202130) | Peat permafrost microbial communities from Stordalen Mire near Abisko, Sweden - Bog_T0_3 | ecosystem: Environmental > Terrestrial > Soil > Wetlands > Peat | place: Sweden: Abisko, Stordalen Mire... | reverse complement strand
ACTCGTCCTGCTAAGGATACTTTTTTTCCCGACCGTAGCGGGCATGCTTTTGGTCAAGGTTTTGGCGTTTGTGGGCTTGCTGCCCCATTCTCCGGCGGCTTGCCTGATCTTTGCCCCGGCCATCTACGTTGCCTGGCTGCTTGTATACCTCGCCCTCTGCTGTCTGGAAATGGCGTTACTCCGGCCATTTAACACAGAGAGCGAAACGGATTTTGAATACCGGCAATTCAGTGCCAATCCTAGTTTTACGATTAGAAATTATACCTTTTTGCTTCTCTATGCTCGCCGCAAGTTGCTGCTCAATCTCCCCGTCGTGGAATTCTTCGCGACCCTCAAAGGCTTCCGCCAGCTCGTTTTCAACGCCTATTCCATACACACACACCTGGCCCCGACTTGCACGACCGGCAATTACCTGCCCGATCCTGATATCACCTACATCGGGCATCGTTCGATCACCGGCGATTCGACCCGTTTGGTGGCGCATACTGCAATCATGCAGCACGATGGCAGCACCGTCTTCCGGCGCGCTGCCATTCGGATCGGCGATTTCGTCACCGTCGGCGGCAATGCGGTCGTCATGCTCGGGACTACCATCGGGGACGGCGCCCTGGTCGAGGCGGACTCCTACGTCCCTCCCTTTACCAGAATTGGCGCCAATGAAGTTTGGGGCGGGAACCCGGCCGTTCTCATTCGCATCCGTGACGGCGTCTCCGCTCCCGGGTCGGGCCCTGCGCCCCTTCCATCCGGAACTTCCTCAATTGACGAACCCGCTTTGCAGCTCATTGCCCGGGCCCTGGCGGTTCCTGTTGAGACAATGAAACCCGACAGCCGGATGCAGGATTTGGCCGTCTGGGATTCGCTCGGCCAGATGTCCATCAGCGCCGCCCTGCACGATCGTTACGGCATCATGCTGGATCAAAATAAGTATCATCTTCTCGATTCGGTGGCTGCGGTCGCTCAAATCATTCGCGATCATCGGGATTCTGCTCCTGAACGGGCGGCGCCGGAATGACTGCGCCCGCCCGGGCTGCTCCCGCTCCTCCCTCCGGCGGAGGCAACCCGGATGCTTGGCGAAAAGCCCGGGAAACAGGATTGGCACCCTTTGACTATTTGTCTGGCCGCGACCTTATTATCGAACCGCTGGCCCCGGTCGTTTGTGGAGCCAAAGCAATCTTTTCCGCGTCGCGTTTATCAATATCGCATCTCAAGGCGTCATTCATTTGACTCGAGAATTTCGATCAGCCCTGCGCCCGTCAGTTGGTAAAACGAGACGCGCCGACCGCCGAAAAGAGGCGCCGGCTTGGGCGACGAGATGCACATGGCGCGCACGCCTTGCGCTTTAAGCTGGGCCAGCGACGCGGAGAGATTGGAGGTCGTGTAGCAAATGTGATAGACGATTCCCTGGGGCCGTTGCTGGATCATCTTGTCGATCGGGCCGCCGGCTTGGCCCTCGAAGATAATTTCGATCGCCGGCTGGGTCGTGTGGGTCGCCATCATCAGCCGTACATTTTGTCCGGGATCAAAGAGGGGTTCCCCCATCTTGTAGCCGAGGGCCGACAGGAATAACGTCGCTTCAACCGGCGATTTGACGGCGAGCCCGAAATGGTGGAAGGCAAGGTCAATCACGCTGACAGCCTAGGCCATTACGGCCATGGTGAAATCAAAAATCGGTCGTTTAACCGATACCTGTTTGCCCTTTCCGCCTTGGCGCTTTCCGGTATTTTCGTGCCATGGTCGATGCGTCTCGGATTATGTTTACGGTTTGGATCTACTTCCTCGCCTTTCTGCGCATGTGGGCGCCGCCCTTTGTTGCGTCGTGGCTGCTGGCCGAGTTGATGCAGCATACGGGACTCCTCGACATGCCGGTCGCGGCGTGGGTCGCCAGCTTTCCGCTGATTTACGTGACGTGGCTCATCATCCTTCTGCTTTGCTGCTGCGCCGATACCTTCATCATCAATCTTTTCATCAAGGTGCCCGATGTATCGACCCGTGCTGTCTCGCTGACGAACGCGGCAGCGTCCTCTCTCGTCGTGGGCGTCGGGTACGCGCGTTGCTTTTTTCTGGGGACGATTCCGCTCACCGGATCGTTCATGGGACTCAGGGGGTTCCGGCAACTTATTCTCTTTTCCTACTCACCGGGACATCACCTCTCTATCTCCGCCAAAATCGCCACCCTCATCTCCGATCCCGGCATTACTTTCATCGGCGCTGAGACGATCATCGGGGGCAACGCCGAGCTCGTGGCGCACTCGTTTGTCCGCATGCCGGACGGATCGGGGATTTTCAAAAGGGCGCCGATCCGGATCGGGAAACGGGTGACCATCGGCGGCAATTCCCGTATCGAACTGGGCGTGACGGTCGGTGACTGCGCCATGATCGAGCCGTGCAGCCATGTGCCCGCCTACACCCGCATCGGCGAGGGGGAAGTTTGGGCGGGAAACCCGGCCGTTTTCGTGCGGCGACGTGAAACGGTTGGGAAGGTTGGCGCGCCGGAGCAGGCCGTGCGACCTGAACCTCAAGCGAACGCAGTTCCGGTCGACAAGGTTTTGCCCGTCGTCGCCCACGCCTTAAACCTGTCCCTTGAAAAAATCGCACCGGAAACGAGGGCGAGCGACCTGATCGAGTGGGATTCCCTCGGGAAAATTGCCATCGCCACGGCCCTTCACGATCGATTTGGCCTGGAACTCGCGCCCGAGCAAATCTTCGAGATCGATTCCGTTGCAGACATCCTTAGCGCCCTCGAAAATCGCGCGAGGCCGGACACGAAAACCAACTCCGGAAGCACGGAAAGCCCGCTGTCGCGCCATATGGAGTTGCTGCCGCTTTGCGATCCTGCCCTCGCGACGGTCGCGCTTTCGAGCCATCGCCTGCCCGACCCGATCTCCGGACTGCGCATTTGCGTCGCAGCGACGACCGTGGCCGAGCCGATCGCTCCTACGCTGCGACTGTGGTGCAGCGCGTTCGGCATCAAGCCGGATCTCGTTTTCGCCGGCTTCAACCAAGTTCACGCCTGTCTCCTCCAGCCTGACAGCATCTTCGCGCAAAACCGCGCCGGCCTGAATGTCGTCATCGCGCGCGCCGAGGATCTGACCGGCTCCGCCTCGGGCGACCTGACGATTCGCGCCGAGCAACTCCTCGTTGCCATTGAAAACTTCGCGCAAAAAGCGGAGCAACCGATTTGGATCGCCGACTTGCCGCCGATGCTCGTGCCCGATCCGCTCGTCGATTCGTCCGAGCTCCATTTCGTCCGCGCGATGTGGACGCGTCGGCTTGAGGCCCATCCGCAAGTCCGTCTGTTGCCCTTCGCGCGCATCGTCGAGGAGTTAGGGCTTACGGCATCGGCGAATCATGCCGGCGACACGACCATCGCGTACAGCGGGGCGGCGTATCAGCGCCTCGGCGTCGAGACGAGTCGTGCGGCGCGACAGTTCCGCGTGGCCCCGCGAAAAGTGCTCGCCCTGGATGCGGATGACACGCTGTGGAAAGGAATTCTGGCCGAGGACGGCTCCGCCGGGCTTGAGGTGACGGAAGCCCATCGCCGCCTTCAGGAGTTTTGCCTGGCTCTCAAAAAAAAGGGCGTTCTGTTGGCTCTGGTCAGTCGCAATGAGCCGGATGACATTTGGGCTTTTCTTGAACAAAGTGAAAAAATGGTCCTGCGTCGCGGAGACTTCGCGGCCTTCCGCATCAACTGGCAGCCGAAGTCGGAGAACCTCGCCGATATCGCCCGGGAACTCCGTCTCGGTCTTGATGCTTTTGTATTCATTGATGACAACCCCTCCGAACTCATGGATGTGCAGTCTCACTGTCCGGAAGTCCTTCTCCTTCAGGCAAGCCAACAACCCGCGACCGTGGATTTACTGCAAAAACTGTGGTGCTTCGATTCGCTGGGCAGGACAAAGGAGGACCAATACCGCACCGAATTGATCCAACAGGAGTCCCAACGCCAGGAAACCTTGAAGGCGTATGACAAGGACTATGCGCGCTACCTCAAGTCGTTGCAGTTGAAAGTCGAGACGCGGCTCGCCCGCCGCGAAGATATGTCCCGCGTTGCTCAACTGACGCAGAAAACCAACCAGTTCAATCTTTCTCTCCGTCGCCGTACTGAAGGCGATCTCTCTCTCCTTCCGGCCACGAGTGAAATCCGCATTATCTCCGCAACGGATCGCTATGGCGATTACGGTACGGTCGGGGTGGGTATACTGGTCTGGGACAAGGAGAGAACGGCCGATATTATCCTGGATAGTTTCATGATAAGCTGTCGGGCGTTGGGACGCGGCATCGAAACCGCCTTCCTGCAGACCCTCTTTACGGCCGCTGTTCGACATGGAGCGGTGCGGCTGAAAGTCCCTTTTGTGCAAGGCCCGCGCAACCAACCCATCCTCGATTTTTTCAAGCAACACGGATGCCGTTTTGACGAAAACAAAAGCGGTGAATTGATGCTGCCCTTGCCGTTGGTTGTGCCGGAACATATCGACCTCACTACGCGGGAGTGATGAGGCCGGTTAGGCCGAGGCTGCTCTCAGCAAAGGAAAAGCAGGCAGGCATCTTCCATGATTCTCTATGAAGCTGAAAAAAATACCTGGCACCTCTTTCAATTGACCCGGACAGCTTGAGACTGTCTTAAGGCACGTGGATTTGTGTGTCAGGATAGCAATCCAAGGTTTCCATGCCTCCTTGGTCTCAGAGTTTGCCAGACCAGCAGGCTACCACGACTGCCCCAAGAGCTTTCACGGCCTCAGGTTAGTCAGGGCCAATCATCATGGCAAGGCAGCATCACCGTCATGCGGGATTGTGGACTTCACAAACAATATAATTACCGCTTTCGTCTAATGATCCATAAAACGATCAAGGTGACCACCAACACCAGCCAAATGGCCAGCAACGTGAGTAAGGGTGTCGGAAGGTACCAATAGACGTCACCGTGAAGTCCGTGGCGAGAAAAAATCATTTCTTTGTCCTCTTCACCAAGGCCCTCTTCCAGTCCTTCTGGCCTGACCATGAGAGCGCGGCTACTAGGTGCGCCTAATAAGGATGAAATCGTCTCCATGCTTATTGCCGATCGGTATGTAGTGCCTGACAACAAGGGCTTTGTACACCTGCTAGACGTAGACGAATAACTACTTTGGCTTTATCTTTGAAGCCAGAATGTCTGCCAGACACTTAAGAGCACCCTTGCCTCGTGCAGATTCAATGTATCAGGACACAATAAGCTGCTACTTCTCAGCGCATCCCAAGTGGATGTTACCCTCTTTTATATTCTGAATGACTGATGAGGGCAGGTAGATGCTCTGCTCTGCCCATTCGGTTTCGGTCTGTTCTGGCCTTGGAGCGAAGATGCGCCTGATGTCTAATGTTAGGTCTGTTGCTGTGCTCACCTAGGAGCAGCAGTGTCAATTGTGCTTGTTGAACAAATCAAGCCGGATAAGATTTTCCAGTGCCTATCCTCAAGCCGCAACAGTGTGAGCCTTTCCCTAATGATCCGTGCTTATGCGGATCAGGGGAGCCTTTTAAGAAGTGCTGTCAGGGACACTACAAAAGCATAAATGCGGATGAGGTATACGCTCACTTGAGGGCGGGCCAATACAATCTCGCATTGCAAGAATGCAGACGGCATATCACTTGGTACACACTCTGCCACAAGGCACACACGGAATATAATATAAAGCTGGGTAATTATGCGGCCTACAAGTTGCAGTATATTGATATAGAGGCTATGAGCGGGTGGGCAGCCGCTCTACAGAGATGCTACATAGATAACTGCAAGCGTGCAGGAGCCTACATTCGCAAAGGGCTCACTCCAAGGCTTTGACCGTTAACCACCACTGTCTCGAGGGCTCCACCGCCATTGCCTATGCCATTCTTTGCCAGCATAGCTCCCCGGGCCGGGAAATGGAAAATCTAGTTCACGTCAATACCCTGCGGGAAGCGGCCATGCCCAACCGACTCATCGTTAAATTTGCCGATCAAATTCTTAAACGTAACGCGGCGATGCTTCTTCCCCTTCACCGTGACGGGGAAGAAGGAAGCTTGGGCTGGTTTTTAAGTAAATTCTGAAGTAGCTCTTCGGTCCGGCGTCAAAGCCCGGTTCGCTGCTCGCTCCGAATAAATTCAAACTCTCCTCAGGCTCCCGAGTTATTGCCCGGAAAGCAGCGCCCTGCTTCCTTATCGTCGCTTGGAGGGAGAAGGCTCAATGGAAAACTTAATGGAGAGAAGCGGAGCAACTCAACGCTAGTTTGCTGAAATCAATTGCGTTGCGCCGGCACTCAAACCTAGCAAGAAACACTGCCACAGGGACTTAGGGACCCAGGTGGTGCATGGCACGGAGAATGTAGTTAGAGGGCGTTGGGCGGTGTGCCCCGGCTCCCCGCTCGCAGAGTCTCCACCATGTCACCCCCTAACTCAAATTTTGGGAAAGAGGCGCGCCTTAAGCAGAACGAGGCGGCGCTCGCGCAGTTCCGCTTTCTCGCGAACGACCTCGTGCTCCTCTGCGGGCGCCACGCCGTTAGAGTTAACGCGACCCCTCTGAAGCTAGGCTCCCACGCTTTTACCATGCTGGTGTTGCTCGCAGAGAGGGCGCTCACCCCCTCTGGTGAATTGTTTGCGACGGAGGATGTTATCAGCACGCTTGAGAGGAGCCGACGCAGACTCGGGGCACTTGGCCTTAGCTGGGGCAACCCAACCGATCTGTCTATTTTCAAGGCGGTCTGTGCGCTCCGTGCAGCTTTGACACGGGCTGGCCTCAATCCGCGGTTGGTCGAGTCGGTGAGGGGGCAGGGCTATCGGCTAAACACGCCCGCCATGAACGTTCTGGTCGACCCGGCTGTCAGGATTTCCTCCGGCCCCCGGCATCCGCGTGGAATCTTCGGCGCTAACTGGCCCGACTAGAGAACTTTACATGTGGAAGATTGACGCCATTCACCGCAGCGCCTCGAGGTCTTAAATTCAAAACTATCACCACTCCCCATGGCACACATCTGGCATCTCCAAAATAACAACTGGCTTCCCATGACTCTTGCAGGCGGGGTTCTTGGCCTCTCCCCTTCGGGCGAGGTGCAACCTATGCTGCCAGACTCGCCGTTCCTTGTCCAGCTCCGTGGGGTGGGGCACTCGTGGCTGCTGTTGGCGGCAAGAGCGGCGCGGGTTCGGGTCAATGGCGAACTGCTTGGCCTGGGGTGCAGGGTTCTGCGAGACCGCGACGAAGTCGTATTTGGCAAATCCCGCTCGTATTTCTCGACCGAAAAACTGGCCTGTGTCGAAGCGTTTCCGGGTGCTGCGGAGAAGGTTTTTTGCGTGCGCTGCAAGCAGCCAATCGAGTCCGGTTCCCCGGCCGTGCAGTGCCCCGGGTGCCAGAGGTGGTACCACGAGAGCATCGATCTTCCCTGCTGGACCTACGGGGAAGTCTGCGGCCTTTGCCCGCACCCCACGGCACTGGACGCCGGTTTCCGCTGGGAGCCACTGCTGTGAATATGGAAACCCTATCCCTCTCTCCATCTGCACCTCCGCGATCCGTCACCGTGGTTGGCGCAGGGAACATCGGCTCCCACCTGCTGCCGCTTCTGGCGCGGTTGCCGGCGCTCGGTCGCGTGACCATTGTGGACTACGCCTTTTACGATGAGCCTAAAAACCTCGTCTCGCAGGCCATCACGCCTGCGGACTTGGGCCAGCCCAAGGCGGTCGTTCAAGCCATGCGCCTGCGGGAGATCAACCCGCGCCTGCGCGTGACGCCTCTCGTTGCCCGGCTGGAGAACGTTCCCTGGGGCGCGTTGCGGGCTGACGTTTTGGTTGGGTGCCTCGATTCTCGTCGTGCCCGGAGGCTGTTGAGTCGCCTCGCCTTCCGCCTGGGCGTGCCCCTGGTCGATGCAGGCGTTCAGGCGGATGGCCTCCTGGCTAGGATTCACGTGTTCCGCCCCGGTGAGGAGAGTCCTTGCGTCGAGTGTTCGTGGGACGAGCGGGACTACGAAACCGAAGGTGAGGCCTTCTCCTGCGACGGCACGCCTGTCGAACCCGCGCCCACCAACTCGCCCGCCTGCCTTGGAGCGCTGGCCGCCGCCATGCAGGCCATTGAGGTGTCGAAGATTCTCGTCGGCGCCTGGGATCAAGTTGCGAGTGGTCGCGAGGTATTGATCGATGCCAGGTCCCATCGCCACTGTGTGTCACGCCTGATCCGCAGTCCTTCCTGCCGCTGGGATCATCGCACTTTTCAGGTGCGGGAGGTGCGGGCAGCGCCCAGCGCGCTGGCGCTGGGAGATCTGTTCGCCTTGGGTATTTCAGATTTGCGCGTCGAGGGCCAGGTCTTTGCCAGACAGTGGGCGTGTGCAGGGTGCCAGGCGGCACGTGAGGTTTTCGGGCTGCGGGATCGGCTTTCCGTACCGTGCCCGGTTTGCGGCCAGGGGATGCGAGCCCTCGGCTTTCACACGGTCGGGACACTCACCATGGCGGACATCCCGGAGGGGCTCAGCTCGACCCCGCTCGCGACACTTGGTTTTTCTTCCGGCGATATTTTCTCCGGCTCCATCGGGGCCGAGGAGGTCCATTTCGAACTCAACACGCAACCCCTTAGCCACTCATGAAGGATCCTGTCTTAGGTAGTTTTCTGCGGGCTCAACTCGACCGCGCCGTGTCGCTCGCGGCCGCAAGCGACATCCTGCGCGTAAGCCACGATGGCTCGGCAACCCCGCGCCGGTATGTGGCGCAATTCAGTTGCACCAGCCTCATTAAAATTGCGGGTCAGGAGCCGCGGAAGACTGAAGCTCAGTTTGATTTTGGAATTTGCTTCCCGGATGACTATCTCAGGGAGCCCGAGCCGAAGCAGGTTGTGACAGTTTTGCGACCTTGGACGGTCTACCACCCCAATGTTGCCGGGCCCTTCATATGTCTAGGTCGCCTGACCGGTGGCACCCCGATTGATGATATCCTCTTTCAGATCTATGAGATTATCAGCTACCAGAAGTGGTCTGCGCATGATGGTCTGAACGAAGAAGCGTGCGAGTGGGCACGAGGACACCAGGACCTGTTTCCATTGGATCGCCGACCTCTCAAGCGAAAGGAGTCAAACGCGTGAATTCCGCTACCCTCCATGTGCCGGCGCTTGCCGAGGTGTTTGCCGAAATGCCCGGTGATTTGAGGCCGGTCCAGTCGGGCCTTTGGCAGGTGGCGTTGTCTGACAAAGACTCCGTGCAAGCCCGCATCGTTGATGACTGGCTCGTCATGACCTCTCCGGTTCTGGAACCCCGGTGCGCAGCCGATCTGCTCGAATGCAACGGCCGCCTGCTCGGATGGGTGAAGTTCGCTCTCGATGCAAATGGTGCGTTTCAAGTTCGCGCGGAACTTCCCCTCGATGAAACACGACTCGATGCTCCCGCTGTCCACCAGGCATTGGCTGAGTTTCGTGTGGCGCACGCGATGCTTCGCGGTGAGTTCCCCTTGCCCGTGCCGCCTGATCCATTAACGGCGGCCGCGCAGGCCGATCTGATAAGCCTCTGCGCAGAGGCTGGTTGGCCTGCCGTGCCTCGTGGCGAGGATTCTGTCGCTGTCGAACTCGAATGCCGCGGTTCCTTTCATCAGGCCTTGCTCGGACCGGGCGCTGCCGGCCTTCGTGCCGTCACCGGATTCGCGCCGAGTGACAGTTCTGACGCTGAGGCAGCAGAAGCCGTCGCTCACTTTCTGCTCGCGGCTTCTGCCGAGGTCTGCATGGTGCGCCCCGTCGTCGAGACGCTCGCCGGGAAAACGACGCCTAAATTCGAGTTCCTGTTTTCCTCGTACCCCTCGGCCGCACTTGTAGCTCACGCCTTCGCGGCTTTGTCCGTCGCAAGTCGGATTTGCGTGGAAGAAGTTCGGGTGCTGCGAGACCCCAATGTCGCCAGGGATTACTTGGCGCTCCGGGGCGGCGAAAGTTCCGCTTCCGGTCGTTCAGCAACATATAACTAAAAGGAAAAAACCATGATACTGCCATTAAAAATCGGGATCCGTGCGTCTGACGTTACGGGTCAAAACCAGGTGGACGTTGACGAATTGCCTACCGATCTCACCGTCGGGGAGGCTCTGGACGGGCTCGTGCCGCGCATGAATTTGCCGCGCTCCGACAGCACCGGTCGCCCGCTGACCTACCACGCCCGCCTGGAGCGGGAGGGGCGTCACTTGAACCGCTCGGAGAGGGTGGGTGCCGCATTGCAGTCGAACGATCGCCTTGTGCTCCAGCCCAATATTGATGCCGGCGCAACGGGCTGGCCGGCGGCCTGAAGCAGTTGCGGTTCCG
>Ga0302320_10030577_pt1 | contig 10255 bp, 13 predicted proteins | sample Bog_T0_3_FD_202130 | JGI IMG/M metagenome (GOLD analysis project Ga0302320, IMG submission 202130) | Peat permafrost microbial communities from Stordalen Mire near Abisko, Sweden - Bog_T0_3 | ecosystem: Environmental > Terrestrial > Soil > Wetlands > Peat | place: Sweden: Abisko, Stordalen Mire... | reverse complement strand
CTCGTCGGTTTAACCCCAGTCTTCGCCCAGGCCACGGGCGGAAGCTCCACCAGCCAATTGCAGCAAGGTTTTAGCACGGCCCTTGGAATCCTCTTCATGTTCGGATTCTTTTGGGGCGTCATCAAAATCTGGTCCGGCGCCAACGCCATCAGCAAAGGCGACGCGGACGGCAAGATGGGCATCGTCGCCGGCATCATCATCGCCGGTGCCGCCGCCATCATGGGCGCGCTCTTCGCAATCTTCGGACTGAGCGGCGCGACTCTGACCCCCTCGTTCTGACCAATTCGGCACCGTCCCAAGCCAACTCGACTCCCAACCCATGAACGAACTACGACTCACAGACACCAACGCCGCGGATGATTCCGCAGGATCGGTTTGGGGCCTCGACGGCAATCTATTTATGCCCGTCGTCGCTTCTGCCGCCATTTCCATCGGGGTGATTCTGATCCTGTTCAGTCTCCTTCATGTCGTCTGGTGGTTGAGCTTTCCGCTCGGGGCGGTGCCCTTCGGGGGAACCCTCACCTACGTCCTGCTTTTCAAACAGGGCAAACCGCCCGGCTACGACCGCGATCTCTTTGAACTCTGGATCACCGGCAGCGGCTTTTCCTTCAACCCCCACGACCAGCTCCACGCCCGACCACCCAATGAAACGCCACGATAAATCACCCAATGGCCACTTCGCCGGGGGACTCATTCTTTACGGCAACCTCGAAAGCGCCTCGATGGCTAGCCAAGGCTATCTCATCGAACCGCCCGATTTGCAGCACGCCTCCATCAGTTTGAAGAATGATTTTCAAGACAAGCTTCGCATCTTTCTGGCAACGCTTGGCCCGAACCAACGCGCTCAACTCCAATGGACTTGCAACTCCGATTATCGGAAAGAACTCACCCGCTATCACCAGCAAACCGGAAAAGTGACGGACGAATACGTCCGTAAAGTCCGTTATGAAAGATATTCCCGCTACTGGCAACGGATGGAGAACCGGACGCTGAGACGTGAACAATTGGTTCTCTTCATCTCCCAGGACATCGAGACCGCCGCACCTCTGATTCCAGGACGTGATAACTACTACGACAAGACGTACCGGCAACTTCGTTCCACTTTTGACGAACTCGGAACGACTCTCACGACCATTTTTGGCGCTGGCACCATCGTTTGTCCGATGTCGGACATGGAGCACTTCGCCTACTATAAGCGGTTTCTCAATCCAAACCTGATCGACGTCCCTATTGTCGATTTTGCCTCGCTCTCTCGTGAGGACTTAACAATTCAGGAATTATGCTGGGATGGAGACGGACGCAGCTTTGAAGACAAAGTCGCCTACAAGATCAACGATTACTACAACTCCCTCTTCACCATCAAGCGTTGGCCGCAGAAGACCTATCCCGGCATCGTCCACCGGCTGACCTCGCTCCCGTTCCTCGATTACCAAATCACAATCAAACTCGAACCGATCCCCGTTCGGGAGGAAATCACCCGCGAGGAAAAAGCCATCGACCGGTTGCGCGGTGACTACGAAGAGGAGGGCAAATATTCGATGTCCGTGGCCCTGAAAAAGAAGGAACGCAAAATCGATTCTCTCGCCCAAGGCTTCTCATTCCCCTTCTTTGTCGAATACGTCATCCGGGTTTGGGACCAGACCGAATCGGGGCTGTACACAAAAAACGCCGCGATCAGGAACGCGGTCAACCAGATGAACGGGGCGCAAGTGTATGAAACCTCGCTCCCCACCACCGCCAAAAAACTCTTTTATTCCACCTGGCCCGGCTGGACCGGCAGCAGCTACCGCTTCCGGGATCTTTATGCCGAGGACAGGTATCTAGCTGACTTGTTACCATTCTCGTCCACCTTCACGGCCCATCTCGCCGAAGCCGAGGCGATCTATGACGGCACCAACGGCAACCTTGCCGGCGTCCGCACCTTCATCGGCGGCACGCCACAGCACGCGGTCCTTATCGGCATGACCGGCGCGGGCAAATCGTTCGCCATGGACGACCTGCTCACGCAAACGCAGGCCGGTTACGATTACACCGTCATCATCGAGGAAGGACTTTGCTATAAGAAGTTCACCGAAAGCTTGGGTGGCAGGCCGATCCTGATTCATCCCGACGGAGAGCTGACACTCAACTATCTCGACACGCAAGGTTTGCCTCTCAACCAACTGCAAATCGCCAGCGCGGTTGCCCTTGTCTCGAAAATGATTGGGGAATCGGCCGATCTTGAAAGGCAACAGCTTCGCCAGGCACAAATCGGCCAGTACATTCACCAACTCTATACCGACACGTTCCACGAGTGGTCCGGCAAACATCCCGGGAAAATTCCCGGCCTGCAACGGCTGGCTTGTGGCGTCCACAAATGGCGTCGGGAAAAGATGGGGCTTGGTTCTACGTTCCTGGAAGCGTTTGCCGAACTGCGCGACCGGATGGACGCGGCCGACGACGAAGCCCTCAGTTTTCATGCCTCCATCCGCGAAAGCGAGATCACCCAATTCCTGAAGGAACCGCAAACCGAGCGGTTCCTGATGCAGACGGCTTACAGCGTTTTCACCCCCGAAGAATACCCGACCCATTCGGCGCTCCTTGACTTGATGTTCTTTTCGCGGTTGCCCGAACACCGCAAAGAGGAGATCGACCAGATCGCAACCCTGCTCACAGCATGGACGGCTGCCGGCCAGTACGGAAAACTTTTCGACGGAATAACGAACATTTCCCTGACCGGGAAAATCGCTCACTTCGAGTTAGGCTACATCCCTGAGCAGGCCGTCGAATTGAAGACCGCCGCAGGTTTGCTTATTTCAGGATTTACCCGGCAGCACATCATCACCCTCCCGCGCCATCTCTGGAAGCGGATTATTTTCGAGGAAGCAGCCCGGTTCCTCGATGTCCCAGGAGGCGAGAAGATCATGGGCGAAGGATACGCCCAGCTTCGCAAATTCAACTGCTGGATAATTTCCATTGTTCAGCAGTACAGCAAATTCAAATCGACCCGCATCCGGCCCGTTATCATGGGCAACTCGAAACAGTTTTTCCTCATGCGGCAATTCGACCGCTCCGACCTGGAAGACATCTCGAAGGACATCCAGTTGCCTGAAGTGATGGTCGACGCGGTGCAGCATTACCCACTGCCCGAGCAGCAGGCCGCCCATCAGAAGTTTTCGTCCCTCTGTTACTACTCGCCGACCGTGCAACCGCCGCTTTGCGGCACGTTGCGTCACATCTCGGCGGTCACGACTCCACCCCAACCCTCCACCCCATGAAAATCCGATTCTACCTCCTTATTTTGTCACCCCTCATCCTGGCGCACTGCGCCTCAACCAACCCGCCCGGCCCGGAAGGGACAGGCGATCACAAGCAAGGCTACTACCTGGGCCGCAGCGACGCCGTGAAGCAGCAATACTGGATGGTTCAGAACCTCCAGAGGCAGCCCAAGTCGCCGCAGCAAAAGGTGACGGACATCCCGATCACCATTCCCGGCCAAACCTCCAATGGTGTCACGACCGTCCCCCACACGGAGACGGTTCGCATCGAACAGTAAACCCTCAACCAACACTTATATGAAAACCAAATTTCTTTTATTCCTCATGCTCCTTGTCGGCCTCGCGCCGTTGGCCCGAGCGCAGTATCCCGTCACGGTTGTTGCCGATCCCATTGCCGTTGAAAACCACATCGAGGATATCGCCAAATGGACTCAATCCATCGCCTATCTCGATCAGCAATTGCAGCAGATGCAGCAGTATGTGCAGCTCGCGCAAACGATGAAGGGTTACATCGGCGATCCGGCGGCGGCGGGTCAGGCGATGGGCCTTCAATTGCTGGGTCCGCAACTCAGTCAATCGGTGGGACAGCTTACCTCCGCGCTTAATCAAACCGTCGATGGCGCGAAGGTCCTCGAAAACAGCGGCTCGCAACTGTTCAGCCCCATCGACTTGAAAACACCGAGCGGGCTGAGCATGAACTTCGATTTATCGCAGTTCAAACCGTTCGCCGCGATCCAAAACCAGGACGCCAATGTGGCGAGTGTGGTTCAGACTACCACGTCGAACATTGCGGCGTTGCAGCAGCAAAAGGCAACCACGCTCGCTCAAATCCAGTCGGCTCCCGATCAAAGCACGGTGCAAAAGCTCACCGCCCAGGTGAACGCCATCGACGGCCAGATCGCCGCGCTCGGCCAGCAGCAGCAAACGGCCACCGACCAGATCGTCACCCAAAACATCTCCAACCAGAACGACCAGCAGATGAAGGCGCAGGCCGCGAACCAGTCCGCCGACCACGAGTTGAACGTCTCTCTGCAAAATTTCATGCAGTGGGAGGGCCAGATCAGCAGCGACCGCACTGACTACAAATAACCCATGAAATACATCCATCGACAAATGTTCAATCTGCGCTTCTGGCTTATCCGCCGCTGGCTGCGGCAAATGGGCTTTCGCGAAATCGCCGACCATGCGAGCGCCGAAACCCTGCTGCTCCTGGAAAAGGAAAACTCTCAAGAGTTCAACCGAATTTTCCGCTGGTTCAATATCGGACTGTTCGCCGTGGTGATCCTAAACATGTGGCTGATCGTTTGGCTTCGCGCAATGGAGCCCATGCCAACCGCCGTGCCCCCGCCCGAGAAGGCCCATTCGTCACCGGCGCTGCCCGCCACGACTGATCTGGAACTCCCTGATTTCGAAGAACCCGCCCCCCTCAGCTACGCCTCATGACCATCAGCGATCACGGCGTCTCTTTCCACCCCAACCACCCATAACCCCAAAACTTAATCCTATGAAATCCCAACCGGAAACTCCCTCCCCCGACAATTCCTCCGCCTCCATCACCGATGCTGTCGCAGAATTTATCACCAGCGTTAGCAAGGCCACCGTCACCAACGCGGAACATCTCGTCCGACTCGCTGATGGCTTTATCACGAACGCCGAGCAGTTCCTGACGATTACCAAGCTTAACTGTTCGATTCTTCGACAGATTTCCTGCCTCTGCTGGTTTAACACGCTTCTCCTGATCTGGATCGTCTTCCATCCGCTGGTGGAGAAACCGTCCCTACCGGATTCCAGCCACGACGCCGCGATTGCTCTCCGGCATGTGGATGAGTACCGCCAGCAAATCGAACCGAATAGCGCACCATGACCATCAGCGATCTTGTTCCCAACCTTCAGCCGATGGTTGAAGCCTTGAGCCAGCAATTGCGGTTCATCTGCTTTTTTATCCTCACGGCGGCCATCGTCGTGAGGACCGGCAGGGGCAGCACCACCATCGCGCAGTTGGTGCGGCCCATCGTCACCAACATCATCCTGTGCGGGATCATCGCCACGCTGCCCATGTGGTTCAACCTCATCCGCGACGAGTTCTGGAATATCGCCGTTACCCTCCGCACGCAATTTACCGGCAGCGTGGACGGCACCGGCGCAGCGCTCATGCAGCTTATTCAGCCGCCCGATAACGGCATCAACTGGCTCGATGTCGGCAATTCATTGATGAAGGCGGTTCAGTACGCCCTGGGCTGGCTGATCGTCTGGATCGGCGGCCTCATCCAGTTGCCCATGATGATCGTGCAGTTCGTCATCGAATGCCTCTGCTACCTCTTCCTGCCCATCGCCATTTCCTTGTTCGCCTTCGATAGCACGAAGGGCCTGGCCATCCGCTACGTTCAGCAAACGTTGGCGATTCTCGCCTGGCCCATCGGTTTCGCCGTCGTTGATCTTGTCGGCTATTCGCTCCTGACCAGTGGAACTTCGGTTGTCAGCGCAGGAGCGCTGGCAGCGGGAGTGGCAACCGGATTTACCCCAGCCAAGCTTGTCATCGGCGGCATCGTCGCCGTGTGGCTGATTTTGGGAAGCCTCGTGACGCCCATCGTCATGCAGATGCTCTTTTGCTCAGGAACGCCGATGTCATCGGCAGTCGGCCATGCCATCCAAATGGGGCTCGGTTTCGCCGGTGCGAGCCGTTTCCTGAAAACAGGTGGGGGAGGTGGAGACGGCACATCTGCGCCCAGCGGTCAATCCTCGTCGCCCCCGCCGTCTTCGCCGCCTACCACTCCACCGGCGAGTCCGGTATTGCCTTATTCGCCTCTCGGTCCGCTCGCGCCGTCGTCGGGTTCAACGGCTCCGTTTTCGCCGCTTCCGAGTGGTTCCACCGGCTTGATGCAAACGCCGCGCGGATCTCTCGCGGTTGGCCAAGCCGCCGACCGGATTTCTTCTGCGCAGGCCCAGTCTTTTGCCAACCAGACCGGAACGCCTTTTACCCAGGCTTTTTCGAGCGGCCAGGTCGTCACGTATCAACCCGCTGTCTCGCGGATGCCTGCTGCTTCCACTTTTATCGCCCCCTTAACCCCTAACCCCATATCTGTATGAATCTCCTAAGAGAAACCCCTGTTCCCGTTCTTTCTGAAATAAAACGACCCCAAGCCGCTCCTACGGTGCTCCGTCTGTTCGCCGACCACGGCTGGGCGGCCCGTGTTTGGTTCCTGATCGCGGCACTTGCCGTCGCTGCCGCCTTCATTCAGCCGTTTTTCATCATCAGCGCCTACCGCACCCAGGAACGCGTTGTCATCCTCGATGAAACCGGCACCTACCACATTTCGCCGCTCCTCAATTTCGAGGACGCGACGAAATTGCAAACGTCGCAAACGCTGCTTGCCTGCCTAGCCCTTCTGGAAAAGAACCCCAACGGGTTCGACTACCCGGAGCTTCTGGAAAAGATGTACCTGCCAGAGGCGCTCAATCAGGCGAAAACGCTGCAAAGCCAGCAGGCCGACGAGCTGAGAGCCAAACAAATCCACCAAAAGGTGGAGGTGTTTCGGCTCGATGTCTTGCAAACGCGCAACGACCAAGTCCTGGTCGAAGCCACCGGCCAGCTCATCCGAGTCGGCCTCTTCAACGGTGAACCATTTACCGAAGCTGAAAAGTTTCGGGCGCAGTTCACCCTCCTCCGCAACCCCAACCTGACCGCCAACGGTCGCTTCCCCCTCGCTGTATGGAAATTCCAATTCGCTCAACTCTAATTCTACTCCTCGCTGTTCTGAACTTCGGCCAAGCCGATGCCCAAGCCATCAAGACGTTCCCGCTCGATGAGCAGACCGTCTATCACCTGAAAGTCGCCCCAGATAAGGTGACGACCCTTGTTTTCCCGCAGCCGATCACGGCGCTGGAAGGCAGCGGCATCACCGCCGATCCGAAGACCCCGGCGAAAATGTTGCTCAGTTATCACGCGGGCGACCGTTTCTTTTCGGTTCGTGCTCTGGCTGACCCGGCCAATGCGACGATAAACGTCATCATCAACCGGAAGGTTTATGTCATCGAACTGGCGACCGACAAGGAGCCGTTCCAGTCCGTGACGTTTTATCCCGCCGACGAGCCGCCCGCGCAGTCGGCAGGCCAGCCGAATGTCGGGCCGAATCGATTGCTCGGATTATTGGATAAAGCCAAGGCTTACCCGCTCCTGGCCGAGCAATACCCCGAGATGGTATCCCAAATCGACAAGGCCGAGCCGTTTACCCAAACGCTCTATGAGGGATTCCACGTCATTCTTACCAAGGTTTTCCGCTTCGATGCCGAGGATGCCCTGATTTTTCAGGTTGAATTCGTCAACGAAACGGATCAGTCGATTTATTACATCCCGCAATGGCTCGCGGTACGAGTCGGCTCCGGCGTTTATTGGAGCGCGTTGTCCGACGCCACGGGAATCATGACGGCGGGCGAAAAGGACCCCAAGACCGGGAAAATCAACCCCGGCCATAGCAACGGTTATTTCGTCATTTGCGGCACGCCGCACGATGGACGGAACCACCTTTCCGTCCAGAACGCTTTCAACGTCCTTGTCTTTCGCCGGGAGAATCCATGAACGCACGTACATTCCTCAATTTCTTCAAATCGAAGACCGGCCAGGTGACGGCTTTTGGCCTCCTCTTCTTCGTTGCGGCCTGCCTTTTGACCGGAGTGCTCTATTTCCGGCACGCCACCGCGACGGCCACGGCAGGCGCCGCGCCCAACTTGGACAAGAGCGCTGATAAATCGCAAAAGCCTTCGAGTTGGTTTTCGGGCAAGCCCGATGCCGATTACGCCAACAAGCATCCCAATGATGCCGGTGACGGGGGCATGGCTCCGAACAAGGCTCCCGCCGTACCAGCAGTTCTACCCATCTCGCTTTATCACGGGAACGGCGAGCAAACGGAGGTGTCCGACACCTACGCGCCTTATGGGAGAATGATTCCGTGCGAGACGGTCATCACCATTGATTCCGCGAAGATCGAAACGCCGATCATCGGTTTCGTGACCGAGGATGTCTGGCATGACGGCAAGCTCATCATTCCGGCCGGCGCGGAAGTCCATGGCAAGGCCCAGGTCGATCCGTCCCGCGAGCGGATCGCCAGCGAAAACAGTTGGATTCTTGTCTGGCGGACCACCGATCGGATGAACGGGGCCGAGTTGCCCCTGCACGGCGTGGCGCTCGACATGGAGCGTAACGAAACAACCGGCACCTGGCAGCTTACGGACGGCTCCGCCGGCCTGAAAGGCGACATCCTCAAAACCGATAACTGGGCGGAGATCAAACTCTTTGCCGCCACATTCCTGAGCGCCGCGACGACCGGTTTGGAGAACACCACAACGTCCTCCAATGCGCTCACCGGCCAAACTACACAAACGCCCCTCTCCACGCCGAAGAACGCCGCGCTCTCGGGATCGAGCGCCGTCCTGAACCAATACGCGCAGCAAATCCTCGATTCGATCAAACGCGACGGGTTCTACGTCCGAGTCCCGGCCGGAAAACAGTTTTACCTCTACGTCACCCAAACCATCGACCTCGACAAAGCCCAACGCGGCGAGTCGTTGGTCGACCTCAAACCCGAAACCCAAAAACCATGAAACTCCATTATCTAGTCCCCGCGCTTCTGCTCGTCGGTTGCGCTTCCTCCAATCCTCCCACGGTCGATGTCGGCGCAGGACCGTTACCGCAAAAGCATGACGTGCCCGACCCGGCGAGCGTCCGAAAGCCGGAACAACTGAAAGCCTATCCCGTAGGCCGGTACGAAGATCCGAACGATCCCGATGTCATGCACGAGGGCCACACGGTCTATCGCGCCGAAACGTCCCCCGAGTGGAACACCGATCCCAACGCGCCGACTTCCCTGCCGTTGGGACCGGGCGAGATGGCAACCGCCGACCCCTCGCAGCAGCACACCGCACTGACCGCGGAACTCGAACAACGCCTCAAGCAGGAAGATCAACTCCTTCATACCACCTATGAGCAAAACGAAAGGCTCGCCCTGGAAATCAAGACCCTCCAAGCCGCTCAGGAGCACATCCTCCTACCCGTTCCTCCAGCCGAATCTCCCATGGCGGCACCCCAACCGAAGCCGCAGACCGATGCACCCTCTCAGCCATCGCTGGTGACCCCTCCGACCCAAAAGTCGTGGTGGTCCTGGTTCTGGCCAACAACCCAAACCAACAACAACAACACTAAAAAATAACATTATGATGCACATCACTGTTGCGCTGCCCGATGACGTGGCGCAGGAATACTACACCGCCTCCGAGAAGCTCAAAGAGTTCTTGGAACTCGTCCAACCCCCCGATGCCCAAACCCTGATGCGGTTCATGCTCGCCGGATTCACCTCCGACGACATCACCGCCCACTTCGACAAGGTTTTGCGGAACATCACCGGCGCTCCCATGCCCAACGAAACCGATACCTGGGTCTTCAGCCCCGGTTTCGAGAACACACCCTAACCCTCAACCATTGAAAGACACCTATTATGGCTCTTAAACCTAAAAGTTCCCCGTCCGTAGAGCAGACTCCTCCGAACAATATCTCGGAGGAACGCTTTCTGCGGATCAATCCTGAGGTGAACGCCCGTCTCGACGGGTTCATCCAAGCCAACCCCAAAATGCACGAGTATTACTCGGGCCTCGTCAGGCAAAATCCCGACCGCGCCGTTCGCGCCTTCATGCTCACCAAGATGTTCAGGCACGAAGCCGAGATGCGCCAGACGGCGCGCCAGGCCCCGCAGGCCAAGGAATGGCTCGACCAGCAGGAACCCAGCCTCAAACAGCGGATCATGGAACGGCTCGAAAAGATCAATCCGTTCTACCGCGAAAAGGCGCTCGTGCGCGAAATCGCCCGCGAGAAAACCAAGATCGACTTCACCCAAAAACCGTCCCTCGGCCAAGGGATGTCGGTCTGATGGCCCGGCGCGAAGGGCGGGCCCGGCGGGAAAAGTCGCCCGCCGTCCCGCCCCGCGCGCTCGGGTGGCCGGATGCCCCAG
>Ga0302320_10030576_pt1 | contig 10255 bp, 9 predicted proteins | sample Bog_T0_3_FD_202130 | JGI IMG/M metagenome (GOLD analysis project Ga0302320, IMG submission 202130) | Peat permafrost microbial communities from Stordalen Mire near Abisko, Sweden - Bog_T0_3 | ecosystem: Environmental > Terrestrial > Soil > Wetlands > Peat | place: Sweden: Abisko, Stordalen Mire... | reverse complement strand
ACCCACCTCCAGGTGGCCGAGCTGGTGGCCTTCCGGGACCGGCAGGTGGCCGCCTGGCGCGGCACCCGTTGGGACCTGGTCCTGGAGCCGCGACCGGTCCTGCTGCTGGGCCGCGGCTGGGCCGAACCGGAGCTGCGCTGGTCCCTGGAAGCGGCCGCCAGGGCCTGCGGCTGGCCCCGGGAACCGGACCTGCTGCGCGACCTGAGCGCCTGGATGCTCCCCCACTTGCAGCGTAAGCCTGGAAAGTGCAAGGAATGGGGTGGCTGGCGCCTGGAGCCGTCCGGCGAAAAAACCGGCCAGCCCGCCCATGGCGCGCAACCGGGCCAGGGGCTACTATTGCCTTGGGCACTGTCGCGGCAGGTCGGCTCATGACATAGGATCAAACCATCCAAAGTTGAGAACCCCATCGCCCGGACCGGTTAGACTGGATTGGAAAGGGGACATCCCCCCTGGAGGCAACTTGAATTCGATGATGAAGAGCGCGCTGGTTTGGATCGGGATCATCGTTCTGGTCCTATTGGCGCTCAAACAGATACCGCAGAACTCCAAAGTCAACGAGATCTCCTTCTCAACGTTCTACACCGAGGGCACGGAGGGACGCTACCGCAGCGTCACCCTGACCGGCCAGGACGTGGAAGGAACCTACAAGAACGCCATCAAGGGTCCCAAGGGCGAACTCGTCGACCGTTTCAAGACGGTGGCGCCGCCCATGCAGGACCTGGGCAAATCGATCCTGAGCTGGAAGCAGGAGGGCCAGCTGGATGAATTCAAGGCGGCCAAGCCGAGCGAGAACAACTTCATGTATATGCTCGTGTTCTGGGGCCCGCTGCTGGTCTTCGTGGTGCTCTGGTTCGTGTTCATGCGCCAGGCCCAGATGGGCGGCAACAAGGCGCTCAGCTTCGGCAAGGCCCGGGCCCGCGGCCTCAACACCGCCGCCCGGCGGGTGACCTTCGCCGACGTCGCCGGCTGCGACGAGGCCAAGGAAGAGCTGCAGGAGATCGTCGAATTCCTGAAGGATCCCGCCAAGTTCGTCAAGCTGGGCGGCAAGATCCCCAAGGGCGTCCTGCTCATGGGCCCTCCGGGCACCGGCAAGACGCTGCTGGCCCGCGCCATCTCCGGCGAGGCCAAGGTGCAGTTCTTCTCCATCTCCGGATCCGACTTCGTCGAGATGTTCGTCGGCGTGGGCGCGTCCCGCGTGCGCGACCTGTTCGAGCAGGGCAAGAAGAACGCCCCCTGCATCATCTTCATCGACGAGATCGACGCCGTCGGGCGGCACCGGGGCGCGGGTCTCGGCGGCGGCCACGACGAGCGCGAGCAGACCCTCAACCAGCTGCTGGTGGAGATGGACGGCTTCGAAGGCAACGAGGGGGTCATCCTGATCGCCGCCACCAACCGTCCCGATGTGCTCGATCCCGCCCTGCTCCGCCCCGGCCGGTTCGACCGTCGCGTGGTGGTGGACCGCCCCGACCTCAAGGGCCGGTTCGAGATCCTCAAGGTGCACACCGCCGACAAGATCCCCCTCTCCCCCGACGTTGACCTGGAAGTGATCGCCCGCGGCACGCCCGGGTTCGCCGGCGCCGACCTGGCCAACCTGTGCAACGAGGCGGCGCTCTACGCCGCCCGCACCAGCAAGAAGTGGGTCGAGATGATCGACTTCGAGCAGGCCAAGGACAAGGTGTTCATGGGGACCGAGCGCAGAAGCATGGTCATGACCGATGAGGACAAGCGCGACACCGCCTACCACGAGGCCGGCCACGCTGTGGTGGCCGCAAGCATCCCTGATGCCGACCCGGTGCACAAGGTCACCATCATTCCCCGGGGCCGGGCCCTGGGCGTCACCTGGCAGCTGCCCGAGCGGGACCGCTACTCCGCCACCCGCGAGCACATGGAAGGCGAGATCGCCATCCTCATGGGCGGCCGGCTGGCCGAGGAGCTCTTCTTCGACCGGCTTTCCACCGGCGCCTCCAACGACATCGAGCGCTCTACCGCCATCGCCCGGCGCATGGTCTGCGACTACGGCATGAGCGACAAGCTCGGCCCGCTCAGCTTCGGCCAGGGCGAGCACGAGATCTTCCTGGGCAAGGACTTCAGCCAGCGCCGGGACTTCTCTGACGACACCGCCCGGGTGATCGACGCCGAGGTGCACGACATCGTCATGCGCAACTACCAGCGTGCCAAGCACATCATTCAGGAAAAGCGGGAGATCCTCGCCAGCCTGGCCGAGGCGCTGCTGGTGCGCGAAACCCTGGATGCCAACGACGTGATCATGCTCATGAAGGGCATGATGCTGCCGCCCAGGCCCGTCCCCGTGGAACCCCCTTCCCAGCATGTGGACAATCCGCCGGACTCCGCCGGACTCAACCCCGCCCTCAGCCCCGCCTGATCCCCCCGAAGTGTGGAGGACCGCCGCCGGCCCCGTTGAATTGCGCTCGCCGCTGTTTCTTGGAATCCTGAACATCACCCCGGATTCCATGAGCGACGGCGGGCGCTTTCTGGAACCCGGACCGGCCCTGGCCCAGGCGCGCAGCCTGGTGGCGCAGGGCGCGGGGATCCTCGACCTGGGGGCCGAAAGCACCCGTCCCGGCGCCGGCGCCGTGCCGCCGGAGGCCGAATGGGCCCGGATGGCGCCCGTGCTCGCGGCCATCCGGCGCGAACTGCCGGAACTCCCCCTGAGCCTCGACACCCGGCGGGCCGGGGTGGCCGACCTGGGCCTCCGGGCCGGCGCGGCGGTCATCAACGACGTCACCGGCTTCCACGACCCCGCCATGCTGCGCCTGGCGCGCGACCGCGACTGCGGCCTGATCGCCATGCGCAGCCTGCTGTCCGGCGGCGCCCTGGTCATGCCCCCCTACGACCAGCCCGAACCCGGCCAGCCCGAGGCGGCCATCCGGCAGCTGGCCGAAGTGCGGGATCGGCTGCTGGGCGCCGGCATCGCCCCGGAGCGCATCCTGCTGGACCCCGGGTTCGGCTTCGGCACCTCCTACGCCGGCGACCTCGCCCTGTGGAACGCCCTGCCCGGCCTGCCCGAGGCGCTGGACTGGCCGGCGCAGCGCTTCTGCATCGGCATCTCGCGCAAGCGGTTCCTGGCCTGGCGCGCCGGCACCCCCGACCTGCCCGCCGCCCGGCGCGACGCCCTCACCGCCCAGGCCCACCGGGAAGCCCTGGCCCTGGGCTACCGGGTTTTCCGGACCCACGCCATCCAAGAGGATGCATAATGACGCGGTTTGCCCAACTTGAAGGATCGATATGGAACTGAAGTATTTCGGAACGGACGGAATCCGCGGGGTCGCCTTCGAGCCGCCCCTGACCCTCGCCGAGGCCGCCCGCTGGGGCCGGGCCTGGGCCGAGATCGCCGGCGCCAGGGGCATCCAGGAGCTGGTCATCGGCTGGGATCCCCGGCTCAGCTCGGAGCCCCTGGCCCAGGCCTTCGTGGCCGGAATGGGCGGCCGGCTGCGGCTGTGCGTGCTCGGCATGGTGCCCACCCCCGCCGTGGCCCACGCCGCCTCGACCCGGCCCCTGGCCTGGGGCATGATGATCAGCGCCAGCCACAACCCGCCCGAGGACAATGGCATCAAGGGCTTCGACGGCAAGGGCGAAAAGCTTTCCGAAGAGGACGAGGCCGCCCTGGAGGCGGTGTTCGACACCCTGGCGGAGCAGACCGGGCCGGTCCGGCCGCTGGTCATCGAGCAGGCCGTCATCGACGCCTACCTACGCCACCTGGGCGGGCTGGACCTGCCCGCCGGCGTGAGCCTCGTGGTGGATTGCGCCCACGGCGCCACCGCGCCCTGGGCCCCGCTCCTGTTCCGGGGCGCCGGGGTCCACTGGCTCGGCGTGCCGGCCGACGGCGCGCGCATCAACGTCGGGGTCGGCTCCACCCATCTGGACCAGCTCACCGCCAAGGTCAGGGAACTGGGCGCCACCGCGGGCATCGCCTTCGACGGCGACGGCGACCGCTGCCTCATGGTGGACGGCGCCGGCGCCCTGGTCGACGGCGACCAGCTGATGTGGCTCCTGGCGCAGGACCTGCACCGCTCGGACCAGCCCCTGCCGGGGGTGGTGGGCACGGTCATGAGCAACGGCGGCCTGGAGGCGGCCCTGCGCGATCTGGGCATCCCCTTCGTGCGCACCCCGGTGGGCGACAAGCACATGCTGCGCGAACTGGGCCGGCGCGGCTGGGACTTGGCCGCCGAAGCCTCCGGCCACATCGTCCAGAAGCACGTGGGCCCCTCCGGCGATGGCATGGCCACCGCGCTGGCCGCCCTGGGCGCCCTGCTGCGCAGGCTGCCGGAAGACCGCTGGTCCTGGCGCTTCCAGCCCTGGCCCCTGCGCCTGGTGAACATCCTGGCCACCGGCCGCCGGCCGGTGGAGGACTGCGAGCGCCTGGCGGCGGCCATCCAGGACCTGGAGGCCGCGCACGGCGCGGCCCTGAGGATGGTGATCCGCTGGTCCGGCACCGAGCCCAAGCTGCGGCTCATGGTGGAGGCCAAGGAGACCGGCCTCATGAACCGGGCCCTGGAGGCCCTGGAACTTGCCGCCCGGGCCGATCTCGAGGGGAAATAGTGATAGCCTGATGTCCAACGCTCACCCCGCTTCAGGAGTTTCCCGTGCCAGCTCGCCTTGGCGTGAACATCGATCACGTGGCAACCCTGAGGCAGGCCCGCGGCGCCCATGAGCCCGAACCCGCGGCCGCGGCCCTGCTGGCCCAGAGCGCCGGGGCGCACGGGATCACCGTGCACCTGCGGGCCGACCGCCGGCACATCCAGGAACGGGACGCGCGCCTGCTCAAGGAGATCCTGGCCATCCCCCTGAACATCGAATGCGCCGCCACCGCCGACGGCCTGGAAAGCGTGATTCCGGTGAAGCCGGCCTGGGTCACCCTGGTGCCCGAAACCCGGGAGGAGCCCACCACCCAGGGCGGGCTGGACGTGCTGTTCCTGCACGCCCACCTGCGCCAGAGCATCCGCGAACTGCACGCCTCCCAGATCCGGGTCAGCCTGTTCGTCGACCCGCAGGCCGACCAGATCAAGATGGCCGCCAAGCTGGAGGCCGACGCGGTGGAGTTCAACACCGGGACCTACGCCGACCTTCCCCCCGGAGCGGACCCGGGCGCCGAGCTGACCCGGCTGCGCGAGGCGGCCCGGCTCGGCTCCAGGCTGGGGCTGAAGGTCCTGGCCGGGCACGGGCTCAACCTGCAGAACGTCGGCCCCATCGCCGCCATCCCGGAGATCGAGGAGCTGAACATCGGCCACAGCATCATCGGCCGCGCGGTCCTGGTGGGCATGGAACGGGCGGTCCGGGAGATGCTCGCGCTCACCAGCGAAGGCCCGGCATGAGGGCCCGCTGATGTCGACCTTGCGCGGCAAGCTGCAGAGCATCTCGCTGGTCGATGTGCTGCAGCTGCTCCACGCGAACCGCAAGACCGGCGAACTGCTGGTCACCCGGCTGAAGCAGAACGGCGTGCTCTACGTCCTGAACGGCGAGGTGGTGCACGCCGAGACCGCCAAGGCCCAGGGCGAAAGCGCCGCCTTCGACATCCTGGAGTGGGACCAGGGCGGCTTCGAGTTCGTCACCACCGCGGTCAAGGGCCCCGCCACCATCAAGCGCTCCGTGCCGGACCTGCTCATGGAGGCGGCCCGGACCACCGATTCCCGCAAGCACCTTTCAGGCATCTTCCCCGACCTGAACCTGGCGCCCTGGCCGACCCTGAAGGAACCGCACCTCACCAAGGACCTGCGGATCTTCCCGGAAGACCGGCCGGTGCTCGCCTACCTGGACGGCTACCGCACCTTCAATGAAATCATCGCCGATTCGGAACTGGGCGACGTGGGCGTGCTGCAGGTGTGCGCCACCCTCCAGGCGGCCGGACGGCTGACCCTGCTGAAACCCACCGTGGCGGTGGCCGTGGCCACCGCCAAGACCGGCTTCTTCCGGAAGGCCGAGCAGGTGAAGGTGGCCAAGATCCACGAGGCCCATTGGCTGGCCATGGGACCCTACGGCGCGCACCCCATCGGCCACGTGCGCATCGTCTGGCCCAGGGGCTCGGTGCTGGCCGAAGTGCAGTTCGTCAAGGGCATGAGTGATCAGACAATTGGTATTTCAAGGGAACTTATGCAATCGTGGGAACTGCCCGAAGGAATCATTGTAGGCATCCGACCCGCACTCTGACCATACACCACACATTGGGGGAATCCGATGGAACCCGAGGAACCCTTATCCACCCTGGAAGCCGGTCAGGAGGAGGAACTCCAGCCCGATACCCTGCTCAAGGAATTCCGTGAGCGGAGCGAAGCCCTGGACAACCGTCTGGACAGCCTGAAGGACCTGATCGAGCTGATCCGCGGCGAATTGCACGACAGCTCCCAGGCCAGCCTGACGCGCCTGGCCCAGGCCGCGGACGACATGGCCAACGGCCGGGTCTTCCAGCAGATCGACATCCAGGCCAAGGGCGAGCTGGGCGCCCTGGTCTCGAGCATCAACACCACCCTGATGAACCTGCAGCAGCTGGACACCTCGGTGAAGCACCAGAGCACCCAGGTGCCGGAGTTGGCCGCCCAGCTGGACGCCATCACCGCCGACACCGAAACCGCCACCCAGGAAGTCATGAACCGCCTCGACTCGCTCATGGCCGCAAGCGACCTGGCCAACGCCGCGGTGAAGGCCGCGGTCAAGGCCAGCCAGGCGATCCAGGATGCCCACACCGCCTTCCACACGGAGATGGACGGTTTCCTGGCCCGTGCCTCCGATGGCGCCGATCCCGCCCAGCTGGCCCAGGAGATCCTGGAGTTCATCTTCGCCCAGCAGCTGGTCCCGGCACCGCCGCCGGCGGACCTGGAGGGATGCCTGGCGCCTTTGGCCACCGTTTCCGACGAGGCCTTCGAGATCCTCAACACCCTCCAGTTCCAGGACATCACCCGCCAGAAGGTGGAGAAGGTGGTGCTGCTGCTCAAGCAGTTCAAGGAGGGCCTCAACCGCCTGCTGGACATCTTCCACATCGGCGGCATGGACGGCAAGCCGGCCACCGCCGAGCCGCAGATCTTCGAGAAGCGCGTCATCGCCACCCAGGAGAACATCTTCGAGACGACCCTGGAAGCGGACGGCAAAAAACAGTCGGTGGACGATATCATTGCGGCCTTCAAAAACGCGAAGGCCTAAAAAAAACGTAAGTTACCTTTTTATCCAAGAGGCATTACTAGCCCCCTGCGGCATACCCCGTGCTGAAGGCCGCCTGGAGGTTGTAGCCGCCCACCGGCCCATCAATGTCCAGCAGCTCCCCGCACACCCGGACGTTGTCCCAGCCGCGCAGCGCCATGGTCCGGGGCTCCACCGCCTCCAGCAGCACGCCGCCGTGGCTCACTTCGCCCCGCTCCAGGTCCACTGGGCCCGGCGCGCCCAGCGGGAAGGCCCGCACCAGGGCCAGCATCGCCTTGCGCCCGGCCCGCGGCAGATCCTTCAGGCGCTGGTCCCCGGGCAGCGCCGCCTCCTCCAGGGCCGTCGCGCAAAGGCGTTCCGGCAGCCAGCGCTGCAGCCAGGTGCGGGCCGCAAGGTGCGGGTGCGCCACCTGCTCGGCCAGCAGGCCGGCCTCCAGTTCAGGCGTCTCCTGTCCGCTCAGGGCGTAGCTCAGCCAGGCCGCGCCGGCGCGCCGGGCGGCCTCCACCGCGCGGCTCAGCTCCAGCGCCGCCGGGCCGGAAATCCCGACGCGGGTGAACAGGATGTCCCCAGCGTGGACGGCCAGCAGCCGGCCCTCCGGTCCCGCCTTCAACTGCAGCGTCCCGCCGCGCAGGGCGACCCCTTCCCAGGCGGGCCGCGGCCGCTTGAGCGGAATGGGCGCCAGGGCGGGAAACCAGGGCGCCACCGGCACCTCCAGCGCCTCCAGCCAGCCCAGGAACTCGCCCCGGGTGCCGCTGCGCGGATAGCTGGCCCCGCCGGTGGCCAGGATGAACCGGTCCGCCCCCAGGCGCTCGCCGTCGGCCAGTTCCAGCGCCTCCAGCCGGGGCCTCGCCCCCCGGAGCGCCATAACCCGCGCCCCCAGGCGCACCGTGACCCCGCAACGGCGCACCAGGGTCTCGAAGGCCGCGGTCACCAGGGCGGCGGAGCCGGGCCGGTCGAGCGGGAACACCCGGCCGTTGTCCCGGGCCAGGGTTTCCACCCCTTCCCGCCGCAGCAGCTCCAGCACGTCGGCATTGCTGAAGCCGTGCAGCGCCGGGCGCAGGAACCGGGCCTGGGCCGGGGCGAACGCCCGCAGCAGCTCCGCCACCGGGCCGGCGTGGGTGATGTTGCATTTGCCGCCGCCGCTGATCAGGATCTTCATGCCCAGGCGCTCGTTGGCCTCCAGCAGGGTCACCCGGTGCCCCGCCCCGGCCGCCCTCCAGGCCGCCAGCATCCCCGCCGCGCCGCCCCCGGCCACCACGATGCGCAGCGGACTTCCGGGGGCGGGCGGGTTCGAGGTCATGGCCGATATCCTCTCATGCCGGGTTATCATGGGGCACAGGAGTCGCCATGAACAGTACCGCCCCCCTCGTCGGCATCCTCATGGGCTCCAAATCCGATTGGGGCACCATGCAGGAAACCGCCCGCACCCTGCAGGCCCTGGAGATCGCCTTCGAGGCCCACGTGGCCTCGGCCCACCGCACCCCCGACAAGGTGCTGGCCTTCTGCGAGACCGCCGAAGCGCGCGGCATCAAGGTGCTCATCGCGGCGGCGGGCGGCGCCGCCCACCTGGCTGGGGTGTGCGCCGGCAAGACCCTGCTGCCGGTGCTGGGCGTGCCCATGAAGGGCTGGGCCCTGGATGGCATGGACGCCCTGCTGGCGACGGTGCAGATGCCCGCGGGCATCCCGGTGGGGACCCTGGCCATCGGCAAGGCCGGCGCGGTGAACGCCGCGCTCCTGGCCGCCGCCATCCTGGCCCTGGAGGACCCTTCGCTGCGCGGGCGGCTCCAGGCCTTCCGCCAGGCCCAGACGGAGAAGGCGCTGGCCGACGACGACCTCAGCTTTTGAAGGCTGGGGTGCCAACGGTGATAGGCTGAATATCATGTCCGAAACCGGCTTCACCTCTCCCCGACCCTCCCAGATCCGGCGCCTGGGCCATGTCCTGTACGCCGCCGGGCTGCGCATGCAGCAGGCCATGGCGGCCTATGTCGCCCCGGGCGACCGGCCCGACCAGATCCTGGTGCTGGAGCACAACCCCGTGTTCACCCTGGGCCGGAACGCCACCCGCCAGGACATCCACGTCTCCGACGGCTTCCTCAAGGAGCGCGGCGTCGAGATCTTTGAAACCGACCGGGGCGGCCAGGTGACCTACCATGGCCCCGGCCAGATCGTCATCTACCCCATCTGCAACCTGAAGGGCGGCCGGGAGGACGTGGGCCGGCTGGTGCGCGGTCTCGAGGAGGCCATGATCCGCACCGCCGCCGATTTCGGGGTGACCGCCCAGCGCCTGCAGGGCTTCCCCGGCATCTGGGTGGAGACCCCCCGGGGCCTGGAGAAGCTCGGCGCCCTCGGCCTGCACCTGAACCGGTGGATCACCACCCACGGCATCGCCTTCAACGTCGATCCGGACCTGGCCCACTTCCGCTGGATCACCCCCTGCGGCATCACCGACAAGGGGGTATGTTCCCTCAAGTCCCTGCTGGGCGCCGCCGCCCGGACCTGGGACCAGGCCGCCGACCGGCTCCAGGCGCACATGGCCGATCTGCTGGCCCTGGCCCCGCAGCCGGTCAAGCCCCCCAGCCGCAGCGTCTCCGCGCTCACCTGGCGGCCCGGCAGTGACGGCCCGGAGCTCCTGGTCATGCTGCGCCGTCCCGACCAGGGCCTGTGGTGGTCCAGCGTCACCGGCATGCTGGAGCCCGGGGAGACCCCCGAGGCGGCCGCGCACCGGGAATTGCTGGAGGAGGCCGGACTGACCGGAACCCTGACCTCCCTGGATTTCACCCACAGCTTCTGGATGGATCCGCGCATCCTCGGCCTGCCCGCCGGCGAGCCGCGCTTCAACACCGAGGTCTGCTACCACCTGGAAGTGGCGCCGGACGCGGTGGTGCAGTTGGCCCTGGACGAACATACCGAATACCGCTGGTGCCGCTTCGAGGAGGCCTACGACCTCATGATGTGGGAAGGCTCCAAGGCCGCCCTCGCCCTGCTGAGCCGGAAGCTGGGCCAGCCGGCCTAAACCTTTCCGCCCGTCATCCGCTCGGTTCTATCGTGGACATCCGCTGTGCCAACGCCGGATGGCTATTTCAACGGATGGTGAATTTTAACTTGT
>Ga0302320_10030575_pt1 | contig 10255 bp, 8 predicted proteins | sample Bog_T0_3_FD_202130 | JGI IMG/M metagenome (GOLD analysis project Ga0302320, IMG submission 202130) | Peat permafrost microbial communities from Stordalen Mire near Abisko, Sweden - Bog_T0_3 | ecosystem: Environmental > Terrestrial > Soil > Wetlands > Peat | place: Sweden: Abisko, Stordalen Mire... | reverse complement strand
TGGCCGCGCCAACACCGTCCTGCAAACCTGCTTCTTCGCCATCTCCGGCGTCCTCCCCCAGGACGCCGCGATCCGCCACATCAAGGCCGCGATCAAGAAAACCTATGGCCGCCGCGGCGAAGAGGTGGTTCGCCGCAACTTCCAGGCGGTGGACGACACCATCGCCCGCCTGTCCGAAGTATCGCTTCCCGCCGCGGCCACCAGCCATTTCGAGCGCCCGCCGCTGGTGCCGGCCAGCGCCCCCGACTTCGTACGCAACGTCACCGCACGCATGATGGAGGGCCTGGGCGACGAAATCCCGGTCAGCGCCATGCCGATCGACGGCACTTTCCCCGTCGGCACCGCCGCCTGGGAACGCCGCAACATCGCCGAGGTCGTGCCGGTCTGGGAACCCGACCTCTGCGTCCAGTGCGGCCAGTGCAGCTTCGTCTGCCCGCATTCGGTCATTCGGGCGAAATACTATGACGCGGAAAAACTCGCCGGCGCGCCGGACAGTTTCAAATCCGCGCCGATCAACGTCCGCGGCTTCCCCGACGTCCGTTTCACATTGCAATTCTGGGTCGAAGACTGCACCGGCTGCGGACTTTGCACCGAGGCCTGCCCCGCGCTCAGTCCCGTCATCTCCGACCACAAGGCGATCAACCTGCGCGACAAGGCGCCGCTGCTGGAAACCGAACGGACCAATATCGAATTCTTCCAGTCGCTGCCGATCAACGACCGCGCCCGCGTCGATTTCGCCAATGTCCGCGGCGTGCAGTATCTGGAACCGCTGTTCGAGTTCTCCGGCGCCTGCGGCGGCTGCGGTGAAACGCCTTACATCAAGCTGCTGTCGCAGTTGTTCGGCGACCGCATGATGGTCGCCAACGCCACCGGCTGTTCGTCCATCTACGGCGGCAACCTGCCGGTGACTCCGTGGACCAAGAACAAGGAAGGCCGCGGCCCCGCCTGGTCCAACTCGTTATTCGAGGATAATGCCGAGTTCGGCCTCGGCTTCCGCCTCGCGGCCGACAAACATCTGGCGCTGGCAACCACGCTGGCAAACGCCCTCGCGCCGAAACTCGGGGCCGATCTGGTGCAGGCCATCCTGACCGCGCCGCAATTGCAAGAGTCGGAAATCCGCGCCCAGCACGCCCGCGTGGCGACGCTGATCGAACGGCTGCACAGCCTCGGCGGCGATCCGATGGCGAAGGACCTGCTTTCGGTCGTCGATCACCTGATCCGCCGCAGCATCTGGATCATCGGCGGCGACGGCTGGGCCTATGACATCGGCTATGGCGGCCTCGACCACGTGCTGGCGACCTCGCGAGACGTCAACGTCCTCGTCCTGGACACCGAAGTCTATTCCAACACCGGCGGCCAGGCCTCCAAAGCCACACCGCTGGGGGCTGTCGCCAAATTCGCCGCCGCCGGCAAGCGGGTCGCCCGCAAGGACCTGGCACTTCAGGCGATCGCTTACGGCAACGTCTATGTCGCCCAGGTCGCCATGGGCGCCAACCCGCAGCACACGCTGCTGGCCTTCCGCGAAGCCGAAGCGTACCCCGGCCCATCGCTCATCCTCGCCTACAGCCACTGCATCGCCCACGGCATCGACATGCAGTTCGGCATGCACCAGCAGGACCTCGCGGTCGCCAGCGGCTACTGGCCGCTGTTCCGTTACGACCCCGCGATGCGGGCAATTGGCGAGAATCCGTTCCGCCTGGACAGCCCGCGGCCGACCCGCAATTTCAAGGATTTTGCCTACAACGAAATCCGCTACAAATCGCTCGCGCAGTCGCGCCCGGCCGAGGCGGAACAGCTTGCCGAAGCCGCCCAGGCCGGCATCGTCGAGAAGTATAAGCTCTACGAGGAAATGGCTGGCTGGGACCCCGCCCGCTTCGGCGTTCCCGAACCGGTGCAGGGATAACCCGGATGGACCTCACCACCACCTGGCTGGGGCTGGCGCTGAAGCACCCGCTGATCGCCTCGTCCTCACCCCTGACCGGCGACCTCGACAGCCTGCGCCGCCTTGAAGACGCCGGCGCCGCTGCGGTCATCCTGCCCTCGATCTTCGAGGAACAGATCGACCATGAGGGCGCCGAATTCGAACGCTGGACCGGCGTCGGCGCCGAAAGTTCGCCCGAGATGTCGTCCTATGTTCCGGCCGCCGCCGCCTCCGTGGCCGACGGGCCGCACCGCTACCTCGACCTGATCCGCCGCGCCCGCGCCGCGCTGTCGATCCCCGTCGTTGCCAGCCTGAACGGCATCACCGATTACGGCTGGACCGAATATGCCCGCCTGATCGAGCAGGCCGGCGCCAGCGCCCTGGAACTCAACACGTTCTTCGTCCCCATCGACAGCGCACTGGACGGAACGACGGTCGAGCAGCGCCACCTGCACGTCCTGCGCACCGTCAAGGCCGCGGTCAGCCTGCCAGTAACCGTCAAGCTCAGCCCGTATTTCAGCGCGCCCGGCGATATGGTCCACCAGCTCGACCGCAACGGTGCCAGCGGTATTTCGTTATTTAACCGTTTCTACCAGCCCGACATCGACCTCGTTGCGATGCGCCTGCGCCGCGACCTCGACCTCAGCACGCCGGCGGAACTGCGCCTGCCGCTGCTCTGGATCGGTGTGCTCGCCGGCCAGATCCAGGGCTCGCTCGCCGCCACCACCGGCGTGGACAGTGCCGACCAGGTGGTGAAATACCTGCTGGCCGGCGCGGATGTGGTGATGACCGCCTCGTCCCTGCTGCGCCACGGCCCCGGCCACATGCGCAAACTGCTGGACGAGCTGGTGGACTGGCTCGATGCGCGGGACGTCAACGCGATCGGCGAAATCCGCGGACGCATGAGCCGCCACCGGCTGGGCGATCCCGCGGCGTTCGAGCGCGCCAACTACATCAGCATCCTACAAGGCTGGCCGGCGGACCAAAGACGCGCGTGAGGCGGGGAGGCGCTTGCCTGGGGCAAGACGGTTCAAACCGGGAAGCGGCGGGGATGGCGTCGCTGCACAGATATGATATGAAAATCGGGCAATCCGCCTTCCAGTGAACGATTTTCAGCCGCGATGAACGAAATTCCGACTGCCGGCGAGGCCGATGCAGCCATGAACGCGCCGTTCCTCTTGCCGGTCAGCCTGGCGTCCGTGCTTGGCCAATCGGTGCCAGAGCGGCCAGGCCGGGGAAGCGCGCGCCGTCGTCCGCATCACACCGCCGATGCGGTCGGCCGCGGATGCAAAGGGTGGAGATAAAATAAGGTGACGCAGGAAAATGTAATAGCTTTTAGTGGCCAAATTCTCCTTCTATTAGGTGGCGTGCTTGCGGCTGCGCTGGGAGCAGGCGGAGGACTGCGGTACTTTGTAGAACCAATCCTCAAACGACAGCGACTCCGCAAAGTGGTGGCGTCCGGTATCTGGTTATCCTGTTATGAACTACGTCAACACATGGAGGAGATCAGGGAAACCTTAAAAAAGGGTGACACGCTTGCCGATGAAACACGAGACGCTTTACTGAAAATTCCCCGGTATGATTTTGGTGGGCGAACCGACTGGCTTGTTAAGACTGGCTACCTATCCATGATAACCGCCTACAAGATTGCTGCTTTTTCCTCATGGATCAGGATCTATCAAATGGCGGTGTTACAGGCGCTTCTTACTGCGAGGGGGAACGAATTAATATCGGATTTATATGATAAATTTGACTCCTTCAAGATTTCGGCGAGCCAGGATACGGTACTTTGGTACAATTACATCGACGCTATTGGGGAACGACTAATCACCACCTCCGGCGAACTCACGAGCCCTCTCAGTTTCAGCGAGGTCTGCAAGCGCTATCATGACGATAAGGAATTCCTGTATTTTTTCGCCCAGCTTCACATGTTTATTCATTTCATGGGAAGGAAGGACGAGCCGTGGTCCACTACATATCCGAAGGTATTGGGTGACATGGTCGAAAGTTTACGCTGCATTGAGACATTTATTGTCAAAAACCAAGAGAACCTGTTCGGAAAATATAAGCCTAAGGAGCGCAACAGAATAGTGTCGGCTGAGCTATCAAAATATTTAAGAATATGACTTTCTACCTTCCGTTGACAGTCCAAACCCTTATCATCACGTTTCACCGACAAAAATCAACGAGGCTCTCGAACGCCACAAAGTGGGATGCCGTCGGCGGCGTCGTCCCGCTGCTGGTGCTGTCGCCGCTGTTCCTGCGCGATGGCATCGGAGGGGCACGCCCTACGGCGCCCCGGCAGCCTGATGCCCAGCCAGTTCCGTATCCAGCCAGCGCAAAAAATCCGCTGCGCTCTGATCCGGGTCCTGCGCATGGTCCGCAAACCGGCGGTTCAGTTCGCCCGCCAGATCGTTGCCATAGAACGCAACAAAGCGCCTTATGTCAGCCCGCGCCGCCACCACATCCAGCCACCCCTCATCCGCCGCATACGCGGCCACCGCGTCAGCCAGGTCCGGCCCATGGATCGTGTAGTCAGAGTTCAGATAGGCCCCCAAAAGCTGGTCCAGATAGGGGTAGCACTCCAGGATCGGGATCGGGGACACGGGCGCCTCCGCTAGGGAACCGGATACGCGGTCAACACGAAATACAGCTTCTGCGCGATCGTCGTCCGCCGCAGCACAACCCGCACCGCCTGCGACGCTCGCGCCGTGGTCGACCCACGCACGATCACAGTGCCGACATCCCGCCCCGCCTGATAGGTGAATGCCAATGTATTTCGAGCGCCAGAGGCGGCCCATTGCGTGATCGCGGCGTTGTTGACCCGGATCGCCTCGCTGACCGTGGTCTCCGCCGCGCGCAGCGTCGCGAACGTGCCCGCCGCCGGGATTCGCTCGGTCGCCAGGCGGTTCAGCAGGTAGGCATCATCCTTGGCAACATGGCGCAGAATCGTATGCCCGCCCGCAGCCTCCTCCGCCGCCAGATCGATCAGCCCGGCGCGGATGCTCAACGCCCGAGCGGCCCCGACAGCGCCGGCGACGACGAACGGCACGGCGACGTCGACGACGATCCCGATCGTGTTGGCGGTGCCCGGACTCGCCCCCAGCAAACGCGCCGTCGCGGTCGCGCCCTGCTGGGTCAGTGTCGCCCGCGAATGCCCGGTCCAAAGCTGGTAAACCCCGGTACCGGCATTATCGAGGCCGTTCGCCCCCAGCACCACCCCGCCCGCCTTGGTCACCATCGTCGGTTCCGGCGTGACGAACAGCGCGCCAGCGCCCAGCAGCTCGATGACGCCGCCGACCAGTTCGGCGCCCCCGACCAGACGGGTCAGCAGCCGGTTGGTCGCGGTCTCCGGCGGCGTGATCGTCTCGCCCTGAATCACTGCGGCAAGTTGCACGGGAGTCAGGACGATCTGCAGCCCGTCATCCGTATCGTCTGGTGTTGTTTGCGGCTGGGACATCGGCCATCGAGTCTATAGCGTTTCGGCCGTGAGGGAAAACACGCAAGTTCATCGCGGTGCCGGTCCCGTAGCGGCGGTGCTGAAACAAACGGGGCACCTCATTTTGGTCATCGACAAGAACCTGTCCTCTGTGCTGCGGTTGGTCGACCACATCGTGGTGCTGGGGCGGTAGACCAGTCCGCGCGCGACATCTGAAGGGGGACCAACACAATGGCAGCAGAACTCGGCATCACCCGCGCCGGCGAGGGCCTGGACGGGATCGTCTGGGACATCCTCGGCCAGACCTACAAACCGGTCCAGTTGTCCGAGGCATCCTTCGCGTTCGACACGATGTTCCCGCCCGGCACCTTCGTGCCGCCGCACTTCCATCCCGACCAGGACGAGTTCATCCGCGTCCTGGAGGGCGATTTCGATCTGTGGCTGGAGGGCGAGGAACTCAAGGCCAGTGCCGGCGATCTGATCCGCATGCCGATGGGCAGCAAGCACGGCATTTTCAACCGCAGCGCCGCCAACACCCGCGCTCTGTTCTGGGTCGCGCCTTCCCGCCGGCTGTTCGATCTGTTCGTGCAAATCGACAAACTGAAGGACCCCGCCGAAGTCGTCCGCATCGCCGCCGACTACAACATCCACTTCCTCCCCCCACCGAGCTAAAATGAATGGGATCAAAGGGCCATCGGCCCGTCGTGCGAAGGCACGCTGCGCATGACGCGGTCCAGGGCAGCGCCCTGGCCTGGCATTCTGATTGCTGGCGGCGGCATAGGCGGCCTGACGCTGGGCCTGATGCTGCACCAGCAAGGCATTCAGTGTGCGATCTACGAGTCCGCCACCGAAGTAAAACCATTAGGCGTAGGCATCAACGCCCTACCCCATTCGATCCGCGAACTAGCCGCGCTCGGCCTCCTCCCCAACCTGGACAAGATCGCCATCCGCACCCGCCAGCTCACTTACGCCAACCACCTCGGCCAGCAGATCTGGTGCGAACCGCGCGGCCTCTTCGCCGGCCACGAAGTGCCCCAGTTCTCCGTCCACCGCGGCCGCCTGCACGCCATGCTGTGGCAGGCCGCCATCGACCGTCTCGGCCCGGCCGCACTTCACCCAGCCCACCGCCTGCTCGACGTCACCCAGCACCCGGACCACGTCACCGCAAGATTCCAGCGCCAAGACGGCAGCACGGCTGATGTCACCGGCCTCGCTTTGATCGGCGCGGACGGCATCCACTCCGCCCTGCGCGCGCTGCTGCACCCCAACGATCCCGGCATCCGATGGAACGGCATCCAGATGTGGCGAGGCGCGGTGGACTGGCCCGCGTTCGACGGCGGCGACAGCATGGTGATCGCCGGCGACGCCATCGCCAAGCTCGTCCTCTACCCGATCGGCCCCGGCGAAACGCCACACACCCGCCTGACCAACTGGGTGATCTACGCCCGTGTCGCCGACGCCGGCACCCCGCCGCCCCAGCGCGAGAACTGGTCGCGCCTGGGCGCCTACGACGCCTTCCGCCACCTCGCCGAACGGCTGCACCTGCCGTTCATCGACGTCGCCGCCCTGATCCGGAAAACCGCGGAGATATTCGAATACCCGATGTGCGACCGTGACCCGCTGCCCTGGTGGACTCAGGGCCGCGTCACGCTGCTCGGGGACGCCGCCCACCCGATGTATCCCGTCGGCTCCAACGGCGCCTCCCAGGCGATCCTGGACGCGCGCTGCCTGACCGATCTGCTCGGCCAGCACCCAGTCCCCGAGGCCCTCGCTGCCTACGAGGCCGACCGTCTGCCGGCCACCGCCGCCATCGTCCGCTCCAACCGCATCGGCGGACCCGAACGCGTGATCGACCTGATCGCCGCCCGCGCCCCGGACGGATTCGCCAACATCGAGGATATCGCCACCGAAGCCGAACGCGCCGAGATTGTCCGCGGCTACGCCCAGCTCGCCGGTTTCGGCGTGCGGCGCTGAAACACGGCAGACGCAGACTGGTAATATCACAAATACGTTACTGTTCTTCATGCGAAGCAAAACTATGCCATAACGGGGCAGAAAGAGTGCTTGACGCATCGGTATCGGGGGAGACCGTCTATGCGACTGGGAAGCGGTTCACGCAAATGCATCGCCGTGGCAACACTCAGCGCCGGCGCGCTCGTCGCCAGTACGCTGCACGCCAGAGCCGGCGCCGACTACGTGCAAACAGATCTCGTGTCGGACATTCAAGGCTTGGCCACGCTGACCGACGCGGCACTGGTGAACCCGTGGGGAGTCGCGGAAAGTTCCGGCAGCCCATTCTGGCTCTCCGACCAGGGCACGAATGAAAGTACCCTCTACACCGTGAACAGCACCGGCGTTTCCAAGAACGCGCTGACCGTCGCCATTCCAACCACCGTGACCGGCCCGCAGGGACCCACCGGCCAGGTCTTCAATTCCACCACTGCATTCACCATCGGCGCTTCACCCGCCCATTTCATCTTCGCCAACCTCAACGGCACGATCTCCGCCTGGGCTGGGGGAACCACCGCCACGGTCGAAGCCACCACCACCGGTGCGGTTTACACCGGCCTCGCCATCGATCCGAATTCAAAACAGCTTTACGCCGCCAACGGCGCGCAGAACCGCATCGATGTCTTCAACGGCTCATTCGCCCCGGTCGCCCTCGGGCCCAGCGCCTTCGTCGACCCGAATCTGCCAAGCGGCCTGGTGCCGTTCAACGTGCAGAACATCGGCGGCCAGATCTACGTGACCTACGCCCCCGCCGGCCACGCCGCACAGACCGGAGCCACTGCGGGCCAAGGCGTGGTCGACGTCTTTGACACCAGCGGCAACTTCGTCAAGCGGTTGATCACCGGCAGTGCCCTCGCCTCACCCTGGGGAGTCGCCCTCGCACCAAACAATTTCGGCGCCTACTCGGGCGATCTGCTGGTCGGCAACTTCAGCTACGCCGACAGCGAAATCAACGCCTTCGACCCCAACACCGGCGCACTGCTCGGTACGATCGCGATCAACGACGGCCCCGGCAACACTCCAGGCGGCCTCTGGGCGCTGACCTTCGGCAACGGCGGCAGCGGCGGTAATCCGGACACGCTCTATTTCACCGACGGCATCAACGGCGAAACCGCCGGACTGTTCGCCGCCCTGACCGTTCCCGAACCGTCCGGCCTGTTGCTGGTGGCGCCCATGTTGGTGCTGCTTGCCGCCCGCGCCCGGCAGCGTGCCTCAGGCGCCACCGTCAAAGGAGCCGTTTCGCCGTTGCGGACGCAGTTGCCGGCCCGCTAAGACGCTTCACGCTGGCCGCACATTCCAGAACGTTGCGAACCCGTTCAGCACACCGGTCAGCCGGGTCCGGTACGCCGTCGGCTGAATGAACTGACCCAGCGGCAGGCTTGGTACATCCACCATGCACTGAAGCTGCATGTCCGCGCACACCTTCCGCTGCGCCTCGGCCCCCGGAGCATCGAACCACGCATTGCGCAATTCCTCCAGACGCGGACTGACACACCAGCCCGGCCACGCCGACGCATCGTTGCCATTGCCGCGAATTGCGTAATGGTTGGACGGGTTCATGTGATCCACCCCTTCCCACCCGGTGAAGAAACAACTCCAGCCGCCCTGATCCACCGGACCCTTGTTGTTGCGCCGCTGCAGCATCGTCCCCCAGTCGGTCGCCACATAATCCACGTTCATCCCGACCTGGCCCATCATGTCCGCCGCCACATCGCCGATCGCCTTGAACTGAGCGTAATCGGTCGCCACCAGCATTGACACTTTCTCACCCGCATAGCCCGCCTGCTTCAACATCTCCTTGACCTTGGCGAAATCCCGCGTCCCGCTCAAGGGACCCAGCCCCACATCGCTCGCCATCGGCGTGTTCGGGCAGAAAAACCCATGCGGCGTGTGATACATCGAAGGATCGGTGCCGACGATCGCCTCCATGAACGCCGACTGATCGATCGCATAGAACAACGCCCGCAGCACCGCCGGATTGTTGAACGGCGGCTGCAAATGATTCGGCCGCATCATGTTGACCGCTCCGGTCGGATTGGTCACCGCCACCCGAATCCCCTTGTCCTTGCGCAGCAAAGGCAGCAGATCGTGCGTCGGATTTTCCCACCAGTCCTGCTCGCCCGCCTGCAACGCCGCCGCCTTGGTGCCCGCATCGGGGATCGTCGACCACTCCACACGATCGAAATGAACCACCTTCGGCCCCGCCGTCCAGTCCGGTGCCCCGTTGCTGCGCGGCACGTACTTCTCGAACCTTGCATAGACATTCGTCGCACCCGGCACCCGCTCGTCGGCGACGAAACGAAACGGCCCGCTGCCCACCATCTCGGTGATCTGCTTGAACGGATCCGTCGCCGCCAACCGTTCCGGCATCATCACCGGCGACGGAGTCGTCGGCTTGCTCAGCGCCTGCGGCAGCAGCGGAAACGCCTTGTTCAGCCGGAACTGAATGGTACGGTCATCCGGCGCCGACAGCTCATCCGTCGCCGCCATCAACGCTCCGCCGAACGCATCGCGTTTCGCCCAGCGCTTGATGCTCGCCACGCAATCCCGCGCCAGCACAGGCGTCCCGTCGTGCCACCACAGCCCCTCACGCAAGGTCAGCTTCCACAGCAACCCGTCATTCTCGACGACATGCCCCTCCAGCATCTGCGGCTGCGGCGTATACGTCCCGTCCTGGCCGTACAGCGTATCGAACACCATGTAGCCATGCCCGCGAGTCACATTGGCCGTCGTCCAGTGCGGATCGAGGAACGCCAGAACGATCTGCGGAACGAATTTCAGCGTCGTCGCCGAAGCTGCCCGCACCACCGACGGCAAAGCCAGCCCGGCCGCCGAACCCGCCAGAAAACCCCGCCGCAGCAACATCATCCGTTCTCTCCTCATAC
>Ga0302320_10030574_pt1 | contig 10255 bp, 8 predicted proteins | sample Bog_T0_3_FD_202130 | JGI IMG/M metagenome (GOLD analysis project Ga0302320, IMG submission 202130) | Peat permafrost microbial communities from Stordalen Mire near Abisko, Sweden - Bog_T0_3 | ecosystem: Environmental > Terrestrial > Soil > Wetlands > Peat | place: Sweden: Abisko, Stordalen Mire... | reverse complement strand
GAAGTTTGTCCCGCTCCGCTGATGTAGAGAGAGATGTACGAGCCCCTCGACGCCGGACTGGAGGGGCCGTTAATGGTTCCGTTCTGAATATTGACGGCGGATGCTTGTCCGGAACCGCTGGCATTCGAGGTGAAGATGGCTGGGGCCGCGGCAGCTACCGGAATCGAAAAGGTATTGGTCAGTTGGCCCTGGTAGACCACCGTGATGTTGGCGGTTGCGGAGTTGGCGATTTCGTACGGCGCGATGGCGGCAATGGCAGTCGAGGATGCGTAGATGAGGGGAGCGGAAATTCCTCCGAAATAGACCTGAGTACCGGCGATCTGCGAGCCAACGTAACCGCCCGCAGGGGTGAAAAGCGTAAGGGTGGAGGGTCCAATACCCGATCCAAAGATAGTGACGATTTCGCCAGGAGCGATGGCGCTTTGAAGGTTGCTCGGCGCCGCGGCGTTGGTGACCTCACCGATGGTAAATGGCACCGGCGTCAGAAGACGGATGATCTGGTTAAACATGTCGGCCACGTAGACATTGCCCGACGAATCCACGAAAACGCTTTCCGGAAAATCCAGCTGGGCCTGGGTGGCGGGGCCGCCGTCGCCGCTGTAGCCGGGGCTGCCGGGAATTCCGGCAATGGTCAGAACGGTGCCGCCGGGCAGAATCTTCTGCACGGTGGGGTTGATGCCATCCACGAAATAGAGATTGCCGGCCTTATCGACCGCCAGGCTCTGCGCGGTGACGTTGGAATAGAGCGTCTGGATTTTGCCGTCGGTGGTGACCTTACGGATGGTGTTGCTGTAAATATCGCCGATGTAGATGTTGTTGGCGGAATCGATGGCGAGCGAAACGGGATTGCCCAAAGTAGCGCTGGTAGCCGCTCCGCCGTCTCCGCTGTATCCAAAGGCGCCGTTGCCGGCCACGGTGGTGATGTTGCCGCTGGTGGTGACGCCACTAGACGAGGTGGTGACGGCAATCTTGCGAACGGTGTGATTACCGTAGTCGGCGACATACAGGTTGCCGGAACTATCGAAGGCGAGCGCGGCGGGGAAATACAATTCCGCGTTGCTGGCAGCCATGCCGTCATTGGTATAGCCGCGAATGCCGTTGCCGGCAAAAGTGGAAGTGTTGCCCGAGGTATCGACTTTACGGATGCGGAAGTTGTTGGTATCGGCGACGTAGACGTTGCCGCTGGTGTCGACGGTCAGGTTCAGGGGCAGATAGCCGAGCTGGCTCAGGCAGTTGGGCGCGGTGGTGGAGTTGGCCGGGCCGGCATTGCCGCTGGCGGGGCATCCATAAATATCCTGCGCGTCTTCATAGCCGGGGGTTCCGTTGCCTGAAATGGTGACGATAAGGCCGGTGCTGGCGGTGACCATGCGAACGACGGAGGTGTAGGAATCGAGGATGTAATAGTTCCCTTTGGTATCGACGGCGACACTCCAGGGCCGGTCGAGCTGTGCCTGGCTGGCAACCGCGTTATCGCCAAACCAACCCTGCACGCCGGGAATTCCGGCGATGGTCGAAATGGTGTATTGCTGTGCGCTTGCAAGGCCGCTGGCAAGCAGCGATGCGAAAACGATCTGAAGGGTCTTCATCAATCCAATTTCCGTGTGACGCCTGTGCGCCCACACGCGTTGCGGCGTAATACCTCCGCTCAAGTTTGCGCCTGGGGAACCTACAGACTAATCAGTAATGATAGCAATGCATGCACGCGAATCGCCGATTGCACGGAAGAGGAGCGGGCAGCTCGGAAATCTGCCCCACCGGGCTCTGACCCGGTGCATAGACGACCAGAGCAACTTATCGTAGTTGAATAAGACGTGGATAAAACCGGTCCGTGCGTCGTTGCACCGGGTCACTCCTGTCCCACATCGAATACAGGCGGGCGGTGGTTTCACGGAGTAGAATGACTATGATGACGCGCCGGATGGCCTGCCTTTCCCTGCTGGGTTTGCCTGCCTTGCGGCTTGGGGCGCAGCAGCGTCCCGATAGTTTCAGAATTTATTCCGATGGTCCGCGTTTGTTCCTGCGGCCGGCTCGGCTGAAGTTGTTGCGGCGCGAGCGGGAGCGGCAATCGCTGCGCTGGGAGCAGTTCGAGGCACTGTGGAACGGCAATGCTCCGTTTCCGGAAGCTGGCTGGGCGGCAGCTTTGCGGTACCAGATCGCCGAGGATGAGGCGGCGGGCAAGCGTGCGGTGGCGTGGGCGGCTGGTGCCGGCAGCGATATCCGGCAGATCGCGCTGGTGGCGGACTGGTGCGCTCCGTTGCTCTCGGGGGCGGAGCAGACTCGCGTGCTGGGTAAATTGCAGCGGGCGGTTTCGAGCGCGGAGCCGAAGACAATCGGGCAGGCTCGGGACAAGGTTCTGGCGGCGATTGCGCTCAACGGTTCGCAACCGGATCTGGCGGAGAAGGCTCTGCAGGGCGTCTTTGAGGACTTCTGGCTGGCGACGTTTATCGCCTCGCTGAAGGAAGCACGGTCGCGCGTGACGAATGCGGACGCCTGCGCCATGATGGAATTGCTGCACGCGTTTCGGGACAACATCAATTTCGATCTGCGCGATACGTTTCCCGCGTGGTTCAAAGACTATCCGCTGATGCATCTGATGGCGCACTATCCGCCGCCGTGGCCGGCATCGGAGAACGAGTTCCGCATCCCCGCCGATCGGGAGATTCAGAAAAGCGGCCCGGACCTGACGAAGGCGGCGCTGTCGCGCGCGGCGGAGCTGGCGATGGTGGCATACGATTCGAATTCGCCCGAAACGCAACTGCTGCAGGGCTTCCTGATGAGCGACCGGTTCCTGATGCGGGGGACGTTTGGCATTCCGTATGAGCTGATGTGGGCGAATCCGTATCAGCCAGGGCTCAGCTATTACCATGTTCCGCTGGCGCTGCACGATGAGATCGGCGGGCAGTTGTTTGTGCGGTCGGCGTGGGAAGACGATGCGTCGTGGATTGGATTCTTCGATGGGCAGCTGCAATTGTTCACGGACGGCAGTGTGACGCAGGTGGATCCGGCATTGACGCACGAACCGATGGATATCGAGGAAGCTACGGTGTTCTTCGGGCGCAGTTCGAAGAAGTTCCGGGTGCCGCGGCGCAAGACGGACGAGGCCACGGACGATGTGTTCATTGTGGGCCTCGAGCCGAAGCGTGCGTACCACGTGGAGGTGGACGGGGAGGAGATGATCGAGGACGTGGCAGATCCTGGCGGGATCATTTTTTTGCCTGGTATTCCCGCGGGCGCGGGCGTGCGGCTGGGTTTGGCCCCTCCGACATCGTAGGAGCGGCATCAGGCGGCTCGGTTGACGGCTCCATTTATCACGCCGGGGGCGTCGCGTCCGCAGCAGCGCTTGTATTTTTGGCCGGAACCGCAGGGGCAGGGTGCGCCGCGGGGGATTTCGGCTGGGGCGACGCAGAGTTCGGCCTCGGTTAAGCCGGGAGATTGGGTCTGCTTTGTGGTGGGGGTTTCCGCGGCGGAGACGACGGCGTGGTCTTTGCGCAGGCGGCGCAGTTCGGCGGTGGCGCGGAGCTGGAGACCATGGGCCTGGATGCGGGCGCGGTCGATGGATTTCTGTTCGGCCACGGGATCGGCGGCGGAGCCGAGCGCTTCTTCGAGACCTGCACAGCGATGGAGACGCCAGGCAGCGGTGATGATTTCGGCGGCCTGGATGTTTTCCATGAGCGTGGCGGGATGGAGTTCTTTCCAGAGGGTTTCGTGGAGTTGGTAGTATTCGCCGGCTTCTTCGGGGCGCACGAAGTCGCGGGCGGCGAAGAGGCCGGATGACACCGAATTTTGGGAAGTGCGGGCTTTGCCTTCGGGGGTGCGTGGACCGGTGGAGAATTGGGCGTTAGCGCGGTTGGCGGCGATTTGAGCTTCTGTGGCCATAGGGGTTCCTTTTCGATTCGACGGTACGGTATGGCTGTTGCGCGTTTTGGGTAAGTTATTGAAAAGGCGCGGAAAGAAAGCTGTGATCGGTCTGCGGGTTATTTATAAGGAAAACGGGTTCCCGGCGGGAACTGCAGCCCGAAGCGGTCCGACAGTGTTGCGAGCAGAGCCTCGTCGTCCGGCAATGTGGTTTCAGAAACGCCGGCGGTGCGGTGTTCCGTCAACTGCCGATTCACCAGGACGAAGCGGACTTCCCTGCCCGGCCGCTGCACCACCAGGCGGTTTACCAACGGAGATCGCGGGTGAGTGGAAGTAAAGTAATTCGAGACTTCGTAATCGACCGCGTGCTGCTCTTCCAGGGTGAAGCTGTAAAGATCGAACCAGCCCTCCGGACGCAGCGATTGGAGGACGTGCAGTCCGTCCTCGACAACGACGCGATATTGCCAGCTGAAATGGCGCTGCGCTTCAGGCGAGTCGAGCCGGACCGGCAGCAGCAAGCCGTCGGCCCCAAATCCCACATCGGCGAGCCAGTTCTCACCTTCGATTTCCACCGCCAGAAGCATGTGGCTGCGCGGGCGAATTTCGCTCGAATCCATGCGGACCCGGGCCGCCAGCCGCCTGACGGGAAAGCCAACAGTGCCGAGCACTTCAGCGAAGAGCGCATTCTGCTCGAAACAGTAACCGCCGCGGCGTGCGCCGATCAGCTTGGCTGAAAGGCTTTCGAGATCCAGCAGAATGGGCCGCCCCAGCAGAATATCCAGATTCTCAAACGTGATGTGGGTCGCGTGCGCCAGATGCAGTGCGCGCAGCGTGGCGAGCGTGGGAGTGAATGGGCCGCCGTATTCGATTCTCGCGGCGTAAGCGCTTAAATCAATGGGCATGAAACGAGGCCGTTAGTGGGGGATGGGTTCGTCGCGTTCGATTTTGCCGTCGCGGATGGAGATTACGCGGTGGGCGTGGAGGGCGATATCGTGCTCGTGCGTCACCAGGATTATGGTGTTGCCTTCCTGGTGCAGACGCTGGAAGAGCGCCATGATTTCGTTGCCCGTCGCGGTATCGAGGTTGCCGGTCGGTTCGTCGGCCAGGATAATCGAAGGACTGTTGACCAACGCGCGCGCCACGGCCACGCGCTGCCGCTGACCGCCTGAAAGCTCGTTGGGCTTGTGATTCATGCGCTGCTGCAGATCCACCTGGGCGAGCGCCGCCTTCGCTTTGGCAATGCGGGCGGCGGGCGGGGTTCCGTTATAGATCAGCGGTAGCTCCACATTGTGCAGCGCGGTGGCTCGCGGCAGCAGATTGAAGGTCTGAAAGACGAAACCGATTTCCTTGTTTCTGATCTGCGCCAGTTCGTCGTCGTTCATGCGGCTGACGAGGCGGCCGTTGATGTAATATTCGCCCTTCGACGGGGTATCGAGGCAGCCGATGAGATTCATCAGAGTCGATTTGCCCGAACCGGAAGGACCCATGATGGCGACGTATTCGCCGCGCTTGATCTCCATGTCGACACCCGAGACGGCATTAATTTCCTGGTCGCCCATGATGTAGGTCTTCCAGATGTTGTAAGTGCGGATTACTACGCCGTCGCGCTTGAGGCGCTCGCCTTTTTCGACTGTCTCGTCAGCTAATGCCTGTGCCATGTTCCTAGGTGGTGGGCTTGGGAGGCGGCGGGGGCTTGTTATCGACCTTCACCGTAGCTCCATTCCTGATGCTGCGAATTACCTGGTAGCTCCCGGTAATGATTTCGTCGCCGGCATTGGCGCCGCTCAACACTTCTATGTCGGTGGCTCCGGTAATTCCCGTCGTCAGCTTGCGGAATTCGGCTTTATTGTCCGGGGTTACGACGAAGACGCCCTGCAGCTCTTCCTTGTTGGCTTTCACGGTGGCCGGATCCGGATTCACCGGTTTATCCTTGTCGGATAACAGGTCGCCTTTGGTGCGGGTGGTGAGCGCCTGGATGGGAATCGCCACAATGTTTTTGCGCGTGGCCGTGGTTATCTTCGCGGTGCAGGAAAGGCCGGGACGAATTTCATCCGGCGGATTATCCATGGCGATGACGACCTTAAAATCCTTGGCTTCCTGGCTGGAGGTGGTGCTGGTCGATGCGGCGAGGCCGGTGGAGCGCAGAATTGCGGTGTTGCCGATTTCAATCACGTGACCAGTGAAGGTGCGGTTGGGGATGGCATCCACGGAAATCTCGGCGGGCTGATCGAGCGCCACGTTCACGATGTCGGTTTCATCCACCTTGACTTCGGCGGTGATGATCGACATATCGGCGATCGTCATGATGGTGCTGGCGGCCGAGTTCTGCACCCCGGGCACCACGGTTTCGCCGACGCGTACAGGAAGATCGGTGACGCGGCCATCGATAGGGGCGACCACGTTGTGCTTCTTCAGAATGTCATCGACGCGGGTGAGGCCGGCCTGCGTCTGAGCGATTTTCTTTTGCGAACTGGCGAGTTGAGCGCGCGATTGCGCCAGTTGGGCACGCGCCTGAACGACGCGCGATTCGGCTTCGGTGACTTGCGCTTTCTGGCTCTCGAACAAGGCCACGCGCTGCTCAAAATCCGAGCGGGGAATCAGACCGTCTTTGAAAAGCGACTGGCCGCGGTCGAAATCTTTCTGGTAGCGCTCGAGATCGGATTTGGTGCGGGCGACAGTGGCTTCGAGGGCGGAGATGTTGTCTTCGCCAGCCTTGAGGGCAGCTTCACTGGCGGCGGCGTCGGCTTCGGCGGAACTAAGCGCTGCACGCTGGGCAGCCACATCCGCCTGGGACTGGGCTTCGTCGATGCGGGCGAGCAACTGACCTTTCTTTACGCGGTCGCCTTCCTTGACGAGGATGTCGGTCAACTGGCCCTGATACTCGGCGCCGATGCTGATGTAGTTACGCGGCTTGATTTCGCCCGAGGCGGTGACGACGCTGGCCAGGTCCTCGCGGATTACCTTGCCGGTCTGCACGGTGACGATGCCGCGCTGCGAGTACTTGATGCCGCCGAGAACTCCCCCCGCGATGAGGAGCAGCACAACAACGCCGATGACAATTTTCCATTTGGTCTTCACGATGATTCAAGTGCTCCGGTTGGTGGTACAGGCCGTTCAATTTCAGTAGACGCAGACAAGCGCCGGTTTGTTCACGGGATTACCCACAGAATAGCACGAGCCTGCCGTAAAGATTTTCTAACTTACTGAAAAAACGTTACTTCCAGGTTACTTTCCGCGGTGCGTTGTTCTGGCATTGCAGCAGGCTGGTCATGCCGCTTGAAAGGTCGGTGCAGGCGGTGTCGCTGGCGATGCGTTCGGCTTCCATCTGGGTGGGCGCGGCGCCGTTTCTGCAGACGGTGCGGCCATTGAAAGTAACGCAGACTTCGCAGCGGTATTTGGCGTTGCCCTGGGTGGTGAGGAGCATGGCGGCGATGAAGATCAGGATGAAGGCGATTCCGGCGATTACGGGCCACTTGCGGCGGGATTTTGTCATGGCTTTCTCAGGTCAGGCTCCGGTAAAGAAGTTGCCCATCTTGCGGAATTTATCGTAGCGCTGCTGGATGGCCTGATCGGGTGAGAGGCCGGAAAGCTCATCGAGGGAGCGGAGAAGGTGCTGCTTGAGCAGGGTGGCCGCGCCGTCGGAATCCTCATGAGCGCCGCCGGGGGGTTCGGGAACGATGCCGTCGATGAGGCCCAGGTTTAAGAGATCCTCGGCGGTGAGGCGCAGCGCGGCGGCGGCTTGTTCGGCTTTGCCGGAATCGCGGTAGATAATGGCGGCGCAGCTTTCGGGGGAGATGACGCTGTAGACGGCATTCTCAAGCATCAGAACGTGATTGCCCACACCGAGCGCGAGGGCTCCGCCGCTGCCGCCTTCGCCGATACATACGGAGACCACGGGCACGGGAAGGCGCGACATTTCGCGGAGGTTGCGGGCGATAGCCTCGGCCTGGCCACGCTCTTCGGCGTCAATACCGGGATAGGCACCGGGGGTATCGAGAAAGGCGACGATGGGGCGGCTGAACTTGGCGGCCATCTGCATGGCGCGCAGGGCTTTGCGATAGCCCTCGGGCTTGGGCATTCCGAAGTTGCGGTAGAGCTTCTGTTTAGTGTCGCGGCCTTTCTGTTCGCCGATGAGCATGACGGGCTTTCCGTCGAGTCGCGCCATGCCGCAGACGATGGCGGGGTCGTCGCCAAAATAGCGGTCGCCGTGGATCTCCTGGAAATCGGTCAGGATGCGCTGGACGTAATCGAGGGTGTGGGGGCGTTTGGGGTGGCGTGCGTTCTGGACGCGCTGCCAGGGAGTCTTTCCCTCCGGCGGCTCGGCGGTATACGCCTCATATGGCATCCCTTACAGGATACTCAATGGGGCGGAACGAGCAGCATGGCGCCCCGCAGGATGTTGGTTGAGTGACATTATGTTTGGAACTACGCTCCGGCACGCGGCCCGCACTGCTCGCAGTAGTTCGCCTGATCGACGGCGATCCGTCCCCGGGGTCGGCTCCGTCCAGCAGGTTGTGGCAAGGCAGGTGAATCACAAAGTATCGACCCCTTTGGGTCGTCTGGTGTTGGCGGTAAAGCCCTGCGGATTTCTTGCGAGCCATTCCTCATAACCGGGACCGTCCCCGTTCCCGCATGTCCACGCCATAAACGCTATACCGCCTCCGACCGACTGTAAGCACAAATGGTAATGAGCGAACCGGGCCACATGTGTTGGCAGTGAGGTGTCTCTGAAGTTTATTGAACCTGCTGCTGGCGGGACGCGCTGCGAAAGCTGCGCCTCTTCAGGCTCGTGAAAACGCGGCTATCGCCGCATGTCCATGGAAACCCTAAAGAAACTCAGGAAAGACCAAAGTAGTGGTCTGGAGAGAATCAAGTGCCATTTATCAAATCAACGTCAGCCCTGCGAGTGGGGCGGTTATTCGACGGCGCGGGGGGCGGTGTAGCCGGCCTTGGCCACGATGGTGTACTTCATGGCCTTGCCCTTTTGGTTGGTGACCCTCAGCGGCTCGTTGGTGGCGGGATCGACCAGTTGCACGGTGAGCTTGCGGAATTTGCCGTCCTTCGCCGTATTGGTTGGCGAATAGCTGAGCGTGTATTGGTTGCGCAGGGACTGATTGATGGCCTGGAAGGCGCCCGGCATCTCCTGCATGAAGCGCGGGAAGAAGGCCTGGCCGCCGGTCTCTTTGGCGAAAGTCTTCAATTCGTTGTCGCCCTGGGCAAAGTCGATCATATTGGCGCCGCGGGCTTCGGCCATCTCGCGCGCCAGCTGGAGGATGCCGATGGGGTAGACGGGCACTCCCGAATCCTGCAGGCTCTTGCGGGTTTTGTCGAAGGTGAGCTTGCTGAAGGTGTCGATGCCGGAGGTGATGAGGATGATGGCTTTGCGGCCCTCGATCTTCGACATGCGGTCGGCGGTGTCGGTGACGGCGTCGAACATATTGCTTTCGGAGAAACCGGGAATGCGCAGGCGCGAAAGGGCTTCCTGCATGCGCGATTTGTCGTTGGTGAAGTCGCACAGAATTGTGGTGTTCAGATCGTAGGCTATGACGGCGAGATAATCGTCCGGCTTCAGCGTCTGCAGGAAGCTGTAGGCGGCGAACAGAGTCTGGCGCCAACCGGTGCTCCAGTAGGATTGATAGCGCGCGCTGAATTCGATGACCAGGGCGACGGTGATGGGCGCCTGGCTGGTGGAGTAGTGGGTGATAGTCTGCGGGACATTGTCCTCGAGGATGCGGAAGTTTCTCTGAGGGATCTGCGGCAGCGGATTTCCATTGTTATCGAGCACCGCGACTTCGACGTTGACGACGTTGGTGTCGGCGCGGAAACTGGCGTCGGGCGCGGCATCGTCCTTCACCTTCGGGCTGAGCTTCGAAGGAATCTTCGGCAGCGGCGCATCGCTCCCGGGCGCCGGCGCGGCGGATGAATTGCGCGGACGGGCGACAGTCTCGCTGCCCTGGGGAGTGGGGCCGTCCTGCGCCCACGTGCCCTGCATGAGGCTCAACACAGCTACCAACGCGACGATGGGAATTCTCATAGAACCTGCTCTGTTAAATGATACGAAAGGACGCGGCAAAAAGGGAGGCGGTTTCCCCCGGTGCGCCGGAGCGCGGCGGCGTCAATCGAGGTCGGATGGCCTCTGGTATCCTGATGTTTAATTTCGTACACAACCTGCATTTTCCGAAGGAGAAACACCCAACTCAATGCCCGTGAAAGTAGCTATTAACGGCTTCGGCCGCATTGGCCGCAGCCTTGTCCGCGCAGCTCTGAATAATCCCGGAATCGAGTTCGTCGCCGTTAACGATCTCACCGATACCAAAACTCTCGCCCATCTGACGAAGTACGACTCGGTGATGGGACCACTCAGCGAAGACGTGAGTGTGGACGGCGATTCGATCGTGAT
>Ga0302320_10030573_pt1 | contig 10255 bp, 9 predicted proteins | sample Bog_T0_3_FD_202130 | JGI IMG/M metagenome (GOLD analysis project Ga0302320, IMG submission 202130) | Peat permafrost microbial communities from Stordalen Mire near Abisko, Sweden - Bog_T0_3 | ecosystem: Environmental > Terrestrial > Soil > Wetlands > Peat | place: Sweden: Abisko, Stordalen Mire... | reverse complement strand
CCCCCTATGGACTACCGGCACAAGCCGCCACGTGGGGGGTCAATTTTGGACGCCGATAGGGGGTCAATATTCAACGCCGATTGACACTCTGAGCCGCACCACTTCCACGTCGCACGCGATGGTCGTCGTGATGAGGCGCTGAACGCATTACGGGCCCTCGGCTGGACCTTGCCGCCGGACTACGCGTTCTCACGGGATGAGGCGAACCAGCGCGGCGCATGAACGGTCCCGTGTTTCTTGATACCAATGTGCTGGTTTACGCGGCGCCGCGGCCGGATCCGCGATCGGAAACCGCGCGCGCCCTGTTGGCTCGCCGCGGAATGATCAGCGTCCAGGTGCTGAATGAGTTCGTAAACGTGGCGCATCGCAAGCTGCGCCGGTCCTGGCCGGAGATCACGAAGGCGCTCGGCGCGATCCGCGATCTCTGTCCGCCGCCGTCGCCAATCACCCTCGCCATCGATGAGGCGGCGCTCGGGATCGCCAGCCGTACGGGTTATCAGTTCTACGACGCGCTGATCATCGCCTCGGCGCTTGAGTTTGGCTGCGTCACGCTATTTTCCGAGGATCTTCAGGACGGTCAGGTGATCGAAGGCCGTCTGACCATTCGCAATCCGTTCGGAACACCCGGGCAATGACGATCGGTCCGGCTCCCTGTCGGCTCGCGACCGAGCGCCCTGGACCGTATCGCGCGGGTATCACCGCACGGGATCTGGACTTCGGAATTCGATGCTTCGGGCGATCCGCGCATGGATCGGACGTCCAAACTCAGGCATCTGGTTCAGCGTCGCGACGGTGATGGAGTGCCGTCAGTCCGTGATCGTGGCGAAGGGCCTATCCGTGCGCCAACATCACCAGAGCCGTTAAGATATCATCATGCCCAGACTCGGATTGCGGTTGACGCCCCATGGACGCCTGGTCGTTGAGGACCGGGATGATGCACCGGAGATTGACGCCGCGGCGTCAATCCGCCTGATCGAGGCGTTCGCCGTGGGTACTGGGCATGGGCTGGTGCATCTCGGCGCGGCCGAGGTTGGGCGGGCGCTGCCTCCGGTGTTTGTCTGGTGGCGTGACTTCGCGGCCCGGTACATCGGGTCGCTGTGTCTGCACGCGTCCGGCGCGGAAGCCGAAGAAAACCGCGAGCCGCCAGGCGTGCCGGCGCCCAACGCGGCGGAACTTTCCTCCCTGGTGTTGACGGCACCGATGATGGCCGGGGCGGAATATCTGACCCAGGACGTCCTGGCGGCGTTGTGGGATGAGATGGCATGGGCGTTCGCCGCGTCCCTCGCCGCCGCGGGGACCGGATTGCAGACCTTCCTGACCGCCCTGAACCCGGCCTGGAACCTGGTCGGCCGGGTTCATTTCAACCTCGCGGAAAACCGCCGCGATCCTGACCACCCCTTCGCCTTCATGGTGACTTACACCACCCGCCTTTCCGCGCTGGCGAAGGCACAGCATGTCCCCCTTGGCCAGGCGTTGCGCGAATACGCCGGGGCAGCCAACCGGGCCAGGCTTCTGTCCTTGCTTCTGCCGGTGCAACGCGCTGCGGAACAGTGCGCCTGGTTGAAGCCGATCATCGACGCCGGGGATATCTTTCATCCGCTGCGTTGGGGACCCGCCGAAGCGTCGCGCTTGCTTCATGACGTCATCGAATTGGAAAGCGCCGGGGTCGTGGTGCGCATGCCCGCGTCATGGCGCGTCAACCGTCCCGCCCGGCCGCGGGTGACGGCCACGGTCGGTAGCCGGGCACCATCGGCCGTCGGGCTGGATGGGCTGCTGGATTTCCAGATGGGTGTGATGCTGGATGGGGAACCCCTGACCGAGGCGGAGATCGCGACCCTGCTCGCCGGCACCGAGAACCTGGTGCTGTTGCGCGGCCAATGGGTCGAAGTCGATCGGGCTCGGCTTGAACGCACGATGGAGCGGTTCCACGCCGCCGAGGAACTCGCGGCCCGCGATGGCCTCTCCTTCGCGGAGGCGATGCGCATGCTGGCCGGCGCGTCCGTCACCGGGGACGACCCGGCCACGACCGACACCGACTGGGGGCGGGTGACCGCTGGACCCTGGTTGGAGCAAACGCTGAAAGAACTGCGTACCCCGGACGGAGATGGGATCGATCCTGGCCCGGCGCTGAACGGGACGCTGCGTCCCTACCAGAAAGTCGGAACGCAATGGCTGCACCTGCTGTCCGGCCTCGGCCTGGGTGCCTGCCTGGCCGACGACATGGGCCTCGGGAAGACCATTCAGGTGCTGTCGCTATTGCTGGTGGAACAGGCGCGCGGCGCCATGCCCCGGCCGAGCCTGCTGGTGGCGCCCGCTTCGCTGCTGGGCAACTGGGCGACGGAAATCGAAAAATTCGCGCCCGGTCTGAAGGCCGTGATCGTGCATCCCTCGGCGATGCCGGCGGATCAGGTGAAGGCCTTCACGGCCGAGCAGGCGGCGGAATACGATCTGGCGATCACCAGCTATGGCTCGCTGCTGCGCGTTCCGGTGTTCGCCGGGACAGACTGGCGGTTTGTCATCCTGGATGAGGCGCAGGCGATCAAGAATCCGAACGCCCGTCAAACCAAAGCGGCCAAGGCGCTGCGCGCCCGAGCGCGCATCGCGCTGACCGGAACCCCGGTCGAAAATCACCTTGGCGACCTGTGGTCGATCTTCGATTTCATCAACCCGGGCCTGTTGGGCAACGCCAGACAATTCAACCGCTATACCAAGGGTCTGGGCGAGCGGACGCATAATCCGTACGGGCCACTGCGCGACCTGGTGCGGCCCTACATCCTGCGCCGGATGAAGACCGACAGGTCGATCATCGCGGACCTGCCCGACAAGACCGAGATTAAGGCGCTGTGCGGGCTGTCTCGCCGGCAGGCGGCGCTGTACGGACAGGCGGTCGAGGACCTCGCCGCCAGCCTTGAAGAAACCGAAGGCATTCAGCGCAAGGGCATCGTCCTGGCGATGCTCATGCGGCTCAAACAGATATGCAACCATCCCTCCCAATGGCTGAACGACAACGTCTGGGCCGAGGAGGACAGTGGAAAATGGGCACGCCTCCGAGAGATCGCCGAGGTCGTCGCCGCGCGGCAGGAGAAGATGCTGGTGTTCACGCAATTCCGCGAGATGACCGGGCCGCTGGCCGCGTTCCTGGGGCAGATTTTCGGCCGCACCGGTCTGGTGCTGCACGGCGAGACCGCGGTGAAGAATCGGAAAGCCCTGGTGCAGCGCTTCCAGGAGGATGAGACGGTCCCGTTCTTCGTGCTGTCGCTGAAGGCTGGCGGCTCCGGTCTGACCCTGACCGCGGCGTCCCATGTGGTGCATTTCGATCGATGGTGGAATCCGGCTGTCGAGAACCAGGCCACCGACCGGGCGTTTCGGATCGGCCAAAAGCGGAACGTCCTGGTGCACAAATTCATCTGCCGCGGCACGGTAGAGGAAAAGATCGACACCTTGATCGACTCGAAGAAGGGCCTGTCAGATGAATTGTTGGTGGGCGGCGACGAGATCAACCTGACCGAGATGACGAACGATGACATAATGCGGATGGTGAACCTGGATTTGCACACCGCGATGAAGGAGTAACGAACATGTCGCGCTACCACGGGGGATGGGCGCCGTATGTGCCGGTCGCCGTCCGTCGCCGCAAAGCCGAGCGCGAGATGGAGAAGCTCCGCAAGAAGGGTGCCGTGGTCTCGCCGGTAAAGATCGAAGGGCGTCAGATCGCCACAACGTTCTGGGGCAAGGCATGGTGCGACAACCTGGAGAGCTATCGCGATTATGAGAGCCGTCTTCCGCGTGGCCGCACGTACGTGCGCAACGGTTCGGTGGTCGATCTGCGGATCGCTCCGCGCGAGGTGACCGCGTTGGTCAGCGGGTCGGAGATCTACAAGGTCAAGGTCAGCATCGGAGACCTGGACAAGGCCCGCTGGAAGGTGCTTTGCGCCGATTGTTCAGGGGGAATCGACTCTCTGGTGGAACTGCTCCAGGGCCGGTTTTCCAAAGGCGTGATGGAACGGATCTGCCGACAGGATACTGGCCTGTTCCCGCGACCATCGGAAATTCGGTTCGCCTGCGGTTGCCGGGACGATGCGTCGATGTGCAAGCACGTCGCGGCGGTCCTCTATGGTGTCGGTGCGCGGCTCGATCAGAGCCCGGAGTTACTGTTTCGATTGCGTGCTGTCGATGAGACCGAGCTGCTGTCCGATCTGGAGACCGCGTTGCCGACCATGCGAACAGAGCCCGATGCCGCGAAGACACTGGCGGGAGACGATCTCGCCGCGTTGTTCGGCCTGGACATGGCGGAAAGCGAGACTTTGATTGCCTTACCTCCGGCCGATCTCGCGGCAGCCGCGCCGAGGCGAAAACCCGGCAAACGAGTGGTCGAGAACCCCGCCGTTGTCGCGGCGCCAATGAGCGTGACCAAGGCCAGGACCACGAAGTCTGCCCCAGCCAGCACCGCCCCGCTCGCCCGGCCAGCACAGAAGACGACCACTGTCGCAAAGACCAAATCCCGGCCGGAGCCAATAACAGCGGCAGCCGCGAAAGCCAGCCTGGATGCACCTACCAAGGCCACGGCATCCGCGCGTCGCCAAACCGGCACTACCCCGGCGATCGCGACTCCCGTGGCAACGAGTGAACATCGGCCCCGGCGACCGGTGAGTTCCGACACGGCCAAACCTGGCGTGCACCAGCGTCGAGGTCATGGAAAGTCGTAGGATAACTGAATTGCGTTCGGCCCGAGTTGCCCCTCGGCTCCACGATCTATTTGATGGATTCGGAAAGCGGAGCTCCCTCGAAAGTCGATTTTACAAATTACGAAGTTATCCGCAAACGAGCGTTTGAATGGGTGACCTGAGTAGTTTCCGAACCTGCCGTCCCCGATCCCACAATGAGTAGGATGCCGATCACGAAGCGTCACGGGGACCGCCGCATGTGTCTCGCTATTCCAATGCGGATCGTTAGCGTTAACGGACACACAGCGTGCTGTGAGGCCAAAGGCGTCCGTCGCGAGGTCAGCCTGACTCTGCTCGACGGACAGGAACCGGCGGTCGGCGACCACGTCCTCGTTCATGTTGGCTATGCGCTGCAGACGATCAGTGCCGCGGACGCCCGTGCCACCTGGGACCTGTTCGACGAAATCGCCGTCGCGCTCGATCACGCCGATGCATGAACTCGCCATCTGCTACTCCGTGCTGCGGCAGGTGTTGGCTGTCGCTGCCTCCCAAAGCGTTCGGAACGTTGCCCGGATCACCCTGCGCATTGGCCCCCTCGCCGGCGTGGAACCGGACCTGGTGCGGCTTGCCTTCCCGATCGTCGCGGCCGGCACCGTCTGCGCGGACGCCTCGCTTGAGATCGAGGTCGCGCCAGTCGAGGTGCGCTGCCGGGTCTGCGACGCGACCTCCAGTGTCCGTCCCAATCGCCTGTTGTGCGCGACGTGCGGAACCTGGCGGGTCAATCTCGTGAGCGGCGACGAAATGCTGTTGGCGAGCATCGAGTTGATGGACGCGCCACGAACCAGCCAAATGGAGCGAATTGATGTGTAACGTTTGCGGCTGCGCCGGCGACTCGGATCATTTCCACGTCGTGGACGCCTCCGCTGGGGGCGGCGCATCAACCCCGGTCGTGTTCGAGAAAACGGCACGGCAGGTCGAAGTGATGCGATCCCTGTTGCACGGCAATGACCACCAGGCGGCGCATAACCGGGCGCATTTCGCCGCGGCCGGGGTTTTGGTGATCAACCTGATGTCGTCACCAGGAGCCGGTAAAACAAGTCTGTTGGAGGCGACGATTCGCCGCCTGAACGACCGTTTGTCGGTCGCCGTGATCGAGGGCGATCTGGAGACCGAAAACGACGCGATCCGCGTTCGGGCCGCGGGCGCTCAGGCTGTGCAGATCACAACCGGGAATGCATGCCATTTGGACGCGAGCATGGTGCATGCGGCTCTGCACCGGCTCGACCTTCGACCAATCGATGTGCTGTTCATTGAAAACGTTGGAAACCTCGTGTGCCCCGCCGGCTTCGATCTGGGTCAGCATCGAAATGTCGTGCTGCTGTCGGTCACCGAGGGCGACGACAAGCCTGAGAAATACCCGGTGATGTTCCGTGCCGCGGATCTCGTGACGGTAACCAAGCTCGATCTGCTGGAAGCCGTGGGCGACTTCGATCCGGGTAAGGCGGCGCGGCATCTCCAGGAGAACGGTAGCACCGCGCCGGTGCTGCGTGTATCGGCACGTAGCGGAGCTGGATTGGAAGCCTGGATCGATTGGCTCGTCGCTGAGGCGGATGCCTGCCGTGCGAATGCCGCTGCGAATGCCCAGGGGCATCCCGGTCAGCACAAGCATGCGGCCGCTGCCCATGCCTGAAGCCGCGCGATGGCTGGAACGGATCAACGCGCTGGAACTGCCCGGTCTGGTCCGGGTGCTGAACGTTTGCGGCGGCCACGAGCGAACCATCGGCATGGCCGGAATTCGCGGTGTGCTGCCGGATGGTATCGAGCTGATCCCTGGGCCTGGCTGTCCGGTCTGCGTCTGCCCTGAGGAGGACATCCTCTCCGCCATCCAACTGGCCTCGTCCGCCAACGTCATTCTGGTGGCGTTCGGCGACATGCTGCGCGTGCCGGCCAATGTCGCGCGGGGAGAACTCCGGTCGTTGGTGGAGGCCCGCGCGAGCGGCGCGGATGTGCGCGCGGTGGCGTCTCCGTTGGACGCGGTCGCGGTCGCGCGGGCCAACCCGGGGCGCCAGGTGGTCTTCTTCGTCGCCGGCTTCGAAACGACAGCCGCCCCGGTGGCGGCGATGTTGCGGGAAGGGCCGCCAGACAATCTGAGCCTGCTGCTCGCCGCGCGACGCACCTGGCCCGCGGTGGCGATGCTATTGCAGTCCCAGCAGCCGGGATTCGAGGGGCTGATCGCTCCTGGGCATGTGGCGACCGTCATGGGCGCGGACGAATGGCGCTTCGTGGTCGATCGGCACGGCATGCCCGCTGCGGTGGCGGGTTTCACGCCCGCCTCGATCCTGGAGGCGCTGTACTCGGTGCTGCGTCAGATCATCGAGGCGCGGCCGTTTCTCGATAACTGCTACAAAATGTTCGTCCGGGATACCGGCAACCTCGCGGCGCAAGCCTGCCTCGCGGAGCAGTTCGACGATAGCGACGGCGCGTGGCGCGGCATCGGCACCATCCCCGGATCGGGGTTTGCCCTCAGGTCGCGATGGGCGCGCCATGATGCCCGCCTGCTGTTCCCGGATTGTCTGGAAGGCGTGAAGCGTCGCGTCGGAGACATGCCGCCAGGATGCGACTGCGCGCGCGTGGTGATGGGCCGCCTGTCGCCGTTGGATTGCCGGCTTTACGGTCGCGTTTGCACGCCGCGCATGCCCGTGGGGCCATGCATGGTCTCCGACGAGGGCGCGTGCCACATCTGGTGGGCCAACGGCCGGCGGGCGGAGCCTCCCCATGCCGCGAGCCGCTAGCACGGATGCACGCCGCTGGCTGATCGGCGGTCGCGTCCAGGGTGTCGGCTTTCGCCCTTTCGTCTGCTTGCTGGCGAATGAGCTTGGCGTGAACGGATCGGTCCGCAACGAGGGCGGCCACGTCGAAATCGTGGCTCAGCACCGTTCCTGGCTCCGCCATCAGGGCACAGTTGGGCATGGCCGAGTCGGGAATGGCCCCGTCGGGAATGACCCGGTCGGGAGGCATCCGCAGCAGGGTCGCGGTGTCGGGGACAGTAATGCGTGTCCGCTCCCGCTACCCCTTTCTGTTCCTTCCGCGGATGAGTGGGGTCAAGACGAAGACGCCGCCGGCATCACCGGCCTGTTCCTACGCCGGCTGCTGTCCGAGCATCCCCCGATCGCCCGCCCGGAACTCATTTCCGCCGAAGCGTGCGAGCGCGTGGTGGAACCAGGCTTCCACATTCTCCCAAGTACGGCCGGGCTCCCAGGTAAGGAAGGGCCACCTGGCAAGGGCGGCTTCGAGGCCGTTCTGCTGCCGGATCAGTCGGTCTGCGGCGCCTGTCTCACCGAGATGGCGGACCCGAACGCGCGCCGCTATCGCTATCCGTTCATCACATGCACACAGTGCGGGCCGCGCTTCACCATTGCGAAAGCCATGCCATTCGATCGCGCTTCGACGGTCATGGCGGAATTTCCGCTCTGCGCGCGGTGCCGGGCGGAATATGAGCAACCCGCCGACCGGCGATTTCATGCCCAGGTGATGGCGTGCCCGGATTGTGGACCGACGTTAAGTTTCTGGAACGGCATGGATCTGATCCGCGGCAATAAGGCCGCGTTGGCCAGGACGATCGCGGCGCTACGCGACGGAGCGATCGTCGCCGTCAAAGGCATCGGCGGCTACCACCTGCTGTGCGATGCCCGCGACGACGCGGCGGTCCTCCGCCTGCGCGCGCGTAAACGGCGGCCGGCGAAACCGCTGGCGGTGTTGTTTCCGCCGACCGGCACCGACGGGCTGGACATCGTGCGTACCTGTTGCGCGCCCAGCGCCGAGGAAGCTGGTGCCTTACGCCGGCCAGACCGGCCGATTGTTCTGGTCCCATTGCGCGAAGCCAGTGGATTGTCGCCTTCACTCGCACCGGGGCTGTGCGAACTGGGAGCGATGCTTCCGTACAGTCCGCTCCACCACCTGATCGCCGGCGCGTTTGGCGGTCCGCTGGTGGCGACCTCGGGCAATGTCGCCGGTGAGCCGGTACTGACCGAACCGGCCGACTCGGAACGGCTTCTGGCGTCGGTCGCTGACGCGTTCCTGCATCACGACCGGCCGATCCTGCGCCCAGCGGATGACGGTGTCGTCCGGGTCATCGCGGGCCTGCATCGCCCGCTTCGGCTTGGCCGCGGCAGCGCGCCTCTGGAGTTAACCTTGTCACGGCCGGTCGAGCTCCCGCTGCTCGCCCTGGGTGGCCAGATGAAGGTGACAATGGCACTGGCTTTTGGCGCGCGCGTCGTGATCTCACCGCATCTTGGCGAGATCGACAGTCCACGCGGTCTCGATTTGCTTGAAGCCACCGCTGAGACGCTCCAGCGCCTTCATGGTGTCCAGGCGCGGACGTTGATCTGCGATTCCCACGATGGTTACACCAGCAGCCGATGGGCCAAGGCATGGGCTGAGGCGCGCGGCGATACGCCGGTGCTGCGCGTGTCGCATCATCGCGCCCATGCCGCCGCGGTCGCGGGAGAATTCCCGGAAGAGGCGCGTTGGCTATGTTTCACCTGGGACGGCGTCGGCCTCGGCGAGGACGGCACGCTTTGGGGCGGCGAGGCCTTGCTCGGTCACCCCGGCGTTTGGGCCCGGGTCGCGACATTTCGCCCATTCGCTCCACCCGGTGGCGACAAGGCCGCCCGCGAACCCTGGCGGTCCGCCGCCGCGCTCGCCTGGGAACTCGGTCTGAACTGGGAGCCACCGGTACCCGATGCCGCATTGGTGCGAGCGGCCTGGGCAAGTCGGCTGAACAGCCCAGAGACATCTTCCGTCGGCCGCCTTTTCGATGCCGCCGCCGCTTTCCTGCGCCTGGTCCAGCGCGCGAGCCATGAGGGCGAGGGACCGATGGCGCTCGAAACAATCGCCGAGGCGGAATCTGGTTTCGGGGAAGCCATACCGCTACGGCTGTCACGTCGTTCCGACGGCGTATTGCAAGCTGACTGGGCGCCTTTGGTCGCGCTGCTGCTCGATGAAACACGCTCTCCTCGTCACCGCGCGGCCGCGTTCCATGCCAGCCTGGCGCGCTGCCTGGTCGACCAGGCGATCACCGTACGGCATAGCCATGGTGCGTTCGCCGTCGGCCTCACCGGCGGCGTGTTCCAGAACCGGCTTCTGGCCGAAATGGCGTTGCATGGTTTGCGTGAAGCGGGCCTCCGGACATACCTCCCGATCCGGGTGCCGTGCAACGACGCGGGCCTGAGCTTCGGTCAGATCATCGAGGCAGCCGCTCGCATCGCGACCCCGTCATAATGGACGGTGCCGACCGCATCACTCTGGCGCACGGCAATGGCGGTCGTTTCATGCGCGAACTGGTGCTGGACGTGTTCGCCCGCCACTTTCAAAGCGTCAACCTCGATATTTCCACCGATGCCGCCTGTCTTCCGCCGGAGGAAGGCGCGATGGTCGTCACGACAGACGGTTTTATCGTCGATCCCCTGGAATTTCCCGGCGGCGATATCGGTTCGCTCGCGGTACACGGGAGCGTGAACGATCTCGCGGTCAGCGGCGCCACGCCGCGGTGGCTCACGTTGGGCTTCCTGATCGAGGAGGGGTTCGCGATG
>Ga0302320_10030572_pt1 | contig 10255 bp, 4 predicted proteins | sample Bog_T0_3_FD_202130 | JGI IMG/M metagenome (GOLD analysis project Ga0302320, IMG submission 202130) | Peat permafrost microbial communities from Stordalen Mire near Abisko, Sweden - Bog_T0_3 | ecosystem: Environmental > Terrestrial > Soil > Wetlands > Peat | place: Sweden: Abisko, Stordalen Mire... | reverse complement strand
GTTATCCCCTTCGAGAAAACGCCCATTTCACAGGCTCTTCAGGCACGTAACACACAATCCGACTTACACGAATTTTCCAACCAACTGATCCTGTTCAACTTATAGCCGGACAGCAGTGGCGAGATGTCTTCCCGCTCGGCCAGCGTAAGCGTTCGCGGTGAACGCCTACGAGCCGCAGGAACTATCCCGCCGCGCTGCGTCAGCAAGAACCGAATGGAACCATGCCCCTTGCCGAAGGCGCGCCCAATCTCATGCAACGACTCTCCCGCCTTCCAGCGGTGCCACATGTCGATCCGTTGCTCCGCGGAAAGCCTATCCCGTTTCCCTTGTGCCATAAACACCACCTTTAGAAAATTATTCCTATGAGATGGTGTTGCATCGACCGGTTGAGCTGGCAGTCACAATGAGATAGCTCGCGACCAGGCGGCTCGACGGCAGCAGTAGCTGCAATAAACCAGCAGGAAGTCAAAAGCCGCCCACTTCAAAGAATAAGGGACGCAAAAAGCGGGCACCCGGATCTCGGGAGTGAGACCAGGGCGCCCGCGATTCATTTCAGCAAGCGACGGTGTACTCGCGCTGCCTAGAAGAGATACTTCAGTGAGAACTGCCCAATACGCGGCCCGCCCTTGAGACCTGTAATGGTTCCAAAGGCAGCGTTGGTCGTTGTAATATTCGGGTTGCCCAGTTCCGTGTGGTTGAGCACGTCGAAGTACTCGACACGGAACTCCAGATTGGTCTCGCGGTAAACCGGGAAGGTGCGAGCCACGCTGGCATCCCAGTTCGTATACCCGGGACCGCGCAGGGAGCCCTTCATCACGTTGCCGAAGCCTGTGCCTGGGACTCCCGGGACTGAGGTCGGAGTCGTGAGCGCAGCAGGGTTGAACCAGTTGACGCAGTTTTTCCCAGCCGTACACTTTCCTCCGCCGGGCTGGTCCAGATAGGCCGACTGAGTGAAGTCCCTTTGTGCGCGGTCCTGACCCAGGCCGGTCAGCGATTCGTCCACGCCAGCGGTTGGGGTCAAGACATCTCCGGAGTGGTGCTGGAAGAGTCCGGTGAGGCGCCAGCCGTTGGTGACCACCTCCAGAGCTTTGAACCCTGCACCATCTCCATGCAGCTTCGGAAGCTCGTACACATAAGAAAGCGACATTACGTGGGGATGGTCAATGTCGGAGAGGCCGCGGTCGAGCGCTTTGATGTTGGATACATAGGCTGCGGACGGTATCCCAGTCCCGCCTAACGGATAGAGCGGATACACATAGGATGCGCCCGCGTTCAGATCCTCGGTGTTGCCGACCCTGGTTGCTTGCGGCATGTCGTCGTACGATTTCGACCAGGTGTAGTTGGCCAGCAGCGACAACCCATGCGACATTTTCTTTTCCAGAGTGGCCTGGAGCGAGTTGTAATGCGCGTTGCCGATCATGCTGGCCATAATGATCGACTGAAAGTTTGCATTGCAACCTGTCCCACTTGCGCAGGGGCCAACCGTGGGAGCTGTGTTATAGAGCCGTCGCTGATTTGTACTCAGGGAGACGGGGGTGGTGTTCACGGCTGGATTGAGTTCCAGGTTGACAAACTGATGGCGCGAACCGGAGCCGACATAGGCGACCCGCATGGCCCAACTGGAAGCGAGCTGATGCTCTATGGTGAGGTTGTAGTCGTAGGTGACCGGAACCTTGAAGTTGCCGGAGGGGTCGAATTCGTCAATCAGGGGCGCGTTGGGGAAGACATGGTTGGACGCAAACGGCAGGGTGAAGGGGAATGGGTTAGGATAGAGCGTCCCTTTGACACCGCACCCACCCACGCAATATGGATTGCTGAACGGGCCGCCTGGATTGGCGCCGGGGGTCGTGCTGTACATCCCCGGGTTGGTCAGCGAGACGGAGATGGTATTGGGCTCGTTGCCGGCCTGGTTCAGGTTGAAGAAGCCGGGCATCCGATCCTGAAAGAAGATGCCGGTGCCCCCGCGCACGACCGTCTTGCCGTTGCCAAAGACATCGTAGGCGAAGCCGAGACGAGGCATGAACTGCGCGTATTTGCTCTTCAGGCCGTTCTTCACCATGCCCGGGTCGCCGGAGAGTTCAAAGCCGGCCGGCAGGGTACTGTACTGCGACGTAGCTATATTCGCCGAATAGTTGAAGGGGCTGAACGCCGTCTGAACGCCAATGCGGTTCACCCAGGGAGCGAAGTCCTCCCAGCGTACGCCATAGTTGACGGTGAGGTGGGGCGTGGCCTTCCAGCTATCCTGGGCGTAGAGGCCGGGGAAGTTGTTGCGGTCATTGAGCAGCTCGTAGTTTCCCTGGTTGAATGAACCGGAACCGCCCATAAAGCCAACCTGAAAGTTCGCGAATTGATTGATATAGGCACCTGCGGCATTGAAGCCGAAGCCGCCGTACGACTGGAAGTCGTTGGTTACGTCGAACTTGCTCAGCTCGATGTGGCCACCGAATGCGACGTTATGGTTGCCTTTGGTCCAGTGCAGGTCGTCGTTGAGCGTGTAGTTGTTGCGCGCCCAACCAGCAAATGCACTGGAACCCTCACCAAAATAACCGCTGATGCTGGCAGTCATATAGGGACCGGTTCCCGGCTGCCAGAGGTTGGTCACGCCAAAGGCAGTGATGTCCTGACTTCCCGGAGGCCCGCCGCGCAAGGAGACTTCGCGCTGATAGTTGAGGACCAGGTTGTTCAGCAGATTGACGGTAAACGTGTGCGTTTCAGCGAGCAGCGCGTTCTGGTAGCGGGTGTTGAAGTACGACGTGTAGCTGGCCAACATGGTGGGGTTGAAGACGGGAGCTTGCTGGAAAAAGTCATAATAGTAGTGTCCAAACATGTGGTCCTTGTCGCTGAAGGCATGGTCCACGCGGGCAATATACTCGTTGTAGGTCGTGACCGAAGGCTTGAAGTAGTTGACCGTGCCTCCGAGCTTGCCAGGCGTCTCCGTACCGGTAAATGTGGGAAAGTCCTTCTCGAAGGCCACGGATGCCGGGTCGAAGTCAGTCGCTGGAATTACGTTGTTTGCATACGCAACGTTGGTGAATGGATTGATGATTTGCTGGCTTGGTTGATAGACCCCCGCGGAGTTTACGCAGAGACCGACGTTAGCACCGGAGGCAGCGAACGAGTTGCCGGAGGCGGTGTTGCACAGATTGCCTAAATTGGCGGAGGTTGAACCGGCAGCCAGCCCCTCCTCCGCGAGGGTTGGAACGACTGTACTGCCCGACGTGGAAGCCGAGTGAATCTGCCTGTGTTGATAGCCGAAGAAGAACTGGGTGCTTGCCCCGGTGGAGATATGGGGGATGATGACCGGACCGCCGATGGTGCCGCCGAACTGGTGCTGGTGCAGGGTGTCTCGGGTTGTGGAGAAGTAGCTGTTCGCGTCGAATATGCCATTGCGCAGAAACTCGAATGCGGCGCCATGGAACTTATTACCGCCCGACTTGGTGACGATGTTGACCACCCCGCCCGCGCTTTGGCCGAACTCCGCGTTGTAGTTGCTGGTCTGTACGCTGAACTCCTGCAACGCGTCCGGGAACGGGAACGGGTCGTTCACGTTGGTCATCTCATCCACGTTGTTGCCGCCATCCAGAAGATAGTTCGACTGGTTGGGCAGCGTTCCATTCACACTGGTAACAACGGCAACGGGAAATGTCTTGCCAACGCCCTGATCGGCTCCATTGCCTTCGGAGGTTGCGTCGACCACGCCGGCAACCAGCGTTACGAGCGAGGCCGCATTTCTGCCGTTCAGCGGCAGATCGACGACGCGTGCCTCGTCGATGACCTGGGACAAGGTGCCGCTGGTGGTGTCGACCTGGGGAACTTCGGTGGTGACCTGGACCGTCTGGTTGGCTGCGCCGAGCGCAAGCTTCACCCTGACTGAGAGGGACTGGTCGGCCTGGAGCACGAGGCCCGTCTGCACATAGGTCTGAAAACCCTTGGATTCGACCGTGAGCATGTAGTTCGAGGGGAGCAGCGAGGGAAAGACGAAATTGCCGCTCTGCCCCGACTGGGCTACCGTCTTTCTGCCAGTATCGTTCTGCGTTGCGGTTACCGTGGCGGATGCGACGACCGCTCCCGAGGGGTCGGTGACGCTGCCTGCGATAGTGCCATATCCTTGTGCCAGCGACTGCGTTGAAAACACAAGCAGAACCAGCGTTAGGACGCAAAGAACGCATATACTCCGGCGCAGGAAGGAAATTAATGGAGTTTTCATATGGGCGGCAAATTATGCTATGCGGTCGGCTCTTGTCAAGCGGAACCAACGCGGAATAGTCATGTATTGGTGTGAGGCAGGTCACAGAAAAACAGACCTCCGCAGCGAGTTCACAGGAAGGGGATGAATCAGGGCGACCAGGTTGTGTACGGATTGGTCCCAGTGGGATGAAACTCGTTTATTTTGAATTATTTATTGGAGAGAGAGATGGGCTATAGAATCGAACCGAAAGGCTGATGCTTCTGAGCCATGGCATAAAAACCGGCCTCCGCCGATAGGCAGTCGTTAACTAAAAGATATACAAAGGTTACCTAAAAGTTGCGGCGGCCTTCGCGGGCGCGGGCCATGGTGACCTCGTCGGCGTACTCGATGTCGGAGCCGGCGGGGACTCCGGTGGCGATGCGGGTGATGTGGAGGGCGGGCGCGATGCGGCGGATTTCAGAGGCAAGATAGGCGGCGGCGGCTTCGCCCTCGGTGGTGGGCGAGGTGGCGAGGATGACCTCTGCAATGCTGGTTGCGGGATCGGAGAGGCGGGTGAGGAGGCTAGCGATGCGGAACTACTCCGGGCCGACGCCACCGATGGGCGAGAGCGTGCCGTGCAGGACGTGGTATCTACGTTCTCTGCTGGTCGAGTGCGCCAACCATGTGCTCGGACCGCATGGAAGAGACTCGATCTTACGACAGTGGGGCTTGCATCTGGCCTCGCGCGGAGGCAAGCAGTCTCGCAATCGTGCCATCGTCGCCGTCGCACGCAAGCTGGCCATACTGCTTCATCGCATCTGGGTCACGCAAGAGCCGTACATCCCCTACTATGCAATAGCTGCCTGAGTATCCTGAATCATACTCACCGTTGCGAAACCCCGCGTCCCGATGACTGCATGTCTCGTTGGGCCTTCACAAGGCCGACCGAAAACTGGCAGCATCGACTTCTCCTTCTGACCCCAACAGGCACTGAGCCTCGAACGGCTCACTCAAAGTGCGAATCGAAACACGGCGGATAACAACAACGCGGTACAACCACAACAAACAACAGCAAGGACAAAGACGCTATGAAGGAAAAAACAAAAACTACTTGACGCAAGTGATCTGCTCATAGAAACGAGACTTTGCGGGAGGTTTCCGGATCGAATGCAGCGAGACAAAATTACATCTCGGGGAAGAGTACTTCCCCCCGCCTAGATAATCACCTCAAGGTGGGAAGATCTCTTCCGTCTCCTCATTCGGCAGTGAGCTTATTTCTAGGGTTGGTTCACTGGAGTGTCGCCTGCAGCGGGGTTGACTGCTCCGGCCGGGATCAGCGTCGACGTAACCGTCTTGGCATCGTCCGTGCCTGTGTAGAGCATGATGCGAGACGGATCGATGCCCTTCTCGTTCACCAGATACTGCTTGGTGTTAACCGCGCGTTCCACGGCGTCGCTCGGCTTTTGGACGCGGGGCTTCAGCTTTGCTTCCTTGGCCTCAGCCGCCTGCTCCTTGTCGTCTTCATTGCCAACCAGCGCCAACTTGGCATCGGTGGAACGCTGTAGGTTGAGAGCGATGTCGTCCAGGCAGGCTTTGGCTTCGTTGTCCACGCGCGTCGGACGTATCTCGTCGCGCTCGAAGCTCACCGGGCACAGGCTGGACGCCAGCGGCGCGGGCGGCGGCGGAGGAGGTGGAGGCGCAATCACATTGACGCTGGTCGTCGCCGAGGCACTTTGTCCCTTGTCATCAATCACGTTGCAGCTGACCGTAATCGGCCCTGGAGCCGCACCTGCCGTCGAAAGCGTCGCCGAAGGTGTGGTTCCGCTGATGGAACCGGCAGTTGCGTTGTAGCTGTAGGTCAGCGGACGGTTCTGCGGGCTGACTGCGCTCGCCGCAACCATCGAAGAATCACCCGGATTGACCGACGAAGGATTTGCCGTGCAGCTGATGGTTGGCGGATCGAAGGGTTTGACTGTGAACTGCGCGGAGCAGTCTGCCATCTGGCCGGGCTTTATGCCCTGCGATACATGGCCCTTGACCGTGTAGGTGCCTGGTGCCGCTGTCGTCGTGTTCACGCTTGCGACGTTCGACGTCCCTGAGATGGCGCCACCATCCGTCGTCCAGGTGTAGCTCACAACCTTCTTCGGGTTCGGATTCAGGTTCATCGCCACGCCGGTCACCGTGATCGGGTCGCCCGGGAAGACAGTCGAGGGGCTAGCCGAGCAGGTGTACTCAACTGCCGGGGGAGGCGTATTCCCGCCGAAGCCGAAGACAAGTCCGGACGAAAGGCGTATGTCATTTTGTGTGTCCCTGTCGCCCGTGCTGAGATCGGCGAAGCGGGTCATCAGATACTCGCCCTGAACGATGCGTATGGCGAGATGCCGGTGGATCTTGAGGTCGATTCCGCCACCGGCTGTCATGGCAAACGCGTTCTCCGTGGGTAGCGGCGTGCAAAGAGCGCCGGTGCAATTGGAGAGTGTCACTTCACTCGCGTGGACGCCGCCAAACAGAGCTTGCACGAAGGGAGTGACCCTGCTGTATCGGAAGGAAAGGCGTGGGCCAGCCATAAACGTGTAGGCAGTCCCGCTTGCGTCTGCCGCGCGAGGCGGGTTTGCGCCAGTACCCGCGATCTGGAGTTTTGTGTCATCGAAGCCGCCAAAATCGCCAACCAGCCCGAAGTAGCGGTTCAGGTTGAAGGCAATGGACGCGCTGCCGCCATTCAGCCGGACCATCCGGTTACCGGGCGTCAACATCGGCTGAAACGGCACACTGCGCAGATATGAGTAGCCGAGAAAAAGCTCTGCCCTCGGATAACTCCGGTATGTGCGGGTTGAAGAGGGCGCGGAAGCCGCAGACTGGGCCGACGCCAGCGCGGCAGGCACTTCGGCATTATCCACGGCAGCGGGCGCGACTGCGGAGTCGGCAGCGGTGGCCCTGGCCGACGAGTTCGTCGAGTCTTCCGCAGCAAATAAGAATGGTGGCACCAGCAATGCAACAGCCGCCATGGTGGCAATCATCCGCGTCTTGAATTTCATCGTCGTTCTCCTAAATTGCCGCTCGCGAAAATCATCCATCCTCACCATCAAGCTCGCTCGGTTTGCCTTCGACTGGCTGGAATTCAGGAACATATCCCCTCTTTCCTGCTTATCAAGCCTTGCTCGCCCTGCTTGCGTTGAATTCCCGCACAACCTTCTGTGCGGAGGCCGTCCTGAGGGGGGCGGTCTCCGCGTGGCCTTACGGAGCAGGTACATTGATGACTGTGTTCGAGAGGGTGACCGCACCAACCGTAGACAGCAATCTGCCGTTGATGGTGGTGAGTGTGGTGACTCCGGCAGTCCCGGTCGTGACGCCCGCAGAAGCGATAACGGTTCCGTAGAACGTCCCGCCAGCAGGCGTGAACGTCGCTGCGCTGCCAACGTACCAGAAGACGTTCGCGGCCTGGGCGCCATTGACCAGGATGACACTTTGAGGTCCTGACGCGTTGCCTACCTTGAGTGTTGAGGATGGCATCTGGAATACCCATGTGGCGTTGGGGTTGCCCGCTGCGTCGAGAGTGAGAGGCCCCGTCGTTATTTGGTAATCGCCTGGCGTGGACATATAAACGCCGGCTCGCAGGATTCGATTGCCCAGCTCGTCCGCGTTACCGTTTGTGCCTGTGCATTGCGGGGCCGGGCAGGTTTCGACTTTCGTACCGCCAGGCATGGAAGCAGGCGACATGGAGTTGTAAGCGGTCAGAGTGTCTTGTTTAGCCTGGGCTGCAATAGCCGATGTGACAGCGGTCCCTTCATTGGGGCATGCAGCGGTAGGAATCGACGTCCCCGGAGCCGTGTAGATGGTTCCATTGACTTGACCGCCCGTATCGATTGGCGTTTCGGAATATGAGCATTCATAGACTCCGAGTGTATTTACGGTGGTATCGTGGAAATTGACGACCCCAGTAGAGACCGCCGTGGTTCCGATATCGCCATTGATGACGGTTTCGTTCCCCGCATCATTGGTCATTCCGCTGGTACCGCCAAAGTCGCCGAAGAGAGAGGCCGTTCCAAGAACCACCGGCGGTGGGCCTGGTGAACCGGCGGTTGTGAAGAACCACGGATTCGGTACAAGGCCGGATATAAGCGGATTGCCCGGGGTAGAGCTATCCGTCACTCCGGTTGTGATGTCCGCCGTATAGGTGGTGTTGGCCAGGAGAGGGGTTGACGCTGACGGGGTAAAGGTCGCGACTAAGGTGGATGGATTGTAGAGATAGGTTCCGGTTATCACGGCTCCGGTGGAGCTTGTCAGCGTGAAGGTGGATGAGGTGAACGTCAGTGGATTCATGGCCGTGCTGAAGGTCGCACTGACGGCCTGGGTGAGTGGCACACTGGTGGCGGTGTCGAGAGGCGAGGTGAGGGTGATGTACGGCCCCGCAGTGACTGCAGTCGTGCCAACGGTGAAGCTCCAGGAAAGCGGAAGACCGCCGGTAGCCGTCAGCGCATTGCCTGAAAGGTCCGTAGCCGCGGTTGTGATGGTGGCCGTATATACCCCCGCTGCGAGAGCAGCGGTTGGTGTAAAGGTTAGTGTATTTGCAATGCCGGAGTATGTGACCAGGCCTCCGACAACGGTGGTCGCTGGTGCGGGACCTGCCAGCGTGAAGGTGGCTGGGCTGGTGGCCGTGATCGTGGCTGCATTCATGGCCTTGCTGAAGGTCGCAGTCACGATCTGGTTGGTCGGCACGCCCGTGGCGCCATTGACAGGATTCTCGCCGTTCACCGTCGGCTTTGTGGTGTCTGGAGCCGCGGCGGTTGTAAACGTCCAGTTATATTGGTTGGCTAGGGCATTGCCTGCCAGATCCTGGACCCCCGTCTTAATCGAAACAGCATAGTTGGTGCTGGCCGCGAGGGGGGTTGGGTTTGTCGGCGTAAAGGTCGCGACCGAGCCTGCGACGGCATAGGTGACTGTTCCGGTCACGGCAACTCCGGTAGCCACGTTTGTCAGCGTGAAGTTGGTTGCAGGGCTGATGATCGTGGAAGGATTTAGCGCCTCGCTGAAGGTCGCAGTGACGGCCTGGCTGGTCGCCACGCCGCTGACACCAGTGGGGGTGGGGACTGTGGCGATCACCGTGGGTGCGGTGGGTGCCGGAACCGTTAAGAAGGTCCAGGGATTCGCTGCTCCGCCAGACCCCAGCGGAGTGCCTGCCAGATCGGTCGCTCCGGCTGCAATTTTGGCAGTGTACACGGTGTTGTTCGCAAGCAGGTTGGACGGTGTGAAGAGCGCGCCGGTGCCGCTGCCCGTGCAACTCACAGATCCCGCGACGGTACCGATCGGGGCTGGGGCTGTAACCGTAAACGTTGTAGAGAGAGTGGCACAGTTCATCGCCTTGCTGAACGTCACACCGATGGCCTGGGTGAGCAGGACGCCGGTGGCGGTATTCGCTGGAATGATAGAGGACACGGTGGGAACTGTATCGGTCGTGAATGTCGACACAACAGGACTTGCCAGGGGAGTACCGGCTGCGTTTGTGATCCCTGCGGTGAGGGTGGCAGTATAGACGGTGTTTGCAACCAGAGGAGCTGTGAACGAGACGATTCCGGTTGTGGGCGAGCAGGCGATTGTTGTAGCCGTCACGGCACCGACCGGGGCCGGGGCTGTCACCGTAAAGGTTGACGCGGTGACGGTGGAGCAGTTCAATAGCGCACCGGCGTAGTCAGGGTCTTGCGTTGGGAGTAGCGGGAAGGTAGCGCTGATCACCTGACTGCCGATGGGCACGCTGCTTGCGCCCGAAACGGGGAAGGTGAAAACCGCGGAGGGGCCTGCCACTGCTTCAAAGTTCCAGGAATATGCGCTGACCATGACATTGCCGGCCAGGTCTGTGACCCCAGTAATAGTGGCCGTATAGAGCGTATGCAGCACAAGAGGGCTGGCAGGGATAAAGGTCGCGGTGGTCACTGTGGACCCAGAGCAGGTGACGGATGTTGGTGTCACGGCAGCTCCGCCAGTCCCTGCCGCCGCAACCGTAAAGGTCGTCGTGGTGAGGGTGGAGCAGTTGACCGGCTTGCTGAAAGTCGCGCTGATGGGCGCACCTACGGCCACGCCTGCCGCGCCTAG
>Ga0302320_10030570_pt1 | contig 10256 bp, 3 predicted proteins | sample Bog_T0_3_FD_202130 | JGI IMG/M metagenome (GOLD analysis project Ga0302320, IMG submission 202130) | Peat permafrost microbial communities from Stordalen Mire near Abisko, Sweden - Bog_T0_3 | ecosystem: Environmental > Terrestrial > Soil > Wetlands > Peat | place: Sweden: Abisko, Stordalen Mire... | reverse complement strand
CACACTGGATTCCGCCGTGAACGTACAGGGCGACCGGCAATTGCTTGGGGCAGGTGGGAGTGAAGACACGGCAGACCAGGATTACTCCTTCCTGAATTTTGGCGGTGGCTACTTCGGGACCAACCTCTTCCTCCTCGAGGGCGGCTACGATACGTCTCAAGACTGGGGAGGCGTTCTCTATGTTCCCGCCCCGGAGGACACGGACCAAGTCAAGGTAACGAGCTACTCGTTTTCCGCCGAATATGGATTTAGCACCGGCAATGTGATCAGCATGACCACCAAGGCCGGCACTCACGACTACCATTTCGTTGCCGACGAGTACATCCGCAACCAGGACCTTGACTCCAACCTCTACTTCAACAACCTGGCTGGCACACCGAGACCCGACGATCATCGCAATCAGTTCGGAGTCGCCGGCGGCGGACCGCTGTACATCCCCGGCATCTACAAACAGCGTGACAAGACCTTCTTTTTCGCCAATTATGAGGGGTTGCGGCTCAACGGGGGCCTCAGCTACGGCGCTATAGTGCCCACCACCGCTCAGTTAGGCGGCGACTTCTCGTCGGAGCTTACGACCACTATCTTGGGTACGGATTGCCTCGGCCGGCCCATCTATCAGGGCGCAGTCTACAACCCTTACTCGTTGTCTACCTGCCCCGACGGAAGCGCAGTCCGCAATCCCTACGCAGGAAATATCATCACCAATATCGATGCTCTCGCGAACAAATTTGCCACGGGCAACTACTGGCCGGCGCCAAAGAATCCGGGCGGCGGAAACAACTTCAACACCGTTGCCAGTGCCCCGACCACTTCCAACGAGTGGGGAATTCGCATCGACCAGAACATCAACGCGAACAATCGAATCTACGGGCAGTTCTCGAACAAGCATGAGGGCAAGGTCCAGACAGGAGCCTTTTACGGAAACGACGTTGCGGGACCTTATGTATTCGACCCCAACAACCGTATGTTCGGGGTTTTGGGCTATTCCCACGTCTTTTCGCCGACTCTTGTTCTGAGCGGCAACTTGTTTTTCATTCGCAATCCGGGTGGGAACGTTGTCCAGGGCTATCCGTTCAAGCCTTCCTCGCTGGGATTGCCGAGTATTCTCGATACGTGGTCGCCGCAGTTTCCGCAGGTGCAGTTCGGGAATACCTTTAGCGGGTCCCTCATTGCCCCGCTGGGAGCGACCCAAAACTCCGGCGAAGCTACCTTCCCGAAGACCAATGAAAGCCTGAACATAGACATCAATAAGACTCTGAAAACGCAGTCCATCTCAGTTGGATATCTCGGCGTTAGGCAAACAGACGACGGAGGCAGGCTCACTCCGACGGTATTCAATTTCTCGAACCAAATGACGGCGGGTCCTGACCCCACGAACTTAAAAATCGACACCACTGGAGACCCGATTGCTTCCTTTTTGGTGGGTGCCGGCAATTCCGGAGCCAACAGTGCCGGCTCGACAGGGTTTAGCGCGTATCCCGCGCCAACGTATTTCATGCACGGGATGTACGTTCAGGACGATTGGAAAACTACTCATAAGCTCACCTTGAACCTCGGTTTCCGCTACGACATCCAGATGCCCGTGACCGCGCGGCATAATCAGCAGGCCTATTTCGATTTCCACGCCCTCAATCCGATCAGCGTGGCGGCCGGAATCCCGGTTTACGGAGAGGTCGTCTACAACACTCCGGGAAACCGAGGCCTGTATCAGAAGAACTTGAACGACCTTGCTCCCCGCCTTGGCTTCGCATACGCCGTGTTGCCAAAGCTTGTTGTGAGAGGTGGCTATGGCATCTATTACGCACGAAACTTCTACGGCGGCAACGGACCTGACCCAGGATATTCGACATCGTCAACGTGGACTTCATCGGCCGACGGAATCCACGTTACAACGCCCCTCGCACAGGCATTCCAATCCGGACTTGTGCCGGTTACAGGCAACACACTTGGAGGCCTGACGAACGTGGGCCAAGGGGGCGGCGGAGTGAATCCGTATCGTCCCGATCCTCTCATCCAACAGTTCAGCCTAGGATTTCAGTACGCATTTGGTCCAAACGACGTGCTGGACGTGAACTACGTGGGAAGCCGCGGAAGGCGCATTACCGTTGGCGGCTTCAACTACGGCCAACTGAATCCAAGCTATCTTTCAATGGGCTCCGCGCTACAAACCCCGGTGGCCGATCCATTTGCCCCCGCACTCAAGGCCTTGGGACTCCCGCCCAACGCCTGCGATTCTCCGGTCGGAACGATCGAACAGGGGTATTTGCTGGAGCCGTACCCGGAGTTCTGCAACGGCGCCTCGGCCTCGGACGAGCCGGCCGGAATCAATAACTACAACGCATTGCAGGCAAGCTTCAAGCATCGTTTCGGTCAGGGCCTGATCTTTACAGCTTCCTACACCTTCTCGAAGTTCCTCTCCGATACCGGGGGCCCCGAAGAATGGGGTTCCATCAATGGCGACCAGGGAGGCTCGAGTATCCGCAACTACTACGACTTGAAAGCGGATTGGTCGGTGGACGGCGACGATATCCCACACTCTCTCGTTTTGAACTATGTGTATGATTTGCCCTTCGGCCGGGGCAAGAGGTTCGGCGGTAGCGTGAACCGGATTGAGGACGCAGTTGCGGGCGGCTGGCAGATATCGGGTATTACAACAGCTCAGAGCGGTTTCCCGATGTCGATTAGCCCTAACGGGAACAATCAGACGTTTGGTGGGGGCCAGCACGTTAACCTGACCGGGGCCGGTTTCAAGACCGCCGGCTGCGGTGGTTTTCAGAATGTGCCGTTCACTCCCGTGGGAAAGAAATACTGCTTCTTCAACGGGCAGCCGGCTACAGACCAAGGAAACGGGCAGGGGCCATTCGAGGCACCGTCCGAGTTCAGCTTCGGCAATGGTCCTCGGTACTTTTCCAATCTAAGAGCACCGAAATACGTGGACCAAGATCTGACCTTGGGAAAGTGGTTCAACTTCACTGAGAAATTGCGTATGCAGTTCGCGGTACAGATGTTCAACGCTTTCAACCACCCGAATTTCGGCATACCGGGCGCCTCCGTCGGGAGCCCCAACCTGGGCGCGAGCTCGAGCACGCAGGGAGCGCGACAAATGCAGGGTGTGCTGAAGATAACCTATTAGCAACCCTATGCGATGGAGCGTATTCCTCGCCTTATGCATGGCGCTTCCGCCTGCGACTTCGGTCGTCAGCGGAAGCGCTGCAGCGCAGGATCACGAGCAGACAGTTCAGTCTCTCCTGGATGACGCCCGTGAGGCTCAGTCCAGGGGAGATTTTGCCCAGGCTGTCGAGGCGTATCGAAAAGCTGTCGCCCTGGAGCCCTCCGTTCCAGAGCTATGGGCGAACCTAGGCCTCATGGAGCACGAGTCGGGGATGTCCGAAGAAGCGATTCAAAGTTTCAAGCGGGCAATTCGGCTCAATCCATCTTTGTTCGCGCCCCAATTGTTTTTGGGTATCGAATACCTCAAATCGAATGACGCCGAGGCAGCTATTGCCTCCCTTGAGAATGCAGAGAAGCTCAACCCGAACGATTTGCAGGCGGCGCTTAACCTCGGAAAGGCATACGCGTTGTCAAACCATCCAGATCGTGCCGCGGATGCCTACTCGATTGCAACCCGTTTGACGCCTAACGACGGGAACGTCTGGCTGAATCTGGGTACTGCCTATCTGCAGCAGGTGGAAAACGATGCGCGTTTGATGACCTCCGTCTACAATCGTTCGCCTTATGTAAGTCTGCGGGCGGCGGAAACCCTTGCCGAGGAGGGCAAGCCGCTTCCAGCCGAGAGGGACTATAAAGCCGCAATTGCTTCGGGATCACCCCCACCTTGCACACATGCGGAATTCGGAATAACGCTCCTTCGTACGAAGAACGTGGCCGAAGCGCGTGAGCAATTTGAGCTGGAGACAAAGGCTGGGCCTTATTGTGGACTGGCGCCTCTCGGTTTGGCAGTTACCCAGCTTGTCGAAGGGAATCCGGAGGATGCATTAACGAAATTGATTTCTATTTCTGCGGCCGATCCTGGATTCGTCGAGTCGAGCCTACCGCTGTTTCGCGATGCTGTTTCTGCCGAGCAGGCAAAGTCGCTGATCGATCTAAGCCGAGCGCGCGAGAGCGACAACAGTGCTGCGTTCGAGATTGGGTCACTCATTAGGAAGACGTTTGTTTCCGACGAGACGCAGGCGCAAATCGAATTCAGCGATATGAGCCGGCCCTCAAGTATTCGCGCCGGGACGGCGGCAAACGCCGAGAAGCTCTATGCAGCCGGTCAGTTTACCCGGTGCAGCGATACGCTGAAGACGGCAGTCGGCGCGATTGCCAGCGACCAGTTGCAGCTACTTGCCTCGTGTTCTTTTTATGCAGGCGATTTTCGAACTACATCTTCCGCAGCTCAACACCTGAAGAACAATCCTGCAACCCGCGCGCAGGGATTGTATTGGGAAACCAAAGCCGATCAAAGACTGGCGATCACGGCGTTGACTCGCGCGGGCGAAATCGACGCGGACTCTCCGCGCATGCACGTTTTGCTCGGCGACACCTTTCGGCAAAAGCGGCATTGGGACGATGCCGAAAGCGAGTATCGAAAGGCCGTCGCTCTCGATCCAACCAGCCATGCAGCGCGGCTGAGCTTGGCGATCGTGCTGTTCACCGATTTGAAGAACGAAGAAGCATTCAATATCGACCGCAGCCTGTTGGCGGAAGATCCTGAGGATCCTGAAGCAAATCTGCTGGCAGGCGAGATTCTTGTCCAACGGAACATGTATGCGGAAGCTGAGACATATCTGTCAAAGTGCGGCAACCTCAGGCCAGAATTCCTGCCCCGTGTACACGCCCTTCTGGGGCAGGTATATGCAGCGACGGATCGGATTCCAACGGCAATTTTGGAGTACAAGAAGGGACTTTCAACCGATGAGGACGGAAGCGTTCATTTTCAGCTAGGCCGCCTCTATCAGAAGTCTGGCGACAGAAACGCTGCAGAAGAGGCCCTCAGAGAATCGAAGCGCCTTAGACAACAATGGGACGACCGCGCACGCCTTGCGCCTGAGCAGATGCCCGCAGACACAAGCCGTTAGTAGCAAATCGGTTCGAGGCTGATTGGAATACGAATTTCGTTGCAGTCGAGGAATGCTGCTCTTGGTGGCAGTACACCACCGAAGTTCAGTCCTCTCGGGAAAGCGCGATATTGGATTTTCTTTAACGCTCTAAGATCAGGAGCCTGATTCATGTTTATTGCCTCATCTAAAACGCTCTCTTTCCTAACCGCATGTTTCCTTGCGCTCGGGTTTATCGGATCAGCACGTCACACAGATGCGGAGCAGATCGAGCGGACGGCGAACGGCGCGGTCGTTCGGACTGCGATGGGGGTGGTTCGCATTGAAGTCTGCTCGGAGGGGGTGGTTCACATTCTCGCCAACGCGAAAGGTTCGCCAATCAACTCCCTTGTGCCAACCATCGTGCGACCGTGCGCCGGCGCGCATTTTACGACTTCGTCCGATGACGCGCACCTCTCTCTTCGAACCGGCAAACTCAAGGTCGACGTTGCCCGGGACACGGGAGCTGTCCACTTTTTGACTTCCGATGGACGGAACATCCTCAGCGAGCAACCCAATCGCCTCGTCACGGGGTCGGATGTTGAGGGATCGCGGGATGAGATTCAGCAAGAGTTCCTGTTATCCCCGCGCGAAGCAATCTACGGGTTGGGACAGCATCAAGAAGGATTTTTCGACTTGCGCGACATACCGATCCGGTTGCTGCAGGCAAATACAAATATCGCGATTCCGTTCCTGCTTTCAACAAAAGGCTACGGTCTGTTGTGGAACGACGCAGCGCTCACGGATTTCAATCCCACGGACGAGACCATCGATCTCGACGAAAAAGGCGCCGGAACTTTTCGAACGCGGCAAGATGGAAACTACGGATTTCTTCTGAGCGGAAACTACCGCCGTAAACTTCGTCTCTCGGTCGATGGTCAACAGATCATCGACATCGCAAACATGTGGGTTCCCGGCTCGGCCGGCGCAAAGATACACCTCTCGGAAAATTCGATTCATACAGTTGTGGCGGAAACGGGAGGAGAGACAAAACTCTCAGTTCGTGCTCCGTCGGATACGATGGGTTTTCGTTCTGACACAGGTCAGGGGATCGACTACTACTTCATCTACGGACCCGAACCGAGTCAGGTCATCGCACAGTACAGGGACTACACGGGAGCAGCTCCATTGCTGCCGAGATGGGCTTACGGCTTTTGGCAGTGCCGAGAACGCTACTCAAGCCAACAGCAGATTCTCGATACTGCTGCCGAGTTCCGCAAACGGCAAATCCCTGTGGATGCCCTTGTGCAGGATTGGCAGTACTGGGGAAAGTATGGCTGGAATGCCATGCGGTTTGATGAAAGCGAGTATCCCGACCCAGCTGCGATGATGTCTTCTCTGCATCGCCAGGATTTCCATCTGATTGTTTCGGTTTGGGCTAAGTTTGGAGCAGAGACCGCGGTCGACAAAGAAATGGTAGCCGACGGCTTGGTGCTCAAGAGCGCGGCAAGCACAGGGGAGCCCGGGGAAGCAAGTGTTCGAGAGAACTGGGCGGATATGTTCAATCCACGGGCGCAGAAGGCATTCTGGTCCGATATTAATCGGACTCTTTTCAGCGCCGGGCTCGACGGATGGTGGCTCGATGCTTCAGAACCGGAAGGCGATCCCCTCAAGAATGATGAGACGTTTCTGGGACCCGGCAAGACTGTGCGCAATGCATTCCCGTTGTTTGAAACCTCAGCTGTCTATAACGGGCAACGGGCCACGAATCCGGAAAAGCGTGTCGTCATCCTATCGCGCTCCGCATATACCGGGCAGCAGCGCAACGGGTCCATCTCCTGGTCGGGTGACATCACGGGGGACTGGGATACATTTCGTCGGCAGATTCCTGCCGGACTCAGTTTCGGGATGTCCGGCTTTCCCTATTGGACAACCGACATTGGCGGATTCTTCCGACCGTCTGACCAGTACACATCGGAGGATTACCACGAACTGCTGATCCGCTGGTTTCAGTATGGGGCGTTTTGTCCAATCTTTCGCATACACGGATTTCGCTCCGAGACGGAAATGTGGAAGTTCGGTCCGGAGGTGGAGAAGATCCTCAGGCAATACGATGATCTCCGTTATCGCCTCCTCCCGTACATTTACTCCGGGGCCTGGGGAACCACCAACCGCGGCGAAATCCCCATGAGGGCTTTACCCTACGTCTATCCCACCGATACGTCAGTCAGGGACGTCAGCGATCAATTCATCTTCGGTGATTCGCTTCTGGTGAATCCCGTAACTGAACGCCACGCCACGACGCGCAAGGTCACCTTGCCGTCTGGAGATGCCTGGGTAGACTTCTGGACGGGGCAGAATCAGCGCGGGGGACAGACCATTACGGCAGATGCCCCAATTGACCAAATGCCGATCTTCGTGAAAGAAGGCAGCATCGTGCCCATGGGGCCGGTCGTGCAGTCCGCGGCTGACTCCGAAGATCCGCTCGAAGTTCGTATCTATGGCGGCAAAGATGCCGATTTCCAGCTGTACGAAGACAGCGGCGATGGCTACGCCTACGAAAAAGGCGCGAGAGCAATAATCCAGCTCCACTGGAATGACAGTCGAAGAGTGCTGTCGATCGGAACTCGATCGGGAGCATTCGCTGGGATGCGAACGAAGGACACCTTCCGGATCGTTCTGGTCAAGCCGGGACATGGGACAGGAGTCGGATCGGACTCAGGCTTTGATCGCTCTGTAACCTATGACGGCCATCCCATGAAGATCAATCTTGGCAAAGTGAGCTGAGTGTATGACGGCATGCGTTTGTTTAAGGAGCCGCGGAATAATCTGATACCTCCTTTTTTGCCCGGCGGCCGTGACAGCCCTGAGAATTTCGCTGCCTGACATCGCTACCATTCCAGGGCTGCAGCGTGACTCAATACTCTTGGAGGTTTTGATTGATAAACCGCAGGCTGTTTCTCACGAGTGGGCTGTCGATGATCGCGCTGTCTCGGGTGGCGAAGGCACTTGGGAACTCGCCGTTCTTTAAGGGAACCATTCCGAGCGGTCCGTTCCTGCCATTCTGGGAGTCTCTAAAGTCTTATCGTTGCCCCGATTGGTTTCGGGATGCAAAGTTTGGCATCTGGGCACATTGGAGTCCGCAGTGTGTCCCCGAACAGGGTGACTGGTACGCGCGGAATATGTACATCCAGGGATCGCGTCAATACGATTATCACGTTAAGAACTACGGTCATCCATCGCAGTTCGGCTACAAAGACATTTGCCCTCTATGGAAGGCAGAGCGATGGGACCCCGATGCGCTCGTCAAGCTTTACAAGCGGGCAGGCGCGGAGTATCTGGTCTCGCTGGCAACTCATCACGACAACTTCGATTGTTGGGATTCGAAGTATCAGCCCTGGAATTGCGTAAACATCGGTCCGAAACGCGACATCGTGGGGACTTGGGGAAGGGTCGCCCGCTCCAACGGTCTACGTTTCGGCGTCAGCTATCACGGAACTCCTCATCGGGTCTGGGACGAGTTCCTTCCGGTTCGTTATAAGAGCGACACGACGGGTCCGTTCGCCGGCGTCCCTTACGATGGCTTGCAGACCATGGCCAACGGCAACGGCAAATGGTGGCAGGGCATGGACCCTCAGATGATCAATGGCAAACCCCACCAGAAAGGATCGCCTTGTCCGGAATTTGTGCAGCAGTTCATGCTTCGCGTTCAGGATGTAATCGATAGCTACTCGCCAGACATTCTGACTTTCGACGACGGTGCAAAGTTCAATTTCGATGCTGGCGGGCCTGGGGCCCCGGACTTGGGGGTGTGGCTGGGAATCCCGGACCTGGCGCCGGAAATTATCGCCTACTTTTATAACAGGAACATCCTTGCGCATTCCGGCCGTCTTGAAGGAGTAGTAGACCTTAAGGAGGTTCCTGAACCCATTTGGGGAACCCTCACCCGCGACTTTGAAATGTCGCTGGCCGAGAAACTTCAGGAAGAGCCTTGGCAAACCGAGGCGTGTATCGGGAGTTGGCACTACGACCTGGCCCACTTTGAGAACCACACTTACCAGAAGGCCTCGTTCATCATTCCTTTCCTTGTCGATATTGTCAGCAAGAACGGCAATCTCCTCCTCAGCATCCCCTTGCCCGGACATGGACAGCCGGACAGCGATGAGATCGCCTTCCTGGGCGAGCTCGCCGACTGGCAGCAGGTGAATTCCGAGGCGATCAAGGGCACTCGCCCATGGAGTATCTATGGGGAAGGTCCGTCGACCGAAGGCAAAGAGATCCCCTCTTACCAGCTATCGAGAATCAGGTTCGATCACACAGATATACGGTTCACCACCAAAGGCGAGACGTTGTACGCGATCACATTGGGATGGCCGCCGGACAATCAGATTGTGATCAAATCCCTCGCGAACACCGGCTCCCAATACCAGCGCGAGATTCGCAAGGTGGAACTGTTGGGAGCAAAAGTCGACGTCAAGTGGACAAGGGAGCCAAGTGGACTTAGGATCCGGGTCCCCCAAAATCCGCCCTGCCATTACGCCTATTGTTTCAAGATACTGCCGGCATAAACACGATTCAAAGCTATGTTTCTTTAAAATGCGCATGAACCTCAAAGCGGTGTCTTTGACCTCAACGAGAATCTCGATCTCCATCGGGGAGTGTTCCGATTGGCGCGCCCAGTCGGCGCGCCTCTTTTGGTGCGCAAGTGTGTCCATGTTTAACGGCGGACGGAAACACGGTTGCTGCCGAAATGTACCACTCAAATTGCGGCCTACCGGTACGTTACGCGCGTGGTAAAACCGAAAAGGCCATGCTGGAGCTGAGAATTCGGCGCATCTTGATTCGCCCACCAGAGGCTGAGGAAAGGCAATATTCCAGAATTAGTTCTCACCGCTATTCATACCAAGGGGAACAAGGCTCCCAAGATCGGAAGAAGATCGATTAGAAACTGCTCGCAGACATGCAGTGCGTATCCCTAGTCGTCAGTGCGATTCTCCAGGATCGAGCGCACCGTGTCTAAGTCAGATCACCGGTCAGCTTGCTGCACCCAGGTTCGGCGGAGATTCTATCGCTTCAACATGCCCGTGTCTACAGTACTCGCGCGGACTACGCGAATCTGATGGTCCGTGAAGACAGCGTGAGTTTGCGGCAACTCATATTTAGGCATATGGCAGGTGACGCAATTGCTGGCTGCCACCTTGCAGACTGTTTTTGCCG
>Ga0302320_10030569_pt1 | contig 10256 bp, 8 predicted proteins | sample Bog_T0_3_FD_202130 | JGI IMG/M metagenome (GOLD analysis project Ga0302320, IMG submission 202130) | Peat permafrost microbial communities from Stordalen Mire near Abisko, Sweden - Bog_T0_3 | ecosystem: Environmental > Terrestrial > Soil > Wetlands > Peat | place: Sweden: Abisko, Stordalen Mire... | reverse complement strand
CGAGCCCGAGCAGCAGAGTGAAGCTTCCAATTTGTGGCATTTTTTGTGGACGTTACAAATCTGGAGTCATTGTGCATGATAACTCGCCAAGTACGCAACTCCGCACCAGTTCGGGAACGTAATCTGCCTGTACTTACTTGGGCACCTTATGTGAGCTGGCTACGGTTTTCCATGCGTGGAACTAAGAGGAGCTGGGATATCTTGCAATCAGTCTTCAGCGGAGTCCGGCCCGGACTCCATGGTAAGACCTCCTGACACTCGAGCTCGCCGCAAAGGTAAGCTCTTTTTTATTGCACTGGAGAGCGCAGCAGCTCCTGCACGATGCGGATCAATTCATTGGGAGGAAATGGCTTCGTCTGGAAATTGACGGCCAAACCGTCGTACTCGCTTTCCAGACCTGGCATACCACTGAGCACAACTACCGGCATGCTGGGCAGTTGGAGACGCAACTCACGAACCAGCTCCGCTCCATTGATGCCCGGGAGAAAGTGATCCGTGACCACTATGCCGATCTTCTCTGGAATCGCGCGCAACACGGCGAGCGCGCTCTCCGCGCTGGTTGCGATATGCACATTGAACCCAGCATTGCGCAAAATCAACTCTCGGATGCGCAATTGTTTGGGATCGTCGTCCACCAACAGAATCTGCCCCTGATCCATGGACACCTATGACTTGTATTTAGCTCTCACCTCGGCTTCCGCGCGATGCCAGTCTGCCTCATGTGAGCCGTGTTGACCGCCGCGCTCATTATAGAACTCATATGCCCTTCTGCGTATTTCTTCGTACAAATCGGCCGGCACTGGCCGTGAGGTGCGCATGGGCGCTGTGGCAAGATGCGGAGCGGAAACCGGAACGGTCTTTGCAATTTCCTCCGCAGACTTTCTCGGAGCAGCAGTAGCAGCAGGCTGGTTTGCAGAGCTCTTCTTAGCAGTAGCTTTCTTCGGACTGGTCTTTTCTGAAGACTGTTTTCCCTTGGCCATTCTTAGTATTGATCTCCTGATCTTCGATTGAGGCAGTACAGATGAGAAGTCCTCTACCCGTTGCTACCACTATACCGCTTGTTCAACACAGGGTATAACCCGCAAAGCACGCTTCATCTGGCTTTTCAGCATCAATTCATGATTAATTTTTATGGATGTTATATCCGGGTTAAGACACCAGGGCGTTCCTGAGAAGCTGCGCGCTTACTCCGTCTTGTATAGTGTTCCTTCGGAGAAAACGTCATGTACTCACGCACCCTCAGTATTCTCTTCTGTCTTCTCTTCGCCCTGCCGCTCATCTCACAAACCATAAAGAGTTCCGGCTCTGGCTTTGACCAGCTCTCAGCACAGTTCATGGTTGACTCTCTGGTCCTCTCGCCGGTCGGCGCCTCACAAGCGGGATATCACAAGCACACCGATGCAAAGAGTGGAATGGTGGTCGAGCTCGATGCCGTGCTCGATGACCTCGGGCCGCAAGGTGTCATCGCGCAGCGCGACTTCTACCAGAATTGGCGTGAGCGCTTTCATGCTGTCAACCGGGCAACGCTCAGCAAGGAGCAAGTCGCGGACTGGCAGCTCATCTCCGATCAGATCGACTATGCGCTGCTCGAACTCGATCAGATCCAGAGCTATCGCCACGATCCCACAACCTACGTGGAACTCATCGGGAACGCGCTATTCTTGCCCATGACGCAGAGTTACGCCGCGCCCGAAGTACGTATGGGCCACGTGATCGCGCGCATCGAGCAGATCCCCCGCGCTCTCGATCAGGCAAAGCAAGTACTCACCGATGGCGATCCCATCAAGACCTCGACCGCGATGGAAGAGAACGCCGGAAACATCGACCTCATCCAGAGCACCGTCAAGGCCGCCATTCCCGCGGGCTCTCCGCTGGAGGCTCGTTACAAAGCCGCAGCGCCGAAAGCTGTCGCCGCATTGCAGGACTTCTCAAAATGGCTCCGCGATGACTACGGCCATCGCCCCAGCAAGGTGACCTGGCGTCTCGGCAAAACTCTCTACGCGGAGAAGTTCCGACTCGTAATGGAGACCCCGGTTACGCCCGACCAGATGCTCGCCTCCGCTGAAAAGGAAATGACTGAGGTTCGCGCGGACATGTTGCGTCTCTCCGAGCCCATGCACCGGCAGATGTATCCCGAACACGGCGAGCATGCCGACGTAAAGGGCGAGGAGCGTGAGAACCTGATCATCACTGAAGTGCTCTCGCGCATCTCCGATGAGCACGTTCAACCAGCGGATTTGCAGAGCCACATCGAGGGCGACCTCGCAGGCATCATCGCTTTCATCCGCGAAAAGAAAATTGTGGATCTTGGCCCGCGCAACAATCTGAAGGTGATACCGACTCCGCCATTCATGCGCGGCACTTACTCCGTCGCAGGCTTCCACGCGCCTCCGCCGCTTGAGCCCTCGGCGGAAGCACAGTACTGGGTCACGCCCATTGAACCCGGCACGTCGCCCGAGAAGGCTGAGTCCAAGCTGCGCGAGTACAACAACTACACCCTGAAGTGGTTGACCATTCACGAAGCTCTGCCCGGCCACTACGTGCAGTTTGAGCACGCCAATGACGTGCAACCGGAATCCCGCCGCCTGCTTCGCGCCGTGCTGGGCAACGGAGCATACGTGGAAGGATGGGCCGAGTACATTGCGCAGATCATGATGGACGAGGGCTACTCCAACAACGATCCCAAGTTCCGCCTGGTCATGCGCAAAATCCGCCTCAGGCTTCTCGCCAACACCATTCTGGATATTCGCATGCACACCATGGAGATGACCGACGCACAGGCTATGGAGCTGATGACCAAGCGAGCTTTCCAAACCCAGGCCGAGGCAGAAGGAAAGCTGCTCCGCGCCAAGCTGAGTTCCGTGCAACTTGTGACTTATTACGTGGGACTGCATGACTGGCTGGCACTGCGCAAGGACTATCAGGCACAGGCCGGAGCATCCTTCACCAACGCGGAGTTTCACAATCGCGCATTGAACGAAGGCCCGTTGCCCATCATGCTGCTGCGTGGAATCTTGCTGACGAAGAATTAGAAACCGGCTGGCGCTGCTTCGCGGCAGAGTTCCACCGCTCGACGGAAATCGCGTTCGAGCCGCGAAGCAGCCCCGGCATCGCCGTCAAATTGCAGTGCCAGTGACTCCTCCCGCTTCTCGCCATTAGTGGAGCAGTCAACCACAATTCCGCTCTTGGTGGTCTTCGTGCAGGTTGACACAGTGGAGATGCATTTCTGGTGCCCAACACAAGGTAGCGCCAGCCAGCTCTTCTGCGGCTCAATCTGGAAGCGCTCAATCGCGCCAAGCGAGAATCGTATGCTGTCTTCGTGAACGGTTTGTTCCCCAATGCTGTTGGTTGCACGCACCTTGAGTTCGGCGCGACAATCTGAAATCGCTTCCAGCCGGGTTCTCCAGCGATAGGCGTCGTGTCCCATCACGCGGTCGCCATGGCTCTCAAGCTCTAACTGAATGCTGGACTCCAACTCCCGCAGCACGGGGCGGCTTGGCTCGCGCACTGGCTGCGCCAGCAACAGTGCGGCTGCGCACGGCAAAGCGAAAGCAATCAAGAAGGGGCGATTCATCTCTCTGTCCTATCGAAAACTGTCCTACCGAAAAGATACCGATTAGCCTAGCGGCATTACGCCTTCGGTAAAAGCCCAAATTGGTACGAGAGAAATCTTTGGTAACTTGCACGCTGTCGAAATGAGCAGTGAATCGGCCCCGAAAATGTACGTTCGGGACCGCGCTCGCTCCGCAAAATCGCTTAGCTGCTATGATGGTATTAATCACCTGGGCCTGTAATGGCCGCGCGCCCAGCTCCGGCGGGGCCAAGGTACCAGGGAAAGGCGACCTCCATGAATCACGTTTCTCGCCAGTACGTTATCTCAATTCAAGCTCAGTCCTTCCGCAAGAAAACACGCTATCACTGGATGGTTTGTTGGGAAGACAATCCAGACGTGATGGTCTCCTGGGGCCACGCCCCAACCCAGGAGCTTGCAGAAACCGAATCACGGAATGAAGTGAGAGACCTTACCAGCGGCATTACCGAAGGCGGACGCGTGGCCAGCACCTGCTATTCCTCCATCCACCACTGCTGACCGTTCGCGCATAACTTCCTTCAGCGGCGGAGAGTGTTAGCATACTCTCCGCCGCCTGAAGTTCTACCTCTCCAGCACCTGCATTTCAATTCCAGAGGCATGGCCGCGCTCGCGATAAATGCGCTCGGTCGCCTTTCGGAAATCTTCCGGCTTTGCTTTGGGGATGTCTACAAACGTCTGCGGATTCCTGTCCACCAGCGGGAACCAACTGCTCTGCACCTGCACCATGATGCAATGGCCACGGCGGAAGGTGTGGTTGATGTCTGGCATCGTGAAATCAATCTCCTCCACCTTGCCCGGAGTGAACGGCTCTGGCTTCTCAAAGCTGTGCCGGAACTTGCCGCGGAACGGCTCGCCGCGAACCAACTGCTCCCAGCCTGCTAGATCGGTCTCCGGAACAGCCAGGTCTTTCGCCGGTCGGCGTTTCGATTCCTCCAGTTCCTTCTGCGGATAAACATCGATCAGCTTTACGATGAAGTCCGAGTCCGTTCCCGTAGTGGAAACAAACAGCTTTGGCGCAACCGGTCCGGCAATCGTCACGTCTTCTTCCAGCACCTCGCTCTTGTACACCAGCACGTCCGGACGAGTCTCAGCAAAGCGCTGATCGCTGACCATGTACTCCTGTGGAACGTCCAGCGTCTCATAGCCAACGTAGGGCACAGGGCGGGCAGGGTCGCTGACGTATTCGTCAAAGCCTGCGTTGCCCGCTGGAGACTCGAAGCTCAATCCATTCTTTGCCTGCAAGTACAGCGTGCGTTTTACGGTCTTCGCCGGAGGCCACGCGTCATACTTGCGCCACACGTTCGTCCCCGTCTCAAAGACAAATGCCCTCGGCAACTCCTCGGTCTGCTTTCCCTTCAGGTACTTCTCGAAAAACGGCAGCAGGATGTGAGCCCGGAAGAACTCACCCGTGTTCTGCGCAAAATCCACGTTGCCCAGTTTGTGTCCGTCAAGCGCGGCCCATCCACCATGCACCCACGGACCCTCCACCAGCAGGTTCACCGTCTTGGGATTCAGATCGCCGACAGCCTTGTAGAGCGACAGCGGGCCTTGCAGATCCTCTGCGTCGAACCATCCACCGACGTTGAGCACCGCGCAGTGTACGTTTTTCATTCGTGGAGCTAGGTCGCGCGCCTTCCAGTACTTATCGAAGGTGTCATGCACCACCTGGTCATCCCACAGCGGGCTCGCGCCCTTCAAGTACTTACGTTCCAGCTCTTCGAGGGTTCCAGCTTTGAGAAAAAACTCGTAGCCGTTGCTGGTGCCGAACTTCACTCCGAGGCCAGTCTCATCCTGTGTCGGATTCTTCTGCGTCTGGAAGGATGTGTAGAATTCAAAGTTTGCCGACAGCATGAAGGCTCCGCCATGGTACGCATCATCGCCCATGAACAGGTTCACCATGGGAGCCTCCGGCGAAGCAGCCTTAATCGCCGGATGCGAGTCAATGATGCTGGCCGCCGTGTAGAAGCCCGGATACGAGATTCCCCAGATGCCAACGTTGCCGTTGTTGTTCGGCACGTTCTTCAGCAGCCAATCCACCGTGTCATGCATGTCCGTGGTCTCGTCCACGTCATTCGGCCCCTTGTTTTCCTTGTAGGGAGTCTCTTCAACGAAAGTGCCCTCGCTCATGTTGCGGCCGCGTACATCCTGCTTCACAAAGATGTAGCCAGCGCTCATCAGCTCCTGTACAGACAAGCGCGATGGATAATTCTCTACTCCGTAAGGTCCGGAACCGTACGGAGTGCGATTGACGAGGAACGGCCATGCCTGCGACTGATCCTTGGGAACATAGACCACGGTGAACAGTTTCACGCCGTCGCGCATTGGAACCCTGTATTCGTACTTGGTGTAGTGCTCGCGGACATCGTAAGCCGGTGGCTTCTCATTGTCGTCAGCAAAAGAAAAGAGGGCACACAGCAGCAGCATGAAAACAGGCAGCATAGTCCCGGAGAGCTTTCGCAACATTCACCTCTTGAATTGGAGTACACGGAAAGTATAAAGGGAGCGGCTCGTCGCCGCTCCCGGATGGAGATCAGTTCACTCACTCAACTTCATGCCGGGCAACGTAACCATCGCGCGTGAGAATCTGGATTTTTACATCCTTGCCCTTCTGGTCTTTCACTATCACCTGCTTGTCGGTTCCCGGTTGCACCACCTGCACCTTCAGCTTGCGGTAGGTGCCATCCAGTTTGGTGTTGGTGGGACGATAGGTGATTGTGTACTGGTTGCGCACCGCTTCGCTGATCAAGCGGAAGTCCTCGGGCAACTCGGCCTCAAAGCGCGGATTGAACCAGCGACCTCCGGTCATTTTGGCAAAGGTCTGCATCTGGTTGTCGCCCTGGAGATAGTTCAGTTCCCTCATCTGCGAGCCCATGCCGCCACCCGAGTGCGATTCCATGTAAGTACGCCACAAAAACCCCGTGCTGATGGTGTAAATCGTAACGTTGGGCGTGGCCTTGATCTTCTTTAGAATCTTGTCATAGGTCATGCGGCTGAAGGTGTCCAGGCCGCTGCTGATCAGAATGATCTCTTTGCGTCCGCCCACGCGCTCCAATCGATCCAGCGTGTCATAGAGCGCATCGAAAAGATTGGTCTCGCTGAAGCCGGGAATGCGCAGTGTGTTCAGTGCGCCGTACACAGCCTGCTTGTCAGAGGTGAAGTCCACCAGAATGCTCGACTTCATGTCATAGCTGATTACAGAAACGTAGTCGTTCTTCTGCATCTGGTCAGTAAAGGCATAAGAGGCGCGCAGCGCGTCATACAGGAACTGCCTGCGGCTCACCTGGAACGCCGGAGTCGCGGCAAACTCCACCAGCAGCACAGCCGTGTAACCGGCCTTGGTCAAGCCAAAGCTCTGCACCGGTTGAATCACGTTGTCCTCGTAAATAAGGAAATTTTCCTTCTTCAACCCAGGAATGAACTGGCCATCCTTGGAGAGAACCAGCGCGTCCACCGTGACCAGAGGGACATCCACGTTGATCGAGTAGCTAGGCATCCCTTCCGTCTTCTTCGGCGCGGGAGGGGGAGCCGGACGGCTCGACTGTTTGTCCTGATCAACTTTGGGAATTGCGTAGGGGCCGGTGTCGCTCTGCGGACCGCCCGCCTCAGGCGGCGCTTGCTGCTTCTGCCCGCCTTGCTGCTGGCCTGTGTCCTGTGGAGGAACGCTGCTCTGCGCCCTCAGCGCAATGGGGGAGACCACCTGGAAGAAGAGAAAAAGCGTGAGAGCGTAAAACAAACTCGGATTACGTCGCGTGCTTCTGGAAGGTAAGCTTCTCGGTTCGAACATGTGCTTCCCCGACAGACTCCGGCAGAGTCCCTGCCAGTATAGATGCATATCTCCGTAACCCGTGTCTTCCGCCCTACTTTCTGCACTTGCAAAATAAAGAAGAGTGGCTGCATGGCCCCGGGTGGGAGCCCCGGGGCGTTCGCCCGCCAAGTTCGTGAATGGTAATTCCAGCTAGTAAGAAGCGGTGAGCGTTACATTATCCAGCCAGACATTGTAAGGAGTCTGGTGGTAGTTGCCGTCCATCTGGAAGGCGATGTCGATGTCTTCCTCCTTCCAGTTTGGCTGGGGTGGGAAGGTCAGATTGAGCGGCATTGTAGTGCCATCCAGAGTGACGCTGATGTAATGAACCTGGTTGTTGACTCTGTCGAACTGCCACGTAAGGTGATGCCATTTATTGGAGGTAACCGTATTGCAAGGAGCTGAACTGGGAACCCATTTTTCCGTTAGTGGATTCCACACGTCCCACTTGTGGGTGTTCAGGAAACTGCACTCGGTCCCCCACGTATATCGGATTCCTCCGTAGCTCTGGTTCACGTCGAACTCAAGCGCCTCGACCGCGCTTGCATTGTCAATGTAGAAATCCAGGTCGTAAGTAAACGTGTTCAGCGGAGTGCCTCCGCCCAGTGAAATCCACCACAGTGCATTGGAGTATCCCGTTGTACCACCCAGCGAGTACTGAGCAGACGCGCCGCTTAGCGACGGAGTGGCCAGGTTCTGCGTTTGCGTGGAGGTAGCCTGTCCAATTCCGCTGGCGCAAGCCGTGCCCGCGAGTTGCTGAGTACACCATTGCCACGAGGAGATGTCCTGTAACTTTGACATCGCAGCGGGCGACGTCTGTCCGCTGATGGTGATTGTGCTGCTCGTGGAGCCAACCGCAGCATCAGTTTTGTCGTAGGCGGTGAGTGTCAGCGTATGCTGCCCGTCCGGAATGAACATCCACTTATCCGTCACGGGTACGATGCCTCCGTAGAAGATGCTGGCGCCGTCCAGCAGCAAGCGCGAGTGATCTGCATTCGGCGTACCGGCCACGCTTCCGCTGAAGAGCACGGGCGATTGCACGCTGGCCCCAGCAGTGGGAGCAGTGATCACCGGGACGTTGCTCGGCCCTGGCATTGGGGTCGGAGTCGGAGTTGGTGTGGGGGTAGGCGTTGTGGTTGTGCTCGAAGTCGTTGATCCTGAACCGCAGCCGACCGTCACAAGAAAAAGACAGCCAGCCAGAAGACAGACGCACGAACGATAGTAGCTGCTGCGCGCAAAGCGCAGTTGATGAGCACGGAGTCTCACGTCACAAACCTCAGATTTCGAACTTTCTGGTCTTGCAAGACAAGATGCACGCCAGCATGACCATGCTGTCAGTGTGACTTCTGAAATCGGGAGTGCGCGAGCAACACGCAGCAGACATGACGATTGTCTACTCCGTTAATCGTGAAATGAGACATGATGACCAAAGAGGCACTCGTTGGCGAAATCTGGGCACCAGTGCACGAATAGTAACAACTCCGGCAGAAACGATTGTTCATAACGTCAATCGTTGCTTCGGAGAAGTTGGCCACCAATGGCCAGCGACAAAGCTACATTCATTTTTTCTCCGCGACTGCCGCTCTGTTACTCTTCTCATGCTTTGACTCTGACCTTGATCGCTCCACAACACGCAAAGGGGCCCCGGTGTTGACGCTGCGCACCTGTGCATGGCTGCTGTGCGGCGTCTATGCCACGATTCCTGCCTACTGGATGATGGTGCATCCCTTTGCTGCTTACTGGCGAACGTCGCGCTACAAGTTAAAGCTGCTGGCTCCGCTGTGGGTGCTCATGTGGTGTGCAGCCTGGGCAGCCTCTTACCCATGGCGCGATGTCGCGCTTTATCAGAATTCAGGAATGTGGGTCGCTGCCCTGTTGCTGTGGTCTGTGTCTATATTCATGTATGTGAATGGAACACGCGAGCTTTCATTCATGCGCCTGATCGGCAGGGACGAGCTCGAACCTGAGAAGCGTCCAAAGATGCTGGTGACCTTTGGAGCGCATCGACTGGTGCGGCATCCGCTGTATCTGGGCCACTTCTGTACCATGCTGGGCTGGGCTGTTGGAGCGGGCACTGCCGCGTGCTTCGCGCTGTTTGCCTTCGCGGTAATCACCGGAGCCGTGATGATCCACTTTGAAGAACGCGAGTTGCACGCCCGCTTTGGACGGGAGTGGGAGGATTACTGCAGGCAGACGCCTGCGATCTTTCCGCTCGCGAAGAGATGAGAAGTCTACCGGGGTTTGCGATGGAAGATGCGCTTTAACTCAGGAGTGAACTCGCGCGCGATATTCTCGACCACATCAAAGCCGACTTGAGCGTGCCCCATCTGGACGCCCTGCACTGTCGGACGAGCTCCCGACGGATACCAGGAAGTGACGAGCATCGATCCACCGTAATCACCTGCAAGACGCGGCAGGTCAGGATGAAGATGACCACTCTCGTCATAGGCAAAGAAAGTCATTTTGAAGGCGTGACCAGTGCGGCGCCATCCCCCGCTACAGCGGCAGTGGAAGTAGCGCGGATCCAATCCCAACGCTGCATCGCCTGCCTCGTGAACTCCCTCTTCTGCGACGCGCAAAGCCAGTGCCGATCCCGAGCGTTTCGCGTCGCCCGACACAGTACGCGGCCAACCATCGGGCCTGCGAGCGATTCCTTGCCCCGCAGCTACTGCGGCTGCCTGGTAATACGTGGATGGTGAGCCCAGATACCCTTCGAAGAAAAGACTGGAGCGCTGTCTTCCGGTCAGCGGCTCGTAGCCTGCTTCACCGGGTTGAGATAGACCGGGCAACGCCGCAGACAGAGCAGAGGGAACAGGCGCATCCGGCAGATTCGCGGGAGGCTGCGCGACCGCCACTTCACCC
>Ga0302320_10030565_pt1 | contig 10256 bp, 10 predicted proteins | sample Bog_T0_3_FD_202130 | JGI IMG/M metagenome (GOLD analysis project Ga0302320, IMG submission 202130) | Peat permafrost microbial communities from Stordalen Mire near Abisko, Sweden - Bog_T0_3 | ecosystem: Environmental > Terrestrial > Soil > Wetlands > Peat | place: Sweden: Abisko, Stordalen Mire... | reverse complement strand
GGCGAGTCGCGCTATCTCGTCGAGCCGAACATCAAGGAAGGCAAGGGCGGCCTGCGCGACCTCAACACGCTGTTCTGGATCGCCAAATACGTCTACCGGGTGCGCGACCCGCGCGAACTCGTCGAAGCGGGGCTGTTCTCGCAGCGCGAATTCAACCTGTTCTCGCGCTGCGAAGAATTCCTCTGGCGGGTGCGCTGCCACCTCCACTTCCTCACCGGTCACGCCGAAGAACGGTTGAGCTTCGACGTGCAGCGGCCGATCGCCGAGCGACTCGGCTACGCCGCGCGCGCCGGCCAAGCCGACGTCGAACGCTTCATGAAGCACTATTTTCTCGTCGCCAAGGACGTCGGCGATTTGACCGCGATCGTCTGCGCCGCGCTCGAAGAGCGGCAGGCCAAGCCGACCCAGGGGTTCGACCGCTTCCTCGGTCGGCTGCGGCGCCGGCCGCAGGCGCTCGACGACGCGGTCGATTTCAAGATCGACCACGACCGCATCAACGTCATCCGCGCCGACGCGTTCGAACGCGATCCGGTCAACCTCATCCGACTCTATTGGGTCGCCGATCGCTCGAGCCTCGCCATCCATCCGGACGCGACGCGGCTCGTCACCCAGTCGCTGAAGCGCATCGACGCCGAGCTGCGCGCCGATCCGGAGGCGAACCGACTGTTCCTCGCCATCCTCACCTCGCGCCGGTCGCCGGAAACGGCGCTCAGAAGGATGAACGAAGCGGGCGTGCTCGGCCGCTTCATCCCCGACTTCGGCCGCGTCGTCGGGCTGATGCAGTTTTCGATGTATCACCATTACACGATCGACGAGCACCTGCTGCGCACCGTCGGCGTGCTCAGCCGAATCGAGGCCGGCGAATTCAAGCAGGCGCACCCGTTGGTCAGCGAGCTGGCGCCGCACATGCCCAGCCGCTCGGCGCTCTATGTCGCAGCGTTCCTGCACGACATCGCCAAGGGCCGGCCTGAGGACCATTCGATCGCCGGGGCGGAGGTGGCGCGCCGCCTCTGCCCGCGCCTCGGCCTCGACGCCGCCGACTGCGACCGCGTCGCCTGGCTGATCGAGCAGCATCTGACGATGTCGAACATGGCGCAGGGACGCGACCTCGCCGACCCGCGCACCGCCGAAGCCCTGGCGGCGAGGGTGCAGTCGCTCGACCGGCTCAAGATGCTGCTGGCGCTGACCGTCGCCGACATCCGCGCCGTCGGGCCCGGCGTCTGGAACGGCTGGAAGGGCCAGCTCCTGCGCACGCTCTACTGGGAGACCGAACTCGTGCTCGGCGGCGGCCATTCGGCGATCGACCGCAAGGCGCGGGTCGCGGCGGCGCAGGAGGCGCTGCGCAAGGCGCTGCCCGGCTGGTCGGACCCCGACTTCGACGCCTATGCGCAGCGTCACTACCCGGCCTATTGGATCAAGGTCGATTTGCCGCATCTCGTCGCCCACGCCAAGCTGCTCTACGCGATGGCGGCCGACGTCCGCTCGCTGGTGACCGAAGTGGCGAGCGATTCCTATCGCGGCGTCACCGAGATCACCGTCGTCGCGCCCGACCACCCCCGGCTGCTGTCGTTCGTCGCCGGCGCCTGCGCGGCGGCCGGCGGCAACATCGTCGACGCGCAGATCTTCACCACGGTCGACGGCTTTGCGCTCGACACGATCTCAGTCACGCGCGCCTTTGCGCTGGACGAGGACGAGATGCGGCGGGCAAACCGCATGGCTCGCACCATCGAGCAGGCCCTGCGCGGCGAGATCAAGGTCAGCGAGCTGGTCAAGCAGGCCCACAGCGGCCGCGACGCGCGCGTTGGGGCCTTCCGCATCCCGCCGGCGGTGTCGATCGACAACGCGATGTCGCACCGCTACACGGTGCTGGAGGTCGAGGGCCTCGACCGGCCCGGCCTGCTCTATGAGCTGACCGCGGCGCTATCGCGGCTCAACCTCAACATCGGCTCGGCCCATATCGTCACTTTTGGCGAAAAGGCGGTCGATTCCTTCTACGTCACCGACCTGACCGGGGCGAAGATCGCGTCGCCCTCGCGCCAGGCGGCGATCAAGCGCCATTTGTTGGCGATTTTCTGAAGCCGGCGGCGCACCGCCGCGCTGCGGCTTGATTTTTGCCCCGCCAACGCTGATATCGGGCGCAACCAAACTTGGGGCTTTTCCGAATGAAAGACACTACCGAGGCGCCGACCGAAGCGCCTGTCGCTGAGCCGGCCGCCCAGGCCGCCGAACCCGATCCCTTCGCGGTGATCGAGAAGCTCAACGCCGAGAACGCCGAACTCAAGGACCGCCTGCTGCGCGCGCTGGCCGAGATGGAGAACTTGCGCCGGCGCACCGAGCGCGAGGTCGCCGACGCGCGCGCCTATGGCGTCGCCAATCTCGCCCGCGACATGCTCTCCGTCGCCGACAACCTCGCCCGCGCGGTGGAAAGCGTGCCGGCCGAGGCGCGCGCCGCGGCCGACGCGGCGGTGAAAGCGCTGTTCGAGGGCGTCGAGCTGACCGAGCGCGACCTCCATGCCGCGCTCGGCCGCTATGGCGTGACCAAGCTGTCGCCGGAGGGCGAGAAATTCGACCCCAATTTCCACCAGGCAATGTACGAGATCCCCAACGACAGCCTGCCGGCCGGGTCGGTGGCCGACGTCGTGCAGAGCGGCTGGAAGATCGGCGAACGGGTGCTGCGCCCGGCCCTGGTCGCCGTCTCCAAGGGCGGCCCCAAGGCCGAGCCGAAGAACGGCGACGACCCGCCGGCGGCGGAGGCTTGATCTGTCCCTTCTCCCCGCTTGCGGGAGAAGGTCAGGTTGAGGGGCCGGGAGGGCGGCCGCGACGGCCATAACGCAAAGAGCGCTCTCTCCCCGCGAGCCTAGCGGATTCGCACATCCGAACGCCAAATATCCAACGCCAGCTCTGCCTGATCCGTGCTCGGCGTCAATGTCGCGCCAAGCGCGGCCGCTTCGCGGCTTGCTCGTTTCACTCGCAAACATTGACTCCTCCGCGCGGCTCAGGCCGTTGGTTTCCACGATCTTTGGTGAGCGGGCCGGCCGTGCGGCCGGCTCCGCTCGCCAAAGGCCGTGGAAACAAGAACGCCACGTCGGAACGGCGCAGTCATCGCGAAGCGGCCGAAGCAAAGCGTAGGAGCGGCGAAGCCGCTTGACGGCGCCGGGCCGATGTGGCCCCGGGCTGAAGATGTGTGAACGCTGTAACTGCGGGCGGGGAGAGGGGGATTCACCCCTTCGTCACCCGCCGCATTGTCAGGTTGATCCGTCCGCCCTCGGCGAGCAGGGTCGAACTGCCGGGGTAGACGCGCTCGACCCCATGGAACGCCAGCCGGCCCGGCCCGCCGAGCGTCATCGCGTCGCCGGAAGCGAGGCGGAACGAACGCGTCGGGCCGCCGCGGTTCAGGCCGCCGACCCGGAACAAGGCCGTGTCGCCAAGCGACAGCGAGACGACGGGCGCCGACAGCTCCGCTTCGTCGCGGTCCTGATGCAGGCCCATCCGGGCGGTCGCGTCGTAGAGGTTGATCAGGCACGCTTCGGGCGGCGGCGCGCCGGGCGCGAGCGCGGCCCAGACCGCCTTGAGCCGCGCCGGCGCCGGCGGCCACGGCGTCCCGGTCTCGGGATGGGTGGCCTGATAGCGGTAGCCCATTTCGTCCGACACCCAGCCGAGCGGGCCGCAATTGCTCATCCGGACCGAGAACGGCTTGCCGGTCCTCGGCATGCGCGGCGCGAACGGCGGCGCGGCGGCAAGGACCGCGCCGATTTCGTCGCGCAGCGCCTCCTGGCCGGCGCGGTCGAGATAGCCGGGATAGCAGCGGACGCCGGGGGCGATTTCGATGGCGACGGGCATCGGCGGGGGACCATCCTTGTTCGGCTCACGCCGTCTTTCCTCAACGCGGGGCGCGTCGTATAGGAGGCGCCAATTCTACGCTACGCGCGCGTTCCGGCGCGTTCCTTCGAGGCCAAGCGCGCGAACCGCGCGCTTATCTGAGGCGATGCATGTTCGGCTCACGCCGTCTTTCCTCAACGCGGGGCGCGTCGTATAGGAGGCGCCAATTCTACGCTACGCGCGCGTTCCGGCGCGTTCCTTCGAGGCCACGCGCGCGAACCGCGCGCTTATCTGAGGCGATGCATGTCGGGTCATAGCCAGTTCAAGAACATCATGCACAAGAAGGGCAGGCAGGACGCGATCCGCTCCAAGCTCTTCTCCAAGCTGGCGCGCGAAATCACCGTCGCCGCCAAGCTCGGCATGCCCGACCCGGCGATGAACGCGCGGCTGCGCGCCGCCGTGATCGAGGCGCGAGCCGAAAACATGCCGAAGGACAACATCGAGCGCGCGATCAAGAAGGCGTCGTCGGCCGACACCGAGAATTACGAGGAAGTGCGCTACGAGGGCTACGCGCCGGGCGGCGTCGCGATCATCGTCGAAGCGCTGACCGACAATCGCAACCGCACCGCCGGCGAGGTGCGCTCCTATTTCACCAAGGCGGGCGGCTCGCTCGCCGAGACCGGCGCGGTGTCGTTCATGTTCGACCGCGTCGGCGCGATCGTCTTCGACCGCGCAATCGCGACCGACGACGCGATGCTCGAAGCGGCGATCGAAGCCGGCGCCGACGACGTCGTCTCGGAAGGCGACGAGCACGAGATCGTCACCAGCATCGAGTCGCTGCGCGTGGCGCAGAAAGCGCTCGAAGCGAAGTTCGGCGAGCCGCACAAGGCCTCGATCGTCTGGCGGGCGCAGAACACGATTTCGGTCGACGACGAGACCGGCGAGAAGATCCTGCGCCTGATCAACGCGCTCGAGGAGAACGACGACGTTCAGACCGTCTCGGCGAACTTCGAAGTGTCCGACGCGCTGATCGCCAAGATGGAAGACTGAGCGGCGCGAGGTCCCTTCTCCCCGCGAGGCGGGGAGAAGGTCAGGATGAGGGGCCGGGAGACTGGCCGCTCCGCCCGTGAGGCCAATCGCCCCGCCCCTCGCCCTAACCCTCTCCCCGCAAGCGGGGAGAGGGGATTGTTGTAGCGCGCCTTCAAGGACTCATCGCCGCGATGCGAGCCTCATCACCAGCAGACCCACTGACCCCAGCGGTTGTACCCACAGTGACGATGGTTCCAATACCAGGGGCCCGGGCCCCAACCAGGGCCCCAACCCGGACCCCAACCGCGGTGGTAACCCCAACCGCAGTTCCAATGGCACCAAACATGTTGGATGTCGGCCGCCGCGACTGGTTTTTCGAGCGAAGGCGACGTCAACGTGAAGGCCGAAGCCGGCGCGGACGAGATCGCCAGCATTGCCGCGCCGGCCAAAGCCGCCGCGAATCCGCCGACGAGAATGCGGTTCACCATGAGAGCCTCCGTGTCTGGCCACCCAACGCCGCGAAATTACGGGATGCGGGCTGAACTGCGGGTGAACGGAAGGGGGACCGCGACTGTTGGAGTGGCGTTTCACCGTCCCCTCGCCGTCACGCCGACAACCTCGCCCAACCGGTCGAGACCGACGCGCAGGCGGTCGGCGAGCACGGCGTCGGCGCGCCACGGCGTGACGATTTCCGGCACCAGACGGCGGCAATCGCGCAACGACGCGCCCTCGACGACGACGCGGGTCAGGATCGGCCAGGCGGCCGGGCCGGCGAGCGCCGCCGCAGCGCGCAATTTATCGCGCGCATGCAGTGCGATCTCGCTCGCCGGCAGGCCGGAGCGCGGCCCTGGCTGGCCGGCGCCGCCGACCCGGTCGAGGGGCGCCGCGCGCAACGCGTCGAGGTCGGCGCGGCGGTGCAGCCGGCGCAGCGCTTCGCCGATCAGCCAGCGCAGATCGTTGAGCCGCGGATCGTGCGGCGCCAGCGCGCGGGTCGAGCGCATCACGTCGAACGGATCGACCAGCCGGCGCAGTTTGTCGGCCCGCCTCGGCGGCGCGCGCAAGCCGCTCCGGCGTCGCGTCGAGCCGTTCGGATTCGCCCTGCGCGCGGGCTTTCGCGCGCCGCGTCGCCGCCTTGCCGCTCATTGCGCCAGCTCCGCGCACATGGCGGCGGGAGAGGAGCAATAGGAGGCCGGGTCCGGACCGTGGAGCCGCGCCGGAATCGCGACGCTGGGGATGGCGAGGTCGGGCGGCGGGGCGCGGTGAACGCGCTTGAGGTCGCGCAGATGGGCGGCGCAGGCGGCGACAAGGAGCTGATGGGCGGTCTCGGTTCGCGGGCGGCGGCGACGGGGCAAGCGATCCTCCTCGACTGGAAAAAGCGTCGCGACCGGCGGTCACATGTTCGCTCTTTGTTCTCATTTTCTGAACATCAGCACCTCCCGTCAAGCATTATTTCTGATATTCATGATTGCGTATGTTCTGAAAAGCCGAATAATCGTTTCATGACCGTCGATTGGATCCGCGCCGCGCTCGACGAGACCGGCAAGACTCGCAGCGGCCTCGCCCGCGCCCTCGGCCGCTCGCCCTCGGCGGTGACCGATCTGCTCAATGGCCGCCGCCGCCTGCGCGCCGACGAGATCGCCATCGCCGCCACGTATCTCGGCGTCGAGCCGCCGCGGCTGATCGGCGGCGGACGCGCGCCGCCGATCCGCGCCACGGTGCCATTGGTCGGCCATGTCGGCGCCGGCGCGATCGCTCATTTCTACGCCGACGGCCAGGGCCCGTTCGACGAAGTCGGCGCGCCCGACGCGGCCAGCGCCAAGACCGTGGCGGTGCAGATCCGCGGCCATTCGCTCGGCGCGCTGTTCGACAATTGGCTCGTCTTCTACGACGACGTGCGCGAGCCGCCCGGCGACGACCTCGTCGGCCGCATGTGCGTGTGCGGCCTCGCTGACGGCCGCGTGCTGATCAAGGCGCTGAAGCGCAGCCATATCGCCGGCCTGTGGACGCTGCTGTCGAACGCCGAGCCGCCGATCTACGACGTCGCGCTCGACTGGGCGGCGCTGGTGCGCGAAATGCGGCCGAGATAGGCCGCCGATGCCGACGGCCCCTTCCGCGCTCGACATCGCGCGCGCGCTCGTCGCCTTCCCCTCGGTGACGCCCGACGATTCCGGCGCCCTGCCCTATGTGCAGCGCCTGCTCGCCGAAGCCAGTTTCGCCGTCGAGATCGTTTCGTTCGCGGAAAGCGGAACGCCGACCATCGCCAACCTGTGGGCGCGCTTCGGCCGCGACGCGCCGAACTTCGTCTTCGCCGGCCACACCGACGTCGTGCCGCCCGGCGACGAAACGCGCTGGCGCTTTCCCCCGTTCTCGGCGACGCTCGCCGACGGCGCGTTGTGGGGCCGCGGCGCGGCCGACATGAAGGGCGGCGTCGCCGCCGCGCTCGCCGCCGCCTTGCGCTTCGTCGCCCGCGGGCCGTTCAAGGGCTCGATCTCGTTTCTCTTGACCGGCGACGAGGAAGGCCCCGCGGTCAACGGCACGGTCAAGCTGCTCGACTGGGCGCGCGCGCGCGGCGAGCGTTTCGACGCTTGCCTGCTCGGCGAGCCGACCAGCCAGGCGGCGCTCGGCGATACGATCAAGCACGGCCGGCGCGGCTCGCTGAACGGCCGGCTGACGCTGATCGGCAGACAGGGTCACGTCGCCTATCCGCTTCTCGCCGACAATCCGATCCGCGCGCTCGCGCCGGCGCTCGAGGCGCTGCAGGCGCCGCCGCTCGATTCCGGCACGGCCGATTTCGACCCTTCCAATCTCGAGATCGTCAGCGTCGATGTCGGCAATCCGGCGACCAACGTCATTCCCGGCGAGGTTCGCGTCGTTTTCAACGTGCGCTTCAACGACCTTTGGACGCCGGCGACGCTCGCCGCCGAGATCGAGCGACGCGTCGCGGCGGCGGCGAAGGGCGCGCGTTACGCGCTTGCGTTCGACCCGACCAACGCCGTCGCGTTCCTGACCCAGCGCGGGCCCTTCACCGACCTCGTCGCGCGCGCGATCGAAGAGACGACGGGCGTGAGGCCGAAGCTGTCGACCGGCGGCGGCACGTCGGACGCGCGCTTCATCAAGGACGCCTGTCCAGTGGTCGACGTCGGCCTGGTGGGCAAAACCATGCACGCGGTCGACGAGCGCGTCGCGGTTGACGACCTCGAAGCGCTGTCGCGCGTCTATGAGCGCGCGCTCGAACTCTATTTCACAGCAAGCGAGCGCGGCTGATCGCGGTCACGGGCGCCGTCGCCGGACCGCTCGGCGCTATCGCCGACAGTGTGAGTAGAGTCCCTCAGTTGCGGATTCCAAAGATACGATCAATCTAGTCGCGCTATGACATGGCACGTCCAATATCGGAAGGAGGGATCGGAGCACATCGCGCGGGCTCCGAGCCCCGAGGCCGCGATCGAGGCCGCCTGTCATCTCATCGATGAGGGCTGCGATGTCTTTGGCGTCGGCACGGGGCCGCTCACCGATTCGATCGCAAGAAATGAAATTGCCCGCATCTATGCCATTTGGGCGCGGGAAAAGAATCCGTTCGGGCAATTTTCAAACTGAGACGCCCAAATTCTGGCCGGGTCGGCCTCCGAGCCGCTTCACAACGGCGTCGCGGCCTCAGCCAACAGTCGGGCTAGCTTCGCTTCCTCTTCGGTCAAGAGGCGACGGAGAATTTCCCGCTTTTTTGGGGTCGGTTTCCACGGCGATCTGTCGTCGGAAGTGTTCGACGTTAAGCCGAGCGACGTATATTTGCATGGAACGGGTCCCCCGTTCGTGCTGGCGTTGTGAGGCCTATCGGGCGACGTCTGATCTCGGGAACGCGACACGAAAACGGGCGGTCGCATTGCGGGGTACTCAGCGACCGCCCGTACACGACCACTGGTCAAGCTTCTTGCGGGGCAAGAACCTGCGCTCGGCGCGATCACGAAAGCGGCGACAGCGCTCGCGCGAAAGGATCGGATTCTACTTATTCCAAGCCACGAGCGGGCAATTCTCTTGGCGCCGGATCGTATTCGGCGACGCGCCGGTCCGCGCCGATGGCTGCCTGAGCAGCGTCTCAAATTTGAAATCCGAAGGGCTTGTCGGCCGCTCGCGTCCACCCTCCGCCCCGTGATACGCTTTGCTCAATGCACGGAGGACGGGGCCATGCATGACGACCGAATAGCCGTCTATCGCAAACGCTCGCAAGGTTGCGTTCGCAGAGCGAAGCTGAAGGACAGCCTCGCGGACGAATGGGCGCGCCTCGCAAGCCATTGGGAAATGCTGGCGCGGATTCGCGAGCAGATGTCGATTATCGCCGGTGGCTATGATTCCCAACGGGACCAGGTCCCAAATACCCTTAGGGCTTAAAGGCTAACGGCGCCCGCCGATGTGAAGGCTTGCGCCGTCATGTTTGCGAAAGCCGTCCAGGATCGAGAACCGCCGCGACGCGATCCGAGAGTGAATATCCGCTTGGACGTTTTCTTCGCCCACACCGGCCCTTCCGTTCCCGACCAAGTCCGCTCGTTTCGGCGCAGTTGGCGGAAGGGTCGGCTCGGGTCGAAACCGGCGGTTGACGACGGGCGCCGAAGTTTGATTTTGAACGCTAGCCTCGTTTCGCCGCCGGGTAATCGATCCGCGCAAGATAGAGGCCGCAGGCCGGGGCGACGTGGCCGCAGCGGCTGCGGTCGGCCGCCTCCAGCGCCGCCTTGAGATCGGCGGGACTCCAGCGACCGAGACCGACCTCGATGAGCGAGCCGACCATCGAGCGCACCTGGCGATGCAGGAACGACCGCGCAGCGACCGAAAACGCGACTCGTTCGCCCTCGCGCGCGATGTCGAGCCGCGACAGCGTGCGCACCGGCGAATTGGCCTGGCATTGCACGTCGCGGAAGGTCGTGAAGTCGTGGCGACCGATCAGCGCCTTGGCTGCTTCCGCCATCGCTTCGACGTCGAGCTCGCGCTTGAGCCGCCAGGCGCGGTCGCGCTCGAGCGTCAGCGGCGCGCGGCGATTGACGACGCGGTAGACGTACCAGCGCATGATCGCGCTGCGGCGCGCGTCGAAATGGTCGCCGACCGCTTCGGCGTCGAGCACGGCGATCGGCGCCGGCGCGAGCTGGCCGTTGATCGCCTCTTTCAGTCGCCAGCCGGCCCATTCGCGATCGAGATCGACATGGGCGACCTGGGCGAGCGCGTGCACGCCGGCGTCGGTGCGCCCGGCGCCGGCGACGAGCGGCTGTTCCTGGCCGAGCCGCGCCAGCGCCTCCTCCAGCGACTGCTGGATCGACGGGCCGTTCCCTTGCCGCTGCCAGCCAGCGAAGTCGGTCCCGTCGTACTCGATCGTCAGCCTGTAGCGCGGCATAGCGTCAGAGCGTCAGGACGATCTTGCCGACATG
>Ga0302320_10030562_pt1 | contig 10257 bp, 7 predicted proteins | sample Bog_T0_3_FD_202130 | JGI IMG/M metagenome (GOLD analysis project Ga0302320, IMG submission 202130) | Peat permafrost microbial communities from Stordalen Mire near Abisko, Sweden - Bog_T0_3 | ecosystem: Environmental > Terrestrial > Soil > Wetlands > Peat | place: Sweden: Abisko, Stordalen Mire... | reverse complement strand
TTTTGTGGCACCTTCGACATTCGAACTAGATATCTCCCACAAATCGCCCGGGACTCAATATCCCCGAAGGATCGAACGCATTCTTCAATTTTTTCATTTCACTTAGATCGGACCGTTCAGGTCCCCACACTTTCAAACCTGATTTCCACTCCGCCGGGCACCACGGAATCGTTGCCTGCCCGCCAAGTGCGCCGCACGCACCTTGCAATTCTGCGCACGCTCGCAAAACCGCGGATCTAGCCGCACCGCGTTCTTCCCCGGCCAGAAACACAAAGTAGATCACGCCCACGCTGCGGGCGTTCACCGCCAACCTCAGACGATTCTTCGCGGCAGCATCTTCGGCGGCACGAATTGCCATCGCCAATTGCGACGGCAGTACTCCGGCCTTCACAATCGTCGCAGACGGATTAGCTTTTAGCGCCGAATCAACATAATCGCATCGGCTTCGAACCAAACCTTTCTGCGGGTCGTCTCCATCCGCAACCACTCTGGCGACGGCAGCGCATTCGCCCGCCAGCCGGTTCAGTTCGGTTTCGTATCGCGCCGTCACTTCTCTCGATCCGGCGAACCCGCATGCGACCGTCCAGCGCGCTCCGCCGACCCCACTAGTCTGGTGGCCGCCCGCAAATCCCGCCGCTTCGGAATTCATGATTTCCACGGTCAGCGGTGCCAGATGCGACGTGGTGATTCGATTCCGAAAGCTCAACGCACCATCCAGCGAAGCAAATTGCACCTCCCAATTGCGGACGCCCGTCGGCAGCGGAAACGTCTTGAAATTGAGACGCGTGATAATCCCTAGCGTCCCAAGCGACCCGATCATCAGCTTGTGCATGTCGTAGCCCGTCACGTTTTTCACCACGCGACCGCCGCTCTTCGCCAGCACGCCGTCTCCAGTTACAAATTCCGCGCCCAACAAAAAATCCCGCGCCGTCCCATAAAAGTGCCGCAATGGCGAATCCACTCCCGAGGCAATCGTACCTCCGATCGTCGCCTTGTCCGTGAACGCCACCGCAAGCGGCAAAAACTGTTTGTGCTCCGCCAGAACTTCCGCCAGCTTCGCCAGCGTCACGCCAGGCTCCACGCTCAGCGTCAGATCGCCCGGATCGTATGCGACCACTCGATTCATCCGCGACGTATCGACAGCGTAGTGATAACCGCGCGGAACATTTCCAATTCCTGTCTTCGTCCGTGCACCGGTCGCAATTACCGGCAACTGCTCGCTGGCCGCGTGCCGGACTATCTCAGCCACTTGCGCCGCCGAACTCGGCATCGCGACTTCAACGGGAATGCAGCCGTCAACCGCGTAGTCCGCAAGAATGGCCGGGTCGCTCCGTACGTATTCGGATCCTACGATCACCGTCATACGCGTAGGAAACGTCATGCCCGCGCGACGCCATTCGCAGTCAGTGGGCGCGAACGAATCTCTCCGCAGCCTTTTTTCGAAGGAAAAATCTTCTCAGGGTTCAGCAATCCGCCAGGATTGAACGCATCGCGAATACGACTCATCACTTCTAACTCGGCATCGGTGAACATCATCGGCATCAGACGGTCCTTCTCCATGCCCACACCGTGCTCGCCCGTAATCGATCCGCCCATGTCGATGCAGAACTGGATGATTTCATCCGACGCCGCCAGCACGCGCCTGAATTGCTCCGCATCCCGCGCGTCAAACAAAATCAGCGGATGCAAATTGCCATCGCCTGCGTGGAAGATATTGCCGATCTGAAATCCGTACTTTTTCCCGATCTCATCGATCTTGCGCAGCGTTGCCGGCAACTTCGTTCGCGGAATCACGCCGTCCTGCACGTAATACGTTGGCGAAAGCCGCCCTACCGCGCCAAACGCGTTCTTGCGTCCCTTCCACAGCAAATCTCGCTCCTGCGCGTCTTTCGCCACCCGAACCTCGCGCGCGTGATGCGCCCTGCAAATTTCGGCCACAGCTTCTGCGCTTTCCCCTGCGAGTTCGCAAGTACCATCCACCTCCAGCAGCAGCACCGCCGCACAATCGAGCGGAAATCCAGCATGCACGTAAGCCTCAACCGCGCGCAGCGTCCACCCATCCAGCATTTCGCACGCTGCCGGTGTGATCCCACCTGACGTGATATCTACGACCGTCTCCGTTGCATCGTCGAGCGTTTCGAAAATTGCCAGCAGCGTCCTCACCGATTCCGGCAGCGGAGTCAGCTTCACCGTGATCTCTGTCACGAGCGCCAGCGTCCCTTCCGATCCTACGAACAATCCCGGCAAATCGTACCCCGGCGAATCGAGTGCCGCGTTTCCAATGCGAACCAGCTCTCCGGTCGGCAAAACCATTTCCAGCGAGAGCACATGATTCGCCGTCACACCGTATGCCAGCGTGTGCGGGCCTCCAGAGTTTTCCGCCACGTTCCCGCCGATCGTGCACGCTCTCTGGCTCGATGGGTCCGGCGCGAAATGAAGTCCAGCATGTGCAACGGCGGCGCTCAAATCCGAATTCACCACTCCCGGCTGCACCGTTGCCTGCTGATTTTCAATGTCCACATTCAGAATTCGGTTCATCTTCGAGAATCCAATCACGATCCCGCCGCGCCGCGCGAGTGCTCCTCCCGAAAGCCCGGTTCCCGCGCCTCGCCCGACGATCGGCACGTTGTAGCGATTCGCAAGCTTCACGATCTTCACCACATCCTGCGTATTTCGCGGAAACACCACGCACGTCGGCCGTGCCGTCTCTACCGAACCGTCGTATTCGTACAGTAGCAATTCTTCGGGGCGGTGCAGCACCGAGTCTACGCCGAGCAGCGATTTCAAATCGTCGAGAAGTGGGGTCGCCATGAGTGTGTCGCGCCGCAATTCGCGCGCAATTACAAATCGACTATAGTCGCGTGTCTCCGCGCCCGTCAACGCAACCAAATGCCATGTTTCGCCTCTCGGTCTGCGGCGCGCCCCCCGGGGTGTATCCTGTTTCCATACGCAATTTCGATTCGAGAGGTTCAGCGTGAGCAAACCCAAAATCTTCGTCACTAGGTCGCTTCCTCTACCCGCCGAAGAAATCGTAAACCAAAATTTCGATGCCGAATTCTCTCGCGAGCCATCTGGCATCAGCCGCCTCGAACTCCTTGACCATGTCGCGGGAAAAGACGCCCTGATCTGCCAATTGACCGAAAACGTGAACCAGGAGCTTCTCGACGCCGCGCCCAACCTGAAAATCGCATCCACCGTTTCGGTTGGTTACGACAATATCGACGTCCCCGCCTGCACCCGCCGCGAGGTCGTTGTAACGAACACTCCCGGCGTGCTCGACGACACCACCGCCGACTTCGCTTTCACGCTTATGCTCGCCGTCGCTCGCCGCGTCGTCGAAGGCGATCACTTCGTGCGCTCCGGGCAATGGGCCGGATGGAACATCGACCAGTTCATCGGCGCTGACGTTTGGGGAAAAACGCTGGGTATTCTTGGATTCGGCCGCATCGGCAAAGAAGTTGCCCGCCGCGCCCACGGTTTTAAAATGCGCGTGCTCTATAACAACACGAAACGCGCGGACGCTGCCGCCGAAAAGGAATTCCACGCCGAATTCGTCGATCTCGACATGCTCTTCCGTGAATCCGATTTCATCAGCATTCACACTCCGCTCTCGCGCTCGACGCGCCATCTCGTTTCAAAAATACACTTCGCCCAGATGAAGCCCTCCGCGTTCCTGATCAATACGTCCCGCGGCCCGGTTGTGGACGAGGGAGCCCTGAATGACGCGCTCGAAAAGCAAATCATCGCCGGTGCAGGGCTCGATGTCTACGAGCACGAACCAAAGGTGCACCCTGGCCTCATCGGCCGCCACAATGTCGTTCTCGCCCCCCACCTTGGCAGCGCCACAGCCGAAACGCGCACGAAAATGGCAGTGATGGCTGCTATGAACGCGTCCGCCCTGTTTCAAGGTAAACTGCCGCCCAACGCACTGAATCCAGAGGCGTTCAAAAAATGAAAGCCGCCGCGCGAAAAATCTTCGACCATACTCTCGCGGCCATCGATATTCCGGCTGCACTCGATCGAACTCTCGATAAACGCGGTTCGCTGATCTCCTACGCCGGCTCCGACCTCGACCTTCGCGGCTTCTCCGAAATCGTCGCCATCGCATTCGGCAAAGCCTCCTTCGGGATGGCTGCTGCGCTCAGCGATATTCTTGCGCCCGATTTCTCGATCGACGGCATCGTCGTCGGCCCCGACTCTCAAAAGCGCTCCATTCCCGGATGGTCGGCGTACTCAGGGAGCCATCCCATTCCCTCCGCCACAAGCTTTGAAGCGGGCCGCGCGATCCTTGACCGACTGGCGCGTTGCGCCGAAAAGTCTCTGGTCATCTTTCTGATTTCCGGCGGCGGCTCTGCGATGGTCGAATTGCCGCTCGATCCTAAAATCACCCTCGATGATTTTCAGAAGCTCCACTCCGCCCTCGTCACCTGCGGCGCGCCCATCGAAGAAATCAACGTCGTCCGTAAGCATCTGTCCGCCACAAAGGGCGGCCGTCTCGCCGCCGCCGCGCCGCGCGCCACGAAACTTACGCTCGCGATCAGCGACGTCCCGCAAGGCCACGATTCCGCTCTCGCCTCCGGCCCCACGTTGCCCGACCCCACGACCGTCGCCGACGCCGAAAGTATCGCCACGCGCTACTCCCTGCTTCCAAAACTTCCGAACGCGATCCGATCGTTGTTCGAAACCCACTCGCTGCAAGAAACGCCTAAGCACAATCATCCTGCTTTCGTGCGCGCCAAATTCGAGCGCATCCTCGGCGAGCACGAACTCATGCATGCCGCGCATCACTGCTCCGAAGGCGATGGGTTTCACTGCTGGGTCGATCAAACGACAGACGGTTGGCCGCTCGAAAAAACGGCGGACCATTTACTCGCGCTTCTGGCAAAACTGAAAGAAGACAATCCCGGCAAGAACGTCGCGCTTTTCGCCGGCGGGGAACTAAGCAGCCCCGTCACGGGAGACGGCGTCGGCGGTAGAAATTCGGCGTTCGTCCTAACCTGCGTCCCGAAAATCGCTGGAAAGGGAGTCACGGTTCTCAGCGTTGGCACCGATGGCATCGATGGCAATAGCCCCGCGGCTGGCGCGATTGCCGACGGTGAAACCCTATCCCGGGCCCGCGCCGTGAATCTCGATCCAGAGGATTTTCTTGGCCGCAGTGACTCCCACACTTTTTTCGCGCGCCTCAACGACGCCATCGTCACCGGACCCACCGGCAACAACCTTCGCGACCTGCGCATCCTGATCGCCGAATAAAAAAACGGCCCGCCACTTCACGCGTGTTGCGCGCAAAGCGACAAGCCGTTGCGATTTCATCTGGCGGACTTGCCCAATCAGTTCGGCGCAGGTGCGGGAGCGGGCGTTTTTGGCTGTTCGCCGGACGCCTTCGCCTTCAACGCCTGAATTTGCGCTTGAACAAACGGCGTTGTGCCGAGGCTCAAGTCGCCCGACTTCACCAGATCCTCGAGCGGACCGATCGCATCCGGATCGCCGCGCTTCGTGAGCGCGAAGACCGTCGCGAATTTCACATCGAAGTAAGGCTCCTTCAAATACGAAATCAGCGTCTGCGTAATCGCCTTGTTTTTCAGATCCAGCCCCGCTACCGATCCAATCGCCGAACTCCGCGTGTCGAAATCTTTTCCGGCAGCAGACCATTCCAGCAGCAACGGTACCGCTCGATCGTCGCCAAGCTCGCCCAATCCATCGAGCGCCGCATTTCTTAGCGTGTCGTCCGGCGATTCCGTTTTCACCGCTGCCACCAGCACGTCGTAAGCGTTCGGCGCTTTGATTTCGCCGAGCGCTTCGAGAGCACGCGCTCGCACCGTGAACGCCTTGTCGTTCGCGGCAATTTCTGTCAGCTTCGGGCCAAGCGCTGCATCATCGTTAAACGATCCAAGCTGCTGCACCGCAAACGCACGCACCCACGGCTGCTGATTATCCAGCGACACGAGTATTTGCTTCTCCGCCGCCGGTCCGCCAATTTTCCCCAGCGAACGAAGTGCTTCGTTGCGAATCCCCCAGAACGAATCATGCTGTGCTGCATCGCCCAGCGCTGCTAGGGCATCCGCGTTGTCCTTGATCGCGCCGAGCGCCACGGCTGCATCGGCCCGATCCGCCACGTCCGTCGCATTCTTCAGTTGATAAATCAACGCCGGCGCTTCCTTCTTGAACTCCATCGACTTTAGAACTCTGTCGCCCTTATCAAATAGCACCATCAGCGGTGCGCCATCCGCCGGGAGAGGAAACGTCTCTTCCGCCTTGCTCACGTCAATTGTGGACGTCTTCCGCCCGCTCGCCGTTGCGATCTCCACGTCGACTGGCATGTCGAATAGATCGACCATGCCTTCCACCTTCTGCGTCTGCTTCACGGCCAACTTGATTTGCCGCGCCGCGTCGTCATACGTGTAGCTCACTTCGTACTTCGGCGCTCCCGCGCGCCAGATCCATTCGTGGAAGAATTGATCCACGTTGATATTCGTCGCCTCTTCGATCGACTTTTGCAGATCCGCCGTCACCACGTTCTGCCCGCGATTCGTTGTCAGATAGCAGTGCAGCGCGTGAAAGAAATTCTCATCGCCCAGTTTGGTGCGCAGCATCTTCAGCACCCATCCGCCCTTGGTATAAACATTTCCGGCATACTCGATACTGTCTGAGAAATTCCGTTGCACGATCGGAACAGGATAGTTCCGCTTGCCGCGCATCCATTGATTCTGGTCCCGCCAGAATTCATACGCCGCATCATCGGCGCCGAATTGCTGCTCCGCCCAGTAGTGCTCGAAGTACGTCGCGAAGCCCTCGTTCAGCCAGATGTTCGCCCAGTCCTTGCACGTCACCAGATCGCCGAACCACTGATGCGCCAGCTCGTGCGAATCCAAATCGTCCGACCCGCGCCGCATTTCTGGCGCCAGCGCCGGATTCACAAGCCCGCGCGTCGTCAGTGTCGTGGCGCTGGTGTTCTCCATTCCGCCTTCCACGAAGTCGTTCACTGAACTCTGCGCGTACTGTGCCCACGGATATTTCACGTCCAGCTTGTCCGAAAATAGATCGAGCATGCCTCGGGTACGCACAAACGTCGCCTCGATCGTGTCGTCTTTGCCCTTCGGCACTACATAACGCACCGTCATCCCGCGCCAGGTATCCTTCTTTTCGACGAACTCGCCCGCCACTGCTGTAATCAGGTACGTCGAGAGCGTTTCTGTCTGTTTCCAGTCCCACGTCTTCGTTCCGTCCGCTTCGTCCTTGATTCCTTCCAGACGCCCATTCGAAACCGTGATCCAGGTCGCCGGCACCGTCATCAGCATTTCAGATGTAGTTCGGTCGTTTGGGTAGTCGTAAATCGGAATGTAGTAACGCGTGTCCTCCGCCTCGCCCTGCGTCCACACCTCTTTCGGCCGGTTCGGGTAGTTCTTGTCAGGCCCTACGAAATACAATCCCTTCTTCGGCTGCCCATCGTAGCCGATAAAGACTTCGTGCTTCTCGCCGACTTTCGACGCCTTCTCCAGCGGCACGATCAGATCCTTATCGGTCACCGTAAACTTCGCCGCTTTTCCGTCCAGCGTCACTGCATTGATTTTCAGGTCGATCGAATCGAACTGAATCTGCGTCACATTTTCGTGCAGCATCGCCAGCGTGTGCGTCACCTCGCCGTGGAATTTCTTCTGTTCGAAGTCGAACCACAAATGCGTCTTCACATTCTGTAAGTCGTAATCCCGGCTCCGCGCATACGGTTCATCGGCGCGTACTTTCGCGGGCATCAGCAACACAATTGCCAACAGCAGCACGACCAGTGCACTCGCTGCGGGCACGGCACGGCGCTGGATTCGTTTCGACATTCGTTCATCTCCTGTTTGAGGGCAATCGGGAATCTCTGCCACACGACGCAAATTCCTCAAAACAAAGCGCTTCAGTATAGACGCACGTAAAGCCGCGACGTCTCGGAATAATTGATGATGCGCTTGGACGAAATTAAAATTACAGCAGCCCGCGAACCATCCCGCCGTCCACCGATATCGTCACGCCGTTCACAAAACTTGCACGTTCCGACGCCAGAAACGCCACCACAGCGGCAAACTCATCCGGCCTGCCAATCCGGCCGACCGGAATTTGCGCTGCTGACCGCTTCTCTATCTCTGCGATGCTTACGCCCGCTTCCTTCGCGCGCTTCTCGAATAATTCCTCTAGCCGCGCCGTCGCCGTAAATCCCGGACACACGTTGTTTACCGTGATTCCGAAACCTCCGAACTCGGCTGCCAGCGTTTTCGCCATGCCCGTCACCGCCGCGCGAATCGAATTCGACAGCATCAACCCGTCGATCGGCTGCTTTACCGAAGTCGATGTAATCGTAATCAGCCGTCCCCACTTGTTCCGCTGCATCAGGGGCAACGTCTCTCGCGCAAACAGCACTGCGCTCATCAGAGTTGAGTCCACCGCTTCGCGCCACTCCGCCGGAGTAATCTCCAAGAACTTCTTCGGTGCAGGCCCTCCGCCATTCGTTACGCAAATGTCTACGCGGCCAAATCGCTGCTCGACGGCTTTCACGAAATCCGAGATCTCTGCGCCTTTGCTCACATCCACGGCGCGCCAGAAAATTTCTCGGCCAGTCAGCTTTCCGATTTCGGCGGCCGCCTTTTCTAGATTCGCCGCCGTACGCGCGCAAATCGCTACCTCGCAATCATTCCTCGCCAGCTCTTCCGCCACGGCGCGGCCCAACCCCGAACTCGCCGCCGCTACAATTGCTACTCGTCCCTTCAATCGCAGGTCCATTGCTTAGTCCTTTTTCGCGTCCCCGCGCAAATACGCATCTTCCTTGCGAATCCAGTCTTCTCGTCGCGGCGCAAAGAAATCGATGTCCACCGTGTCCTCGAGCGCTACCGCGGCATGCGGCACATGCGCGGGAATCAATAGCATTTCGCCCGTACGCACAATCACTTCATGATCCTCGAACGTAAACTTCAGCGCGCCCGATACGATCATCGCCAGTTGCTCGCTTCGATGCGTATGCCGCGGCACGTTTCCTCCTTTCTTCAGCAGAATTCGCGCAATCGTACAATCTTCGCCGCTCAGCATCTCCCGCGAAATATTGGGATTGAGTTGTTCCTTCTCCAGCTTGTCAAATGACGTCGCCTTGGGCATTCCTTCTCTCCCGACCAAAAATCGACCGCTCAAATCGTCTATCGAAACTCGCGAATCGTCAACTCCGCCTCAGGCCCGCGCCACCAAAAGCCATTGTCACCACCGCGCCGCTTCGATTACGATTCGTGCATGAAATTCACATCGACCGTTGCTCTCTCGATTGCTCTCGCCCTAACTTTCCCGATGTTCGCTGCACGAGCAGCAATCGCCCAGACGATCCGAGTGGACGCCGATCCGACCCGCGTCTCGAATACGATTTCTCCCGCTATCGCGCTCGGCGCCGGTATCGATCGCCTGCCGTACGACGCAGCCGACAAACTCTACGTTCAGCCCACCATCGATCAGGTCCTCGCCGCCGGTTGGCAAATGGTTTCCTACCGCCAAAACACCGAACTTCACATGGAGGCCTGGCACTGGAATCCCACCGGCACTTGGAGCGATCCTTCGGGCAAGGGAAGCGGCTACTTTACGGGCAGCACTGGTCAGTCCGGATTCATTCGCCACTCCTACGGCTTTCCGCTTCCTCATCGCGGCGTTACCCGCGACGACGGTACCGATTCCGACGGTTACTCTCGCCTCGACGACGGCGATCTGAACACCTACTGGAAGAGCAATCCGTACCTGACCCAGCGTTACACGGGCGAAAGCGACACCGCGCATCCCCAGTGGGTCTTCGTCGATTTTCAAACCAAGCAGGACATCGACTCCATCCGCATCGCTTGGGCCGAACCGTATGCCACGAAATACATCGTCCAGTATTGGACTGGCGAAGATCCCATCAAAAAGCCCACACAGGGCGTCTGGCAAGCTTTCCCGAAAGGGGAAATCGTCGATGGCAAGGGCGGCGTCGCTACATTTCAACTCGCCAACTCGCCCGTCTCCGCACAGTGGGTTCGCGTGCTCATGACCCAATCCTCAAACACCTGCGACACGCACGGCTCATCTGATCCGCGCAACTGCGTCGGCTACGCTATTCGCGAGCTGTACGCCGGCACGTCCTCGGCGGACGGAAAATTCCACGACAGCATGCGTCACATCCCTGAACAGGATCAAACGCCCACCTATTGCTCGTCCGTCGACCCCTGGCACGCCGCCGATGATCTCGACGAGCATGCCGGCGATCAAGTC
>Ga0302320_10030561_pt1 | contig 10257 bp, 11 predicted proteins | sample Bog_T0_3_FD_202130 | JGI IMG/M metagenome (GOLD analysis project Ga0302320, IMG submission 202130) | Peat permafrost microbial communities from Stordalen Mire near Abisko, Sweden - Bog_T0_3 | ecosystem: Environmental > Terrestrial > Soil > Wetlands > Peat | place: Sweden: Abisko, Stordalen Mire... | reverse complement strand
ACCGCGACGTCCTCGCGAATGGCCGGCTCCGGCACGACGAAGGTCTCGCCGTAGGCCTGATTGAACTTGATCGCGATGTCGCGGGTGATTTCCAGGTGCTGCTTCTGGTCCTGGCCGACGGGCACGACGTCGGTGTCGTACAAGAGGATGTCCGCGGCCATGAGCACCGGGTAGGCGAAGAGCCCGAAGTTCGGCGATAGTCCCTTGGCCAGCTTGTCCTTGTAGCTGTGGGAGCGCTCCAGCAGGCCCATGGGAGTCAGGCTGCCGAGGATCCAGGTGAGCTCGCAGACCGCCGGCACGTCGCTCTGGCGCCAAAAGACGCTCTTGCTCGGGTCCAAGCCGCAAGCGAGCCAGTCCACCGCCACGCCGAGCGTCTGCTCGCGCCGCTGCGCGGGATCAAAGACGGCCGTCATCGAGTGATAGTCGGCGACAAAAAAGTAGCAGTCGGTGCGCGCCTGCGCCTCAATGGCCGGGCGCATCGCCCCGAAGTAGTTTCCGATGTGCAGTTTGCCCGAAGGAGTGATGCCGGTGAGGGTTCGCATGTGCAGGGTCCGCAACCCTGAGAGTTCGCCGCGGAAACTTCAAAGCGGAAAAGCGAGTCTCCGAGAGGGAGGCCGGCCCCGCCGTCAGCGCCGGGGCACGACCGACACGCTCGCGCGGATCCGGGCGATCATTCCGGCCGGCAGCCAGCCCCCGAAGGCGATCGCCGGCATCACCAGGGAACGCTTCCCGAGGAGGGTCCCCGGGTTGAGCACGGCATTGCAGCCGACTTCGGCCTCCTCCCCCAGAATGGCGCCGAGCTTGCGCAGCCCGGTCTCGAAGACGGCATCCGGCGTCCGGATCACGATCGGCTGGCGGTCGAGGCGCAAATTGGAGCAGATGGCGCCGGCCGCCAGGTGGGAGCGCGAGCCCAGGATGGAATCGCCGACGTAGTTGTAGTGGGGCGTCTCCACCCGGTCCATCAGCAGGCAATTCTTGTATTCGCAGGCGTTGCCCAGCACCGAGCCGGCTCCGACGATCACATTCGAGCGGATCAGCGCGCCCGGGCGGATCACCGTTTCCGGGCCGATCCAGGCCGGACCCGAGATTGTCGCATAGGCGGGAAGCTTAACGGACGGATGCAGGTAGACCGGACCTTCGATCTTGACCCCCGGGGGAATCGCGCCGCCCAGACTTCGCCCGGGATCGCTCTGGAAATTCCATTGGCCCAAGGCCGCCGCGATCTGCGGCAGCCATTCCCAAGGTCTGGCATCCGGCGAAAAATGCGCCGCGAATCCAGCCAGCGAGGGCGGAAGAGTGAAGAAATCGGAAGCTTTCACGGCCGGTGTCCCGAACAAAGCCATAAAACCCGCCAAAGATAAAGGCTTATGGCGTCGCCGTGGCGAGGCCAGGCCGGCCGGAACCCGTTCAGGCCCGGAGCACGGAGGCCAGGGCCAGGACCGCGAAGGCGATCAAGATGAAGCCGGAAAGGCGGTTGATCCCAATCAGCCAGCCCGGGGTCACGCGCGAGCGCAAAGCGCCGGCTCCCTGGCTGAGCATCAACCACCACGCCCCCGAGCCCAGAAAAACCCCGGCAACCAGCAAAGCCGCCGAGAGGTAGCCCGGGGCGCTCGCCAAGCCGAAGCCGGCGAAAACGGCCCCAAATGACAAGATGGTCGCCGGATTGGCGAGCGTGAGAAAAAAGGTCGAGACATAGGCGCCAGAAAGGCTGGCCGCGGCGCCCTCCTCGTCCCCGGCAGCCGGCCGCTTCCGCCAGGTGGCCGCGCCGAGATAAGCCAGGAAGATCCCGCCCGCCAGGCGCAGCCAAGTCCGCTCGCCGACCAAGAATCCCGAAACCGCCGTCAGGCCGAACGCGGCGACCGCCCCGTAGGCAGCGTCGGCGGTGGCGGCACCCAAGCCGGTTGCGAGACCCGCGCGGGCGCCGCTACTCAGGGACCGGCGAATGCAAAGCACGCCGATCGGCCCGACCGGCGCGGCGATCGAAAAGCCGATCGCAAAGCCCTTGAGCAGGAAAGGCAGCGGCATGGCGCAATTCGTGCGAATACGATTGCGGCTTGACCGCGGACTCCAAGCAGAAACTCCCCCGCATTCCCGGCCCAGAGCCCGTGAACCTCCACGGCGCCGGGTCCGGCGAAGGATGCCTGGATTAGAGGCCCGCTGCAACCAGTGCCCGGGGTCCGACCGGGGGAACCGCTAAAGCCGAACCAACCGCAACCAGTCTCTGGGCGGCCGTTTTTCGGTTCCGGAGACTGTCTCCCATCTGGGTGAGAAGGGCAAAAGGCGTCCGGAGCACGATCATGAGGTCGCCGATCGGGCTGATCTCCTGCGCATAGCGGATGTCCAGCCGGATCATTTCATCGAAAGTGGTCCGGTTCTTGCCGGAAACCTGCCAAAGCCCGGATAAACCCGGCACGGTCCGACAACGCTCGCGCTGCGCTCCGGTCATCTGCTCCCATTCGCTCGGAACGCAAGGCCGCGGACCGACGAGGCTCATGTCGCCGCAGAGCACATTGAGGATCTGGGGTAGTTCATCCAGGCCCGAGGCCCGGAGGATCCAGGCCCCCGGAATCAGCCGCGCGTCGCGCTGCGCGTCGAGTTTGAGCATCGGCGCCTGGGAGCGCATCAGCCGGTGGAAGTGCTCCTTATGCACCGTCGGATCGGCGTCCACCCGCATGGTCCGAAACTTATAGATCGAGAACCGGCGACCCTGATGGCCGATCCGCGCCTGCCGGAAAAAGACCGGCCCCGGCGAGAGCAGCAGGGTGACCAGCAGCATGATGAGAGCGCCGAGGGCAAGCAGCGGCAGAGCCAGGATGGCGCAGGCCAGATCGGCGGCGCGCTTCCAAGCCGGCATGGGAGCGCGGGCCGAGTCCGGAGAAAGGTCCGAGGGAGGATCTGAAAGAAGAGTTTGCATGAGAAATGAAAATTGGAACCGGGTGCCGGTTGCGGGGCTTCGAATTCCCCGCTCCGAGCCAGCCCGAGCGGCCAGCCGGATGGGAACGCCCATCAACCGCCCTCTTGGTTCGCCCGTACGCCGCTTGCTGCAGGACTGGGAGCGCGGCCGGCCCGGTCCGATCCCGGCCAGGCCGGGAAAACAAAGCCGCCGGCGCCTTGCGCCGGCGACTCGAAGACGAGATCAGGCGACCAACTGATTCAGGGGAAGGGCGCGGCGATGGGATCGGCGCGTAATCCCGATCAATCCGATCAGCCCGAGGCCGACCAGAATGAACGTATTGCCCTGGTCCGGAACCGCGCTGAGGACGGAATTGTTCGATTGGAAGGAAAAGATTCCGTTCGTCGCCTCTCCGTTGGCCGAGTTGATGCCGTACGTCCAAAGGCCGCTGGTCGGCTCCAAGGTCGGATCGGTGGAGGCCAAGACGCCAGTCCCGTCCAGGAACAGGTTCGTGGACGTTTGGACGACGGAGGTAATCGAGCTCAGGCTGAACGTGTAGTCGAATCCATTCGCCGGATCGACGATCGTCCACAGATCGGTGACCGGTTGCGAGCCGACGCCAACCGCGAAGGGCTCGTACATCACCGTCTGCCCGTCGAGGCTGGTCGGGTAGACGCCGCTTACGGAGGTGACCTTCCCGTCGGTGGAACTGCTGACCGCGGTCACAGCGCCCAGGACGTTGGGGGTGAGGACGACCGAGCCGGCCTGGATGTTGATCTGCCCGTCAAACGGGATATAACCGGCTTGCGCCGTGAGGGCGATGCTGCCGAGCAGCATCGGGGTGAGTTTCGCGAGGGACATTTTCATAGACGGTGGAGTCGGATCGATCACTGACTGTATTTATTGTAGGTTGCTGACGATTACGCGGGCCCAAAGAGGGCCTGCTGGACCAGACCATACCCCGTCCGCCCCCGGGCCACCATGGGCTGTTACCCGCGTGGGGTGTTCACCTCTCGGATACATGCTTCAACCTCCAGTTACGGCCGGTCTCGCGCCTGTTGGGGCGCGCGCGAGCTTTGTTTCCCCTTGCCAGGCAATGGCCCGGAGCCTCGGTCGCAGTCGGCCCCGCGGGCGTGCTTTCAGCGGATTTCCGTCCGCATCTCCCGTCCATCCGCTTCCGCGGCCCGCTCAACGAGCCCGCATCAGCTCGATCGATACAAGGCCAGCGCCCGTGCCGCGAGCCGGGCGCCGAGGCCGGGCAAACACCGCAAGCTCTCTGTGCATCTGCAGGTTGCGATCGCCAGCAGACTAAAGGATAGCAGGATGCCGAGGGCGATCCAGACGCCCAACCGGGTCACGACGGGATGCAGATCGAGCCAGGTTTCGTCGCACTGCGGAGGGGTAATCGTCATCCCTGAGCAGACCGACCGAAGATTTGCTGGTTCCTCCCGGGACGCAAATCAGCGGCTGCGTCGGCCCATGCGGAAGCGCGAAAAATTGGGAGGACCCCAGCATTTCGTCCAGCGTCAGCGACCCAATCATCGCGGCAAGTTTCCGGTCACCGCTTCAATTGCCGGTTAGAAAAAGGCCAAGGTCTTCTGCCAGGCGTCGTCGACGACACGCGGGTTAGATCCGATCAGTGTTCGGTCGAAGCGGTGGCCCACGGGGTACGAAGTGAATTGGTGGGCGCAGTGCTTTTCAGTCAAAATTCGGTCGAGGAGCTCCGCATAGTGGAACGCCACCGTCCCGTCCTCGGTGCCGTGGAGGATACCCAAAAGCGGGGTCGGAGCGGTGCACCTGCGCCCTCCATGCGGCTTTTCGACGTATGTGCAATTAGCAGTCGATCTAAGCGGAGAGCGTACAAAATCGAGGGTTGGGATCGGACCTGACGGGGTCCGCTCATTTTGCAGCTTTGGTTCACGGGATCTGGCGGCGAGCAATGCGCCGCAACCTGCTCGGCGTCACTGGCAATCTTTGGCGTTTTGTTACCACCAAATTGCTTTATTGTTACCACTCGATCTGGCTGCTCAAAACTAGTAGCCCCTCTAACGTTTTAAGCTAGAGTGGCTTCGGGGAAAATGGAGCGGGCGAAGAGACTCGAACTCTCGACGTCCACCTTGGCAAGGTGGGATACGCGTTTTCGTTAGTCACCGTTTGTTAAGTGATTACAATAACAGAAATGGAATGGGAACAACTGGGAACAAGGTGTACTTTGCTCGGTTTCGTCAATTTCCGGACACGGGTACCCTGACTTACGTAACTTTGAATTGGATCCCATGCGTTCACTCCCTCAGACACCCTACAGTTCAGACCTAAATTGGTGTCCATGGACTTTGGGCGCACGGAGATAAAGACCAGTCATCATTTTTGCCCATCGAAGCAGTTGCGTCATATTTTTCGCGGCCCATGGCGCCGCCCGACCGAAGCGGGCATCTTACTCCGGGCTCCCTCATTCCTCGCCGAAACCCACCTCACCCATGACTACGATGGAAAGCAACGAAGCGACTCCGGCGAACCGCCTGAACGACCAGCTGCTCGATTTAGAGCTGCGCATTGCGCGGCGGGCCGACGAACTGGCGCGCACCGCCGAACCCGTCCAGGACCGGACCTATTGCTACTGGCTCCGAGGAGAACGGGAGGTTTTATCCGGATAGGCGCCTCGGCGGTGGCATCGCCAGCCCGGCCAAGGCCCCTGGACCAAGGGACAGTAGCTGCGGGCCGGCTTGTCCTGGTAGAGTGCGGCGTGATCCCACTCTCCCCGCTCCTGACTGAACGCCGCCGCCGACGCTGCTGGTCCCGTGAACTCAGCCCTGATTATTGATCCCCACCCGGCGGTGCGCGCCGCGCTGCTGAAGCTGCTTGGCCCCACGCTCAGGGCCTATTTCCGGCAACGCACCGGGAACTACACTGAGTCGCTGGACCTCATTGCCGGCATCATGCTGGTCGCCACGCTCCTACCGCTGTGGATTCGCCCGCCGCAGCAGCGACCCGCCGCCCCCGTTTAACCGCCCTGCCCCCGCTTCCCGTGGAAACCAGCGACCGCGCGAGTTCCGCCCCGTCCGCCCAGATGCGGCGCCTGTACATCTCCAAAGGCCACAGCTATTTCGGCCGCTACGGTCAGGCCCCAGCCGACCATCCGATCATCGAGGTCGACGAAGTGGAATGCGTGGCCGGCCGGGGCTTGCGGGGGGACAGGTTCTTCGATTTCAAGGAGGACTACAAAGGCCAAGTGACCTTCTTTGCCTGGGAAACTTACGAAGCCATTTGCCGCCACTTGGCGGTTACGCATCGGTCGCCGTCGGCGTTCCGACGCAACGTGCTCACCATGGGTATCGACCTGAACGACCTCGTTGGGCGAGAATTCGAAATGCAGGGAGTCGTCTTTCGCGGCCTCGAGGAGTGCCGGCCCTGCGCGTGGATGGAGCAAGCGTTCGCGCCCGGCGTCCACCAATTTTTACGGGGACGCGGCGGCTTACGCGCCGCGATTCTGACCAGCGGCGTCCTGCGGGCGGAGGCGCGATGACGCTCACCGCCGTGCTGATCGGCGGCGGGCAGTCGCGCCGCATGGGCCTCGACAAAGCCGCCGTGCTGATCGCCGGTCAGCCGCTGTGGCAGCGCCAGCTGCAGGTGGTGAGGGCCCTGGAGCCGTCGACGATCTGGGTGTCGGCCCGGGCCGTCCCGGCCTGGCTTCCGCCCGAGCTCGACGCCGTCCTGGACGAGGCCCCCTCCCGTGGGCCGCTCAGCGGCGTGGCGGCCGCGTTGCGGCGCCTGGACACCTCGCACCTGCTGGTGCTCGCCGTTGACCTGCCGCAGATGACGGCGGCCCACCTGCTTTACCTCTGGAGCCAGGCGCGGCCCGGCGTGGGCATCGTCCCGCAGCAGGGCGAGTGGTTTGAACCCCTGTGCGCGGTCTATCCGGCCGAGGCGGCCCGGGCCGCGGACAAAGCCCTTTCCGGCCGTGACTCCTCGCTGCAAGGGTTCGTCCGCAAGCTCCAAGCGCAGGCGCGCATCGAAAGCTACCGGTTGGAGCCGGCGGACGAGCCGCTCTACCTCAATATGAACACCCCGGCGGACATCCCCTCGCCCATCCCGAGCTGATCGCGCGGGCCCAGGTCCGGCCGGCCCGCCGCGCTCCCTGCCGCCATTTCCCATGTCCTCCCCTGCCCATCCGCCTCACCCGGCCAGCGCCACTCCGGTGAGCATCCTGCGCCTTGAGGACGGCCAGATCGAGTCCAAGGCCGACTCGGTCGCCACAGAAGAGCCCCTGGAAATTCAGCTCTCCTACGAAAAGCGCGGCGGAGTCAGGGTCACGAAAAGCATCTCGGTGACCATGCGCACCCCGGGCGATGACGAGGGCCTCGCCGCGGGCTTCCTCTTCACCGAAGGAATCCTCCGCAACCGCGAGCAGCTAGCGGAGATCGTGCCGGTGGCGACCCGTCCGGGCGGCCGGGTCACCGGCAACAGTGTGCAGGTGCGTCTGCGCCCCGGCGCCGAGGTGGACCTCCGGAGCCTGGACCGCCATTTCTACACCACTTCAAGCTGCGGAGTCTGCGGCAAGACCTCCCTGGAGGCGCTTCGGGCCACGGGCGCGCTGGTGCTGGCTCCCGGAACCCCGCTCCTCGCTCCTGCCACGTTGCTGGACCTGCCTAACACGCTGCGCCAGGCCCAACGCGTCTTCGCTGAGACCGGCGGTCTGCATGCGGCCGCGCTCTTCGACGAAGCGGGCACGCTGCTCGCCCTGCGCGAGGACGTCGGCCGGCACAACGCGGTCGACAAGCTGATCGGGGGCGAGTTCCTGGGCGGACGCCTGCCGCTCAGCCGGAGCGTGCTCCTCGTGAGCGGGCGCGCCAGCTTCGAGCTGATGCAGAAGGCGGTGATGGCCGGCATTCCGCTCCTGGCGGCTGTGGGAGCGCCCTCGAGCCTGGCCGTGGCGGTCGCGCGCCAGTTCGGCGCCACCCTCGTGGGGTTCCTGCGAGACGGCCGCTTCAACGTCTACGCCGGCTTTGACCGCCTCCAGACTTTCGATACGGCGGCGAACGGGGGCTGACCGGGCCGCCGGCGCCGCTGCGGCTACGGGGAAGCAGTGGGCGATTCCTCCAGCGCAGTGCGGATGGCCTGCAGGAGTGCCTCCTTGCCGACCGGCTTGTGCAAAAAGCTCGACGCCCGGTGGCCAGGGCGGTGTGCCTCTCCTCCTCACTGGCCCGCGCGCTGAGGAAAATGATGGGGACCGTTTGGCCAGTTTCGGCCAGCCGCCGCTGCAGACTCAGCCCGTCCATGCCCGGCTTGCGCACATCCAGCACCAGGCACGACGCCGCCCCGGCCTGCGCCGATTGGAGGTAATCCATCGCCGAGGCAAACGCCTCGACCCGAAACCCAGACGAGGCGAGCAGGCTTACAACGTTCATGTTCTGGAATCGATTCTTGCCACCGTCGCCCCAGGGCTTGGCTGGCGCTGATTCTGCCCGACGGACCCGGCCCAGGCTGAGGTGGGCGCGCAGTGTCCTTCGGGCAACGATCCGCCAAAGTCGTTTGAAAACTCGCCGGGCGTGCGTTGAATGAGGCCCTACGATGTCAACCGCCTCCCTCTTCGCCCCGGTCGCGCTCGGCGACCTGCACCTGCCCAACCGCATCATCATGTCCTCGCTCACCCGCTGCCGGGCGGATGCCGAGCATATTCCCACCCCGATCATGGCGGAATATTATGCCCAGCGGGCGAGTGCCGGTTTGGTGATGGCCGAGGCGACCATGGCGATGGAAGGCAACTCCGCCTTTCAGGGCCGGGAACCCGGCATCTACTCCGCCGCGCAGATTGCCGGTTGGAAAGCGGTCACGGATGCGGTGCACGTCAAAGGCGGCCGGATCATGCTGCAAATCTGGCACGGCGGCCGGGCTTGCCATTCCCTGCTAAACAACGGCCGGCATCCGGTCGCTCCCAGCCCTTTGCGCATCGAGAACGATGAGACTTATACGCCCGAGGGCAAAAAGCCTTATGAGATCCCGCGCGAGCTGCGGGACGATGAGATCCCGGGCATTATCGCGGGCTTCGTGCACGCCGCGAAGTGCGCCCAAGCCGCCGGTTTCGACGGCGTCGAGGTGCACGGGGCCAATGGTTATCTCCTCGACCAGTTCCTACGTACCGGCAGCAACCAGCGTACGGGCCCGTACGGCGGCCCGCTGGAAAACCGGGCCAAGCTCCTCCTCGAGGTGACGGACGCCGTGATCGGGGTCTGGGGCGCCGGCCGAGTGGCGGTGCGCATTTCTCCGCTCAACAGCTACAATTTCATGAAGGACGAGGACCCGGTGGGGCTCACGGCCTATGTCGCGAGTCAACTGAGCCGGCGCAAAATCGCGTTTCTCGATCTCATGCGTGGGGACTTCTATGGCCAACAGAAGGCCGATGTCGTGACCCCGGCCCGGCAGCATTTCTCCGGCCCCCTGATCGGCAACATGGGCTTTACCGCCGTGGAAGGCGCCGCGGCGATCGACGCCGGCATCCTCAATGCCGTTTCCTTCGGCCACCACTATGTCAGCAATCCCGATCTCGTTGAACGGTTCAAGCGCGGCCTGACTCCGGTCGAGCCGGATTCAAAGACATTTTACAGCTCGGGGCCGACCGGCTACACCGATTACCCGGCTTTGGTAGATTGAGCCGGCGTCCTCACGGGGATTCGAGCCTGGACGAGGGGAGACCCAGCGTGCCGGACTTCTAAATCTTAATTTGGTGGAGGATACCCCTCCCTTGCAACCGGCCGCCTAGTCTGCCAATTAGGAATTAGAGGCGCCGGCGACAAGGATCTAGGCGCGGAGGATAAATTGCGTTCAACCTGACCAGCGGGTCCCGCGTAGGTCCTTCCACGGACCGCCATCTACGTAGCGCTCAGGATACAGGGCCTTCGAACGTGGGTCTTCCGCAGTATCGAGCTGAAGGACCATCCATTTCGGATACGGAATGCCTGGATCCGACGCCGCGTCCAGTAACCGGACTTCATCATCGGAAAGGCTAAGGTGAGGGGGGCGGCGAGGACATCGACCGATCCGGGCGGTTTGAAAGTCGTCATCGGATCTGACGAGTCGGCAGCAAAACGCCGGTGATCGAGGTGACCACCGGCGTGAGGAAGGGCGATTGCTGGGAGATGGGTCAGGCTGGAGGTTCGATTTGGTCTTTCATGCGGAAGCTCTTGCCTTCGATGACGACGGTTTCTGCGTGGTGGAGGAGGCGATCGAGGATGGCGGAGGTAATGCCGCTGTCGTTATTGAAGATGGCGGGCCAGGTTTTGTACGCCTTGTTGGTCGTGATGATGGTGGAACCACGTTCGTAACGCTGGCTGATGATCTGGAAGAGCAGGTCGGCGCCGGCTTTGTCG
>Ga0302320_10030559_pt1 | contig 10257 bp, 4 predicted proteins | sample Bog_T0_3_FD_202130 | JGI IMG/M metagenome (GOLD analysis project Ga0302320, IMG submission 202130) | Peat permafrost microbial communities from Stordalen Mire near Abisko, Sweden - Bog_T0_3 | ecosystem: Environmental > Terrestrial > Soil > Wetlands > Peat | place: Sweden: Abisko, Stordalen Mire... | reverse complement strand
ACGAAGCGAAACATCTTCGCTGGAGCTTCTGCCGCGGAAAACCGTCCCATAATTGTAGACGCCAAATCCTTGCAGTTCCCAGCAGGATGGCACGGCAATTTTTTTCCAAATGCCGCTTTGCATCCCGGCAGTGCAGTAAAAATCCCACAGGACACCATCATCTTTGCCGGTGCCCGAAAGATATTTGATCACAGTCCCATATCCGGTGGCGGCCAGCAGTACGTTCCCACCGGAATGGAACACCAACAGCATAATAAGGAGTTTTATAATTCGTGGAATACGCATTTTAGAATGATCTGTTTTCAACACTATTATTTCATTTCACTAACAAATAAAAGTTTATTTGCAATTGGATTTCAGCAGCGTCAACGCGTTATGGCTGGATTGGATAAAATGAAACTTCAATTGTTTAAATCTGCGAACCATGTGCTCGCAGTAATACTTGTGGCGTCGCCGGTAAAGCCGAAAAACCATTTTAAACGCAGACTCCATACGTTGGCCAGATTAACGCCTGCCTCACAAATCCGGTAAGCAGTTCGCCAGTGGTACGATGGTAGTTCTTTGGATTTCGAGCAGGGTAGACCCGTCTGCTGGCACTTTTGCTGGCAGTTGGGGTGAAAATGGGCGAAAAGCCCAATAAACGTATTGGAGGCGAGGGTCGGAATCGGCCAGATTTCCCCGCCGTTGCACCTCTAATATGCCTGATTTCATTGGGTATTCAAGCAAAAACGGTTTAATCCGACCGTATCGTTTTTAATCCGTTTGGTGTCCGTTTTGGTGTCCGTTTGCCGATCTCAAATTTATGAAGTTGAGTTCCGTTTGGTCGCGCCTTGCAACCACTTCTTCCCTTCATCCGTGGTCTGGTAACGCTGCAACCGACTCTGGGGTTTGTCTGGAATTGTCATTGCCAGCCAGCCTTTGGCCATGATCGGCTTGAGGTAATTATCTTGGAACGTCTCGCGGTGCTTCACGCAAATTAACACTTGGATTTCATTCGCCTTGCGAGCCTGTTCGCAGAATTGAAGAACCTTTGCCGCGACCTGTCCGGTCACTTGTCCGGCGACTTGTCCGGCGACTTGTCCGGCGACTTGTCCGGCGACTTGTCCGGTCGTTAGAAGTTTCCGCTCCATGGCGTCTTTGATGAATTCAGGATGGAGCGGCAAGCGCACCAGAAAATAAGTCCGGTCTTTATCAGACTTAAACACGGGCTTCGGAGAACCATTGGCGCGTAGCGCCTCCAACATTTTTGGAACACCAGTGCCTCGACCTTCGGTGAGACTGAGTTCTTTCAGAAATTCACCAATACGCCGGTTGCGATACCGCCGCGTTGCAAAGCGCCCGGATTGCAGTTCCTTGATACTGACTGACCGATCCAGACCCGGATAGCTGGCCACGGTGATTTCATCCGGCAGGACACGGACTTCAATCGGCTCCCGGATTTCGTAGCTGCGGTGATAAACCGCATTTACCACTGCTTCCTCCAGTGCTGCATAGGGTACATTAAAAAAGCGGTCGGCTTCCGGTCGGTCGCCGTGTTTCACCACACGTTCCTGAATCACGGCGTTTTTCAAAAATGTCAGCGCGTCTTTGAGGATCACGTCCAATGGGCCGGCAAATGTCTTCTCCGTGAAAGTGTCGCCACCGGGGCCATCTGGAAACTGCACTATGTCAATTTGTGTTTGAGGGAAAAACTTTTGTGGTGCCGGGTTGAAAAACATAAGGCCGACATTCAATGGGTGCAGGCCATCTGCAATTCGCATCTGGCGGCACAACTGGGCAAAATCCATCGTGCTGGAATCGGCCAATAGTCCGCTGCCAACTTCGCGCAGAAAGTTTTGAATCAACGGAAGCTTGAGATCGCTCAAGGAGGCGCGGTGATGAATGCGGTCGTCGAAAGGAACCGTGGCCGCCAGGCTGACCAACTCGACTTCTTCTTGATGCCTGGCTCTGACGGTGGCCGAGCCTTTGCGAATATAGTATGCGAATTCGCGGTTGCCTTTTGCCAGTGACACGGGCGCTTTGTAAGGCCGCGTCTGCCCGCCGGGACACCACAACACGAGAATGTGTTTTTGCTGGACGACACAGGGCGCAATCACCGGATGGTATTGGGGCTGCATCCGATGTCCGATTTCCAGAATCTCATTTTGGATGGCGTCTAGTTTGCTGGGGAGCAATCCCGCCGGTGGCAGAATTGGCTGTCCCTGATTCTCTGCCACACCAATGAAAATATAGCCGCCGCCCAGATTGTGAAAATCATTGGCGAAGGCGCACATCGTGTGCAAGACGGCCTCCGGGTTCCAGCCCTGCTTAAATTCCAAACGCTCCCACTCCACGGTTTGTCCGTGCAAAACGTCATCAATGTTAATCGGCAAGTGCATCGCAGGCTGAGAATAGGTTAAAACTGTTTCCGTGAAAATCAGATAGTTTTCCGCCACAAACAACATCCTTAAATTGTTTGGAATTGCCCATGAATTCTGAAACCAGACATGCAGACTCCGAGCGTGATTCCTAAGTGCCAACCCATGGCGAAGCGAACGCGGTCAAGGTGGAGGCGACGGGCGGCGGGGCGCACAACCTTGACGGCGTGCGCGAGCCATAAAATGGAGGCACGAGGCACGCTCGGTGTGCAAATGCAGAATCCAGCACGCATCGTCCAAAATTCGGCGATTGTTTCAAAGCGGCAAACAACGTAACCTCCCCGTGTTAGCAAAATATCAAAACGACCAGAAAACATATTTAACAAAACTCATTTCGCGTAGCTTCGGCTGCTGTCCACTACGAAACTGGTAATTTCAACTTGGAAGACAGCGCTTGACGCACGCCCCGCCTGGGGCGTGCCGAAAGCGTTCTTCCAAGGGCATACCAGTGCCTGTAGTGGGACGTGATTAAGCACGTCCCTCTTGTTTTTAGGCACTCATTCCCTTGGAGACAGTCAACCAGACAGGGCTGATTCGCGCGCGAGCGAACAGCCATGCCTCGAATCTTCGACAACATCGAAGCCGATTTGCTTCCTGCATTGGAGCAGACGCTTCTGATTTCCGACCGCGCCGACTTTTGTGTCGGCTATTTCAATCTTCGCGGCTGGAAACAAATTGACGGCTGCGTCGAGCAGTGGCCCGGTGGTGCGGAACACCAGTGCCGCCTGCTGGTCGGGATGCAACGGTTGCCGCAAGAAGATTTACGGGCTGCGTTCAGTCTCACTCAAGGTCAAGACCAACTCGACAATCAGACAGCACTTCGTCTCAAAAAGAAACTGGCCGAGGAATTTCGCAACCAATTGACCTTCGGTGTGCCGACGAACGCCGATGAAATTGGGTTGCGCCGGTTGGCGGCGCAAATCAAGTCCGGCAAGCTCGTGGTCAAATTATTCCTCCGACACACGCTTCACGCCAAACTTTACCTCTGCTTCCGCCCCGACCCCATCAGTCCGATTATCGGTTATGTCGGCAGCAGCAATCTCACATTTTCCGGCTTGTCGAATCAGGGCGAACTCAATGTGGATGTAGTTGACCACGACGCCGCGCTCAAGCTCACCAAATGGTTTGAAGATCGCTGGAATGACAAATGGTGCGTTGATATTTCCGCCGAGTTGGTGCAGGTCATCGAACAAAGTTGGGCACGCGAAGTCGCGCTGCCGCCATATTATATCTACGTCAAGATGGCTTATCATCTGGCGCAGGAGGCGCGGGCGGGACTATCGGAATTTCGCATCCCGCCTGAATTCGGGAATCGCCTGTTTGATTATCAGGTCGCTGCGGTAAAAATTGCTGCGCACCATCTCAACAAGCGAAATGGCGTGCTCATCGGCGATGTCGTCGGCTTGGGCAAAACGCTCATGGCCACGGCGCTGTCCAAAATCTTTCAGGACGACCATTTCACGGAAACGTTAATCATCTGCCCAAAAAATCTGGTGAAAATGTGGGAGGATTATGTTTCTGAATATCGCCTGATTGCCAAAGTCCTCTCGGTGACCAAAGCCATCCGCGAGTTGCCGGAACTGCGCCGTTACCGCGTCGTGCTGATTGATGAAAGTCATAATCTCCGCAATCGCAGTGGTAAAAAGTATCGCGCGATTCAGGAATACATTCAGGAAAACGAGAGCAAGTGCATTTTGCTTTCGGCGACGCCATACAATAAAACCTACCTCGATTTGTCCAATCAGCTCCGGCTGTTTGTGGCGGAGGACAAGGATTTAGGCATCCGCCCGGAACGATTGCTGCGCGACATCGGTGAAACTGAATTCCTGCGCCGCCATCAATGCCCCGTGCGCTCGCTGGCGGCGTTTGAGAAAAGCGAATACACCGACGACTGGCGCGAACTGATGCGGCTCTATATGGTGCGCCGCACGCGTAGTTTCATTCAGGATAATTACGCCACGCCCGATCCAGCCACTGGCCGCAAATTTCTCACCTTCGAGGACGGCAGCCGTTCTTATTTTCCCGAACGCGTGCCGAAAACGGTCACATTCAAAATTGATGAGCAAAATTCCAAAGACCAATACGCCCGGCTCTATGCGCCGGACGTGGTCGCGGCCATCAACGCGCTGAATCTTCCGCGTTACGGTCTGGCGAACTACGTCGCCGCCACGCCGCACAAATCCCCGACGCCAGCCGAGGCCAAACAACTACAAGACCTATCCCGCGCGGGCAAACGCCTCATGGGCTTTTGCCGCACGAACCTATTCAAGCGGTTGGAAAGCAGTGGCGAGGCGTTTCAGCAATCCATTGAGCGGCACATTTTGCGGAATCATATTTTCCTACACGCCATCGAAAACAATTTGCCATTGCCACTCGGCACGCAGGATTCCGGCCTGCTCGACTTGGGAAGTTACGACGAGGATGTGGACGATGAAAATGCCGAAGCTGAATTGATTGACGACGATGATAGCGGCACGCGCAAACCACCGCAGCCGCTGAATCTTCGTAATACGGCGGACTTCAAGCAGCGTGCCGCTGAAGTCTATCAGCAATATGCTAACCAGTTCAAAAGACGGTTTACCTGGCTGCGTCCCGACCTATTTATCAAATCATTGCGGAAAGATTTGGACGATGACGCCGGCAGCTTGTTGAAAGTTCTCACCGGCTGCGGTGACTGGAAGCCGGACACGGATGCCAAGCTAGATGCGCTGTTTAATCTTCTCACCAAAAAGCACGCCAAGGAAAAAGTCATCGTCTTTACCCAGTTCGCCGACACGGTGCGTTATCTAGCAACCCAGCTTCGCGCCCGTGGTTTGCAGCAATTCGCGGGTGTCACTGGCGAAGATGAAGACCCGACCGGCTATGCGTGGCGGTTCAGTCCCACCAGCAACCGGCATGAGACAAATAAAACCAATCCGGCTTTCCGTCCTGAAAATGAACTTCGCGTGTTGCTGGCCACCGATGTTTTGAGCGAAGGTCAGAATTTGCAGGATGCGGCCATCATCGTGAACTTTGATTTACCGTGGGCCATAATCCGATTGATTCAGCGGGCTGGCCGTGTTGACCGTATCGGCCAGAAGTCTGAAAAAATCCTGTGCTACTCATTCCTGCCTGCCGATGGTGTTAATAGAATTATCCGCCTCCGGGAGCGTGTGCGCCAGCGATTGCATGAAAACCGTGAAGTGGTCGGCACAGACGAGGCGTTTTTCGAGGATGAGAGCGAAAAGCAAAAGTTACTCGATCTGTATCACGAAAAAGCGGGCATCCTCGACGGTGAGGCGGATACCGAAGTGGATTTGTCCTCGTTTGCCTACCAGATTTGGAAAAACGCCACTGACAAATCGCCCGAACTCAAAAGCGCCATCGAAGCATTGCCGGAAGTGGTTTACTCGACCAAGCGTTTTGCCGCTGCCGACAAAAAGCCGCCGGGTGTGCTGGTTTATCTCCGCACCGCCGAGGGCAATGATGCGCTCGCATGGGTGGACAAAAATGGCAATAACGTCACCCAATCACAATTTGAAATTCTCAAGGCGGCCGAATGTCTGCCGGACACGCCCGCGTCCCCTCGGCAGGAAAATCATCATCAGCTTGTCAGAAAAGGCGTCGAGTTTGTTGTCGCCGAGGAAAAAACGGTCGGCGGGCAGCTTGGGCGTCCGTCTGGTGCGCGATTCCGCACCTACGAACGCCTGAAACGCTACGCCGAGCAGATCAAAGGCATGTTGTTTGACACGCCGCAACTCGCCAAAACCATCGAGGAAATCTACCGCTTCCCGCTCCGGCAATCCGCGACGGACACCCTGAACCGACAGCTTCGCTCCGGCATTTCTGATGAAAAACTGGCCGAACTCGTCATGGCCCTGCGCGATGACGACCGCCTGTGCATCGTTCACGAGGAGGAGCAAACGCACGAACCCCGGATCATCTGCTCGCTCGGTCTGGCTGTGCCGGAAAATTCAACGCCCTGAAATTTGCCATGCCACTCAACATCAATCGCGTCCGCGAACTCCTCAAAGAATTTGATTTCGTCGCGTTGTTCCGCGAGGAACTCGGCTGGGACACTCATAGCGCGCATGTCGAAATCCAACTCGACGGCCAGCCGCAAAAGCTTCAGGCCGTCGCGCAGAAGCGCGGCATGGTTGCATTACGGTGTCCCACGCCTGCGGGCGGCCATCTGCCGGAATACTCCGTTCGCCGCAAAATTGAGCAGCAGGTTGCCAAGGCCGCGCATGAACACCTGATTATTTTCACGGATGCCGGGCAGACCACGCAAATTTGGCAATGGGTGAAACGCGAACCGGGTAAACCTGCCGCGTGCCGTGAACACACGTTTCATAAATCACAAAACGGCGATGCGCTGATCCAGAAACTCGAAGTCATTGCGTTCACGCTGGCGGAGGAAGAAACGCTTGTGCTGGGCGATGTGACCCGCCGCGCTCGCGCCGGGTTTGACGTGGAGCGCGTCACCAAACGGTTCTACGAAATATTCCAGAAGGAACACACCGCGTTCCTAAAATTCATCACCGGCATCACCGAGAGCACCGACCACGAATGGTATGCGTCCGTCATGCTCAACCGCCTGATGTTCGTCTATTTTATCCAGCGCAAAGGTTTTCTCGACGGCGACCGCGATTATCTCCGCAATCGGCTAAACCGCTGCCAGAAGGAAAAAGGCCGGGACAATTTCTATTCGTTCTACCGCTATTTTTTGCTGCGGCTGTTCCACGAAGGTTTCGGTAAACGCCCGAAGGAGCGCGCGGCGGACCTGGAAAAACTGATTGGTCGCATCCCGTATCTCAATGGTGGCATGTTTGAGCAGCACGACATTGAAAAACGCTACGGCGATGAAATCCAAATTCCCGACAAGGCATTCGAGCGCATTTTTGATTATTTCGACCAATACCAATGGCATCTGGACGAACGCCCGCTTCGCGCCGACAACGAGATCAATCCCGACGTGCTCGGTTACATCTTCGAGAAATACATCAACCAGAAACAAATGGGGGCGTATTACACCAAGGAAGACATCACCGAATACATTAGCAAAAACACGGTGCTGCCGTTTCTATTTGATGCGGCGCGGCCCAAGTGCAAAATCGCTTTTGAAAATCCCGATGGCCCGACAATTTGGGATTTGCTGCGCGAAAATCCCGACCGTTACATCTACGACGCGGTAAAAAAAGGCGCGGAAATTCCGCTGCCAAAAGAAATCCATGCCGGAATCAAAGACGTTTCCAAGCGCGACGGCTGGAACAAACCGGCTTCCGACGAATTTGCCCTGCCCACCGAAATCTGGCGCGAAGTCGTCGCCCGTCGTCAGCGTTATGCCGACCTGAAATCAAAGATCGCCAATCGCGAAGTCGCCAGCATCAACGATCTGGTCACGCTGAATCTCGACATCCGCCAGTTCGCGCAGGACGTGATTGAGCATTGCGAAGGGCCGGAACTGCTCCGCGCCTTATGGCACGCCATTGAGCGCGTGACCATCCTCGACCCGACGTGCGGTTCGGGTGCGTTTCTGTTCGCCGCACTTAACATCCTTGAACCGCTTTATGAAGCCTGCCTCGACCGTATGGAGGCTTTTGTAGCCGAACTCGACCGCTCTGGCGAAAAACACCGGCCAGAAAAATTCTCTGATTTCCGCAACGTCCTGGAACGCGTGGCCGCGCACCCCAGCCGCCGCTATTTCATTTTCAAGAGCATCATCCTGAACAATCTGTTCGGCGTGGACATCATGGAGGAGGCTGTGGAAATCTGCAAACTGCGCCTGTTCCTCAAGCTCGCCGCGCAAGTCGCGCCGGATGCCAGCAAGGAAAATCTCGGCATCGAGCCGCTGCCGGACATTGATTTCAACATCCGCGCCGGCAACACGTTGGTGGGCTACGCCACAGCGGACGAGGTGAAACGCTGCATGAAGGAATTTGGCGGCGGCCAGATGCGCCTAGGCGTGGACGACGAGTTGAACAGCTACGCGCGGTTTCTTGACCGGCTGCAAATTGCCGATGCCGCGTGGCGCAGTTTCCGCCAGCAGCAGACCGAACTTGGCGGGCGCGTGACCGTGGACGACAAGGCCGAACTGAAATCCAAGCTCAAGGCGCTGGAAGATGAACTCAACCGCTACCTTGCCGGCGACTACGGCGTGAAGGCGGGCGACAAAGCCGCTTATGCCAAGTGGGTGAAATCGCACCAACCGTTCCACTGGTTCGTGGAATTTTACGGCATCGTCAGCAACGGCGGTTTTGATGTCATCATCGGCAATCCGCCGTATGTTGAAAAACGGACAGTCGAATCGCAATATCGGCTGACAAGCTATGAAACAGAAACGACAAATAATTTATACGCGTATTGTTCGGAGCGTGCGTTTGATCTTCTCATACGAAACGGACGCTTCGGATTCATCGTTCCACTTTCATCGTTATCAACCGACAAGTTTGAACCTTTACAAAAACTTGTCTTGGGTCTGGGTTCGGTGTGGTTGAGCAATTTTGACGACCGCCCGTCACGACTTTTCGACGGTCTCGAACATATTCAACTCACAATAATCCTAACGGCTAAAACTGGGGGAGCGCCCGCATTGCCATTCACGACAACTTGTCGCAAATGGTCGTCCGTTGAACGCCCACATCTTTTTGCCACCCTGCGTTACGCTCAATTGCACCGGTCATATCTTCAGGGCAGCGTTGCTAAAGCTGGCGGTGACATTGAAGTTGAAATACTGGACAAACTTTGGGCGAAAAAGACAACACTTACAAATTGGACGCGTGACACGGGTAAGTTCAGGATTTTCTACACGCGTAAAGTTCATGCGTTTCTTAACATATTAGATTTTGTTCCTAAAATTTACGACGGTCGTGGCAAGCTTCGTGACCCATCGGAACAGAAAACGCTGGAATTTGATTCCAAACAACTTTCTGAGTCTGCTCTTTGCGCTCTAAACTCAACGCTTTTCCGGTGGTTTTTGTCAACATTCAGCGATTGCCGCAACTTAAACCGTCGTGAAGTATTGTCGCTGCCAATTGAACTTTTGCAGGTGGTTGAAAAGGAGGGAACACAAGTGGCAAAGCTGGCAAAGTCACTTTCAGAAAATCTGCAACGAACTTCAGAAACGCGTAAAATGAAGTTCAAGGACGATGTCTTAAAGGTGCAGTGTATCATCCCGCGTTTTTCCAAACCCATCCTCGACGAAATAGATCGTGTGCTAGCGCGGCACTACGGCTTCACGGCGGAGGAGTTGGATTTCATCATCAATTACGACATCAAATACCGCCTCGGTCGTGACACTGAATCCGATGCGGAATGAAACCCACCGCGTTCACCGTTACTGACGCCCGTTATCCCGCGCGTCTGCCCGTCGGCGCGAGTCCGCAACTGTCCGCCCTGGGCAATCTCGACCAGCTCGCATTACCCAAAACTGCGCTATTTTGTTCCGCCCGTTGCCCCGGCCAAGCCATCCTCGCCGCCTACGACCAAGCCGCCCGCTGGCGCGATGCCGGTCGCTGCATCATCGGCGGTTTTCATTCGCCGGTGGAACAGGAATGTCTCCGCATCCTCCTGCGTGGTCGCCAGCCCGTCATTATATGTCCCGCCCGCAGTCTGGAAAAAATGCGTCTCCCAGGAGACTGGCAAAAACCTCTGGCCGATGGCCGGCTTTTGATTCTGTCCTGCTTCAGCGGGAACGAGCATCGCATCACCAGCACCCTTGCCGCCCGCCGGAATGAATTTGTCGCTGCGCTCGCAGATGAAGTTTGGTTCGCGCACGTTGCACCCGGCGGGCAGATGCAACGCTTGGCACAGAAAATTGCCGCGCGGGATTGATTTCCTCCCGATGCAGATCATTCGTGTC